>Ga0307434_1000443_pt1 | contig 28244 bp, 35 predicted proteins | sample SalMarWE160220MG_FD_202156 | JGI IMG/M metagenome (GOLD analysis project Ga0307434, IMG submission 202156) | Salt marsh sediment microbial communities from the Plum Island Ecosystem LTER, Massachusetts, United States - WE1603-220 | ecosystem: Environmental > Aquatic > Marine > Intertidal zone >... | reverse complement strand
CGCCTCTCAGCGCTTCTTTTTTGGCCATCGAGTTCTCCTTGACTGGCGGTTTACCACCATAATACACAAGCACAGGTGACCAGGAAGCGCTGTCATCTGCATGACTAGGAAGTGCTGTCATGTGGCCAGTGAGCAATCAATTGAGAGATTGAGTGATTTACCTCCACAATCTCTCAATTCCCCGCTTATTCAATCTCTCAATTCTCCGATCTCCCGATTAAGAGACCAGATTCTCCAGGTACTCCTGAATGTCCCCCAGCCCGTAGGTAGTTTTAAGCGCCTCGTTATCCTCCAACCATGCATCCTTGATCGTATCATCACGTCTGATCTCGATATCTTTGATCCCAAGGCTCGCTACCATTCGCTTGGCTTCCTCTTCGATTTGCCTATCCTTCACGCGAAATAGAAATCGGGAAAAATCCGGCATCTTTCCACCTCCAAGGCTAAAGTATACCGATTCGATGCGGGCACGTCAGGCTCTGCAAGGCTCGACTCCCCTCGCAGATCGGTACATCCTTACTTACAGGGTATCACCAACGCGGGGAAAGCCGCTCTTACTGAAGCGGGCAGTTGGACAGGAGTACGCGCCCTCTCTAAAATCAAGCTTATGAGAACGGTCGACCTGATCAGAAAGAAGCGCGACGGAGGAAAGCTCACTCGGGAAGAGATCGAGTTTTTAATCGAAGGATGCGTGGAAAGGAGAATCCCTGACTACCAGGTCGCTGCCCTGTTGATGGCGATTTACTTCCAAGGGATGAACGATGAGGAGACAATCACTCTCACCGACGTGATGGCCCACTCAGGCACCATGCTCGACCTCTCGGAGATGCCCGGCTTCCCGGTCGATAAGCACTCGACCGGCGGAGTGGGGGACACGACTTCGCTTGTTCTCATACCTCTTCTTGCCGCAGCAGGTCTCACCGTGGCTAAGCTCTCCGGCCGCGCCCTCGGACACACCGGGGGGACGATCGACAAGCTTGAATCGATCCCTGGGTTTCACACCGATCTTTCCCGCGAGGAGTTCCTCTTACTGGTCAAGCGCTCAGGGGTTGCTCTCGCAGACCACACTGAGGACATAGTCCCGGCCGATCGGCTCCTCTACGAACTTCGCGATGTGACCGCTACGGTCGATTCCCTTCCGTTGATCGTCGCCTCGATCATGTCAAAGAAGCTCGCCGGTGGGGCAAAGGGGATCGTCATCGACGTTAAGACTGGCGCCGGCGCTTTCCTCCCCAAGCTTGCGGACTCACGAAAGCTCGCAAACTCGCTTGTCTCAATCGGAACGCGTCTTGACCGAAAGACCTCTGCCTTGATTACCGACATGTCGCAGCCGCTCGGGTACATGGTCGGAAACGCCCTGGAGGTGAAAGAGGCAATCGCCACCCTCAAAGGAGCGGGCCCACAGGATCTGAAGGGTCTCTGCTGCGAGTTGGGGGCAGAGCTTCTCCTCTTTTCGGGAAAGGAAAGTGCACGAAGCGCGGCAATCGAAACCCTGCGCGGCCTCCTGCACGATGGCTCGGCCCTGAAGAAGTTTAAAGAGATGGTGAAAAACCAAGGCGGCGACCCGTCCATCATCGATGATCCTTTGCGACTTCCAACGGCAGCCACAAGGGCGGAGATTCTGGCTTCTCATTCAGGTACCTTAGTTGGAGTTGATGCGCTTGCTGTCGGCCGGGCGGCAAATCTCCTCGGCGCCGGACGGTTCGTCAAGCAGGGCACGATCGATCCCGCCGTCGGGGTCGAGTTGCTGCACAAAGTGGGTGACCACGTGCAAGCAGATGAGCCGCTGGCGGTCCTCCACGTGAACGACGTAACAAACCTCAAGCAGGCACGCGCGCTGGTGAAGGAAGCCTACGAGATTGGCGAGGGCCCTGTCAGACCGCCCGTTCTGATTGTCGAGCGGGTCACCGCCTGATTGTCAAGGGAAACTACCGCGAAAATGCCTCTGGAAGCAGGTCTCGGATCGTCGTGCGCTTGAACTCACCCTGTGGGTTTCCCATAAGAATCTCAAGATCGGGAGCGTGCTCGTAGAGGACTTGGCGACAGGCACCGCAGGGTTGGCAGTGCTCGGCGTCACATATAACCGCGATCTTCACAAAGTCGTGTTCCCCTTCAGAAATCGCCTTAGAAAGAGCGATCCTCTCCGCACAGATTGACAGGCTGTTCACAACGTTCTCCACATTCACACCTGTGTAGACCTTCCCGTCAGCACAGAGAAGGGCCGCCCCAACCGGAAAATTCGAGTAGGGACAGTAAGCGTACTTTCGCACCTCGATCGCCAGGTTCAACAGCGCCTGATCGTCCATCAGAAACGGATCACCAATCCTACACTGCCGGTAAGAGCTCCTACTTTGATCCCCCACCAGGTTGTTGATTGAGAAAGAGGAAGAAGGAACCGCGCTCGGCCGTACAACCGCAAAAACGGTGGCCCTACCTCCACTCCTACACAAGCGTGGCCACAGAATGCCGACCAGGAAAGCTCATCTGGGTGAAGTGCGGCAAGCGCATCGTCTAGTTCTGATTGAAGGTGGGAAGCAGTGATCGTCACTCCCGGGTCTATTTTACCTTGAGCCAGGTCAAATCCCAGTCCGAACTCGATACCGGCGACCAAGAGGTCCAGTCGCTTGACCAGCTCAGTAGAGAGCATGAACGAAGAGAAAGAGGGATCGATCGTCACCTCCACTTCTAACTCTCCCTCCTGAAAACTCTCTTCGATCGGCCACTGCGGCCTTTCAAGACCAAAGGCGTCCAGCATCCCCCATACGAACCGGTCGCTCAATCCACCCCCTGAAAATCGCACCGCGTCGATCACCAGAAATGGAACGGAAAACTCTATCGACCCGCCGATGAGGGGGACCGGAAGGAGAAAGGGGAAATCCTCTGTCGCAAGCTCGATATCGTCAACAAGGTCGTCAAATGCAGCGCTGATCTCATCTAGGTCTTGTTGTGGTACTCCGTAGTCAGCAAGGCCGTCCTCGATCTTGCCGAACGCGGCCTCCAACGCCAAGGGGATCTTTCCGAGCGTTGTAGCAACGTCGATGGTATACACACAGACTTCACCCCCTACGCCTCCGGCAACAGCAGTCGCCGGGCAAATGGCTAGAGAAAGAAGGACCATTACGACTACCGACATGGTTGACTTGTTCACCGCCACCACCTCCTCTAAGAGTTTACACCAACTGACCTATCACAGTTACCGCCGATCCCACCCCTCCCACTCACGGCGCTTCAGCACAGCACGTTTGATCTTCCCGCTGGTCGTCTTGGGAAGTTCACTCACAAACTCGATTGCCCGTGGGTACTTATACGGCGCGGTGACGCTCTTCACATGATCCTGCAGTTCTTTCACCAGTTCCTCAGAAGGAGTATACCCATTGGCGAGGATGACAAACGCCTTTACGATCTCCCCCCGCTCGCGATGCGGTGAGGCGACAGCGGCCGCCTCTACCACTGCCGGGTGGCTGACCAATGCGTCTTCCACCTCGAACGGGCCGATCCGGTAGCCGGAGGTAAGTATCACGTCGTCAGCCCTTCCTTCAAAGAACAGGTACCCGTCCGCGTCCATACGCGCCAGATCGCCAGTCCGGTACCAATTGCCCGAGAACACCTCCCGGTCAAGATCGGGAGAGTTCCAGTACCCATCGAAGATCGCCGGGTTGTCCGGGCGAAGGGCGATCTCGCCGATCTCTCCCTGCACAACCGGTTTTCCCTCCTCGTCGATCAGAATCACCCCAGGCCCGGGCGTCGGCTTTCCCATCGCCCCCGGTTTCACTTCAAGCCCAGGATAGTTACACACCAGGCATATGCTTTCGGTCTGGCCGTAACCGTCGCGAATTGTCACTCCAAAAGCCCGCTTAAACGCCTCGATCGGTTCAACGTTTAGCGGCTCACCGGCCGAGAGGGCGTCGCTCAAGGTGAGCTTATACTTTCCCATGTCCGGAAGCTGAGCAAACAGTCGATACTCCGTGGGAGTGGCGCATAGCTTGGTCACCTTGTACTTTTGAAGGAGCTTAAGGTAGCGCTCGGCGTCGAAGCGGCCGTTGTACATCAATTGGCTCGCACCGGTGGTCAGTCCTACCCCGACCGGGCTCCAGTACCACTTTGCCCAGCCGGGAGCAGTCGTTGCCCAGATCACGTCCTTCTCGGTGGCGTTCCACCAATAGTGGGCTGTGACGCGGTTGTGGCAGTACATCCAGCGGTGCTTGTGCACCACTGGCTTCGCGCCCCCTGTCGTCCCCGAGGTGAAGCTGATCGTCATCGGATCCTCCGCGGTCAACTTGACCTTCTCCGTGGGGGATGAGCTTTTCTCCATCAACTCTTCGAAATTGATCCATCCCTTGCGCACTCCTCCGATGAGAATGCAAGTCTCTATTGGAGAGTCACCGCGTGCAGATTCCACCGCCTCCGCAATGGAAGCGTCAGCGACGATCACCTTGGCCCCGCTTGCCTGGGCGCGATAAGCGATCTCTTTTGCCTTTAACATCTCCGAGCAGGGGACGGCGACCGCACCGGCGGCGAACGTCCCCAACTGCACTACGTGTGCCTCCGGAAGGCGCGGCAACATGTGTAGGATCGGATTCCCCTTCTTTACGCCAAGCTCGATTAGGGCGCTTCCGAAGCGGCGCGCCTCGCCGAGCAGCTCGGCAAAGGTCACACGCCTCTCGTTCCCATCGGTGTCTTCCCAGAATACCGCCACTTTGTCTGGGTTTTTCTTGGCATGTCCTGCGACGACATCAACGATGTTGTAGTCCGCAGGGATATTCCACACGAACTGGCGGACTTCCTTCTCATAGTCCACTTGACTGTGGCACATTTTTCTTTAATCACCCTGAAGTCTGTTTTGAATTGCAGCGGCAAAGTTTATAGCATATCGGTAAGTCTCTTTGCAAACGGGAGGATGATGAAAGCCTGTGTTGTTTTGAATTCGAACGCCTCCAAGCGATTGATCGCCAAGGGGGTGGCCGCGCTCCCGGTTGTGAAACAGGCTTTGACCTCGGGGACGGTGGTGATCACCCTGGGGACGACCAATGCCCTCGTCGCCGAGGAACTCCTCAAAAGACCGATCGACCGAGGAGCGTTTGCGGCTGGGTTCATCGACGATCGCTGGAACCTAAACGCCCGCCTCGGCGAGGCAGAAGAGATCGTCCTTGTAAAAGGAGAGCCAGCAAAAGTGTCCTCACAGGAACTGCTTGACACACTTAAGGCGGGGGACGTTGTGATAAAAGGGGGAAACGCCCTCGACCCCTGGGGAAACGTCGGAGTACTCATGGGCTCCCCCACCGGCGGGACGGTCGGCCACTACCTTTCTCTTTCACTTGCCCGCGGGGTGGATCTTATCATCCCGATCGGCCTTCAAAAGGCGATCCACACACCCATCACCGATCTCGCAAACGAGCTTGGCAGCGGCCGACTCGACCTTTGCATGGGAATCCCATGCGGGATGCACCCCTTGGTGGGAAGGGTCGTCACTGAGATCGACGCCCTGGAGACGCTCTTCCCTGTTGAGGCGATGCAGGTCACTAGCGGCGGTGTCGGCCAGGGCGCAGGGAGCGTCTCCCTCCTGATCAAAGGGGAAGAGGCAGCCGTGAGGAAAGCATTCGAGCTGGCAAACTCACTGGTTGACGAGCCGGACCCAGGTCTTGAAGGGAGTGCATGATCGATTCTTACCTCACACTCAAAGAGCCGGTCTCTACGCGTATCACGCGTAAGAAGTCGCGCTTCATCGGGCTCCTCTATCCGGCTACCTCCGAGAAGGAGATCGAAGAAATCCTCGGGCGCGTACGGCGCAACTACCATGATGCCTCTCACGTTTGCTATGCATACCGTCTAATGGGAGAGTCCGATCCGATAGTTTACACCGAGGATGCCGGTGAACCGGCAGGCTCGGCCGGCGGCCCGATCATGCAACAGGTAGAAGCTGCAAAGTTGTACAATGTATTGGCAGTAGTAGTCCGTTACTTCGGGGGCAAGAAGCTTGGCCTGGGAGGGCTGATCCGCGCATACGCCGATGTCACCAAGGAGGCTCTCGGAGAGGCGACGATCGTGGAGGTAAAGCGCCATGTTAAGATCGAAATCCGTTTTCCACCTGAACTGGGCTCGGCGGTAATGGGATTGATCCATCGACACACGGCAAACGTGGAGAAAGTGACATACGACGAGGTTGGCCACGTGCGTATCTTGTTGCCGCCGAGCCTCCTTCCTCGCTTCACAACGGAGCTTAAGGAGGCGAGCGGGGCGCGGGCAAGTTGGGAGGAAGTTCAATGATCGATTCGATCACCGGCCGCCTGGTGCGCATCGGAGGCGATCACCTGGTGATCGAGACCGGGGGGATCGCCTACCGTATCTTCTGCCCGACGCGTGCCCTGTCCACGTTTCATTCCGGAGAAGAGGCAGTCGTCTACGTCCACCTCGTCGTACGCGACGATGCGATCCACCTCTTCGGGTTCACCACTGCAGAGGAACGGAGGATCTTCCGTAGTCTCCTTCCGGTCGGCCAGATCGGACCGCGCCTCGCCTTACAGCTTCTTTCCACCCTCTCACCGGAGGCGTTCGTGGAGGCCGTGGCGACCGGCAACGTGGAGCAGCTGGTGGCGGTAAAGGGGATCGGGAGAAAGACGGCACAGAGGATCTTGGTCGAACTGCGCGACAAGGTCAGCCCTGAACTCCTTGGAGCACCCACGGTTCTTCCTCTCTCGCAGAAGGAGGAGACTGCCCTGCGTGCCCTCACCTCGAAGTCCCTCGGTTTCTCGCGCCGGGAGGCGCGGCAGGCGCTCGAACGCCTGCGCGAAGAGGATCTCCCTCTAAAAGAGCTCGTACGTCGCGCACTCGAGATCATTGGAGCGTGATCGTGCGTATCCTCGGCATCGACTACGGTCACCGTCGCCTCGGAATTGCCTTAAGCGACGAGGGGGAAACCCTGGCAAGCCCTCTCCTTGTCTACAAGAGTCACGGGCTCGAACGCGATCTTGACTTCCTCATTCGACTCATTGCAGAGAGGGAGGTGGAGCGGATCGTCCTCGGTCTGCCGCTTAACATGAACGGCTCCCTCGGGGAGATGGCGCAGGAGGTGCTCGCCTTTGCCGCAGCATTGCATGAGGTGAGCTCGCTTCCAGTCGACACTTTCGATGAGCGCCTCACGAGTATCGAGGCAGAACGGGTATTGGTACAAGCGAACCTATCGCGCAAACGCCGGAAGGCTCAGAGCGATAGCCTTGCCGCTGTCCTCATCCTGCAGGGATACCTCGAAAGCCTAAAGAAAACCTGAGGAAGATTAGCTCCCCGAGATTCTTCCGCAAATAAGAAGACCATCTGCCTTTCGATATCCAACCGAACGTGTTTCTTTGGAAGTAGGGGTTGTACCACCGGAATTCCCACCAATTTCCTCACCCATCAAATGATCGCGGCGAGTTGCACAATTATCACCGTCGAACTAGACTCAGTCGAGAATCTAGATAGGGACGAGTTGGATGCTTTCTTTGCCATCACTAGAACCTTCTTGGGAACGTGAAGAATGATTCAGACTACACCTATAGTTGTTGAGATGATCAGTTCATCGAACTGGCCAAACTGGGCTTTCACCGGCCTCAGCGCACTAGCTGCGCTTGCGGTAGCGCTTTCTACTCTTGCTTCCCATCGTTGGGTCCGACTTCAGCGTAGACCCAGACTCCAGCTAATTGAGGGAGCTCTGGAACTACGATCGAATCAGATCTGCGCTGTCGAGTTCGCTTTTGCGAACCCAGGCAACGTCCCCATCATCGTCAAAAGTGCAGCCATTGCAGCCTACAAAGGATTCCGCAATTACGAGGTTCACATAGGCAAGAAGCTAGCTGTGTATCCTGACCCTGAGCAAGCTGCTGACCCTAATAGGCGAATTCACTCACGAGATGTGGGGCATGTTGAGGTTTATTGTCGAGAGACCCGACAGAGCGTTTCCCTTCCTTGGAGAGAGAAGAGCGCGGATACTCACCAGGGAGCGTCTTGGTGTCATAGTCTCTTACATGTCGGGCGATTCACGCCGTGAATTCATATTAAGGAAAGCCTGGCTTACCTGGCCGACGGATAATAAGGCGACGATACTGATGCCTTTGACTGCCGAGTTAATCCGAAGACGCCTTCGAACCTGGATGAGAGGCTTCCACATCCCTGAGGGTAAACACCGCTAGGGGAATTCCAGGTATGGAAAATACCGGGACACATCACCTATTTCTGACTCGCTTCTTCGTTCCAGTCCAGCATTGAGTTAGAGCTCGACACGTCTCCAGGGCCGCTTCATGCTGTCTAAACAGCGAACCAGATGACTCTGGTAGTCCGGGGCCGGAGGCTAATGCTACCCCCGTAGACAAACTGAGACTTCGACATTCTCTCACCCCCCGCTGTGGTCAGATGCCGTGCGTCCCGGAGAGCTTCAAGCTTCAACCGAGGTTATCGCACCTCGATCCAGCGCGAGTCCATCCACACCGGATAGCTTGATGTCTCGTTGGTCAGCCGCGTCTGGTCTGTGCCGTCTGCGTTCATCACGTAGACGCGAAAATCACCGTCTCGATCGCTTTCGAAGGCGATCTGCGTCCCGTCCGGCGACCACGTAGGCCCACCGTCCCAAGCAGAGTTATTGGTCAGCTTTATCAATCCCGACCCGTCCGCGTTCACGACGTAGATTTCCATGTCCCCGTCACGCGAGCTTACAAACGCAATCTTCGTCCCATCGGGCGACCAGCACGGCCATCCGTCCGCGGCTGGATTGTCTGTGATGTTCGTCTGGTTGGATCCGTCGCTGTTCATAACAAAGATCTCTCCTACACCGGCTCGATCGCTCTGGAACGCAATCTTCGTCCCATCCGGCGACCAGCAAGGCAACTGATCCGTGGCGGAATTGCGTGACAGGTTGACCAGGTCGGTCCCATCCACATCCATCACCATGACCTCGAGATTCTCGAGCGCCAGCTTCGGCTCGATCTCCTCGATGTGGATGGACATCGGTTGCAGTGAGTAGAAAAGGATCTTTGTTCCGTCCGGGGACCAGGACGGCCATCCGTCCAGCTTGGGGTAGCCCGTGAGGTTCGTCTGGCCGGTCCCGTCGGTGTCCATGACGTAGATCTCGTTGTCCCCGTCGCGATTGGTCTGGAAGACGATCGAGCTTCCGTCCGGGGACCAAGCGGGGAACATGTCCCACGCGGGATCGTAGGTCAGACGCTGCTCATCCGATCCGTCGGAATCTACAACGGAGATGTCAAGGTTCTCCCCGATTCTGCTCATGAAGGCGATCTTCGTCCCGTCGGGCGACCAAACAGGATACATGGCCGCACCGACGCTGTCCGTGAGGTCCGTTTGATCAGAGCCGTCTGGATTCATCTGGCAGATCACTAAGTGTTCTCCACGCTCGGCCATATAGAGGATACCGCGCACCACCGTGAATACACCGATCCCAACAACTTCACCGCCGACCGTTACCGCCACATCCGCTAACACGGAGCCGCCGCCCGGGGCAGGGAGAACGGGGACGCGCACAACGAGGCTTGTGTTAGCCCACGCGATCACCGGGGCGGGCACCCCGCCCAATGTAACCGCGCTTGTTCCCTGTGAGTCGCCAAAGCCACTTCCAACGATCGTCACCTGTGCGTTGACAGCGCCGCTGGCCGGAACAACCGTCACGGAGCTTGGCCCAGCCGGCCAAAACAGATCACACCCTGTGAGTACGACCAGCATCAGGCAGAGGAAAGCCATCCCGACAACAATCACTCCTGCCTTCACATTGCACCTCCTTCCCATTCTGTACTTAACCATCCTATCACAAGGACTAGCGCGAAGTAAATGAAGAGCCGTCCGCCATGGAGTAGCTGTGGGTGAAACCCAGGCTTTGTCCCAGCAACTCACGGAATACAGACGTGTTCACCTTTGGGCGTACATCGCCCTAGATTTCTCTCTCTAGATACGCTTCGATGAACGGGGTGAGTTCGCCATCCAGCACGGCCTCGACGTTTCCCGTTTCGTGATCAGTACGGTGGTCCTTCACCATATGGTAGGGATGAAGGACGTAGGAGCGAATCTGGCTCCCCCACTCGATCTCCTTTAACTCCCCCTGTAATTCCTCCAGCTTCTTCGCCTCCTTTAGGCGGAGAAGCTGGGCAAGCCGGGAGCGAAGGACCCTCATCGCTGTCTCCTTGTTCTGACGTTGGCTGCGCTCATTCTGACAGGAGACGACGACCCTGGTGGGAAGGTGGGTGATCCGCACCGCTGAATCGGTGACGTTGACGTGTTGCCCACCCGCACCAGAAGAGCGGTAGGTATCGATGCGCAGATCTTTGGGATCGATCTGGAGCTCCTCCTCCTCAGTGACCGGGATGACGCTCACCGCGGCAAACGAGGTGTGACGCCGGTGGGCTGCATCGAACTGGGAGATCCGCACCAAGCGGTGCACCCCCTTCTCCACCTTGAGGTTCCCGTAGGCGTAGCGCCCCTTGACCTCCAGGGTGGCGCTGCGGATCCCCGCCTCATCACCCGAGCTCACCTCAAGCAGCGCCGCCTTGAACCCCGCGCGCTCGCAGTACCGTCCATACATGCGAAGGAGCATCTGGGCCCAGTCCTGGGAATCGGTTCCTCCCGCACCGGCGTTGATCGAGAGGTAACAGTCGCCAAGATCATAGGGATCGGAGAAGGTGAGCTCGATGCGAAACTGGCGCGTTTCTTCCTCGAGCTTAGAGAGCCTTGTTTCAAGCGTCTTTAGCTCTTTCTCATCCTCCGCCTCCACTGCCATCTGATGGAGAATCTCTACCTCCTCCATCTCCTCACTCAGGGCGCGGTAACGAGAGAGCAAGGCGCGGTTTTGCTCCAGACGACGGCTCGCCTCTGCGGCATGACCGCGTTCTTCCCAGAACCCTGGGGAGGCCATCTCCCTCTCTAGATCATCGATCTGCGCCTTGATCCCAGCCGGGTCAAAGGTGATCACCGATCTTTGCAAGCTGCTCGCGCAGGTTTGAAAGCCTCTCTTCGTCCATTCATCCCCCTTAATTCGGCTCTTCGCTATTCAGTGTGGGTAACCTGGTGCTGGGCTCAAATAAACTCAGCTTCGGGTTATCCGCTTGAACCGAGGGCCTTTAAAACTATTAGGAAACCAGGAGACCAGGAAAAGGATTGACTTTTTGCTTCCTTCATATCAGAACTGCGGTCTTGTCTCTCCTCCCGGATTCCTGGTTTCCTTATTGTAACTGTGGGTAAGCTTACCGTCTGACTACCCACTTAAAACAGCGAGGAACCCTTAATATCATACACCAACACCTGTCGCTGGAGCGTCTTGCGCCGGCTTTCGCCTAGCTAATCATAACTTTAGCCGGTTGCGCGCTTCAGCTCAAGATGAGGCGCTCTTTGTGCCTATCTCCTGTCCCACATCGGCGTGGAAACTCGGTCGGCCTGGAAGAGCGAATCGTCCCTCTTTCTTGCCAGATCGATTCATTACAGGTTAGTATCCGAAAGCAAGAAGCGGAAAAAAGGAGTTGCATGAACGAGGAGAAGGTCCGAAAAGAGGAGTTCGTCATCAGCGGCGAGAAGCTGGTTTCTACGGTAAAAAATTTGGTACGTCAGGGGAACATCCGCCGTGTCACCATCAAGAACAAAGAGGGAAAGACCCTGGTCGAGATCCCGCTCACCCTCGGCGTGGTCGGTGCGGTGCTTCTGCCGACACTGGCCGCCATCGGCGCCATCGCAGCACTCGTGACCGAGTGCACGATCGTTGTGGAGAAGGTTGAGGAGTCGAACGACCCTGCCAGAAATGACTAGAATTTGCTGTTGGATTACAAGACCATGCTCTCTAAGTCCTAAGAGATGCCCTAGTTAGATGAGTTCTTACACGTTTAAGGCAAAGCGTTGCCCTTTGCTCAATTCAAGGCCAGCAGAAGCGAAGTTGTCACTCCGTGACGGTCGTCGTACCATGTTGCAGGTTTGCAGATTACTCATTGTGGGTTGCCCTTGAACTTCGCGGTAACTCACAGGTGGTTTCCTGGAGTTGAAACATGACAAACCATGGCGCCGAGAGAAGGTTCGCGATCTCCTTGGCGGAGAACGGGTTTCATTCGCTGGATAGGGCGATTAGTGCTTTTGAGCAGTTTGACTCTACAGGGGCAGAGATTTTGCTCAAGGATACCATCATGTTCCTCCATCACGGTGTAGAACTTCTGATGAAGCAAATTCTCGTGAATCATAGTGAGTACCTTGTCTTCAAGGATCTGCAGGAGGCGTCGCGGAAGCAGATGCAAGCTGATGAACTTGGTCTGGCTGTTCTCTTTCTTGAGAACCCACCTCATACTGTCACGTTTCTGGAGGCCATAGACAGAGTCCGAGCATTCGTCAGGCCTCCCGAACTCACGGACTATCTTGTGGCAGACCTGCGTGAGTTGAACCGCCTTCGAAATCAACTAGAGCACTACGCTATAGATGTAGATGCCAAGGAGATCGCCAAACTCATCGCCTCGATCCATTCCCAGCTTATGGCCCTGTTCGAGGCCCAACTGCCCGGCATAGGACTGGCGACTGTGTTTACCAGGGCGTCGGTAGTGGCTGAGCCACATGTTTCCTACTGCACGGGTTTCGAGCAAGAGGTATGCGAGCAGATGCGACGGTTTGCGGGACAGGAGGTTCCCGGTCGGCTGTTCAGCCAGGATGGAGTGGTGGTCTTACCAACCTTCCATGAGGTGTTGCTTCAACCCGCCATTCGCACTGGCGAAGGTGGGGTTCTCAGGCCCGATATCTTTGCGGAAGGAGATAGCATCCGCTGGGTTGTCGAGGTGAAACACAGGGTACGGGAAAACCTGCCGGCGATGATGCAGGTGATCGGATATGGTGCTGCGACCAAAGCAACGCCTTGGCTTGTGGTGTCTTCCTCTCTTACCTCAACTACACGTGAGCAAGCACTGGCAAAGCGGGTCCTTGTTACAGGGATTGATGAGTGGAAGGAACTGAAACTCTTGGTTACCCACAAGGAATCCGCGGCCTAACCCTCATTAGAAGCTTCAGGGACACATACTATAACTCCAATTGGATGCACACTGTCAGGGAAATCGTAAAGATGATACTTAGATAGCCATCGAGGAATCGCAAGCATGCCCCAGACCAAGGAGATAGGGTTTATGTCCAGGAACTCCGCTCTGACAGAAAAGGAGCTCCGGGGGCATTGCCAAGAGGGTCGCGGAAGAGAGAGAACACCAAAAGTAAAGATCTGACCCCAGCGTCTATTATGTGGTCACATCGTCTATTATGTGGTCATGCCTTAGTCGCCGTCCTCACCCGTCGGTTTATAAAGGCCCTTTCGATCAAGGTACTTCAACAACTGTGGACTAAGGAGGATCTTTCCGTCCTTCACATCTTGCCCCAGTGTTCTCACAACGATTCCCACAGCGGCATGATACGTTTCGCGTGCATCACCAGGGAGAAGCTCGTGGTCCTGAGACCACAAATGAAGATATCGCCGTCGTTTCGTCCTGATCAGATCCAATTCAGCCCTCATCTCAACGTCAATAAGACCGTAGGCTGAGAGTACCTCCGTGCGCCTGTTTTGGGAAAGCTTCTCAAAGGTACTCCCAAACAAATACTTCTGTTCTTGTTCTTTAATTGGCTTATCGTTCATGCGAATCTCGCCCATATCAAAAATGAGCCCGGCAACCATCTCAGCAACCATACCGCACAGTGAGATTGTTCCAAGATAGTTGCCCACCATGTACGATGCTTTGGCGTGTCTCAGGGGCCAAACAAGTTTCTCCAGGATCCGTGGCTCGGCTGGAGCTGCAAAGAGACGTTTCGGCTCTGTGCTGATTTCACGATATCGATCTGCGAGGGACGAAAGTTCCGTCTTGATGCCGGGGGTGCAAAGAAAGGCTATCACACTTTCCGGTGTAAGCTCAAGCTCTGGCAGCTTCGCCCAAGGCTCGTCAACCTCTAGAAATTGCAGGGGGTTGACAGAGACATCTATCAACGCGTCTCCCATCATTCACCTCCATAGTCCACCTAACAATGCTTACTGTGCAATCTCCACAGTACGTAAAAGGGGCGAGTGCCCACTTGCCTAACTCTTGTCAAGTCCTACTTCACAGCCTGTTCAACGGAATCGAAGTTGATATCAGGATCTGTTGCATAGCTTATGCTTGGTGACCATGTTCTCGCGAAACCATTCGCTGCGTAGACCCGGCTATCTTTAATCCAATAAGCCGCCAAGTCATCAACCAGCACGGCAGTCCCCCCTTTCAACGAGCCTGTTAAGTAGGTACGTCCCGATGATGAGACTGCTGTGATGCTTATCTTTACTGCACTAATTACATTACTCTCTGGTAATTGGGTCATGATGGCGATAGCTATGACAACTGCAAGCCCCCCTGTAATAATCCAGAATCTCCGAGTGCGTCTTATTCCACCCAAAGTCTGTTTGAGTTGTGACAGATGGGACTTGCCAATCTGAGGCTCGAATTCCGACACAACAACCACCTCCTTTACCTACCGTACGCCTTTTTGTTTTGACCGGCAAGAGCAGAAGGGGGTACGGTGGGGTCTACCATTGTATTTTGGAGGTGATGGGCATACCTTTGTCAAGTAGAATGTCTACTAAGGGTATGGCTCACAGGGTCCGCAGGCTTGTAAAGGCACTGCTCGGCTCTGAATTGCTTCGTCGTCTGTATCGAGAAGAAGTTTGGTCCATGGCCCAGCAGAAAACCACAACTCTGTCTTCTTTGCTGCCTGGAGCTACTCAATTGTGGCTAGGTCGGCCTCAAGCATCTTCCTTTGCTCAGCCTCGGAGACCTGCTTTGCCACTTCCCGCAGCATGCGCTAGGGTCAGATTTTGTCTTTTGACTCCTTGTGAGGCGTTTCACTACTCCGCCACAGCGTACTCACCGGCAAGGCATACAGGTTTGAGCCGAAAGGAACGGGTTGGTCACCAGTACGACGGTGCGCTTCAACCACTCAGTGGTGTATTAGCGCCCACTCGGTGGTCAATTAGCATTAGAGAAAGAAGGACTCGACCCAGGAATGGATCAATAGCAGGGGGCAGAGTCGCGTCTTGCAGTCAAACAATGAGCCGCTGGGGTACCTCGCGTTTCTTGCATACCCTCTCCACACGGCTTCGTCTTGTTTGCTACAGGGCAAACATCTCCTGGAGAACCAGAAGTGACCGTTGAAGCGACTGAGGCGATAGTGCGCCTAGGTGGCGGACTAAACGCTCACGATCTACCGTGCGAATCTGATCGAGAACCACATGACCCGCTTGACCCTGAAAACGACAGGCAACCCGAAAAGGGTATGTGTGGCTCCCCTTGGTCAATGGCGCTACGATGAGAGTCTGAACATGATCGTTGAGTTCATCGGGAGAAACCACCAAGCACGGGCGCATTTTCCGAATTTCCTGACCACGCGTGGGATTGAGGTTGACGAGGTACACGTCGCCTCGATGCACTTCGGGAACTTTCACCAGTTCCACTCCTCAGTGTCGAAGTGCGTTGCAGTGGGTTCATCGAGAAGTTGGTCTTCTTCTCGAGTGGCAAGCTTCTTTGCTGCTTGAGCCCACCTCTCACGGACGCGAGAAACCCGCGAGATGACGATCTTCCCTTCTTGCACCTGAAGTTCAACGTCCTCGGTGAGACCAGCTTCCTCAATCAACGGCTTGGGGAGCCGAACACCTCTAGAGTTACCGATGCGGACTAACCGTGCCTTCATGTTATACCTCCAACTGTGCTTACATAATAATCACAGTGAACGCTCTTTTCAACCCTCCCGATTGCCACTGCCCTCCAGCAAGCGGTGCTTGGCCGGGGAGAGTAGTCACATCTTCACTTTTTGTATTTCCTTCTCTCTGTCACGTTCACCTTAGCACTGATTGTGGATCAAAGGGCGCCGTGTCAAACCTTGCCTTTTGACATCAGGATTCCCTCTCGCTTCGTTTGCCAATCTCGATGTCTCGCTGGCCTTCTGTCACAAGTCGGGAAGACTGAAATTCATTGCTGCGTGGGAAGATTCGGCGCTCTTTGTCGTGTGGTAGTTCAGGGAGTTGCCTGAGAGCGTCCACGAAGCGCTCGCGGTCGAAGTTTCTCTCCTCCTTGAGAATGTTGTAGATCTCGTTTACAACGACTGTACCGATCAGTTCCACGGCTTCTTCCCTTGAAATCCCTTGTCGGTGGAGCGCTAAGGAGTTTGGGTAACAGGTCATAGTACAAAGAATCGTTCGAAGTCGTCGAAAATCCCCTTTGGTTGAAACTCACCTGTCTCTTTATCTTGGACGTAATCGCCTTTATATTCTCGCCTGACAATGCGTCTCAGTTGCTCTACCAACGCATCCACTTCCCATTCTTCGTTGTAACACCCGAAGCTCACTCGAACTAGCCCCGGCAGGTGTTCATGCGAGCCCTGGGCCACCTCATTCTTGTAGGACTCGATCCGGTCGCGGGAGACATGCAATAGGTTAAGAACATAGGGATGAGCGCAGAAACACCCGTTGCGCACCGCGATCCCTCCTTCAAACGCGAGGATCGCAGCTACTAATTGGTGCGGTACTCCATCGACCGCGAGCGGAATGACCCCCAGCCGGTGGGAGGCGCTTTCCGGGTCAGCATCGCCGTAGATCCTGACCCCGTCAAGTTTGTTCAGTTGTTGGAGCAGGTGCGCGGTCAGGCGCGTCTCGTGTGCGGCAATATTTTCCATGCCGATCTCCTGCATGCTGAGGATCGCCTCGGCCAGGGCAACCGCCCCAACAGCATTAGGAGTTCCCGCTTCCTCCTTCTCCGGTAGGTGTGCCCAGTGAATCTCGCCAGTGGTCACAAGCTCGATCGTTCCCCCGCCGACGCAGTCAGGATCACCCTGAATAAACGTCTCCCGCAACCCAACGAGCACGCCCGTCCCGTACGGGGCGTACATCTTGTGGGCGGAGAACGCGAGGTAATCGATGTGTTCAGGGTTCTCGGGCAAGCCCATCTCTACCTTGCGGTGGGGAACGAGCTGAGCGGCATCGACAAAGATCTTCGCGCCAATCGCGTGCACCTGTGCCGCAATCTCGTGGATCGGGTTGAGACACCCGGTAACGTTCGATGCCCCGCTAATCGCGACGAGTTTGATTCGATCGGAGAATTTTTTGAGCAGGTAATCAAGGTGGTCCAAGTCAAGACCACCATGGGCGTTCACGTCAATGTATTTCGTATCCGCCTTGAACCGCCAGGGGAGGTCGTTTGAATGGTGTTCCATGAGGGAGCGGAGGACAATGTCCTCCTTTGCAAGCGGGAGCCGGTGCGCGAGCTTGTTGACCGCTTCGGTCGTGTTCTTGACAAATATCGTCGTGTAACGTTCCGAATCGGCCTTCACGAACTCGCTCACAATCCTATGGGCCTTGTTGTAGGCCTCCGTAGAGAGCCGGCTCTTGAACCCGGATCCCCGTTCCACACTGCTGTACCACCTGAGAAATTCGTTCACCTTATCGAATACGGGCCGCAATGCGGGCGCGGTCGCAGCGTTATCGAGGTTGATGTACGGTGCGTAAGTACCATCAAGCAAAGGAACCTTCGCATCGATCCCGACAACCTGTTCTCGCACATTATTGATCGTCAACCGCTGCAAACTATTCCTCCTTTCTCGCGAAGAATTGGGCCAAATCTTGGATTTCATCATTCAACTTGTTTCTCTAGCTTACAGCGTAGCTTAGCGTACGCACGACGAAAAATAAACCACCCTGTACGCTTGCGGTGAAATTTGCTTGGCCTCCGCTGCTCCCGTATCCAACCCTACCGAGAAGCTGCCTGCACTGTCTATAACTCTGTGCAAGAAACACAAAATGTAGTCAGTCCTAAGCTTTCGTTATCCCGTGGGGCGCTTCACCAGTTTTCCAAAGCGCACTTACCGGTAGGGCATAAAGGTTTGAGCCGAAAGGAACGGGTTGATCACCGGCATAGAGAATGATCCCGCGCAGAAAGCGTTTACCCAACAAGTCGCTAAAGTACTTCAACCTCTAGGGTGCAGAGTCGCGTTTTGCAATCCAAAAACGAGCCGTCTGAAACACCTCACGTTTCTTGCATACCCTCCCCACCGGTTAGCATGTTCCTAACGGAGGGTCGCCAGAGTTGCGACAGCTCATACACGATCGTGCGCAAGGACTCCTTGCGCTTGACGATGTCGGCCTCATTCACCACGTTCCTCAGGAGACTCTGTTCCTGACCAGTCTTGGCGATGGTTGCCCGTATGTCCGATTGACAGTACGCATGGCAGCAGTATAATTTACTGCGTATGCAGTAAAGAATACTGCGGTGAGGTGGCCCGATGCTTGATAAACTACTCCGCTCACGGTTGCGTGCCAAGGTCCTGGGTTGGCTGTTCACTAATCACGACCAGCGGTACTACGTACGTGAGCTCACAAAACTCCTGGAAGAAGATTCCACCAACATCAGCAGAGAGCTTGCTCGCCTTGAAGAGATGGGTATTCTGCTTTGCCAAAAAGAAGGGAAGCAGAAGTACTATCAAGCCAATCCCCATTGCACCATCTTCGAAGAGCTCCGCGGGTTGGCGCTGAAAACAACGGGGTTGGTTGGGGTGCTGCGTGAAGCATTATCTCATTTCAACGAGCAGATTGCCTTAGCCTTTGTCTTCGGTAGCCAGGCCAAGGGGACAGCCACCTGGCAGAGCGATGTCGACTTGCTCATCGTCGGCGATGTGGAGGAAACGGCCCTTCATTCCGCTGTCTCTGCTGTGGAGGAACGCATTCATCGGTCCATCAATTACACCCTCCTCAGCCGAAAGGAGTTCCTTAAAGGTAGAGGGAAAACAGGCAGTTTCCTGACGCAAATCCTGGCCGGCCCTAAGATCATGGTTATGGGGTCAAACGATGATCTATGACGAGTTACTAAGGCCTGGGCGCATTCGCGAAGAAAAGGTCTCTCGACTCAGCGTCCGCCAAGCCCTGGAACGGGCGGAACGCGATCTCCAGGTTGCCGCTAGGCTGATAGCAGAGGACTTGGACTGGGCGTTCGCTATTTCCTACAACGCGGTATTACAAGCGTCGCGCGCCTACATGTTCGCCCAAGGTTACCGACCTGCCAGTGCCGAGGGGCACAAGAACACGTTTGCATTCATGCGAATAGCGTTAGGGGAGGAGCACGAGGAACTGATCACCTACTTCGATCGGATGCGAGTCAAGCGCAACCAAGCCACTTACAATGTAGCCGGGCTGATCACGGAGACTGAAGCACAGAACCTACTCGAAAAGGCACGTGATTTCGTGGCATGGATCCACAATAAACTGGCTCAATATATCGAGTGACTAACCTCCCCGAGCCGTCGCGGGGATGGGACCTGATCTTGCTTTTTTGAACTCCATCAAAAAGACCCCAAGGTTCAAGGAGATAGAGATCTCATTCTTCACATTGAGCCTTGGGATCATGGCGGCTCTGCCTCTCCCTTTGCCGCACCTGCGATGCGTTTCAACAGCCTTCATCGATCACCGATCCAGCTAAGTATTGGTTGATCAATGCCCTGCGATAGACTACATTGGCAAAGACTATGATCTCAGGGAGGCCATGATGAGCGATATTTTGATCCTGGTTGAGGAAGGCTACGAGGAGCTCGAACTGTGGTTACCGTATTACCGCTTCCTCGAAGCGGGTTTATCTGTACAGATCGTGGGAAAGGAAAAGGGAAAGACCTACGCCGGAAAACACGAGATCGCGGTCAGTGCGGGGGGCTCGTTCATCGAGGCGAGTTTAGATGGAGTGAAGGCTGTTGTAATCCCGGGTGGGTTAGCCCCGGACCGGCTGCGGCTGCATAAAGATGCGCTCGACCTAGTCCGTCAAGCGGATAAAAAAGGGATCGTAATTGCGGCGATCTGCCACGCCGGTTCGGTCCTCGTCTCAGCGGGGATCGTTACTGGCCGTCGTCTTACCTCCTATCGCTCGATCCGTGATGATCTTGTCGCCGCTGGTGGGAAGTGGGTCGATGAGCCGGTCGTAGTTGACAAGAACCTCATCACCTCACGTACACCAAACGACCTCCCTCATTTCCTCCCTGCAATCCTCAACGCTGTGAAGGGGTAGCATGACCGGCCAGCTCTACCTTGTCTCTCTCCCTATCGGTAACCTGGAGGATATAACGCTAAGAGCGATCAAGACTCTGAGAGAGGTTAACCTGATCGTCGCCGAGGATACGCGGAACACGCGGCGGGTGCTCGAACGCTATCACATCAAGACCCCGTTTTCCCGCAGTTACTACCAAGGGGTGGAAAGGAAGCGCGCCGAGCCAATTCTTTCTCTCCTCAAGGAGGGGAAAGACTTAGCACTGGTGAGCGACGCCGGGACCCCCTTGATAAGCGATCCTGGCTACCCGCTCGTGCGCGCTACAATCGAGGCCGGCATACCCGTCATTCCCATCCCCGGCCCTACCGCGGCAATCGCTGCCCTTGTCGCCTCCGGCCTTCCGACCGATCATTTTGCCTTCGACGGAACGGTCCCTCGTAAAGAAGGCGAGCGACGAGCCTATCTCGAGGCAATCCGCGAGGAACAACGAACGATCATCCTATATGAGTCTCCCCACCGCCTCCTCACCACCTTGAAAGAAATTGCGAAGGTCCTCCCTGAACGACGGGTCGTCCTTGCCCGCGAGTTGACTAAAATCTACGAGGAGTTCCTACGAGGTAGCGCCAGCGAGATTTTGCAGACCCTGGATGCTCGTAGTGAGATAAAGGGAGAATGCGTTCTCCTGATCGAGGGGGAAAAGGGGTTGGCACGAAAAACTGAGTCTGTGGACGTAAAGGAGGTCGTCTCTCTATTTAAAAAGGAAGGGATCTCCAACAGGACGGCGATGAAGATACTCATGTGCTGTCTTGACCTTCCACGCAACGAAGCCTACCAGCTGATCCACGCAGATTAGGTGTACTTATCCGCGACCGACGAGGCAGCGTAGGCCTCCGGTTTGATGCGAACGGCAAAGCCGCTACCGATGATCATTCCAACGACCTCGTCGATCATTGCCTTGGTTCGTCCGTTCTCCCCGATATCGACATGGATCTCCAGGTTGAAGTGAAGGAGAGAAGAGGCCGAGAGGCGCTCCAAGAGGTGTTGGGCAAGTTCGAACGACAGCCACGCCTCGCGCCATATCTTCTGCCGCAGCGAGGGGGTCTTCCGCTCTTTCCTGCGAGTCCAGAAGTAACGGCCACCCTTGCCGATCTTATGGAGGACGATCGCGCTGACGAAATCGTCGTGGGTGTATGCAGAAGAGGAGTCGGTCCCAACAAGGATCTCATAACGCGCCTTGGAGTCTTCCTTCATCCCCTCCACAATTGTTCTCACAACTTCGTCGAACGTTAACTCGCCAGCATGAGGGTTATAAAATTGTCCGTCCATGATCGATCATCTTATAGCCAATGGGGGATCAGTTCAAGTAAGAGGGAGTCGGACGACAAAGCGTGCTCCCGTTTGTTCGTTGTTCTCAGCCCAGATCCGTCCACCGTGTGCCTCCACCCACTGCTTGGCAATAGCAAGGCCAAGACCACTTCCTCCCTCAGAGCGGCTCCTCGCTTGGTCACCGCGGTAAAACCGCTCGAACAGGTGCGGAAGGTCCTCGGGCGGGATTCCGGGCCCGCTGTCTGTTACCCGCAGCTCGACCTCACCGCCTTCCTGTAAAACCTCAACCCAAATCTCCCCTGTGGCCGGCGTGTGACGCAAGGCGTTGCTCAATATGTTCGCCATTACTTGACGAATCCGTTTCGGGTCGAGAGAGACTTTGGGGAGCGAGTGATCGACCCTTACATGAAGCTCCGGTCCCCGTTCCAGTGACGAAGATACCATCTCCGTGACCTGATTTACCAGAGCGACTAGGTCGGTCGGCTCCTTGTTCAAGCGAAGCTCCCCGGCTTCGGCAAGCGCGAGGTCGCGCAAGTCGTCGATCAGTCGGCCAAGGTGAAGGGTCTCCTCGTAGATAGGAGCGATCGTCTCGGCCGTCGGCTGGTAGACCCCATCGAGGATCGCCTCCAGGTTCCCCTGGATGATCGTCACCGGTGTACGCAGCTCGTGCGCGATGTCGGCGGTCATAGTCTGTCGGATCGTCTCGGAGCGGCGCAGGTTATCGATCATCCGGTTGAAGGAGGTTCCAAGTTGACCGAACTCATCTCGTGCTTTAAGCGCCACCCGCTGTGTGAGATCCCCGTGGGCGATCCGCTCAGTAGCACGGGAGAGGAGGCGAAGCGGGGAGAGGACCTGTGATATGAGGAAGGCTGAAAGGAGAAGGGCGATCCCGGAGGCAATCCCCCCTCCGAGTAGGGCCGAGCGCTTCGCTGAGGCGAGGAACTCCTCCTCGGCTGGGTCGAGCACCGACCCCTGTTCACTGAGCAGAAGCACCCCCATCTTCTCTCCTTCATCAGAAAGAGGGATTCCCGAAGCGATCTCCTGCGGGGAGAGAAACAACCCCACCTTACCCTCCTCGGTGGAGACGACCACCTTTCCATCAACATCGGCCAGTGAGAAGGGGCCAATGAGCGAGGTTCTTCTCACGATCAACCGACCGTTGATCCAGACAGTATAACGAGTCGACAGGAGCTGTTCGATCCCAAGCCAGGTCCCAGTTCGGCGACGGTATTCGCAGAGCAGGCCACAGATCTGCTTTGCCACCTGCTGCTTGTTCTGCTCGCGGAACTCGGCAAACCGAGAAGTGATGGCACGTGCAGTGAGAAAGTAGACAAGGGCAACGGAAACGAGGATGACGATGACAAAGGACAGTCCCAGCTTTAGGGCAAATGGAAAGCGGCGATTCATCTTACGATTCCCTGCAAAAGCGGTAACCTACTCCGTGGACGGTAAGGATATAACGCGGTTCTTTTGGATCCTCCTCGATCTTCCGCCGCAGATTCTTGACGTGAGTGTCGATGGTACGGGCGAACACGTCGTAGGTGTAGCCCTGCACCTCACGTAGAAGCTGCAGCCTAGTGAAGACATGCCCAGGATGGCGGGCCAGAAAGGCGAGGAGGTCAAACTCGGTCGGGGTGAGCTCGACCTCCCTCCCATTTACCTTTACCTCACGTGTCTTTAAGTCGATCTCGAGCTCTCCGACAGCGATCCGCTCCGTCGCGCTCGCTTCACCCTCAATCCGGCGAAGGACCGCACGGACGCGAGCCACAAGCTCCCGTGGGCTAAACGGCTTCACCACGTAGTCATCTGCGCCGAGCTCCAACCCAACGATCCGGTCAGCCTCTGCTGCCTTGGCAGTCAGCATGATGATTGGCACGCTCGATTTAGCCCGAATTCTCTTGGTAACCTCAATTCCATTCAGCTTGGGGAGCATCAGGTCGAGCACGATCAGGTCCGGCCCCTTCTCCTCAAAGGCGCGCAGAGCTTCCTCCCCATCGGTCGCGGTGTAGGTCTTGAACCCCTCACGGTCCAAATAGGCCCTCACTGTCCGCAGGATCATTTCTTCATCATCCACAACCAGAATTCGCTTCATCTCGTCTCTATTATAGAGGAAGAATCCTCTTTCTATCAGGGGGAGGCCCAGGGCGCCCGAGGTCCCTGATTACGCTCCCTTCGATTCATCGGGCCTTGCCCCTGGGTCCACCCCTTCGGAGGTGATGAAAGCAAACGGTGTCGGCTTGCTCACTTCCAACTACTCTTATGAGTCTAGTCCCTGCTTGTGAAGGGGGTGTGAGGGAAGAGTGAAGATCCTGTGGAAGGCCACCGATCACTGATCCGGCTCGATTACGTATTCCGATGTGACTCTGGCCACTCCGGCAAGGGTGGTGACGATAGGGCAGTACTTGGCGAGGGAGAGGTCGATCGCTTTCTTCAGGTTCTTTGCAGGAACTTCCCCCGTCACACTGTAGATCAAGTGAAGCTTCGTGATCACCTTGGGGTAGTCCGGGGCCTGCTCATCCTCAATCTCGATCCTAAGAGAGGTTGGCTCAGTGTTCATCTTGCGCAGGATAGAGATGACATCCATTCCGGTGCATCCACCGAGCGCGCAGAGCATCACCTCAACCGGCCTGGCCGCACTGTCAGCTCCACCGACCTTGGATGAGGCGTCCATCGCTACTTCATGTCCGCTTTTTCCATGTCCCGCGAATCTCATCCCTTCAACGAGCTTTACAATCGTTTTTCCCATCGCCCCTCCAACCATTTAAGTATTTAAATACTTGACAAAATCGATAACCCACGTTATCATTCTAGATAAGCAAGAGATAAGGAGCAACCGCTGATGGGCAATGAACAAAGAACCAAATGGGTGGAGGTCTTCTCCGCCTTGGCAAACGAGCAACGCATCAAGATCGTGGAGATGCTGGCATTGGGAAAGCTAGAATGTCAGGAGATCCTCGATCGTCTTGATCTGAGTCAACCGGCGGTCTCCTATCACTTAGGAAAGCTGGAACGAGCCGGCATCCTAACCAAAGAAAAACACGGGTCAAGAAACTGCTACCGCTTAAAGAAGAGCATCCACACGCTTATAGAGACGTTGAAAAAGGAGGAAGAAGGGTGAGTCACGAGGTTACGGTATACACTACGCCGACCTGCTCGTGGTGCCAGGCGGTGAAGGACTACCTACACGCGCGGGAGATCGACTTTGAAGAGATCGATGTCTCTGCCGATCAGTCCTTAGCCGAAGAGATGATGGACAAAAGCGGACAGATGGGCACGCCGGTACTGGAGATAGACGGCGAGATAGTGATCGGCTTTAACAGGCCGGAGATTGATCAACTGTTAGATCTAGTGTAGGAGGGAGCATGTCACTGATTGGAGAGAAGGATCGAGAGTACCTGAGGAAAGAGTTTTCCAAGCTGTCAAGGCCAGTGCGGCTTGTGTTTTTCACACAGGAGTTTGAGTGTGCCTCATGTCGTGACGCCCATCAGTTACTGGAGGAAGTGACCGCCCTCTCCGAGAGGATCAAACTGGTCGTTCATGATCTGGTAGGGGATGAGGAAAAGGCGAAGAGTTACGGGATCGATCGCGTTCCGGCGGTGGTCGTTGAAGGAGAGCGCGACTACGGGATTCGTTTCTTCGGCGTCCCCTCCGGGTATGAATTCCCATCGCTAATTGAAGACATCATTGATGTGGGAACGGGAAAGGTAGGCCTCTCAAACACGACGAAGGATAAACTGGAAAAATTAAAGGAGCCTGTTCACATACAGGTTTTTGTCACACCGGGCTGCCCTTACTGTCCCCGTGCAGTACGGACGGCCCACCTGATGGCGATGGCTTCAACCAAGGTAACAGCGGATATGGTAATGGCAAACGAGTTTCCGCACCTAGTCAATCGCTATGGGGTAATGGCGGTCCCCAAGGTTATTTTAAACGAGTCAACAAGCTTTGAGGGGGCCATCCCTGAGGAGGACTTCCTCTCCTTTGTCATGCAAGCCGTAGCCTAGACAGCAAAACAAGAGCTTTTTGAGAGAGGCGTCCTTTTTTCACCGGGGTGCTTTCTCTTCTCGCTACTGGGCGAAGAGTGGTAACGGCCTAAGCTCATCGACTCTTCGGATCCGCTTGTGACGAGCCATCCGTGTGCGCTTTGTACCTCGAAGTGGTGATAGCAACGGCACCTTGTTGGTAATCCTCGAGAAACCTTCATCCTCACTAACTGTTTCGTAACGGTTATACATCGCCTCGTAGCGATCTTTAGGGAAGCCGCTAACCTTGAGCCCGGCGTAGTCATGGACAAGATCTTCTAATTGCTGCTTCTTTCTCTCGTACATCACCTCGAGGGGAAGAAGGGGCATCACATGCGCGACCGGCTCACGGCCAGCAAGAGAGGCTACCTCAATCAGAGGTTGCCTTTCCGCCCGCGTAATATTGGTGTTATCGACGCAGACGACCTGCGCTGGGGATTGCACCGTTTCCACTAAGGCAGCGGTAAAGATCCGCTCAACAGCGTCTTCGTAGTCAAGATCAAAGTCACGATGGAATACCGTTCGGCGAATATCGTCCTTCGAGACAGCCGCCCACTCAGGATGCCCCTCCCGAAAGCTCGTCTTCCCAGATCCGGGAAGACCGACCAATACGACCAGTCGCTTCATTATAACCCCCACCCCTTTCTTACCCCGGTAGGAGTATGGTGAAACTTACAAGTACGGTCAAGTTAACGGGCCGTAGCACCGATCGAATAAAGCCCTTTCCTCAGGGAAACACAGGTGGATTACAAGATGTGCGTGGCCGGGGTCAGCGAACAAGAAGAGACTAAGGCAGTGCTCTTACCAAAGGGTCTTTAACCCAAGCGCGAACTTCCAGTGGGGGGAGACTGGATGGCCTTGTCTCGCAGATCCTCGATGTCGCCGTCCTCGGCGCGGAGATCGCCACTGTCCCCCTACGCGGCTCTTCAACCATCCACTCACCGACGTGGGGATCGATTGCTTCCTCAAGGACCGGAAAGGAGTTCCGAAATAACCTGGCACGAGTCGAACATCTCCCCTCATACGTTGAGGCACACGTTCGCTACCGATCTCTACCGGGAGACAGGAAAGATCCGTCTTGTGCAAAAGGTGCTAGGGCATGCAGGCGTCTTCACCACGTTGATCTATACCCGCCTCTTCAACGAGGAGGTGGAGAGCGCTCTCAAATCCTTTCGCCAAGAAGCGGTAGCGGTCTGAGAGGAGAACGTAACAGGGAACTTCAAAGAGTCTGCGCTGGATCGAACTGGAGCCCGTTCGTGCGGGCTTCCGACTAGATGGATGAAACATAGGGACGAATACACCTTTTCACTTCTTGGTTGCGGCGTGCGTTAGTGCTATGATGAAGTCAAGCTTCAGACCGCCGTTAGGAAGGAGGGAGATCATATGATTGAGCGAGTACATCAGCACATTATTGCGGAGCTTCAACAGGGTGCACGCACCGACACGCTTTTCATCCTCACCGCGGTTCTGCTTAACCTGTTGGTTCTTGCCATCAATTCTTCGCTGGCTGCTGCTGAGTCGCGCGAGATTACCAATCGTATTATTGTGATGTTCATCTTTGTTGCTCTCACACTAGTGGTCAATCTCGTTGCGATAGTTGGATTGTTGAAAGGAAAGCAAACCCGGTCCAAGCTCCTAAATGGCCTGCTGAAGATGTACGAAGACCAAGGGGTGGAAGGGTACTACGACCCCTCCCTTATGAGTAACTACAACGTCAGATACAATCTGTTTATCCTCGCAGTCGTTTTTACGGGGCTCATATCGATAGCTGTCCCGTTTGTGATCAGATAGCGCGCTTCGGCCTTTGTGGCTCTGCCATTGGGGTGGGGTTGAAACGCCGTAGACAACCGGTGAAAACGGCTCTTACCCGATCTCCAGGGAGATGCTCGATGTGCGACCGTGGCAACAGCCTCAAGCTGGTAACACAGAGTGAGAGCTTGAGATTGGTACGTCGTAAGAAATGAAGGACTATCTGTAAAGGCTTATCTGCAAGATAAGCCCCGCTATTGCGCCGGGAAGAATCCCAGTAAGTGCTCCGAATAGTCCCCCTCCAAAGACGCCCAGACCCACAACATCCCAGGCGTTGTTCCAATCGTCACTTGTGTTGATGAAGTTTGGATTCACGGCATAGTTTGCGCCCATAAGGGTTCCAACAGTCAGACCACCGATAATGGCTCCTTCCACCACGCCGCCAAGCGCGCCGAGAAACAGGGAAAGCCATTTGTCGCTTTCTACACTCATGATCTGAAAGAATCCACTTGTAGTCAGCATCGATGAAGCCATGCCCACAATAGCCGTAGGGACAAACACCGCGAGCTGTTGCAGTAGAGGTGCCTCCGAATCACTGAACGCAATGAATCCGATGTAGGTGTCCAATGCAAGGCCAATCGCTACCCCGGTTCCAATCGAAGCCCAGTGCAAAGCCGGATCGTTTATTGGTTGTGCAAAAGCAGAGATTAGGAGACTGAACAACAAGAGAAGAACAAGCGGAACCACAACAGCTTTCGTTTTCATGGTTAGAATACAGTCTATATTCAGGCAAAGACAAAATCAATAAGCTCGGATACAACGCCTACTCAAACCTCAGTACGCCTGAGGAATTCGAGGGACACAAACCTGGAATTTGAGTGACTCAATCCTTACCTCAGGCTGCTCCGCGAGGAATCATGCGTCCCCGGAATTTCCACAGACGAGGTGGTCTAGGTGGAAACGCGAACTCTCGGTAGAATGTTGATGGGTGAGTCTCAATGGAGCGTGAACCGCCCCGGGATTGCCGGAGAGTTCAAAGCTTGAGAGGATGGAGTCATGACAAGAACAAGTAGGTATTCCCCAGAGGTGCGGGAGCGGGCGGTGCGGATGGTGCTGGAGCACGAGCGTGAGC
>Ga0307434_1000441_pt1 | contig 28371 bp, 29 predicted proteins | sample SalMarWE160220MG_FD_202156 | JGI IMG/M metagenome (GOLD analysis project Ga0307434, IMG submission 202156) | Salt marsh sediment microbial communities from the Plum Island Ecosystem LTER, Massachusetts, United States - WE1603-220 | ecosystem: Environmental > Aquatic > Marine > Intertidal zone >... | reverse complement strand
CTTATTATTTATTTGGGTCACTTTTTACCTCCCGTTTTAATTTTTATTATAAGGTAATTAGTGGCCCTTTCAACCAGCTCGTTTTACTTTTACAGAAAATATAACACTTAACCAAGATATATTTTGAAATATAACGTTTTTCCTTAATTTATTCAAGTCTTTTTGTTAAATTTAACATAATGTATTTATCTATATAGATAGAAAAATGAAGTTCTGTATAAGTCGGTCCTTTTTATTATAATTTTCCTATGCATTCTTTATTACTTTGGTTTTTTACTTTCTTTTTAAATCTTTCTCCCTTTTTCTACCATACTGATAGAAACACATTAAATTGTAATGAGACTAGATGTTTGAATTTTATGTTTTTTCTCTGTATGGACAAAGAGTGTTAAATATTGCAATTGTTTATGCAGGGAATCAAGTCTCTATTGTTATCGGGTTTTATAAAGAAGCAAAGTCTATATGGAACTATATAGAGGTTTATTCGTCTATTATTAAAATAATAAAAAGGGAGGTTAATATAATTTGGAAAAAACAGCAGTTTCTGCTTTTGTTTTTTGATATACTGTTTTCTATGTTTTCTGTTATTTTAGTATATCAAATTTTTCCGGAAGAAGTAATCGGATTTATAATAAATCTGCCTTTGGAAATATTTGTTTTCACCTTTATTGTTATTGCTTTATTTGCTTACCTCGATTTATATAACTATCTGGTTTTTTTGAACCGCTTCAGATATGTTTACAGAACTACTAAGGGAATTGTGTATGTGTTTATTTTTTATTTGATCTGGTTATTGATTTCATCTTCAATGCATACACAGGATGTTTTTTCCGTTTTTATGCTTTTATTTGTGTTTTCTTTTTTTGCGTATTTTTCGAGAATTGTTTTACTGCCGATTTGTGCTTTGTTGTTACCTAAAAGAGAAATTGCAATCTTTGCCCCTGAAGGTAATTATGAGGGTATCGAAGATTGGTTGAAATATCACACTATTTCAGGTGTTAAGATAGTAGGTATATTTGAGAAAGAAAAAGAAATTGAAGAATATGTAAAAAAGGGTTTTCCTATTGTGCTTTCTACATTTACTGAAAATTGGCAGGAATTAATCGATTATATATATTATTTTAAGAGGAAATCTCCGATAATTTTATTCGCGCCGCTTTTATTTGGTATCGATGAAGTTGATTATTGGGCTTATCTTGAAGGAATACCTATTATTTATTTTAGGTGGAGTGGTTGCTCTAAAATTTATCTTTTTGTAAAAAAGATAATGGATTTTATCGGTTCTATTTTTGCCATTTTAATTTTTTCTCCTTTTATGATTGCTGCCGCGATAGGTATTAAATTGACTTCTAAAGGTCCGATATTATTCATACAAAAAAGAATAAAAAAGGGCGGAAAGGCATTTGATATGTTAAAATTTCGCTCTATGATAGTGTCATCTGACGAAGAGCCGCATAAAGAATTCGTAAAAAAATGCATAAATGGTGAAAAAGGGCTTAATTTTAAATTGATAAATGATTCGAGAGTAACTTCATGGGGAAAGATATTAAGAAAAACAAGTATTGACGAGTTCCCTCAATGTTTCAATGTCCTTAAAGGAGAACTTTCCCTGGTTGGTCCGAGGCCCCCCATGGAATATGAGGTAAAACAATATTCCGAGTGGCACCGGAAAAGACTTTCAGTGAAACAGGGGGTTACCGGCGTATGGCAGATTTTTGGCAGGGCAAGATTGTCATTCGCGAAATCTTGTTTTCTTGACATATATTACGCGGAGAATAGAAATTTATGCCTTGACGCGCATCTATTAAGTCAGACACCGCATACGATTTTTTTCGGTAAAGGGGCATATTAGTCGATTTGGGGTTTTTATGAACATCAAATTAATCCTGTCTTTGTCTTTTTATATTACCCTTGACTTTATACTAAAACACATTATTGTTGGGGCGTTATGTTTGGATTAATTCTTTTATTTGCTTTCCCTTACGGAGAAGTAATTGTAGAGGTGGATGTGATAGGAGTCGAGGAAGTCGATACTTCTCTGGTCGTGCGTTCTTCCGGCTTTAAGGTGGGGGAAATATTGACCAAGGAACAAGGAATAAAAGCGGTTAAAAGTCTTTATATGACCGGTATTTTTTCTGACGTGGAACTCAATGCCAGACGCAAAAAAGGGGGGGTAAGAATTATAATCGAAGTAATAGAGAATCCCCGACTAAAATCCCTGGAGTTTGAGGGCAATAATAAATTGAGCGATGGAGATATTTCCTCGTTAGTTGATTTGTCTCCGCCTGCTATGCTTTCCGATTATAGATTACACAGGATTAAAGAAAAAATATATGATTTATACCAGGAAAAAGGTTTTTCGGGAACAGAGATTTCCATCTCTAAGGAGGAAGAAGAAGGCGGAGTGAATGTGGTTTTTGAAATTAACGAGGGAGCGCAGTATAAGGTGCATAAAATTAATTTTATTAATAATAAAGGCCTTTCGGATCATACTCTTTCCACAGTTCTTGCGAATAAGACTAAAACCTGGTATCTTTTTTGGAGGAACAATGGTTTGAAGTTGGATTCATTGCAATCTGATATACCAAAGATTGAAGCGTTGTATAGGAAACATGGATATTTGAGCGCGGAAATAGATTCTTTTTACGTGGATTATCAGGATAATAAAGCTATTATAAATTATGTAGTAAATGAAGGGCGGCTTTATTATTTCGGAGAGACTCATCTCGAGGGTACCGAAGACCTTGGTTTTATTTCGAGTAAATTAAAATGGAAGAAAGGCGAATTGTTCGATGAGAGTAAGATACAAAAAACAATGGAAGATCTTTCTATGTTTTATTCCGAGTTTGGATATTTGAGTCCGACAATTTTACCTGACTATAGTATCGTGGAAGATTCGTTAGTGGAAATCGATTTATATGTAGATAAAGGGAGTCCTGTTTATGTGAGGTTCGTTAATATAAAAGGTAACGAGAAGACATATGATAAAGTGATAAGGCGAAATACAGTGGTTTACCCAGGAAAACTTTTCCAAAGAGACAGAGTAATGCATAGTTACAGGAACATATTTAGGCTTGGCTATTTTGCCGATATGAAGATAGACATGGAATTTCCTTCTCCCGATTCTATAGATTTGATTCTCGAAGTTACGGAACAATCTTCGTCACAAATTGGTGCGTCTATAGCTTTTTCCGGAGGTTATGGTCTTACCGGTGGATTTAATTTGTCTATGCCTAATGTATTTGGTACCGGTCAAACTATTAGTTGTTCTTTCGAAAAAACTATCGCTTCTACTTCTACAGGCAGGTCGCTGCAAAATATGTCCATATCCTGGCAACAGCCATGGCTTTTTGATACTCCGACTTCTACCGGTTTTAGTTTGTACAATACTTACCGGGAAAGAGAGGATTATCCCGATTATTATATGGTAAAAGAGGTAGGCGGTTCGGTTTCCGCGGGTAGAATTCTTAATAGGGAGAGGAATCTTAGCGCGTCATTGACTTATAGATTGGAAAAAGAAAAAGTGGAAGCTTCAGGTCAATACGCGGATTATGATGTCGGCGTTAACTGGGAGAGTTCATTGTATGGGAACCTGGTTTATGATTCCAGGGATTCTAAGATAGCTCCGAGCGTAGGCAGCTATTATTCTTTGGGTACCAAGTACGCCGGCGGTATTTTAGGCGGAACCAAGAGGTATCATAAAATAACCTTTGAAACCAGGAAGGTTCATCCTGTTTTCACAGAAGAAATGGTTATTATGAATAGGACAAGAATAGGTTACGCTTATGCCCCTTCGGGAAAGAGAGTTCCTTTGCTGGAGAGATTTTTGCTTGGTGGTGTGGGATCCTGGGGTCTCAGGGGCTATGATGATGAAGATATTGTTCCGGATCTGGATAGTAGATATGTTGGAGGTAATTTCGCGTTTCTTAATAATCTTGAGTTAAGATTAAATTTTGCTAATAAGGGATACGGGATGATATTTCTTGATGCCGGTAATTGTTTTTCGAGTTTACAGGAAACCAATATGATGGATCTTTATTACGGTGTAGGAATTGGATTTAGATTTGAAATACCGATGATGGGTGTTTTTGGTATTGATATGGGATATAACTTAAATGAATTTGAAGGAGAAAGACGATGGAAACCTCATTTCCAGATTGGTTCGACATTTTGAGAAAGAATATTTTATTAACCGTATTTGTGTTAGTGCTAATTATTGTGGTTTTTGTTGGCTGTGAACCCAATAAAGAATATGTTGTGGATCCTTTACCTGTGTATGATAAAATTGTACGGATTGATTCGGGTTATACCAGGATAAGTGTTATTTCTACCGGGAGTTCGGATTCACTGTTTTGTGGAAAAAAAGATATTTTTGATTCTTATTCGATAATGAAATTCGATACTGTTCCTGAAAGTTTCAATAGCCTTTCCCTTCGTTTTGTATCGGATACCTGTACTTGCGAGTTGACTCTATACAAGTTAAAAAAAGAATGGTATGAAGATTCCGTGTATTTGTGGAGTGATATTGATTCCCTTATCGATACATTGAATCCTATAAGAGTTGCCGCAATGTACCCTGTACCCGTCGATTCTCCTGATACTGATACAAATTCATTAATACTTTTAGGGGATTCATTGTCTCTGGATGGATCAACAATCAAGGCACTTTTGGATTACGGTTTAGCCGTTCATTCTGATCGTTTTTATTCTTTTGCGGCAGAAAAAACGAAGTTAAAGGTAGAAACGGAAGATACTTTAATGGATTCTTTAGTTAGTTGCGCTGAGAATGCTTATATTGTTAAGAACCCATTTCAAGACACTATTTTTACCGATTCTCTTTTAGTTGGGAGAGGCTTGAGTATTAGAACCAATCTTTTTATTTCACGGGATTCATTACCTCCGCTATTAAACAAAATAGCAAAAGCCGAATTGTTTTTTGAGGGCGTGGATACAATACCTTTCGGCGTAAGTGCTATTGTAAATTCAAATATTTTCTATCCTTCCTTTGAAAATGATTCTATGAAATTTAATCTTGGTGCTTTCTTTAGGAGCGTTCCTAATGATAGTATTTTTAGGATTCAAATTAAATCAAAAGATGAGGTAGATGGAATCGGAGTTAGCCCTATCGGGAATATTGAAAATTGTAAAATGAGATTTATTTGGGTAGAATTTCCATGATGACAATAAATTTTAGTATATTTCTTTTATTTTCTTTAAATCCCACTTTGGCGGACAGTTTGCCCGGAGAATGGGTTGGCGGAAACGGTTTTTCAGAATCTCCTGCTGTGTTGGGAAATGTTAGTGTTAATCCCGCCCTTGCGGATACACAGGATCATCTTTTTGTGAATTTTCGGATTTTTGCTGATGATTATACGAAAACAGAAGGAGGGATTTCTTCTGCTAACTTTAATCTTCCTATAGTTTTAGATTTTTCTGTCGGAGGAAAATTTGATGTTTTATATGATTCCCGTATAAAAGCTTCCACGAGCACTTCATACGGAGATTATACTTATACGAGCCATTTTCTTAGATCAGGCGGAATTTACAATTTTGGCGGATTTCTTAAGAAATCCTTTGGTCCTGTTTCATGGGGTTTGGATATTAACCTTTTAAATGGAAAAGTCGAAGATTTACGTTATGTGAATATGTCTTCGGATTATTATGATGTTGCTGATACAGTCACCAACTATTTTAGAGGGTATTCGGTTGGTCTGGGCTTTTATTGTGATTTCGGGGCCTTAAGTTTTGGAGGTTATTATAGTCCTTACCAAAAATTAGAAAAATGGGAAGTGAAAGGAGAGGAAGAAGAGTTCGAGCTCGATTCTCCTCTTCGGTTTGGTTTTAATTATTCGTTTAGTGAAAATAAAAGAATATCTTTCTCTATCGATAGAAAAGAAGGAATAGTAGGTTTAGATTATGGATTCATGCGTTTAGGGTATGGTAAGATGTATTCTATGGGAAATGGAGTTGAAGTAGAAGCAAATAGATTTCTTGGAGGTGTCTCCTTTGAGATGAGCGGACTGCCAATTTCTTTAGTTTTTGAAAATAGAAGATATTCAGGAAGTTTTTCCGATAATGAGTTTATAGGAAGCTTAGGTGTTTTGATATCAGGAAAAGGGAGGAAAAATGAAAAAGAGTTTTAATTTTCTGTTTGTGTTTTTCGCGCTATCAGTTTTTGCCCAGCAAAAGATAGGGTATATCGATTCTCAAAAAATACTGGTAAGTTATAGTAGAGCACAAGAAATTAGGAATGAGTTTGATAATCAAGTTAAGGAATGGAAGAATGAAATCAACCGTAGACAACAGGAACTTGAGAACCTTCAGAAAAATCTACAATCACAATCGTTTATGTTAACCGAGGAAGCAAGATTACGTAAAATTGAAGAGTTGCAGAAAAAGAAAGCCGAGCTTGAGAGTTATGTTAGCGGAATTTATGGAAAAAACGGTAAAGCCGAAAACTTAAACCAGGAATTAATGCAGCCGCTTCTCGCGGAAATAGATACAGTCGTTTCCGAAATTGCTGAAGAAGATGAATATTCGTACATTTTGGACGCGTCTACCGGTGTTGTTATATATGCCGACGATATTTATGATATTACGAATAGAATAATCGAAACTTTAAATAAGAAACATATGCCGGGAGTCACGGGAAAAGAAGTGGAATATTATGTTTTTCAATTTAAAGATGTAGATTCGGATTCCAAGTCTATGAATCTTGGGAATCGAATAAAAACGCTTATATCTATAGGGTTTGGAGACCTCGGTGGTTCTTTTGAAGTAATTAAATCGGCGGATTTAAGCGGCACGATGAAGAGTCTTGCGATCGATGACGAAGAAGAAGTTAGTGAAACCCCCAGTCTTGCTGTTCAGTTTCTCAATACTGCGGATATAGATTTTGTTGTAACCGGAAAAGTTTGGGTTGAAACCGGAAATATCTTTTTCGAGTACTCTATCGTAGATAAGAAAGAGGGAAAAGCTGTTGTGACTAAAGAAGTAAATGTCGGCGTTGAAGACAATCTCACCGAGAGAATAGAGGAAGTAATAACTGAGGTAGCTATTTTATACAGGTGAAAATAAAAAAACTTGCCGAGCTTTTAAAAAGTGAGGTACACGGAGATCCGGATTTTGAAGTCCGCTCTATTTCCGATATAAAAGACGCGAAAAAAGAAGCGTTGATTTTTTTATTTGATAAAAAGCAAATAGGAGCGGTATCTAATTTAAAAGAGCTTGCCGCTGTTGTTCCCGAGAGTGTCAATGAATGCTCCGCGAAGGCATGGATAAAGGTTCATGATGTAAAAGCTGCTATGATAAAGATATTGAAGTTTTTTTATCCTGAACCTGTTAAATTTCCCGAGAGTTTTTTGGATGAGGAAGGAAATTTGGGGGAATTTAAGTCGGGGAAAAATATAAAAATAGGAAAAGATGTTTTTATAGGGGAAAACTGTATTGTCGGTGATAATGTTAAGATTTTTCCTTTTGTTTATATCGGAAATGAAGTAGAGATAGGAAACAATAGTATTATTTATCCTAATTCGGTTATTCTGGATAGGACTAAAATTGGAAGAGATGTTATAATTTATCCTGGGGTCGTGATAGGTTCTGATGGTTTCGGATATCATCCTGTTGACGGAAAATTGGAAGCCATACCCCATATAGGTAAAGTTATAATAGGGGATAGGGTCGATATAGGAACTCTTTCAATGATTGATAGGGGAACAATAGGGGATACAGTTATCGGAGAAGGTACTAAAATAGATAATTCGGTTCATGTCGCTCATAACGTTAAGATAGGAAAAAATGTAATCATTCTTGCTCAGGTGGGAATTGCCGGAAGTTCTACGATTGGAGATGATGTGATTGTTGCTGGTCAGGCGGGGATTTCCGATCATATAAAGATAGGTGATGGCGCGAAAATCGCAGCTAAATCGGGTGTTACGCGAAATATTAAAAAAGATGAAGTTGTTTTTGGATATCCTGCCGATAAAAGATTAGACGTGTTACGTAGTATCGTTTATTCTCGAAGATTACCTGAACTTTTTAAAAGGGTAGGGACTCTTGAGAAAACCAAATAAAATCCTAATTGTTTAGTCACCAGCTAAGCCTAAATCGATTATGCTAACCTCTATTTATTCATTCTTATTTAGCTCATTACTCCATCATACTCGGAAGAAAAAGTGATGCGAGTTGATAAAGAGATTAGTCGTAAAGGATTAGAGGTTTTTTACTCTGGTGCTTTTATGGTCTGAATAGTTTCGTGGGTGCTTTTATTCTTATTTTTTTGTTTTCTGTTAATAATTCTGATCCTTCGCAAATTGTACATTATTCAGGGAAGAAGATTTTTTTTAAAGTGGATTCCTCTATTGTGAGAATATATGGAGAATGTAAAGCTTCTTACGGTAAGTTGAATATATCGGCTGATACTCTTTTATACAATCTGGAAAAGAAAACCCTCGATGCCAGAGGAAATGTCATTTTTAATGATGGTGGTAATGATATCAAAGCAAAAGCAATGAGTTATGATGTCGATTCGAAGATGGGAGATGCTTATTATGCAAAAACCGAGGCGGAAGACGGATGGTTTTATGGGGAGAGGATAAGGTATTTTGACGGGAATGTTTTAAAGATAAAAAATGGATATTATACGACTTGCGAGCTTGACCCTCCTCATTACTGGTTTTATTCTCCGAAAATGCGTATTAATATAGACGAAAGTCTTGTAGCCGAACCTGTTTTTCTACTGGTTAAGGATATCCCTGTTTTTTTTGTCCCTTTTTATTTTCAGTCTATAAAAAAAGAAAGATCTTCAGGATTGTTGAGACCCGATTTTGGGACTTCTTCTTATGCCGGTAACTATATAAAAAGAATAGGATGGTATCAAACACTCGGTCCGCACGCAGATATTACTGGTTATTTAAATTATTATACAAGAACTGGTGTTCGTTTTGAGATTAATAAAGGACGATGGAATTTGCTTCCTTATAGTGAGGGTGATATCGGCGGTAATTATATTAAAGATAGATTGAGCGGAGAAGAAAGATGGTCTGTTTCGGCAGACAGCCGTTCTAAGTTACCTGGAAATATTAATGTTAATGTTGATACTAAGATAGAATCCGATAATGATTTCGCGAAAGATTATGAGCCTGGTGAGGTCGAACGTATTTTGCAAAAAGAAATTAATTATAATGTGTACTGGAGTGGTGAAATCCTAAATACGAAAACTAATATTGTCATGGATTACCGGGAAAATCTAACTACCGAACAGTTAAAGAAAAGATGGCCATCTTTAAATATGTCTTTTCCCCGTATGAAATTGGGGGATATCAATATTACAAGTCGCTATAAATTTACAAGAGACGAAAGCAATCACTGGGCTTCAGGTTTTTCGGGAGTATCGAATTTAAGTAAAAAAATTTTAGTTTTCAATATTGGTGTCAACCTTTCAGGGCAGAGTGATTATTATGAAAATGAAGATATTTTTATTAATCACTGGAAAACAAGCGCGACATTAAATACAAGAATTTACGGGCTTTCTGTTTTTGGAATCCCGCTTATAAATAAATTCAGACATATTATAACCCCTTCTGTTTCTTTCTCTTATGCTCCCGACCCCGGCGATTATGATGTTTTGAGAATTTCCAATTTTTCTGTTCCGAGCGCATCTAAATCAGTCAATTTCGCTCTTAAAAATCAATTTCAATGCAAAGTTGGTGAAAAGAAATATGATTTCGCGGAACTCAATTTTTCCAGCAGGTATAGACCTCAAACCGATAGTTTATCTCCCGTTTCTATTAACGGAACATTCCGATTGGGGAATTTTTTCAGTCAAAATTATTCTACTTCATATAATTTGTATGATAGGGAGTTCGGGGATAAGAGAGTTAACACTAATCTTGAATATACTACCGGATTTGGCGGGAAACCCCTAGATTTAGACCTTACCCATTCTATTAATTTTGCTGACAGTACAAGAATTCAACAGGCAGATATGGGTGTCGATTTTTACCCAACTCCAAAATGGAAAGTCGGTGTGTCAACGCATTATGATTTTGAGAGAGGTAGGGTAACAAATTCAAGAATAAACCTTACAAGGGATTTGCATTGTTGGAATTTAATTATGTCGGTTAATACTTTTGGCGATGATTGGAATTACAGTATAAGTCTCAGGCTTAAGGATATTCCCGATTTAAAAGTCGGGAGAGAAACTTTGGGTGGGTTGATGCCGTGAGAAGGAAGAATTCAGAATTAAGTAGCCGGTAGCCAGAATCATCCCCGAGCCACAATCCCATAAAAGAAACAACAAATAGCACAAATTACACAAATTAATTGGACGCAGATTAACGCAGATTTACAGGATTTTTTTTATTGTTTAAAACTAAAACCTCCAACCAGAGATTTAAAAATAATATTTTAGAAAATCGGATGGGTTCAAGATTTTTATTTTTCGGAATTCGAGAAGATCTAACAAATGTTTGTCTCCTGATATGATAAAATCAGATTCTGCCTCGACCGCGCATTCTATGAATTTGTTATCTTCAGGGTCTTTTTTTATTATATTAAAACTTTTCTTAGGATTTACTAAATTTGCTATCGATTTAAGAGCAGTAATTATGTAATGTAAATTTTCTTCTGGAATACCGAATTTCTCTCTTTTTAAAACTCCTTTAAATTCATCTGTGATGTCTTCACTTAAAAATAATTCTATTTTGCCCTCTATTGCTAGTTCGAGACATTTTCTTGGATGCCCGCCGAATAGGATAGCAGAGATTAAAACATTAGTATCAAAAACAACCTTGAACAAATTATTGCTCTTTTTTTAGGGCCTGTTTTCTATAAGCTTCTATTTCTTTATTTAAATCCTCTTCAGAGATATCTGTTCCGCGGGTGAGAATATCTCCGTAAGAAAATATCTTTTTCCATCTATTTTTTCTTTCAATGTAAATCCTTGCCGCTTCACGCACCAGTTCGGATCGGGAACGGGATTCTTCTTTTGCGATATCGTCGATTTTCTTCAGTAAATCCTTTTTAAATGAAATATTTATTGCTCGACTCTTCATTTATGCCTCCTACATACAATATATGTATTAATATTATATACAATATTTGTATTATGTCAAGTTAAAGATTTTTCTCATATGTAGAAAATGTAGTTATTGTAGGTTTTTGTTGTTTTTTTTACTAAATCCTAATCCCTAAATCCCAAATCCTACTTTGTCTCACACGGAGCCACAAAGAACACAAAGACTTTTTTTATTTTTTTTGACAAGTTACCATTGACTGTATTTCTTTTAAAGATCCAAAAGGATTTTTAGTCTATCTTCTACTTTACTAAGTGTATTATTGAAGACTTCTCCGATTGACTTTTCTAACCTTATTTTCGATATAGATCGGACGTCTTCGCACTTTATAAAACTTTCTTTATCGAGATTGCCCTCCGGTGGTTCTACTTTGACGTGAAAGGGTATGCCTCTATGTTTGCTCGTTATGGGTAAAACTACTACCATATCCGCTGGGCCACGATTGAATGTGTTGACTGAAACCACCAGAGCGGGTCTTCTGCCTGCCTGTTCGTGCCCTTTTGCGGGATTTAGATTAACAAGCCATATTTCACCCCTGGAGGGAGCTTTCACTTTTCTTCCTCCATTCCGTCAGAGAGCGTATTATCCCATTGCCTTCTCTCTTCAAGTTCTTCCTTCCACTCATCAGGTTTTTCCCTTAATCGCGCATAAGCTCTGTTTGTTTCTGATAAAAATACTTCTTTCCTGTATTTTTCTACTGCTCTATTTAAAACCTCAGTCATACTGACCCCTAACTTCTTAGATAAACCCTTTATTATCTTTCTTTCCTCCTCACTTATCCTTACCGTTACACTTTTCATGATAACCTCCTATACGTATTTATATACAAAAATATACACAATATTGTATATAAGTCAAGGAAAAAATAAACTTACCTTATAAGAACAACAAATCGCACAAATGAATTGGACGCAGATTAACGCCCTGATACGGTCGGTTCCTCCCTACAGGGCAGGCAGATCAAAAAGGATTTAAAAGGATTTTTTTTGTTTTTATGAAAACAAACCGGCTCAGAAGCTGTGATTGAGGTTCTGAGCCGATTTGTTAATTCTCCTTGTTTCTTTTCTTTTTTTACCTACCTAACGATCCGACCATCCAACGACCTAACGTTTTATTATTTTAACAATATCATCTTATATTTCTTTTCGAATTCATTCCCTGCCTTTAAAACGTAGAAATATACGCCCTGAGGTAATTTTACTCCTGAACCGGTTGTTCCATCCCACTTGACCTGTTTATATCCTGCGGTTTGCCTGCCGTCAACAAGTGTATAAACTTTTTGTCCTGCAAGGTTAAAAATTTCCAGTTTTACATTTACGTCTTTCGGTAGTCCGTATTTGATGAGCGTACTGCTAGCGAAGGGGTTAGGAAAGTTTTGGTTGCAGCTGAATACTTTTGGGATATTTTCTTTATCTGATTTATCTTTATCAGAAATTTTGACTGTTTTGGGCATAGATATGCTTTTTATCGAGCTCAAACCGCCACCGCCTCCGTATCGGGGATTGGCAGCTCCGTAAAAGTAACCACCTTCCTCGACTCTAAATCCATCCTGGAGATGAATTATATCTCCGGCTTCCATCGCGACTTTCCCACCGTTTTTTATTGTGAAATCATTTGTTGTAATGGAATTCATTGCTTGGTAGGTTTCGGTTTCATTTATATCGATTGTTGTATTTGGAAGAATTTGATCACTGGGTAGTATGTGGTTTTGTATTGTATCATAAGCGAGATATGGGTTGTTTATGATATCGATTACCGACCAAATACTGTGATGACGTTGTCTTGCGTACTTAGTAGGTACATAAGTTGTTGGTTCATTGGGCTTGTTGCCGAATCTAATTATCGGTGGATATTTAGGTCCTTCGTTGATAGTGTTGTTAGCGTCGTAAAAAAACACTTTGAGATTATTTAAGAAATCTGCAGTGTTAAAAATTGGAATTAATAAGTCGGAATAGTATTCAGCCTGGTTTGTATCTGTGTGCCAAAACTCTTCAGCCCATTGATCTAATATTGCTATTGTATCGTCAATTGCTAAAGCTGTATCTTTACCCTTGTATACAAGAGGTCCGCCATTATATATTATAGTATCTTCTCCATAGTTGGCAGTTCTATACATAAGAATAACCGTGTCTTCAATATCTAAAAAAGTGTCAATTTTTGTTTCGAGAGGTTCTTCCGAATTCCACATTGCTGGAACAGTATCCTGGAAAACTACTCCACTAGAACAAGTATATTTGACGTAACTTGTTGTAGTATCGCAATACTCATGTATACCTCTCTCTGCTGTGAAAAGATCAGAGTTTTGAATTCCTGTTTCGGTTATCCAGATGGGTTTGTCTTCTCCGCCGGGGTATTCTTCTAATATTGCTCTTAAAGAAGTTACCCATTCCATGAAGTATATGTGGTTGTATGAGTGATGAGATACTACATCTATACTGTCTAAATCTATTGAATTGATAATGCCACGTATGGCATTTTCCCAACTTGTATATCCAAAGCTATCTGCTATTATTTTTGAACTGTCGGGATTAAAATATTTCCATTTAAAGGGTTCATTTTTAATTGACATACATGGCCCTGCGATTTTTCCATCAGGATCTGCAGCTTTTAGAGCTACTCTAGTAGATTTGAACATTTCAACAAATTGTCCGGGGTCTCCCAGAAAATAACCTTCATTATAAGGTTCATTTGAGAATTCCCAGTATTTTATGGGTATTTTTAACCATTCTGGTTCTTCTATATATTGCCCCCTAATTGTATCTCCTTTTCCGTCGCCATCATATCTTTCGACTATAGCTTTAACATAATCTTGATATTCATCCCAACAGTCGGGATTAGGGGGATAAAGTCTTTTTTCATCTGAACTTAAGGGATCTGCATCCGGATGTACGGCATAGTCGCTGGTGTATCCTATGGAAGGAAGTAAATGCAGGCCTCTATCTCCACACCATTTCACAAGAGAGTCTTCGGTATCGAAATTCCAATCTCCTTCTTCAGGTTCGACATCACACCATCTAAAAGCCATCATAGCCCTCCACCACTTTATTCCGGCTTGAGCGCATAAATCCATCGATGTTTTATACTTCTGACTAAACTCTTGGTCTTCTGGGAGGGAATCCCCCCATGTTTCCGAGACGCTATAATTCATCCCGAAGGGGAAGAGTTCACTGCCATCGGCATAAAGAAAGACCCCAAAAGTAAATATTATTAATATTATAAGATTTTTCATAAGGCCTTACCTTTTTTAATTCTCTAACGCGTTTATTCGCTTCTTAAGTTCCGTATTTTCCTTTTTTAGTTCTATCACATAAAGTGTTAGTTCTTCGACTTTTTCTAATAATTTTGCTTGCATTTCGCCAACTTCTACACCATTTTCTTTTACCTCTTTCTCCTTTGGTATTCCGGGCAGATTTTTTTCTTTTTTGATATGTTTTTCAAGTTTCTCGAGAGGCATTAATTGATAATCATCTTCGAAGACAAAATCAGCCCAGTCACTTTCCACTGTTATTTCCTTTGTTCTTATATGACCATTAACTGCAAGTTTGTAACTGCCAGGATCAGTGGTTCCGATTCCGACATTTCCAGATCTGTGTATAGTTACATGATTTTCCCCCAAACCTCCGGATAAAACTAGTTCCTCATTACTTGTTGAGTCATCTTGACTTACTGCGATTCTGACACCAGTAGTGAAATTTTCAACTACAAGATTGTGATTATCATATGTTTTCACAGATAAAGGTCCAAACGGAGTAGTTGTTCCAATACCGACTCTGCCGTTGCTTTTAAATACTACCATATTGTCGCCAGCTGAGCCATTAGTATGAATCCCCAAATGATCTACATCTCCACCAGTCGAAGGACCTATGTAGAAAAGATTGAATATGGCACTGTTTGCTGTACGGTCGAACTCGATTTGGTGTATGTTGTTGTTACACAAATCGAGCAGTTGTGAAGGTTGGTTCGTCCCGATACCGACATTTCCGTTACTATTTAAAATAGTCATCCTTGTTGTTCCCGATGTTCGAAGTTTAAGATTTTCATCATAACTTCCAATGTAACCACTATTCACACGAATTTCTTTATCAAAATGATATCTCGCTCGATCGGTACGAAAATGAGCCCAACTTGAAGTTCTGGGACCTATGTCCACATATCCATAACCTGTATTAATCCTCAACGCTCCGTTTTGATTTCCCCTTATCGATCCGTTTACATGTAGTTTTTCTTGCGGACTTGTCGTCCCGATACCGACATTTTCGGAAAAATAACCTCGTCCTCTGAAATAACCACCATATCCACCTGATCCAGCATACCCGCAAATAGCTTTGCCTCCACTCGAATTTACTTTTCCATATACCCCAATTGGATTAAAAGAGCTACCGGTGTTATAACCGTAAATAACAGATTGTTGCTCATCAGGTATTGGCCCATATGCGGAGCATTGCACATGCAATTTGCTTTGAGGACTCGTCACCCCGATGCCTACTTTTGTTGTTGAGTAAGGATAAGCATACAATTTATTTGTCCCTGATTTCCATTCCGTTGCATAGGTAACCATACTGACCAATAATAATACTAAACTGACCACACTTGACTTTTTCATACTTCCCTCCTTTTCCGTATGAGTTTGATTTAACAATAACAATCATTTTCAGTATATGGAAAATAAATATAATGTCAAGGTAAATTAATTGTGTTATGGAAAAACACTATATTTTAACCAAATTTAATATTATCACGAAAACACAAAGGAATTGGACGCAGATAAACGCGGATTTACAGGATTTTTTATTTGTTTTTTTTCTTAAAGCCTAAGCTTGTCTGAAATTAAATCGGCTCAGAAGCTGCGATTGAGGTTCTGAGCCGATTTGTTAATTCTCCTTGTTTCTTTTTTGTTTTTAAACTTCCTAACTTCCTAACCTTCTAACTCTCTAACCTTTGTCATTTAAGCACTATCATCTTATATTTATCTTCGAATTCATTCCCTGCCTTTAAGACATAGAAATATACCCCTTGAGGTAATTTTACTCCGGAACCGTTTGTTCCGTTCCACCTGATTTGTTTATATCCAGCGGTTTGTCTGCCGTCAACAAGTGTATGAACTTTTTGCCCGGCTAAATTAAAAATTTCCAGTTTTACATCGATATCTTTCGGTAATCCGTATTTGATGGTGGTGTTGCCTGCGAAGGGATTGGGGAAGTTTTGCGCGCAGCTGAATACTTTCGGGATATTTTCTTTATCCGATACACTTTTTTCGGAGGTTTTAGCCTTTTTGGGTATAGCTATGCTTTTTATTGAACTTAAGCCCCCGCCGCCTTGTTGATATAGTAGATTAGTGGTTGCGTAAAAGGACCCACCTTCCTCTACTCTAAAACCATCCAAAAGGTAAATTTGGAACCCTGCTTCCATTGCTACTTTTCCACCGTACGAGCCATTTCCTTTGATTGTGAAATCACTTACTGTAATACCACTCTCTGCCTGATATGTTTTAATGCCGTCTATTTCAATTGTTGTGTCTTGAATGACGGGAGTGCGGGGTGATAGTATTTTATCTCTAATGGTCCAGTAAGCGGGATAAGGATTGTCCATGGTATCGATTACAGAGTAAACACTGTGTAGACGTTGTCTATAATATCCGGTAGGGATATAAGTCGTTGGGTCATCCAGCTTGTTGCCGAATCTGATTATCGGTGGATAATATTTCTTGTGTATAGTATTGTCAGCGCAGAAAAAGAAAATTTTAAGATTGTTTAAAAAGTCCGGCGTATTAATTATGCTGTCTAATCGCTCATCATAACTTGTATCTTGTCTGGATGGACGGTGAGTGATTTCTTCAGCCCAGAAATCAAATATTGTTAAAGTATCGTCAAGTGCTAGAGCTGTATCTGTACTTTTATAGATTAGGTTACTACCATTATATATTATAGTATCTTTATCGTTATCGGATCTGCTAAAAAGAATTACCGTATCACCAATATTTAGGAATGTATCAATTCTTCTTATGCAAGGTTTTGTCCATGCCCAATTTACTAAGACACTGTCCCAAAAAACTTCTCCGCTATCCGAGGAGTAAGTCACGTAACGTGTTGGTTCGCAATTTTCGTTTCTGCCTCTTTCTGCTCTCATGGGATCGGCATTTTGAAAGCCAGTCTCGGTAATCCAGATAGGTTTATCTTCTCCTACAATATTCCTTAAATCTCTTATGTAATGCATAAAATTACTTGTATTATTGTATATGTGATGAGAGACTACATCTATATATTCTAAGCCGATTGAGTCGATAAGCTCTACTATGGCTTCTTCCCAGGTATCATATTCAATTGTTACAATTGAATCAATTAGAGGGTCAGGGTTAAAATATGTCCACTCAAAAGTTCCGGTGGTGCTTGTCATGCAAAGACCTACAATTTTAGCAGTTGGGTCTGCCTCTTTTAGAGCTACTCTAGTAGATTCGTACATTTCAACATATTGTCCGGGACTGCCTAGGAAATAAGAGCCATAAGGTTCGTTCGAAAATTGCCAGTATTTTATGTCTCTTTTGTATCTTTTAACAAGTGTATCTATATATTTTTTATAATCATCCCAATGAAGGGTATCAGGAGGATAACGTCTTCTGTTTTCCCAACTTAAAGAATTTGTACCTGGATGTCTGGCAGAGTCTGCTGTATAACCTATAGATGGAAGTAAATGTAAGTTTCTTTCTCCAGCCCATTTTACAAGGGAATCTTCGGTTTCGAAATTCCAATTGTTTAGATCTATGGGTTGAACATCGCACCATCTGAAAGCATATTGTGCTCTCCACCATTTTATTCCAGCTGCTGCAGTCCAATCCATTGAGGCTTTATATTTTGTCTTATATTCGGTATCTTCGGTAAGAGAATGATGTTCTTCGTATACGGTGTGATTCATTCCAAAAGGAAAGAGGTCGCTACCGGCATAAAGTGAAACACTGAAAGAAAAGATTATAAGTATAATAAAATTTTTCATAATGCCTTACCTTTTTAATTCTCTAACGCTTTTATTCGATTTTTTAGTTCATCGTTTTCCTTTTTTAATTCGATCACATACAGTGTCAGTTCTTCCACTTTTTCTAAAAGTTTCGACTGCATTTCGCCAACTTCTACACCGTTTTCTTTTACTTCTTTTTCAGTTGGTATGCCTGGTAAGCTTTTATTGTTTTTGATATGTTTTTCGAGTTTCTCGAGAGGCATTAATTTATAATCATCTTCGAATACAAAATCCGACCAATCGCTTTCCACGGTTATTGCTTTTGTCTTAATATGACCATTAACTGCAAGTTTGTAGCTTCCGGGATCCGTAGTCCCGATTCCCACATTGCCAGGAAAATATTGAATGGTAGGTTGAAGTTTCATTGTGGATGTCCAGGTACTTCCGTTATATGCTTGAACTAAAAAATAACCATCACGACCTATTAGACATTGAGTGTGATACGGAGATTCAGTATCGGTGTCGTAAAATTTGACATAAGGATTAACATCTTCAAAGCGTGCGGTACCAGACACATCTAATTTGTAATCCGGGCTTAAAGTCCCAATACCGACATTTCCGTTACTATTTGAAATAGTCATTCTTGTAGTTCCCGATGTTCGTAAACTAAGATTTTCATTGTAACTTCCAATGTAACCGCCATCCACACGAATTTCTTTATCAAAATGATATCTCGCTCGATCGGTACGAAAATGAGCCCAACTTGAAGTTCTAGGACCTATGTCCACATATCCATAACCTGTATTAATCCTCAACGCTCCGTTTTGATTTCCCCTTATCGATCCGTTTACATGTAGTTTTTCTTGCGGACTTGTCGTCCCGATACCGACATTTTCGGAAAAATAACCTCGTCCTCTGAAATAACCACCATATCCACCTGATCCAGCATACCCGCAAATAGCTCTGCCTCCACTTGAATTTACTCGTCCATATACCCCAATTGGATTATAAGAGCTACCGGTGTTATAACCGTAAATAGCAGATTGTTGCTCATCAGGTATTGGCCCATATGCGGAGCATTGTACATGCAATTTGCTTTGAGGACTCGTTACCCCGATGCCTACCTTTGTTGTTGAGTAAGGATAAGAATACAATTTATTTGTCCCTGATTTCCATTCCGTTCCATAGGCAACCATACTGACAAACAACAATACTACACTGACAATACAAACTTTTTTCATACTTCCCTCCTTTTCCGTATGAGTTTAACTTAAAAACAACAATCATTTTCAGTATAGGCAAAATAAATATAATGTCAAGATAAATTAATTATGTTATAGAAAAACCCTATATTTTTGATTTGCCACGAAGACACTAAGGCACAAAGAAGTAGGTATATGGGTATATGAGTAGATGTGTAAATGGGTAAAAAACAGTCAACCCATCAACCCATACACTCATCGACTTATTCACTTAAACTTGAACAACAAATAGCACAAATAAATTGGACGCAGATTAAAGTAGATTTACGGGATTTTTTATTTGTTTTTTTTCTTAAAACCTAAACTTGTCTGAAATTAAATCGGCTCAGAAGCTGCGATTGAGGTTCTGAGCCGATTTTGACTTCTTCTTGTTTTTTCCTTTTTTTACCTACCTAACGATCCAACCATCCAACGATCCAACATTTGTTACCTTGATTTCAAAGTATAAAATGAAAATTAAGGCTGAAGAATTTTACTCCGCTGTTGGTTGTAGAAAATTCGATTTCGTAATTTAAATTTTCGGCGGCTCTATATCCCGCGCCTATTCCGAAAGATAATCCTGTTTCCGTGGAATCTGTTTCCACATCTGAAATTCTTTCGAGAGAAACTTCATGAGTGGCACCGATTTTGAACTTAGTGTATAATTCATTAACCGGTTTAGTGCGTATTACGCAATATCCTCCAATTGTTCTTAAATGTAATCTGTTTCCGATGGCTCCACTTACATAATCGCCCCCCCAATTCCCCAAATTGTATTCGGCTTCAATCGCCGTTTCGAAACGATTGGTTTTAAATGGAAGATTATACCCGACAATTCCTCCGATAGATATTATATCTGTAGAGTTTATGTGGTATCCCGTAAACATCCCACCTTTGAATCCCAGGTAAGGCCCTGTTTTTGTTTCATAAGAAAATCCGGTGATCGCGGTTAAGCAAAAAATTAATATTAATGCTTTATAAAAGTTTTTTTTCATTTAAACCCCCTAACGAGGATAAAGATATTGAGAAAAAGGGAAAAAGCAAGGAAGGAATATGTCAAAAAGATACCTGAAACGGTCATGAGTCAAGGGTCATGAGTCAAAATTAAACCCAATATACAACCTCAAAACTAAGAGGAACAACAAATCACACGAATAGTACGAATCACACCACCCATCCCATTTTTTATTTGTTTTAACTAAATCCCAAATCCCATATCCTAAATCCCAAAAATAGGACGCAAATAAACGCAGTTTTTTGGGATTTTATTTTTTTCTATTTAACTATACAGCAATTTAACCATTAAGCTTAGATTCGAAGAATCTACGTAAGGAACAACTAATCACACGAATATCATAAATAGAGAACTCTTGACATAGATGAAATATCTTTATATAATTATGTAGGAAGGTAATTATTTTGATTGAAAAAAAATATATCTTGACTTGTATATCAGTAATTTTAATAGTCGTTATTACTATGAATTGTTGTCTGGTACCGGTCACAAGATACTCATCTTCGGTAAAAAAGAATGGGGTAGGGGTGGGTGTAGATTATTCAACGGGAAGAGTTCTTGAAGATGGGATAGATATTGATGATGGTTCTATAGATTCGATTTTCCCCTACCAGTCGCATTGGGTTAGTGGATGGCCTATAGTTGGATATAATATTCATTATAATAAAGATAATTTTTCAATAATTGCTAAACTTTATGGCACTGATTCCGATGAATTGGGATATTATTTGGGTATGGATTACTATTTTAATCCGGGTAAGTCTTCTCCATTTGCAGGTATTGACCTTGCAACCTTTAAGCCGGAAGATGAGAAATGGAGAGATAACTTTTCCTATATTGGGATAATAGGATATAGCTTAGCTCTTAATCGGCATACTTCGATTTCAGGTATGTTAAGAATGGGAGTGTCTCGGATAAAAGTTGAAGGTTCGCAGTATAATATACCCGAATTTGGGTTAGGGTTAAACGCCTATAGTTGGGGAGGAATTGTAGAATTTTGTCCCGAAATTTTTATAAATGTAAGTCATCTCCCTTCAGGGAAATGGGTTGGGGGTTTGTACCCGGGTTTGAATTTTGGTTTGACTTTTTAGAAAATTTAGATACTGTAGTTTTTTGTTTCAATTTTGACGCAAGACTCATGACACATGACTCGGAATTCAATTCAGATGCGAAGAATCTATGGGCTGCACCCGGTCCGCAGTCATCCGTTCTTATATAGCCCACTCTACACTCAATGTTTTTTGCCTCTGTTGTGGTTTTTTTGGGGTTGCGAAAATTCTTTTCCGAATTATTAAATCCTTTATGAAAAATTATACCAATGAGATGAGAGGTTATTGGAACGAGCGTTTCTCCGATGGTGGTAAAATATGGGGTATAGAACCGAGTAAAACCGCTTTTTATGCTCGGGACTTATTTCGAAATCTTGATATAAAGTCTGTAATTGTTCCCGGGTGCGGATATGGGAGAAACACTAAATTATTCTCAGGAGCAGGATTTAAGGTTTCGGGAATAGAAATATCCGATGACGCGGTAAAGGAAGCGTTAAAATTCGATCCGAAAACTAAATTTTACCGTAAAACAGCGCTTGAAATAGATTCAATTAGTCGAAAATTTGACGCTATTTACTGTTTTAATTTGCTTCATCTTTTTAGAGAAAAGGAAAGATTTCAATTCATAGAGAAATGCAATGATGTATTAAGTGATGATGGATTTGCTTTTTTTGTGGTATTTTCGGATAAGGAAGAAAGTTTTGGGAGGGGAGGGAAAGTCGAGGAAAATACCTTTGAAAGTAAGCCCGGAAGAATAGTCCATTATTTTACGCGGGAAGATTTGTTGTCACATTTTAAAGCTTTTGACGTTATAGAGATAGGAGAGATGGAAGAAAAAGAGAATCACGGCAAGGCAGGAGAGCATATTCATAGTTTAAGATACGTATTTTGTTCCAAGCGAGAATATTAGTTTTTTGGGAACAAAGGACCGTTATTCTACTCGGGTTCTCCAATAAGTTTTTTAATTTCTTTTAGTAAGTCTTTAGCTTCGATAGGTTTTTCCATGAAAACGTTTACAGGCATGTATTCCATATCTTTTTCCTCTCCAAGGTGAAATTTAGCCATCTCTGAATCTTGATTTACCGCGGTTATCATAATAATGGGTATTTTCTTTAATTTATCGTCAGACTTGATTTTCTCGCTTACCCATATTCCGTCGGTTTTTGTTTTCATCATAATATCCAGCAATACTATGTCGGGGGTTTTCTCTTTGACCTTTTTGAATGCTTCTTCACCGTTTCTGGCAGTTCGAGTTTCATAACCATTGCCCTGCAAAATTATTTCCATCGTTTCCACGAAATCAGGGTCATCATCCACAATAAGTATTTCTTTTGGCATTATTTCTCCTTTTTTTGAATTGCGGGAAGGCTCACTTCTGCTGTAGTTCCTTTATTTAACTTACTTTTAACTTTTATAGCACCCCCATGAGAATCTATTATTCTTTTTACAAGAGAAAGACCGAGACCCATGCCTTCCTTTTTGTGCTCAGGTCTCGCGTTTTTACCCCGGAAGAAAATATTATATATTTTTGGCAATTCTTCTTTCTTTATACCTATACCCTGGTCTTTTACCTTTATCAGGAAGGAGTTGTTTTCTTTTTTTGCTGTTACCTTCACCTGGTTTCCCGGATTGCTGTATTTAATCGCGTTATGAATAATATTTACGAAGACTCTGCTTAGGAGTTCTATATTTCCGTAAATATACGGGAGCTTCTTGGGAATATCCCAGTTTATTTTGATATTGTTTTCTTTCGCATATATATCCATTTCCTCAGTCAAAGAGGAAAGAATTTTATCAATATTAATCTTTTCCATTTCAATTTCCCCAGTCCCTTCTTCAAGACGAGAAAAAATTAATAGGTCGTTCAAAAGTTTTATAACGTCATTGATTCTTACTTTTGCTCTGTTGAGAAGTTCTTTTTGTTTTTTAATATCTTTTTCGAGGTAGCCATCAAGTATTACATTTAAAATATTATAAACAGAAGCCAGCGGAGCTTTTAATTCATGAGATACTTCATAAGTAAACCTGGTCTTTGCTTTTGTCAGCTCAACTGTTTTTGCGTAATGCTCGCTGCACGCGGCCTTGGCTTCCTCGGAATGTTCTCTAATGTCTTTCAGGTTTTCGATTAGCGTGGTTATGTTGGCTTCCAAATCTCCATGCCAACCCCTGATTCTGTCCAGGTGACATTCCGGGTCATTAATGTTACATATTTTAGGTTCCATATTTTTACCCCCTTTAATATTAAGTAAATTAATAAAAAATGCAAGCATGGTTGTAGTAAGCTTTAAGCTTCTAAGACGCAATATTAACCACAAAGACCACAAAGCACACAAAGCCATACCACACCCAACCTTAATTTATTGTGTTTTTTAAAATCAATTTCAAAGAAAATAATTGAACCACAGAGAATACAGAGAAAAAAAGAATGCACAGAGCTGTAGATAGCATAAATCGAGATCGCTAACAACTACTTATCGAGATACATAATGTGATTTTTTTCACAACTTGACAAACTTCAAAATTGTTGTTATTAAACTTTGTGAATTGAATATTTAAGTAGATTGGTTCTTTTTATATTAAGATAAAAAGATAAGGTGACGGAGGATTAATTGCATAAGAATGAGAATTTTAGCGTAAAAGATAGAATAAAGAGTTTCTTTTGGTTGTTTTTTTTTCTTGTTATTTTCTGGCTACTGCTTACATCGACATTTAATTCTCAAGAATTCCTGGTTGGAATTTCCGTTTGTTTTATAATCGCCCTTATCACTCATAAATTTTATATTAGAATAGGTTTTCCGACAATTAACTTTAAGAGATTTTGTTTTTTCGTTATTTATATATTAATTCTCTTCTACGAGATAATAAAAGCTAATTTAGATGTGGCTCTCCGAATTGTTCGTCCATCCCTGCCGATAAATCCTGGTGTAGTAATTATAAAAACCAGGCTTAAATCAGATATCGCAAAAACAATTCTGGCTAATTCCATAACTCTGACGCCCGGTACATTTACTCTGGATATTCAGGGAGATAAATTGTTAATTCACTGGATAGATGTAGAAGCGACCGATATCGAAGCCGCGACTAATATTATAGGCGAAAGATTCGAGAAGTATTTGAGGGTTATATTCCAATGATTGGAAATATCTATTTTGTAATTATAGGTTTGGGTGTTATTCTGTGTTTACTCAGGATGATTAAAGGCCCGACTGCTCCTGATCGTGCTGTTGCGCTGGATACAGCTGTAACGGTTACAGTCGCGTTGTTGGTCCTTATTGGTCTTGTCTTGAAAAGAAAAATATATCTCGATGTTTCACTGGTATATGCTGTTCTAACCTTTATAGGTTCGGTTGTGATAGCAAGGTATCTTGAGGGAGGAATCGAATGAGCTGGGGCTGGTGGGTTTGCGGTTTTGGAGTAATCTTTTTATTTGTTGGCAGTCTTGGTGTTTACAGGATGCCTGACGTATACAATAGATTGCAGGCGGGAACAAAGTGCACAACACTTGGGGCTTTCTGTACCATCATTGGTGTTGGAATAATAGAACCTTCCTGGTTCTGGAGGACTTTTATAATTGCGGTCTTTATATTGTTGACCAACCCAATATCGAGTCATGCACTTGGAAGAGCATCCTGTATTTCAAAAGTTAAACTCTGTAAAAAGACAAAGGTTGATCAATCGGAGGGTTTTTGCAGAGAAGAGGATGATGAAGATGATAATTCTTGAGATAATACTGGTTTTCGTGATGCTTGTCGGTGCCGTTGCTGCCGGAATTTTTAAAGATTTGTTAAATGCCGTTATTGCCGCCGGCTTTGTTAGTTTCATCGCGGCAATACTCTTCTATTTTCTCCATGCTCCTGATGTTGCTATGGCTGAAGCTTCTATTGGCGCTGCCTTAACGGTAGCCATTTTCATAATAGCCATTAAAAAAACAAAAAGATTTGAGGAAGATGATGAGGAAGATAATTAGTTTTATTCTAATAGCAATAATTGCCGCAGGTATTTTTTTCTCTCTGGAGGAGATACCTTTTGGAGCTGCAAAGAGCAGGGTGAGAGAGTACTATCTTGATAACGGTATAGAGCAGACGGGAGCAACAAATGTAGTTACATCGGTAGTCGTTAATTATCGTGGTTTTGATACGCTTGGGGAAGTGACGGTACTATTCCTAGCTAGTATTGGTCTTTCTGCTATTCTTTACAGGAGAAAAGAGGAGAAAAGAAAAAAAAGAAGAAAGAGCAGTTTAATTTTATATACTGGCTGCAGATTTTTGTTTCCTCTGATTCTCCTTTTTGGTTCTTACATATTCATTCATGGCCATTTGACTCCCGGGGGAGGTTTTCAGGGAGGAGCTATAGTAGCATCCGGGTTTTTGCTAATCATGCTTGGATGTTGGGGATGGGAGGGGATTAACAGGAACAGGTTTAAGGTAACAGAGTCTCTTTCGGGCCTCGTCTTTGTTATTGTGGGTCTTCTTGGTTTATTTTACGGAGGATATTTTCTTTTGAATTACCTGCCCAAGGGCATACCGAATCAGCTTTTCAGCGCGGGAATCATTCCTATTATTTATATTGCTATAGGATTCAAAGTAGGTTCTGAGATAGCGGGTATAATAAATGATATGGTGAGGAGCGGGTAATGGAATTTATAGAGAATTATCTGTATTACATTGCATCCTTCGGTTTAATCCTTATAGGTCTTTATATAATGCTTGTTAAGAAAAATTTGATAAAAATTATTATAGGTCTTTCGATTATAGATACGGGAGTAAATATCTTATTAATTTCTATGGGTTATTTAAAGGAAGGAACCGCTCCTATTTTCTCACGTGAAGGTTTATTGCCTTCGAGGATGGTCGATCCCGTACCGCAGGCATTGGTTCTAACTTCTATTGTTATAGGACTGGCGATCCTGGCGCTTGCTTTGACTCTTGCGATAGTTCTTTACCGTCATTACGGAACTCTCAATGTTAGAAAGATAAGGAATCTTAAATGGTAAATCCTGTTTTACTTATAATAATCCCTTTAGTCGGAGCGTTTGTTATACCATTGTTTGGTTTTATATCCAAACGTATATCAGGGTATATTTCTTTAATCGCGATTCTTGGAATGGCGGTGATTGTGGGTTTTTTAATTCCGAGGGTTGTAAACGGTCCCATAATTGTGATGCTTGGAGGTTTTAAGCCTCCTTTCGGAATTAATCTTGTTGTAAGCACTTTTTCTCTCTTTTTCGCGGGCGTTATAAGCTTGCTTGGTTTTCTTGTATCCATTTACGCGATAAAATATATCAATGAAGGAGATGTTGATAAATACCACCTTTTATTTCTGCTTTTCATAACGGGTGCCACAGGAGTTGTTCTTACCGGTGACATATTTAACTTATTTGTTTTCTTTGAGATACTCTGCATCTCTTCCTATGCTCTGGTTGCTTATAACAGGGATAGTGATGGAGTAGAGGCCGGTATAAAATATCTCATTCAGGGTTCTGTGGGTTCAGCTTTTATTCTTATCGGAATAGCGCTGCTTTACGGTCTTTGTGGTTCACTGAATATGGCGGATATAGCAAGCCAAATCCATTCCGTAAATTCCCCATTATTATCTCTCTCGATGTTTCTTTTTATTACAGGTTTCGGAATCGAAGCGGCTATATTTCCTTTGAACGGTTGGCTGCCCGATGCTCACTCCAGCGCGCCCTCGACTATAAGTGCTGTCCTTTCAGGTTTTGCCATAGAAATAGGTTTATACGCGGTTTTGCGTATTGTAGGTACTGTATTCGGAGCAACAGATATTTTATATTTTCTCGCGGGTTTGGGAATATTTACTCTCCTTATAGGAGAATTATCTGCTTTTAAGCAAAACGATATTAAAAGACTTCTTGCGTATTCTTCGATAGGTCAGATAGGGCTTATTCTTTTTGCGTTTTCTGTTGGAACGCCGGAAGGTATTGCCGGAGGGCTTTTTCATATTTTATCGCATGCTCTTTCAAAAGGACTTCTTTTTCTTGCCGCCGGTTATATGATATATAAAGCCGGTTCGAGAGAAATTGGTAAAATGAAGGGTATCGGAACCAGGATGCCCGTTACTTCCTTTTGTTTTTTGATTGCCGCTTTTTCTCTTGTGGGGTTACCTCCTTTTGTTGGATTTTCAAGTAAATTTATGATTATTAAATCCGCATTATTAAAAACCCAGGGATATTTCTTTTTTTTAGTAGGAGTTGTTTTACTGGGAACCGTTATCGAGATATCTTATTTCTTTAAATTATTACAAAATATTTTTTCAAGGACCGGAGAGGAAAAGATAGATGAAGCGCCCTTGGGTGCTTTAATTCCAATTGTTATTCTGGCTATAATCATTTTAGCTGTAGGTGTATATCCCGGAATTGTAAGCAAGTTTCTTCACCTTGCCGCGTATGATTTTATGGATAGAGTGGGTTATATTAATAATATTTTGGGGGCATTATAATGTTGCTTGAATATACCCTGATTACCGCTTTCACAGGAGCATTTTTTGTTTATCTTTCCGGGAAAGTTTCGGGAAGATTGAGGAATTTTTTAGGTTTTGTGGTTTCTTTAGCGCTTTTAATTTTAGTTTCATTGATGTATACTAAAATAGGGATATCGCATACATATTTTTCATTCTTAAATTATCCACTTGTCTTAAGAGTGGATTGGCTTTCCTGGTTTTTCGGGATTGCAATTGTATCCATAAATATTTTCGCTATAATATTTTCTTTCTCAGATATGAAAGATAAAAAAAGACTGGATTTGTTTTATCTGTTGATGTTTTTAGTTAATGCCGGTATGTTAGGTGTAGTGTTGAGCGGTGATCTCATATCATTTTACATTTACTGGGAAATAATGAGCTGGTCTACATTCCTGTTAATATCTTTTAAAGAAGAAGGTTTCAGCGCGGGATTAAAATATATCATTCTTTCAATAATTGGTTCATTCTCAATGCTTGTTGGTATGATTATTCTTTATTCGCAGTTGGGAACTTTTAACATTGCTATCATTGTGGAACAGATGGATATGCTTTCCAACGGATTTGCG
>Ga0307434_1000438_pt1 | contig 28573 bp, 17 predicted proteins | sample SalMarWE160220MG_FD_202156 | JGI IMG/M metagenome (GOLD analysis project Ga0307434, IMG submission 202156) | Salt marsh sediment microbial communities from the Plum Island Ecosystem LTER, Massachusetts, United States - WE1603-220 | ecosystem: Environmental > Aquatic > Marine > Intertidal zone >... | reverse complement strand
TGGATGAGACACCTGGCAGTGAATACACTTATTGGCAACATTGAAGGCGGATTGATTACAGGTGACGGTGACGATTATGCAATGTATAGAGGTGTCATTGATACCCGTTTCTGGCTAATGCCTCACGACCTTGATACTATTTACTCGGGAGATATATACAGAAGTATTTTTTCATACGAGAATATGGAGGGTTTGTATAGACTATTCAATGACCCCCGGATCATTCAGATTTACTATAACCACCTTTACGATTTAATTAATACTGTGTTTGCTGAAGAGAATTTCAACGATACTCTTGATAATATTCTTGCCAATTCCTATGTTCCGCAGGCTAATATCGATGATATAAAACAATATGAGGCTAACCGAGTCGCCTCGGTGTTGTCTCAAATTCCGCAGGAATTCAGTGCTTCTGCTGCTCTGCCGGTTTCGAGCGGCTATTACAGGACGGACGCAAATGTCGCCGTAGTCAGCGGTACTGCCAATTCCCTTGAGACAAAGTCCGTACTGGTTAACGGCCTGAAAGCCGACTGGGACCCGATTACAGGTCAATGGTCTTTCGGCGAGGGCGGCGGCGACATCATAAGCCAGGTAACTTTGGTGGAGGAAAGCTCTGCTAAGACAGTACTTATACCTTCGGGGCCGGTCCCTGATACCTGGAGGTCAGATGCCAATTACGATGACAGCACCTGGAATGATTACACCTTTATTTCCGACAAAAGCGGTTCAGTTGGTTATGAAAGAGGCACCGGAACCGGATATAGAGATTATATTTCGTACGATGTTGAAAGTGATATGTACGGCGTAAATGCATCCTGCCTTATAAGAATACCTTTTGTTGTAACCGCCGAACAACTGGAAAGCTTTAACTTTTTAACCCTGCAGATGCGGTACGATGACGGCTTCGTTGCCTTTATAAACGGTCAGAAGGTTGCTTCCGTATATGAACCCGACCCGCTTACCTGGCAATCTGCAACAATAAGCGGCAACAATCATGAAGCCGGTTTGTATTTTGATGACTTTCCCATTAATAACCAAATAGGCCTGCTGCATGAAGGCGTAAATATCCTTGCCATTCACGGCCTTAATGCTTCCGCAGGCGGAAGCAGCGACTTTTTAATTTCTGCAAGATTAATTGCAGGCACTATGGGTGAAACCTATGACGGTGTTGCTCTGAATCCGGGGATAAATCGTGTTGTTATTCAAACGTTCGACGCTCCTGAGGGCGCAGGAAATAAACTCCATGAGGATTATGTCGATATCTGGTATGACACCGGAGGCGGCAGCTTCGGTGAAATTACTTATGAGGTTAATTTGGTTACAGAAGATGCAGCCAAGAATATCCTAATCCCAACGGGACCGGTAAGCGATAGCTGGAGGTCCGACCCTGGTTTTGATGACTCGCTTTGGAATGATTATGTATTTGTTTCAGGCAGGACCGGTTCTGTAGGCTATGATGACGGCAGCGACTACGACCCCTATATTTCGTATGATGTAACCTCGACTATGGACGGCATTAATAACACTTGTCTGATTCGAATACCATTCACCGTTACTGCCGATGACCTTGCGGTCTTGAACTTTATGATTCTTCAGATGCGCTACGATGACGGCTTTGTCGCTTATATAAACGGCCAGGAGATTGCATCCGAATATAAACCTGACCCGCTGACCTGGAATTCCGGTACTTTAGGCGGGGGTCTGAACGAGGCTACAAGCAATTTTGAAGAATATCCGGCTTCGAGCTTTATCAGCGCCCTTCATGTAGGCGAGAATATTCTTGCGATTCACGCTCTTAATGCCAACCTGGGCAGCAGTGACTTTATCATTTCCGCAAAATTGATTGCCGGTACAATTTCCGGTGACCCTGATGAGGGAGCTGTTGTTTATGACAATGAAACTCTGACCGAGGATACAACCTGGACAGCAGCCGAAGGGCCTTACTATATAACCGGAGATTTAACAGTCCCCGCCGCTTACAGCCTGACCATCGAACCAGGGACAAGTGTTTATTTCGATGAGGATTCTTCGTTAATTGTTAACGGTATTATCGATGCGAACGGAACCGAGTATCAGCGTATCAGGATGACGAGTGTTCCCGGCGCAGCGTATGTGGAGGATATCAGGCCTGAACTGCCGTACGGGCCGCCTAAATGGGACGGCATTCAGCTTCTGGACACTATGTCACCTTTAAATAGAATTGCATATACGGACATCGAGCATGCCCAGACCAGCGACGGTGCCATCGGAATGGTTAATTCGGAAGCGCTTATCGATAATGTTTCATTTGCCGGAAGTTATCTCCGTAATATATCAACCGAAAGTTCCTCGGCTGTTATTAGCAACTGCACTTTTCCCGATATGTACACGCCCGACCAATGGCCTCATCTTATGACCCCGCCGCTTGACAATGTCACCGAGCATATAAACGCCACAGGCGGTATTCCGCCCGGCGGTTATTATATTATAGCGAATAATATCTTCGGCAAAAACAAAGGTCATAACGACGTTATTGACTTTACAGGGCACTGTAATCAACTGCCTGTTGTTCAGGTGCTCAACAATGTCTTTACCGGCGGCGGTGACGAAGCCCTTGACCTCGGAGGCGACGCTTACATCGAGGGGAATCTCTTTATGAATTTCCGCAAGGACGCTTCAAACACCAGCGCAGGCAACAGCAATGCAATGTCCACAGGCGACGATATGTCCGGCGAAGACGATGCCGTTATCACCGTTGTGCGAAATAAATTTTATAATTTAGACTACGTTGTTACTTTCAAGTTCAACACTTTTATGAATTTTGAAAATAATACCGTTGTTGATATTTCAGATGATGCCGATGGTGTGGAATATTCCGCAATTAATTTCTATTGTGTGGAAAAACCAGAGCCTCAGGGCAAAGGAGCTTTCCTGAACAGCAACATCTTCTGGCAAATCCCACAGCGTATTTTCGGAAACGTCGATGTCAGCGACCCGTATAATCCGAGTTTCTCGACCGACCTTGAAATGCACCATACTCTTGTACCTTTCGAACGGGCCTATGACGTTGTAGGTTCGAGGCCGGGGACAATTATGGACCTCGGTATTAACAACATAGCAGCCGACCCGCTCTTTACGGACCCGAATGACGACTTATCGCTTTTATCGATGTCACCTGCTAAAGATGCCGGTGATAACGGTATCGATATGGGTGCCGACGTCCCGGCAGGTGCAAGCATTTCCGGTGAGCCTGTGGGAGGTATTACTTATCAGACTTCCATCACGCTGACTGCTGCGGGTTCTGCTATTACCGACTATATGTACAAGGTAAACGAAGGTGCCTGGAGTACAGAACGCCTGATTACTGCGCCTATATTACTTACAGGTCTTTCCAATGGTCAATCCTATACTGTTTATGTCCTTGGCAAAAACGCCGCCGGCGTCTGGCAAACCGAACCGGCTGTCTCTGAAACTTTCAGCGTCGATACTTCATACTACAGGCTTGTTATAAATGAAGTTCTTGCACACTCTCACGGAACTGCGCCCGATATAGTCGAGCTGTATTATGACGGCCCAACCCCGCTTGATATCACCGATTTCAGTATCACAGACAATCCCGATTATCCGCAGAAGTTCGTCTTCCCACCGACAACGATTATGAATCCGGGACAGTACAAGATTTATTATGCAGATACCAACGAAGCTCTGCCGGATATCCTGGGCTTCTCGCTCGACAGCTATGGCGAAGGCCTATATCTATACGACCAGTACGGCAATCTTGTTGATTCGATCGAATTTGGAATTCAGCTCAACGATATGTCGATAGGCAGGCTCAATGACGACAAATGGCATCTTACAATACCTACTTATGGCTCTGAAAATATACCGCAGCCGATGGCGAGCCCATATAAACTGAAAATCAACGAATGGATTGCAAACACCGATGTTCGCTTCGAAGATGATATAATTGAAATTTATAATCCGTCGCCTTTGCCGGTTGATTTAGGCGGCCTGTATATAACTGATGACCCGTTTGCAAGACCGGACAGGCACGAAATAAAACAGCTGACATTTGCACCTGCTGACGGCTTTGCTTTCTTCTATGCTAACGGCGATGAATTAAGCAGGTCGAATCATCTTAATTTCAGGCTCTCCGCCGATGACGGGCTTATCGCTCTGTTTGATGCCGAGCTAAGTAAAATCGACGAGGTCATTTACTACTCGCAAACAGCAGATTATTCCCAGGGCAGATATCCCGACGGCGCCGCTTATTTTGTTTTCTTCGAGCTGCCTACCCCCGAAAGAAGCAACGTCCAGGACGCCGACTTCGTCAACAACAATATCAATATCCTCAATAACCTTCGGATAACCGAGCTGATGTATAATCCCTCGGATATAAATGATATTGATGAATATATCGAACTGCAAAACATCGGCCCGACAACACTGGATATTTCCGGTGTCAAATTTATCGACGGTATAACTTACATTTTCCCGAACAATACTTTCATACCAGCCTCGGGTTATATTGTTCTTGTCGCCAATCCTGTTGCCTTTAAGGCCCAGTATCCGCTCGTCCCCGATAATTTAATTTATGGCCCGTATGACGGTGCTCTCGATAACGGCGGCGAAAAAGTAGTTCTTACGCTTGCCGACCCGATGCTGGCCGCCGTCTTAAGATTCGAGTACGATGACGCCTGGTATCCCGGTACTGACGGCGGCGGAATGTCACTATCGATTATTGACCCGACCGCCAATCCCAAAGACTGGAACAAGGCAGAAACCTGGCAGGCGGCTGTCCCGACGCCCGCTGCGCCGAACCCATCACAGTCCGAATGGACTATTCTTACTTACGATGATTTCGAAGCTGGCTGGGGAAATTATACCCCGGGAGGTGAAGATGCTATTCTTTATACTACCGGCACCTATGCGCATCAGGGCAGCTATGCCGCCGATATCCAGGATGACAGCGGTGACGCTTCAGCCTTCTGGCACACTGACAGCATCGATGTCGCTTCGCCCGCCTACACCGAATTGAAAATCGATTTCTGGTTCTATGCCCTTGATATGGAGACAGGCAAATCCTTCAAAGTGGACTTCTACGACGGCTCAGCCTACCAGACCGTCGCAACCTATACATCCGGCACGGATTTCGCAAATAATAATTTCTACCACGAAACAATTTATCTTGAAGAAGGAACCGGCCCGGGGCAATACAATTTCCCCCCGAATATGGCTCTTAAATTCGAATGCGTTGCTTCATCAAATACTGATGACATCTTTATCGACCAGGTCGAAGTTTCAGCGAAATAAAAACAGGTTGCTTCTCGACTGCCATCGCAAACTCTTATACTGAGAATCGCAAGCTCGGCGACCGAATCACTGCATAAAGAAATAAAATTTCGCCTGTGCTACAATTGAATCGAAAAAAGCCTGCCAAATCTATTGAACTCCAAAGAATATTTTTGTATTTTTAAGGAGATGAATGGTTCGGCTATGCAGAAATGCGTTTCATTCAAAAAATAGGTTCGTTTTTTCAAAAGAGGTGAATTGTGCAAAACAAAAAGTGCTGTGCAACTTTTTTGCTTTCTTTAACACTGCTTTGTATCTCAGCCTACGCACAGGACGCAGAACCGAATTCCGATTTTTTTAATAAGTTAAAATCCATTCCGGGCGTTGCAGATATCAAAGAGACCCGCTCAAACGAAAGGTTTTTTAAAGAATCTTATGAATTTATGTTTAAGCAGCCGCTCGACCACAAAAATCCCGACAGCGAGAAGTTCCAGCAGCGTGTTTTTATATCCCACGCTGATTATAACAAACCCGTGCTGCTTAACACGGAAGGTTATGCTGCCTGGGGCAATTCCCGCGGGGAGCTGCAGCGAATGTTAGGGGGCAATCAGGTCACGGTCGAACATCGCTTTTTCGGAAAATCTGTTCCTTCGACCCTCAAGTGGGAATACCTGACCGTCAAACAATCTGCGGACGACCTGCACGCCGTTGTTACAGCACTGAAAACGCTCTATAACGGCAAATGGGTCAGTACCGGCGTAAGCAAAGGCGGGCAGACGGCGTTGTTCTATAAATGTTACTATCCGGACGATGTCGATGCCACTGTTGCTTATGTCGCGCCGATTAATATCGCGCAAGAGGACCCCCGCATTTATCAGTTCCTCCAAACCGCAGGCGATGCTGCAACCAGGAAAAAAATAAAGGACTTTCAAATCGCAATGTTCAAACGCCAGGAAGAAATATTGCCGCTGGTAAAGGAACACGCGGAAAAAAGACAATGGACTTTCGCGATGAGCTTGCCGGCCGCTTATGAATACGGAGTGCTGGAATACCCCAATGCATTCTGGCAATACGGAACCAACCCAGCCGACATCCCCGAACCCAACGCACCGGCTGAGACACTGGCTGCACATTACAACCGGGTGGGCACGCTTTATTACTACTCCGACCAGGGCAAAAAACAGTTTGAGCCGTTTATGTACCAGGCCTTCACCGAAATGGGCTATTACAACTTTGACATTACGGACTTCAAGCCTTATATGAAAACACTAAAGGAACCGTCGAATCTTTCCATTTGTCCGGACGGCGCAAAGATAGTCTATAATCCCGCCACAATGGCCTTTGTCTATAACTTCCTTCAATACAAAGCCAATCATGTCGTTTACATTTACGGCGACCTGGATGCCTGGTCTGCAACCCAGATGCAGCTCATTGGGCGAACGGATGCAATCAAAATCGTCGCCAACAACAGCCATCATGGAGCACAAATCAGCAGTTTTTCGCCTGAGCAAAAGGAATTGTTCTATTCAAGTATGGAGAGATGGCTGGATATGAAACTTGAACGGCAATAATTTCAATCTTTCAGGACGACTCCAATTTTCCCGGGCTGCAGGCGGCGCTCTTCCTCAACTTTAGTCGGCAGCAATGTTGCTTTTCAGAAGGTAGGTTTTTAAGGGACAATCCTTCAGCTCTTCAATGCCTTCGGCCACCGAGGCGGCGTTACGCAGAGCGCCGGCGGCCGTCGTATGTGTATGGTCTGCCGGGCCAAAATAGAGCTGCGAAACCAATTGCTGTCCTTCGGCTTCGTAACGAGCGGCAATAATCTCGTTAAGGTCAATAAAGAAAGCTCGGCCGTCCCTTGCCGCCTCGGCCGCCCACCTGCCGTAATCATCACAAGCCCGCATAACTTTCCCATCATCGGTCCAGCGGTTCCTGGGAATCGGAGAGCAAACAATAGCAATGCCTCCCTTACTCTTGGTTTCCTTAATATACTGGCGCAGATACCAGCCGTATGTATGCACAATTTCATCTTTTCCGGTTAGAAGATTTTCGATTTGCTGTGTTGCGTCGCCGTTTCCTTTAATGGTGCCGCGTGCACGTCTGCGGTCATTCAGCGGACCGCTGTCGTTGTGTCCGAACTGTATTATACAATAATCGCCCGGTTTGACCTCGGCCAGCACATCGCTCCAGAGTCCGAGTGTCCGGTATGTCCGGCTGCTGGTACCACCCAGGGCATGATTCTCTACATTTATCCGCTTGCGGTCAAAAAAATCTGCGATGGGAGCACCCCAGCCCCATTGGCCGTTCTCTCCGTTACCTTTTGTACCGTTCCTGACAGTAGAATCACCAATGATAAACAATGTCGGCAGGTTCGGGTCGGATTCGGGCTGGGCCTCCGGTATCCACGTGCGTGTCATCCGGAATTCCGAGTATGGTCTGACCCGCCGGCCTTTTTCCGACAGATAGCCGGACAGGGGATAAGCAGTAATATCCCTGAGCCCCGAGACTACCAGGGAGGCATTAAGATATGCAGCTTCGCCACTGGTATGCGTATGATCCTGAGGAAAAAATTCTTTAACCTTATCGGGGCCGAGCATCTCATAATGGTCGGCTATAATGGCGGTGAGGTCAACGAAGGGAACGGATTGCAACTTCGCGATTTGCTCGGACCATTGGCTGTAATGACCGGAGCCGCGTTCGACACGCTCGTCTTTCCATATATTCCTGACGGTCAAAGAAAAAACTATCGGGAAGGCCCCTTTGTCTTTGGCATCCTGGATGAATCGGCGCATATACCAGCCGAAGGTATGCACAATTTCGTGCTTTCCGGTAAGCAGGTTTTCTATTTGCTGTGTTTCTTCACCCAGGCCCGCAAGCGAGCCGCGCGCTCGGCGATTGTCGTTGATTTGCCCTGCGTCGTTATGACCGAATTGAATTAGTGCGAAGTCACCCTGTTTCATATCGGCGAGAACATTTTCCCAAAGTCCTTCTGTAAAAAACGTTCTGCTGCTTCTGCCGGCGCGGGCCCGGTTGACTACTGTAATTTTGTTCGGGTCAAAAAAATCCGCAAGGTGACTGCCCCAGCCCTGCTCGGCACCGTTTCGGGCGGTTGAATCACCTATAACAAAAAGCCTCGGCTGGCCGCTCCCCCCTTCCAGAAAATCAGCAACAGAAAATAACAGCAAAATTGCCAGCAACACAACATAATTGTTTATCGTCTTTTTCATTTGCTGAAGTTCAGGCCGGTCACAAAGTTTAACATAACCTTACATACACTTATTCGTAATGTTTCTGCAGAACAGCCGCTGTAACTCCATTAATTAAGGCCTCCTCGCCGCAGCGCGCAGCAATAATTTCAACTTTTCGAAGAGACCAATCATATACTTCGGTTCTTATTCGTTCCCGTATAGCTTGTGCAAAATACCCTGGGCACTGCTGGCATACATAGCCGGCGAGAACAACTGTATCCGGGTCGTACGCGTTAATAGCTTGAGCGGCCGCCTGACTCAGATATTTTCCCAACTGCTCTCGAATCTTAAGTGAATAGCTGTCAGCCTGCCGCATCGCTTTGCCCCAGAATTCGATAACCTCTTCCGGAACCACATGACCATCATCGCCCGCAAGCCAACCTTCTAAAACGCTTTTTGCACCCTCTTTCATATCGCAGAGGATTTTTCTCGCTATTGCCGGGCCGGAAACAAAAGCCTCCAGGCAGCCGTGGTGGCCGCATCCGCAAAGGGGCCCGTTTGGATCCACAATCGTATGACCTATCTCCCCAAACCGGCCGGTCGTACCATTCATAATCTGCCCATCCATATATAGTGTGGAACCAACTCCGTTGGCAACGTTCAGATAAAGAATATTTTTGGCAGCCAGCGAAGGCTCAATCGCTATTTCAGCCAGTATGCGAACCTTCGTACTGTATATCCGGATAGGATATTTAATATGCTCCTGCAGTATTTGTTTTAGATGAACCTCTTTCCAGCCAAGCGGGCTGGATAACTCGATTACTCCTTCCGGCGAAATCGAACCGCTTAGTGTAATGCCAAGACCGAGGATTTTTTCTTCTTCTATTCCAGAGCGCTTTATCAGCCCCGTCAAATTCACCGAAACCAATTCCACCACATGCTCGACGGAATGGTCTGTTCCTAACAAAAGTTTGATTTTATCGATGTTGCTACCAAGAGAATCATAGATGCCGATAACAAGATAACTGGGATTTATCTCCATAGCAATTACACATCGACTGTTAGGATTCAGTTCAAGCAGAACAGGCTTCGGGCCGCGCTTGTCACTTTCTCCCTGCCTTTCCGAAATAAGGTTCTTTTCACGAAGACGCAATACAATGGTGCTGGCAGTAGAGCTCCCAATACCTGCAAGACGACAGAGCTGAGTTTGTGAAAGTCTGCCATGTTTACGTAAGAGTGACAATATCAGCTTCTCGTTACGCTCGCCGGCACACTTGGAATCTATGGGACTATTTTTCATCATTATTCTATTTTAATAGCTCATATTCTGAGCAATTTCAAGAAAATTCTTGGCATTAACTTGTCTATGCAGGACTGTGCTTTATATAAGACTATATATATAAGGTACTTATAAAAATTAGAAAAATACTTGCTATTTTTCTAAAAACCTTTATAATAATCTCACGATATGAGATAATAAGTTAACCTCAGCTTTTATGGAAGTTAAAATCTAATGGCTAAAAAACAAAACGTGATTATAGCACAATCCGGGGGACCGACCGCAGTCATTAATTCCAGTGCCTGCGGTGTCATCCAGCAGGCGATGAAGTCCAGAAAGTTCGGCACGATTTACGGCGCAGTTAACGGAATTCTGGGAGTTTTGAAAGAGCAGTTGTTCGATATCTGTGCTGAAAAGCCGGATGCAATCGAAGCTCTAAAAACAACACCTGCGGCAGCGATAGGCTCCTGCAGGTATAAGCTCAAAAGCCTGCAGGATTCCAAAGCCGACTATGAAAGAATCCTGGATGTCTTCAGGGCACACGATATCCATTATTTTTTCTACGCCGGCGGCAACGACTCAATGGATACCTCCGACAAGGTCAACAAACTGGCAGCCGATTCCAGATATGAGCTGACCTGTATCGGCATACCAAAGACCATCGACAACGACCTTGGCTTTACCGACCATTGCCCAGGTTACGGCAGCACTGCAAAATACATTGCGACCTGTGCAATGGAAGCCGCCAGGGACACCGAAGCGCTCTATACCACCGACACCTGTACCATTCTTGAAGTAATGGGACGCAATGCCGGCTGGATCGCCGCTGCAACTGGTCTGGCCAGAAGCAGCGCAGAAGATGCTCCCCATCTGATTTATCTGCCGGAAAGGCCCTTCAATTCTGATAAATTCGTCGAGGACGTCAAACTCGTCTTAAAAGAGTTCAAACGAGTCTTCATCGTGGCGGGTGAAGGTCTGCGCGATGAAACCGGCCAGTACATCACCGCTGACACGGGAGAATTTGCAAAGGATAGTTTTGGTCATACCCAACTGGGCGGTGTCGCGGAAATCTTAAAGGCCATCGTGGAAAAACAAGTTGGCATCAAAGCTCGCTTCAATAAACTCGGAACGAATCAACGTAGCGCAATGCACTTCGCATCCCTGACAGACCGCGATGAAGCATATATGTGCGGCCGGGAAGCGGTAAAAGCTGCCCTGAAGGGCGAAAACGGAAAAATGATTACCCTGATTCGCCAAAGCAGCAAACCATACAAATGTGTAACAGGACTCGCACCGCTCAGCGACGTTGCAGCCGCGGAGAAAATTGTCCCCGATGAATATATCAATCCGCAAGCTAATTTCGTTACCGATGCGATGCTGGATTACGTCCGGCCTCTCGTGCAGGGTGAGGTGAACGTCCCCATCGGCAAAAACGGTTTGCCGGTATTTATGCGTTTTGAGAAAAAACTCGTGGACAAGAAACTCCCATCCTATATGTAGCAGGATTTTCTTATGCAGTTGGAAAAATATTCTTTTGGTCTTGGTGACAGGTTCGGCCGACAGGGCAAGGCTCAGCTCCAGGCGCTCCTCGCAGCAAAAGCAGACGGCGTTAACATCGTCCCCGTCTGGAACAAATCACATCGTGAGCATACGATTATGGGCACAAGGCCGGAACAAACATACAAAGCCGCCGAAGAAGCTGTTAAAACTTTAGGCTGGCAGGATTCATTTTATGTCGATGCCGACCATATTCAAATCACCAACGTCGATTTATTTATAGCCTCGAGCAACTTTTTCACGATTGATATCGCCGACTCTATCGGCCGAAATGCCGAAGACGATAAGATTAATGATTTCCTTGAAAAATTCAGCAAATATCTCGGCAGCTTAACTATCCCGGGAATTGACGAGCCGCTCAACGTTAATGAGAATCAGCTCAGCTCAATCGCCCATAAATATCTAAAGGCAATCGAAGAGGCCGGCTCCATCTACCGTCACATCCAATCCGTAAAAGGCAAAGACAATTTTATTACTGAGGTATCGATTGACGAAACCGATACGCCGCAAACTCCTGCGGAACTATTTTTCATCCTCGCAGCCATCGCCGACCAGGACATACCCGCTCAAACGATAGCACCAAAATTTACAGGCAGCTTTTTAAAAGGAATCGATTATATCGGCGATATCGAGCAGTTTGCAAAAGAGTTCGAGCAGCACCTTGCAATCATATCTTTCGCTGTCAAAGAATTCGGCCTGCCTGAGAACCTAAAGCTCAGTATTCATTCAGGCAGTGACAAGTTTTCTCTTTATAAGCCTATCAACAAGGCCTTGAAAAAATACGATGCAGGCCTGCATATAAAAACCGCAGGTACAACCTGGCTCGAAGAATTAACAGCCCTGGCCTCTGCCGACGGCGAAGGGCTCTCAATTGCCAGGCGGATATATGTGGATGCTTACTCGCGTTTTGACGAGCTTTGCGCACCCTATTCCTCGGTTATTGATATCGCAAAAGAAAGGCTCCCGTCGCCGTCAGCCGTCGGCAAATGGAGCAGTGACGATTTTGTAAGTGCCGTACGTCATAATCCAAGCTGCAGTCAATATAATGTGAACGTCCGCCAGCTTTTGCATTTGGCTTACAAAATCGCAGCCGAAATGGGAGCCGAATTTACCAATGCCCTTGAGCAATATCAGGAACATATCAGTCCGGCTGTAACTGAAAATATTTACCAGAGGCACATCAAACCTCTTTTTATTGAACAGGATTAAATATGGATGAGCTATTTTGTATTAAGGACAAGACCATCGTAATAACCGGCGGCGCAGGAATACTGTGCAGCGCGATTGCAAAGTACCTCGCCCGGCAGGGAGCTAAGATTTGCATCGTTGATTATGATAAGTCTCATACGAACCAGCTCGTAAAGGAAATAAAAGCAGAAGGCGGCTTTGCAGTACCGGCCTGTGCTAACGTTCTTGACAATGAAGAAATAGCCCAGGCCTGCAACCATGCAATCGAAAGTATGGGAAAAGTCGATGTCCTCATCAACGGAGCCGGTGGAAATAAAAAGGAAGCGACAACGTCACAAGACCATTCTTTTTTTGACATACCCGCCGAAGCCATCCGCTGGGTGCTCGACTTAAACCTCACCGGTACAATTCTCACCTCCCAGGTCTTCGGAAAGCATATGGCTGAGCGCGGCGAAGGAATAATCCTGAACATCTCCAGTATGAGTGCTTTCAGAGCCTTAACCAAAGTTGGAGCATATTCAGCCGCCAAAGCCGCCGTGAGCAATTTCACCCAATGGCTGGCCGTCCATATGTGCCAGAATTACTCGACCAATATTCGGGTCAACGCCATTGCCCCCGGGTTCTTTTTGACAAATCAGAACCGATTCCTGCTAACCGATGAAAAAACAGGCAAATTAACGCCTCGCGGCAAAACGATTATCGCTCATACGCCGATGGGACGTTTCGGAGAAGCAAACGAGCTTTGCGGTACAGTTCATTGGCTGCTGAGTGACGCATCGAAATTTATTACAGGAGTTATTGTACCTGTAGATGGCGGCTTTAACGCTTTTAGTGGAGTTTAATTCAGTTTTTGTAATACGGAGAAAATATGGCAGAATATACAAAGGCATTAAGAGACGTTCAGCCGACCAGGGATTTTCTGGTCGCAATTGATTCGGACGGCTGCGTTTTTGATGCAATGGGCATTAAGCAGCGCGAATGCTTTTGCCCTATGATGATTGCCTATTTCGGCCTGCAGCCGGTGGCACAGGCCGCAAGAGAGTGCAAGGAATTCGCAGACCTTTTCAGTAAAACGCGAGGAGCCAACCGGCATAAAACACTGATGCGCATCTTAACAGAGCTTCTGCCCAGCCATCCGATGGTTAAAGCCCGCGGCTTCAAGGTACCCCGGTTTAAGTATTATTTCGATTGGGTAAATGACCCGAAAAGTTTGTTAAGTAACGATGGATTAGAGAAAGCGATCGCTAAAGCCGCCAGTACCGACGCCAAAAAAGAGTTTGAGCTTGCCCTGCGCTGGAGCAAACGCATCAATGAGATGGTTGCAGAAGTGGTCAAAAACGTACCGCCTTTTTTGTTTGTCAAAGAGAGCCTGGAAAAAATTTATCAAAAAGCGGATATCATTGTTTGCTCATCGACCCCCACAGAAGCTCTGCAGCGCGAATGGGCCGAGCACAATGTATCCAGGTTCGCCAAGGCAATTGCAGGCCAGGAAATGGGCAAAAAGGCAGAGCATCTCGCTGTTATGTGTGACAAATATGATAAGGATAAAATCCTGATGATTGGCGATGCGCCAGGCGACCGGAACGCCGCAAAGAAAAACAGCGTCCTGTTTTACGCAGTCAATCCCGGCGCAGAAGATGCAAGCTGGAAGCGATTCCACGACGAAGCGTTCGATAAATTCATCGCAGGCAAATACGCAGGCCGGTATGAGAATATGATAATCGCGGAATTCGACAGTTTCCTTCCCGATAATCCGCCCTGGTTAAGTTAAGGAATAAAAATGCTTTACTACGAACGTGGAAATGAAAACGAAAATCTTAGTGCCGAAGACCTGAAGCAAGGCCTATACACGGCTTTGGACAAAATAGGAACCAAAAAAAAGGTGCTGGCAATCCCACCGGATATTACACGCTTTCATTCGCAGGCCGGAACTCTAACCCAGTTCATCTGGCAGTATTACGGCGAACAATTGACCGATATCCTGCCCGCTGTCGGAACGCATTTTGCAATGACCAGCAGGGAAATCAAGCAAATGTTCGGTGATGTCCCGCAAAATCTGTTTCGTGCCCATGATTGGCGAAGTGATGTGGTAACATTGGGCAAGGTACCCGCCGAATTTGTAAAAGAAGTCAGCAAGGGAAAAGCCGATTACTACTGGCCTGCACAGGTCAATCGCCTGCTGGTCAAAGGGGGATTCGATTTGATTTTATCTATCGGACAGGTAGCACCTCACGAGGTCATTGGAATGGCCAATTACAACAAAAATATATTCATCGGAACCGGAGGTGCCGAAGGAATCAGCAAAAGTCATTTCCTCGGCGCCGTTTGCGGATTAGAACGGATTATGGGCCATATAAACACACCTGTCAGACGTGTACTGAACTATGCATCAGAGCATTTCGCACAAGATTTGCCAATAGTGTATGTTCTAACCGTCGTCGCTGCTGCTGATAAAGGATACCTGACACGCGGCATTTTTGTCGGCGACGACTCTGAATGCTTCGAGAACGCCGCCAGGCTCTCTCAGAAAGTCAATATCCAGTTGCTGGATAAGCCGCTTAATAAAGTAGTTGTGTACCTCGAACCCGAAGAATTCAAGAGCACCTGGCTTGGAAATAAGGGCATATACCGTACGAGGATGGCGATGGCTGATAACAGCAGCCTGATAATAATTGCACCCGGAGTAAAGGAATTCGGCGAAGACGGCGAGATTAACCGGCTGATTCGCAAATACGGCTATGTGGGTACCGAAAAAGTACTCGTTCTTGTGGAAAAAAATCTGGAGCTGCGTAATAATCTCTGCGCCGCAGCGCATCTGATTCACAGCTCATCCGAAGAACGGTTCAAAATTACCTATTGTCCGGGGTACCTGACAAAACAACAAATAGAGTCTGTCAACTTCGAATACGCAGACCTCAGGGAAATGATGAATCGATATAATCCTAAAAAACTAAAAGACGGCTTTAATACGGTCAACGATGAAGAAATCTTTTTCATTTCCAATCCCGGTATGGGATTGTGGGCACTTAAGAATCGGTTCGAATAGAAAAGTACTTTAAACAATTGGAGAAACTAAAAAATGCTGCAAGCAGATATTGGAGTTGTTGGTTTGGCTGTTATGGGAGAAAACCTGGTGATCAACCTTGAGAGTAAAGGCTTTACCGTGGCATGCTATAACCGGGAGCTGGAAATGATTGACGAATTGATAAACGGCAGAGCCAGCGGCAAAAATGTCATTGGCTGTTATACCGTTGAAGAACTTGTCAAGTCTCTCAAACGGCCCAGAAAAATTATGATGATGATAAGAGCAGGCGAACCTGTCGATTCCTTCATTAATATCCTGCTGCCTCTTCTTGAAGACGGCGACATTATTATTGACGGCGGCAACAGTTACTTCCGGGACACCATCCGCCGCACAGAACTTGTCGAAAGCAAAAACAAGCTCTATATCGGCACAGGCGTTTCCGGCGGCGAAGAAGGCGCCTTGCTTGGACCATCCCTTATGCCCGGCGGCTCACCTGCGGCCTGGCAGCACCTAAAACCAATCTTCCAAAAAATCGCAGCACACACCGACGCGGGTGAGCCCTGTTGTGAGTGGGTGGGCGAAAATGGTGCCGGCCACTTCGTTAAAATGATACATAACGGCATCGAGTACGGTGATATGCAGATGATTTGCGAAACATACCAGATGATGAAGTACGGCCTGGGTATGAGCAATCAGCAAATGCACGAAGTTTTCAAACGATGGAACGAAAGCGAGCTAAATTCTTACCTGATTGAGATTACACGCGATATCCTCGCTTACAAAGATGAAGACGGCAATTACGTTTTAGACCTGATATTAGACACCGCCGGACAAAAAGGAACCGGAAAATGGACGGCTGTAACTGCACTGGATACAGGCCAGCCACTGACAATGGTAACAGAAGCAGTTTTCGCACGATGCCTGTCAGCCCTGAAGGACGAACGCCTCGCCGCATCGAAGGTTTTGGCTGGCCCGAACAAAGTGTACGATGGTGACAAGAAACTATTTACCGAGCATCTGCGTCAGGCGCTGTACGCTTCCAAGATAATCAGCTACGCACAAGGTTATCAGCTTATGCGCGCTGCCGCTGCCGAATACAAATGGAAACTGAATTACGGCGGCATCGCTATGATATGGCAAGGAGGCTGCATAATCCGCTCGGCCTTCCTCGGAAAAATCAAAGACGCCTTCAACAAAAATCCCGAGCTGAACAATCTGCTGCTTGACCCATTCTTCAAAAACGCCGTCGAAAAGGCTCAGGACGCCTGGCGCCGCGTTGTAACCGCAGCCGTCAATATCGGCATCCCAATGCCTGCGATTAGCTCCGCCCTGGCATATTATGATGGATACCGTGCCCAGCGTCTGCCGGCAAACCTGCTGCAGGCTCAGCGGGATTATTTCGGTGCGCACACGTATGAAAGACTGGACAAGCCGCGAGGCGAATTCTTCCACACTAATTGGACCGGCCGAGGCGGCGAGACTTCCTCCTCTGCGTATGTTGTCTAAAATTTAAAAAGATAACTCAGGAGCATGAGATGACTGCTGAATTTATAAACCAGGATTTTCTCCTGCAAACCAAAACTGCCAAACGGCTGTACCACGAGTACGCAGAAAATATGCCAATCTATGATTACCACTGCCACCTGCCCGCCGATAGAATCGCCGCCGACCATTGTTTCGAAAACATCACACAGGCCTGGCTTTACGGCGACCACTACAAATGGCGGGCAATGAGAACAAACGGCATCGATGAGCACTTCTGCACAGGCAATGCCAGCGATTGGGAGAAGTTCGAAAAATGGGCTTCGACAGTCCCTTTCACCCTGAGAAATCCCCTTTATCACTGGACGCATCTCGAATTAAAAAGATATTTCGGTATCGATGAACTTTTAACAGCAACCAGCGCAAAAGAAATCTACAACCATTGCAGCAAGATAATGCAGTCCCCTGAATTCAGTATAAAAAATCTCTTGCGTAAAATGAATGTCAAATTAATCTGCACAACTGAGGGGCCCTTAAATAATCTTGAGGAACATAAAAAAATAAAGCAGCAGAATTTTGAAATATACGTGCACGCCGCTTTCAGGCCGGACCAGTGCCTGGCCATCGAAAACCCGGCCGGATTCAATCAGTTTCTCGACGAGCTTGAAAAAGTCTCGAATGTGAAAATCACAACATTTGACGATTTACTTACCGCCATAAAAAAAAGACACGATTACTTCCATCAAAACGGCTGCCGCCTCTCGGATTACGGCCTTGAAACTGCTTACGCACAAGATTATACACAAAATGAAGTCAAAACAATTTTCGGTAAACTTCGAAACGGCACCGAACCGGACCTGCTGCAATCCCTCAAGCTCAAATCGGCTCTGATGTATGAATTTGCTCTTATGGATTACAAAAGCGGCTGGGTAATGCAGCTTCATCTGGGGGCATTGCGAAACAATAATACAAGGATGTTGAAAACTCTCGGCCCGGATACAGGCTATGATTCAATCGGTGACTTCGAGATAGCAAAACCTCTTGCCAAATTTCTTGACCGCATCGATACTGATAACAAGCTCCCGAAAACTATTCTTTATAATCTCAATCCGACAGATAACGCACTAATGGCAACTATGATTGGCAACTTCCAGGACGGCTCTTGTCCCGGCAAACTGCAGTACGGACCAGCCTGGTGGTTCCTCGACCAGAAAGACGGCATAGAAAAACATATCGAGGTTCTGTCTAATATGGGATTGTTGGCCCGCTTCGTGGGGATGACGACCGATTCCAGAAGTTTTCTGTCCTTTACACGTCATGAATACTTCCGAAGAATCCTCTGCAACATCCTTGGAAATGACGTTGAGTCCGGATTGTTGCCTGACGATATTTCTTTGCCTGGTGAAATGATTCAGAATATCTGTTATAACAATGCAAGGAATTACTTTGAAATGACTTGCGGGGATTAATAGTGAATCAATCACAATGGGACCTGCTTTTAGATGTAATCGGGGGCAAAGAAGTTTCTCCCCTGCCGACAGGTTTTATAATCGACAGCCCCTGGCTGCCGGGCTGGTATGGCATCAGCACACTGGACTATTTCACAAGCGAGAAAATCTGGTTCGACGCAAACAAAAAGGCAATCGACACTTTCCCCGAAGCGATTTTCCTGCCGGGCTTCTGGGCGGAATTCGGTATGTGCACAGAGCCGAGCGCCTTCGGCTCAAAGTGCAGATGGGGCGAGGTGAGCCTGCCGCATCCGGGAAAAATCTCCTCAGATATAAACATTCTCTGCCGGCTCGATAAGCCCGACGTAAGAAAAGATGGACTGCTGCCCTTCGTGATAAATCGACTCAAACACACACAAAAGCAAATCGAAAAAATCGGACATCAAATCAAATTCGCCGTCGCCAGGGGCCCTTTGAATATCGCGTCATTTCTGTTCGGCACGACCGAGCTTATGATGGCAATGATGACAGAGCAGGAGAAATGTCACAAACTAATCGAATTGATCACTGATTTTTTGACCGACTGGATTGAATATCAGATAAAGTGCTTCCCGACAATCGAAGGTATTCTGCTGCTCGATGACATTATCGGTTTCATCGGCGATGAACAGTGCAGAGAGTACGTTGTACCATACTTCAAAAAAATCTACGGCTCATTCGATGCAAAAGTAAATTTCCTGCACAATGATGCGCCCGGCCTTGTCTGTGCTCCGTATCTCGCGGAAATCGGTGTGAATCTATTCAACTTCAGCTTCAAACACAGTATAGCCGAAATGAAAAAGCTTACCTCAGGAAAAGTCACACTGCTCGGCAATATCCCGCCAAGGGACGTACTCAAACAGGGAACGCCTGAAGATGTTGCCGATGCCCTGAAAAAATCCGTTGAAGGCCTAAATGATAAAACAAAAATCGTCCTCTCCTGCGGCGGCGGTGTGACTCAGGGAGTCACCACCGAAAACATAATTTCGTTTATTGCAACAGCAATGACTTTATAGTATGCTTAAAAATTATGCTATTTGCCTGATATATGCTGCTGTCTTGATATTAAACATAAGGCCTGAATAAAAAAATGAAAAAGGGATTATTTGTATTTATTATAATTTTAGCGGCCTTGTTGATTCTGAATTATTTTTTCACAGGTGACAAAGGGACAGATGTCCGTATTTTAAGATTGGCTCACAGCCTCAATACGCGTCACCCGGTTCACAAGACGATGGAATATATGGCCGAGCTGGTCAAAGAAAAATCCGGCGGCTCATTAATCGTACAGATTTTTCCCAGCGAACAGCTCGGAACCGAAAAGGAATGTATTGAAGCGCTTCAGCTTGGTTATCTCGCTATGACCAAAACCTCGACAGCTCCAATGGAGGGATTCGTACCGGAAATGCAGATTTTCGGAATTCCTTACTTGTTCAGGGATTCCGAGCATTACTGGAAGGTCCTGAAAGGACCTATCGGCCGAGAGCTGCTCGTAGCCGGAACTGATAAGGGACTTCGGGGTTTGTGTTACTATGACGCCGGGGCCAGAAGCTTTTATGCCAAAAAGGAAATACACAGCCCACAAGACCTGAACGGCCTCAAAATACGTGTTATGGAAAGCGTCATGGCTGTGCAGATGATTAAAGCGATGGGCGGTTCACCTACACCGATTTCCTGGGGCGAACTATACACCTCTCTTGACCAGGGCGTGGTCGATGCTGCCGAAAATAATCCGCCATCTTTCGATACATCAAGGCATTTCGAGATTTGTAAATTCTACATTCTTGACGAGCACGTTCGCCTACCCGATATGCTGCTGATAAGTACGAAAGTATGGCAAAGCCTGAATGCCCGACAGCAGCAGATTTTACAGGAAGCTGTAGATGAATCGGTGGAATATAACCTCAAGTTATGGAAAGAAGCTGAACAGGCCTCGCTTGAAAAAGTCCAGGCAGCCGGTGTAATCATTATCCGGCCCGACAAGAAGCCCTTTCAGCAGTCGGTGCAGTCAATGTGGGAAAAATACGAAGACACCGAACTCGGTGCTTTAATAAAGCGAATCACGGAGATTGAATAATGTTTCTAACAGCCAAAAAAATCCTCGACAGAACACTTGAAATTCTCGTAATGGCCGTTGTCGCAGTGCTGGTCGTCGATGTCCTGTGGCAGGTTTTTACGCGTTTTATACTCGCAGACCCCAGCAGCTGGACAGAAGAGCTGGCAATTTTTCTTCTAATCTGGGTAGCTTTGCTCGGAGCGGCTGTTGCACTGAATAGAGGAGCACATCTGGGCATCGATTACTTCGTCGGTAAGCTGGACAAAAAAACAAGGATATACATAGAGATTTTCGCATTCTTCTGTATCGCCTGTTTCGCATTTTTTGTAATGATTCTCGGCGGTATCAACCTGGTTAAAACTTTGGTGCAGACATCTCCCGCCCTTGGAATCAGGATGGGCTATGTTTACCTGGCCGTTCCCATCAGCGGCGGTTTTATGCTTTTGTATAGTGTCCTGGCACTTGCCGAGCGCCTTATACTGTGCATAGAGCATCCTGAGAAAATTGAAACGTTTCAGTCTCAGCATGAGGTGCCTGAAGAGGTCGATTAGAAAAAGGAGCAAAATGATTTTATGGATTTTCCCGTAGCGGTATTAGTTATTGTTTTTGTCATTCTCTTGACCTTAAACGTCCCCGTTGCATTCTCAATGGGTCTTGCGGCACTGCTGGCAATTCTTGCAATGGGCGACCTTCCTTCTTTTGTGTCAGTGGCTCACAAGATAGCAACCGGTATTGACAGTTTCGCGCTTTTGGCGATTCCATTTTTCATACTGTCCGGCCTGCTTATGGGGCACGGCGGTATTGCACGCCGTCTTATCGATTTCGCCAATGTCCTCGTGGGGCGGTTTCGAGGCGGCCTTGCTCTTGTCAATATTCTTACCTGTATGTTCTTCGGCGCGATTTCCGGCTCCGCTACTGCCGCAATATCAAGCGTCGGCGGTTTTATGATTCCGCTAATGAACAAAAGAGGATATGACAAAAATTTTAACGCTGCCGTAACGGTTACTGCAGCTACGACCGGCTTGTTGATACCTCCGAGCAATATTATGATTGTATATTCACTGGCTACCGGCGGAGCCGTCTCAATCGCAGCTATATTTTTTGCAGGTGTAATTCCAGGTATCCTTGTCGGGCTGGCTCTAATGGTGGTTAGCGGAATCATTTCACTTAAAAGAAACTACGGAGAAGGCGAAAGTCTCGTAAAAGGTCAATCTTTCGTACGTTTTTTGAAGGCTATACCGGCCCTTTTGCTTATTGTAATCGTTCTTGGCGGAATTCTGAGAGGCGTCTTTACTCCAACCGAGGCTTCGGTGATTGCGGTGCTATATTCGTTTATCCTGGCGGTCTTTTTTTATAAGGAAGTCAAATACAAAGACCTGCCCAAAATCCTGCTTCAGGCTGGGGTCACCACTTCGGTAGTGTTTATGCTCATTGGTACGAGCATGGCGATGAGCTGGGTATTGGCAGCCGAAAGCGTTCCCCAGGATATCAGTGCCGCTCTGCTCGGACTAACCGATAATAAAATCATCGTGCTGCTCATTATCAATCTGATTCTGCTCGCGGTGGGGACATTTATGGATATGACGCCGGCCGTCCTGATTTTTACTCCCATCTTTCTGCCGGTAGTGGCTCAGTTCGGGATAAATCCTTTGCATTTCGGAATAATTATGATTATGAACTTGTGTATCGGCCTGTGCACGCCCCCCGTAGGGACCTGTTTATTTCTGGGCTGCGGTATTGCACAAACAAATGTTACAAAGGTTATGAAACAGATACTGCCGTTTTATACCGCGATGGTTTTAGCTCTCTTTATATGCTCCTACATACCACAATTATCTCTCTGGCTTCCCGAACAACTGGGATTATTAAAGTAGAACATAAATTAAGACGGCTGAAAAAATATCAGCCGTCTTCTTCAATCTAAAATCCGATGAACCGCTTTTAACAACTTTTACTTCTTCTGGGCTTTGAGCTGATTCAGCTTCTTCGCCAGACGCGACTTCTTCCGCGCAGCAGTCCTCTTGTGCATCGTGCTCCTCGAAGCCGCCTTATCAAGCTTTTGAACTGTCAGCCGATACTGCTCCGCTGCGGCTTTCGCATCGCCGGCCGACAACGACTCCTCAAAATGCTTCGTCTGTGTCTTTATCCGGCTCTTGCGGGCGCGATTTATCATTTTTCTCTTCGCGTTCTGCCTTACTCTTTTCTTCGCTGATAACGAATGTGCCACTTCAATCTCCTAAATTCACCTTAAACTCTCAATAAAACAATTCTTCTATTAACAATAAAATATACAAGTGCCGAAAAAGAATCAGCCTTCCTGTTGCTTCTTTCTTAACTGGTCAACCCGCTGGCGAACGTCACTGTATGAAAAATCAAGCTGTGCTATCTTACGGTATATCTCCAGAGCTTTTTCCTCCTTGCTGTCGGCTTCATACGCTCTGCCCAGATTGTAACGAAGCTCCTTGGCCAATTCATCCTCCTTCGCCTCATAGGAATCAATCGCCTGATTGAAAACATCAATTGCATCCATATACCAGCCCTTCAGATAAAAACATAATCCAATCTTACCCATCGATGTTATCCGGTGCCGCGGGTCCTTCTGCGCCTCCTGATATAAAGGTATCGCCTCATCATATCGCTCATTTTCAACCAGGCAGTTCCCATATTCGTACTTAGCCTGCAAATCCGTCGGGTAATTCTCAACACAAAGACGGTAGTGCTCCAGGCTCACCTCTTTCAACTGCTTTTCAAGCCGCTCAATTGCCGCCTTCGCCTCCGCGTCGTCCGGCTCCACCTCCAATTCAAACTTCGCATCTCTCAGCTCGCGCTCGAGCTGCCTTATTTTTATCTGGCCGGCTTTCTGCTTATAGCTGAAATCGCTCTTCTTCTGATACGTCTTTTCCAAAAGCTCTATCGCCTCATTCTCCGATTCCTCCTCTTCCGTCTCTAAAAGAGCCTGGGCAAGATTATAAATATTCCTCGGCAAATCCGGCTCCTCCGCCAGCGCCTCCCTTGCATCCTTAACTGCTGTAAGCCGGTAGTCCTCGGTCTTGATGACACTCTCCTGCGACTGAAGCTTCTCCTGAACCTCGCGGTCCTTTATGGAATGTCTGAAGTCACCCTCCTGGTCGTATTTACCCCTCGCCACCGTAAGCTCTGCTGAAAGCCTCTTGTACTCGTCCGCCAGGTTCCCATCTTCCGGCCGCAGCTTAATCGCGCACTGAATAGCCAACAGCGCCCTGTCATACTCCTCTATCTGTGAGTAGCAATCTTTGAGCAGTATATATGTATGAAAAGATGACTTAGGCGCTGCGTTATTCATCTGAAACAGCAAATCTGCAATCCACCTCGCTGTATCCTTAAACTCGCCCGCTATCGCCGCCTTCAGCATCGACTCTCCATAAGATATACTGCCCGGGTCCTTTGCGAAAAGATATTCGGCATTAAGCATCTGTTCCAGCGGCTCCTGGCGCTTGCCCCGCAGCCTTTTTACCCTTTCCATCATAGAAGGCTTTTTGCCGCCTTTTTCCTTCCTCTCCAGGGCCAGCGCATGAAGCTTCATGTGACCGTCCATAACCGAATCAGGAGCGCAGCGCAGGCCGTCTATGTACATATCGATAGCGTAATCGTAGTTACCCTTCTCAGCCACGCTCCGGGCCTTCTCAAAAAAGACCCACGACTTGGCCATCCCGGATTTTTCACTCTCGCCGTTCATATCCTCTATACCATATTATACATTCCAAACTTCCCTTTTAAATCCCATATCCTAAGCAATTACAAAAAATTGTCAAACATTAAAAATCCCCCCAAATCCCGCCATACTCTTGCTGCAAAACACTCTCTGCTTATTATTTCCATCCGCCGCTTTCGCATCAATATACCAACATAATCTCGAGACTAACAGCCTTTAGGCCATTTTCTACTTTTTAGGTTGTATATTTTTTTTTATTTTATTCTTGACAATATCTATGGGGGGGGTAAATTATAACTTAATATGAGACACTGAAAGGATTGCGGAAAGGATTAGAATGACCACACACGCCCAAAAGCTGCTATCAGTTTTGGCGCTTATTTCCCACTCAAGTTTTGAACATATCTGTTTTGCTCAAATAATAAGGAGGTCTATAAATGTATAAGAAAATTGTAATTATTTTATCCTTTCTCATCGTGTTAATAGTAATTTATGCCTTTGCAAATCCATCTACTGACCTTGAGCAGGCAAAGTCAAATATCATCTCCTTAATCCAGCAGGCCAATTATGCTGAGGCACAAGTGCAAACGCAGCAATTGCTAACAGATTTTGCCGGAGACGAAAAAATCGCTGAGACTATATGGCAAATAGCAGCGAAATATAAACAGATGCAGGAGTATGAAAAGGCCTGCGAGCTTAATCAATACAACGTAGATAACTATCCCGATGATATATACGCATTATGGTCGCAGACAGAGATTATCGAACATTATATTCGTAATAAGGGAGATTTAGCGGTCGAATCGGAATTCAATAATCTTATTACGATATTTGCAGCCCAGCCGACCCTGCCTAAAGAGATTTGGCGAGTAGCAAGTATGTATGACGGGATTAAAGAATACGATAAGGCCCTGGAAATTAATAAATACAATATCGAACATTTTCCAAATGATATACATGCGATGTGGTCGCAGGTCGGGACTATTTATTATTATCTTCGCAATAAGGACGATGACGGTTTTGACAGGGAATTCAAGAAACTATATACCACTTTTGCAGAACAGGAAATACTATCCAGGGAGATTTGGAATGTAGCGGGTAAGTGTGACGAGCTGGAAGAATACGATAAGGCCCTGGAGGTCAATCGATACAATATCGAGCATTTTCCTGACAGGATAGAGGCGATGTGGTCACAGGTCGGGACTATTTATTATTATCTTCGCAATCAGGACGATGACGGTTTTGACAGGGAATTCGAGAAACTATATACCATATTTGCAGAACAAGAAACACTGCCTAAAGAGATCTGGTTTATAGCATGCAGGTGTGACGAGGTTGAAGAATACGATAAGGCCCTTGAGGTCAATCGATACAATATCGAGCATTTCCCAAATGATATACATGCGTTACGGTCACAGGTCGGGACTATTTATTATTATCTGCGCAACCAGGACAATGAAGGTTTTGACAGGGAATACGAGAATCTATATACCATATTTGCGGAACAGCCTACGCTGGCAGAGGAGATTTTTAATGTGGCGAAAACATGTGACGAGATGCAGGAATATGACAAAGCATTCGGGGTTAATAAATACAATATCGAGCATTTCCCTGGCAGGATAGAGGCGATGTGGTCACAGGTTGGAATTATTTATTATCATCTTCGCAATGGAGATTATGATAATGCCGATTCTGCGGCGGATAATCTTCTTACGGTTTTTTCCGGCCAGCCCACCTTGCCAAAAGAGATATATCTGATAGCGGACCGTTTCAGTTTGGCTGGAAATCACGAAAGGGCCGTTGAGCTTTATCAATCCGTGATAGACAGAGGGTCTGTCACCAGCGACATTGATTCACAGGTGTACGCAGTAATGTCTTACTTTGCGCTTGACGATGACGAGACTGCTCAGGAGCAGCTCGACAAATTAATTGCCGACTTTAACGACTATCCGGATCTGCCAAAGGTGTTGTCGGAACAGATCGCACTGGGAATTTATGGCAAGGCAATGAGGCTAAAGGCAAAATATGGCCTTGATGCAAATTCTATTAACGAATTCCACAAAGCAATAAGCATCTGGTCAAAAATAGCCAGCGATTTGCCCATCTCTCAATACACACTCCAATCATATTACTGCCGCGCGGTAATCCTCAGCCAGGAATTAAGTCAATACGCGGACGGTATTGAGCTCTTTGAGTACCTGGTCAGTAACTGGCCGGACTACGAATTTTCCTATAACGCCCAATATCAAATAGGAAAGTATTACGACATCATGCTACGTGATCCAAATACTCCCGTTGAACAAATAGGGCAGTTAGAGGAGAAAAGAGAGCAGGGTTATATTAGTGTAATAGAAAAATACCCCAACTGTGACCTTGTTAAACGCTCGGCCTACAACCTCGGAGGACTTCATTACAAAAAGAAAGACTGGGAGTTAGCTGCAGCCTACTACGATATCGCCTTACGAAAAAGCTATGAGACAAATGAATACAGCGCTATCGGAAAAATAACATATAGACTCGGCCAATCATACAAAAAATTAGGCCAATCGGATGACGCAAAACAAGTGTATCAACAATACCTCGATATCGCCGAACCCAACGACCCGACAGCCGATAAAATCAAAATAGAACTACAAAACATGCAGGAAGAACTATAATGAAAAAAAATCATTATATAATTTTAATTATTATTTTATTAATCTGTTGTACACCCATCCCTCTTATGGCATGTACCTGTAATCCGCCCTGTACCGGCTGTCAAAAATGTGTGAACGGCATATGCGTCGACGATGATAGCAAGTGCGGCGAGGGGGAATTTTGTTATGGTGGTGTATGTTGTGAATGTGATGATGATGAAGACTGTCCTGTGTGCTATATATGTCCCCATGGAGGCTGTTCGTTCTGCATATGTTGGAGCGGATTAGAGTATATAAGGACGGACGACTACAAAAGCCAAAGATGCACTAACTGCGAGTTTAAATTTATAGCAGGCGACGTTTGGGGCTTAGGCCCTGACTGCATCAAATGGTTAGCTCCCGATGGAATTCCGGAAGAAGGAACGGGTGAGACATTTATCACCAAATGGGCCGAGCCCGGTGAATACACCGTAGGAGCATATACATGTGGGAAACTTCGAGCTATAACTACCGTCAAAGTTTCTGAACTAGTGGAAATTAATGCAGTTGCAATCGGTAAAAATACCAGTTCCGACCCTATATACCTTGCAAATGATTACTATGATGAGCCTGACAAGAGAAAAGAACATTATTTATGGTGGATAGAGCCCATTTTTAATGACGATGTTCCTTACGATTTGCCCTGCTTCGGATGGATTAATCATGGTGTTTGGCTTGACCCAGGAGTTCCGCCTTCGACTTATTTATGGTTTAAAGATCACGGCGGTGACGGCGATGACTTCTGGGTTGATGCAAATCCAGACTGCAAAGCTGATGGATTGGGGCGCTTGGATGCCGTTGTCGAAGGTATCGATATCATCGCAGAGGGCATTGATCCGGATAAGGAACCGGATGTAGAAGAAGGAACCGGTGGGAAAAATTATAATGTTTCTCTAAATGAAAATTTCGACCAGCAGTTAGGCTCCGGCCCTTGTTATAATGTGGACCACAGCGATGATACCTTAACAGGCGACCAAATGGACGAAATTGGAACAATTACAATCAATACCTATACATATGGTGACAACCAGGCCACAGTAAGATTCAATTCCGGCTATGGCGACAATATAAAATTATTCAAAAACCTGACTGAAAAGGTAATTTTTGATTTCGATTATCCCGCCTCTGAATTCTCAAACACTACATTATATGTTGAAGGAATTGAAAGCGGGACCGCTACACTGACAGCGATTTTAAGAACACAGGAATATACAAAAGTGCCGCCCGGATATTGGCCTTTCCAGGCTAGAGACAAGATAAACATAAAAGTTCACCGTCTGAACCTGGAGGCTGTTGACCCAGCACCTTCCGGAGAAGATGAAGACGAACGCGACAGAAATGAAATCTGCGATAAGGACAATTTAATCATTGCGGTCAACAACAATGACAGCGATAATGACGGTATAATAGATAGTGACCCTAATGATACTGAAATTGCCGGCGGCGACCCTGACCTGGCCCATATTAAGTTAATAAACCCACTGTATGGTGTAACCGATTTGGAAGATGTAACAGGCACAGTTAAAGTTTATTTCCCTTCAAACGTTAAAGCATATCTCAACAATGATAAGACAGGCGGAGCATTGCCGGCGACATACCAGATAACCGTTGAGGAACTTTACAGCATTATAGGTACTTCTCTGAACATTTACCTCGAAGGAGTCAGTAACAGCA
>Ga0307434_1000436_pt1 | contig 28597 bp, 26 predicted proteins | sample SalMarWE160220MG_FD_202156 | JGI IMG/M metagenome (GOLD analysis project Ga0307434, IMG submission 202156) | Salt marsh sediment microbial communities from the Plum Island Ecosystem LTER, Massachusetts, United States - WE1603-220 | ecosystem: Environmental > Aquatic > Marine > Intertidal zone >... | reverse complement strand
TCAATCTCAAAGGCAAGCAGGTCCTTCGGCCGGGGCGAATTGCCCGAGCCAAAAAAGCTCATCGGTGCCGGCAGGTAGCCCGCTTCTCCGGCAATCTCAAGGGTCTCTCTGTCAACAAGAAATATCAACCCTCTCTCATCAAGAACTGGTACATATGGTCCTGCGGGAGTGTGAAATCGAATTTCTATAGGCTTATGCCTTGTCCAGTATCCTTTTTCAGCCTCTTTATCTTCCTCTTTTATTTCTATTTTTGGTTCGTTCCACCAAAGGCCTGATAAAAACTCGCCTTTTCTCAGCCGGCCAATCTGAACAGGCCTGAAATTAATGCTCTTGTCAATCTCAGGTCCTTTTGTAACATCCCTTTTATCAAAATCAATCTTGAAGAAACGACGAAGCTTTTTGTCATATGTTATAGGCACTGCCCTGTCATATTCAGTTTGCATCTCAGCTCGTGAATGATAAATTATAGGCTCTTTTTGCATCCTCACCGGCGAGTAAAAACGGCCAAGCTCTTTTGCCGGCTTCTCAGAAACGCCTCCAGGACCGGCAAATAGTTTTATCTTTTGTCTTTCTATCTTATTGTCGTCTGTGTCTTTTACTTTAACTGATTCATAAAAAATAAGTCCGCTGTTTTTGTCGAAGTGAAGGACAGTTTCGCCCATATTTACATATTCAAAAAAACTCATCATAAATCTTCCTTCAGGCATTCTCTGCTTAAAATAATCAAATATGCCTAACCTTGTGGCGATAACAACTGAGTCGAGTTCAATGTATGCCTGAAATTCTGAGGCTATTACGACATTAGGGTCATTTTCAATCTCAGCAGGTAATATACCTGATGGACTTATCGTTGCACCTTTATACGTGCTTTCCTGAGCCATTCGTCCGTAAAGATATCCGTCACAGTAAAAACGCCCCCAGAATAAAGCTGCTGATAACAGCAGTAAAACTACGAAACTCGCGGCAAAAGACTTCAACAGTTTATATGTTAAGTCCTTCATAGGTTTTTCCCTTAAATAAATGGTGTTGTATTAAATTTCCGCCACGTATAGGCCAGGCTTGCAGAGACATAAATCAGCAGTATTATTGATGTCTCAATACCAGGACCTTTGATAAGAATAATAGTCATCAAAACAACGCTCAAAACTAAGCTGCCAAGTGTCGGAACGATTTTGCTCGAACTGAAACCGCACATCAGGCCTGTGCAGTAAATCCCAAGACCCACCAGATATATCGCCGAAAATATCTCGATTGTAAAATACTGATAGATAGGCTGTTCCTGCCGAATTGTGCTTAGAAAAGTCTCAACTGCTGTTGCAGGAGCAGCCAACAAGACTAATAATGCTAAAAGCCCGCTTATGACACGGGCAGCGAATATCTGGTTACGAGATACCGGCAGGGTCGATAAGAACGCTGAAATCTTTTTGTTCCTGTCCGTATGCATCTGACTCGTCCCCAGCGCACATGCCCCGAGAGTTGCAATCGCAAGAAACGTAATCCCCAGTGCTGCCAGAATTACCCCAAGTATTTCACCGGGTTCGCCGCCGAATCCTCTTGCTATTATTAACCCGGTGAAAAATAAGGAAAGTATAAGAGCCCCCAGAAAATATACAATATGGTCTTCTATTTCTCTTTTAATTAGCGTATACATCGTAAGTCTCCTGCTAAATTATGTCTTGACAACCGCTTGTTTCTGTTTTGGCCTGGTGCATTCTATAAATATGTCTTCGAGGCTCATTGGTATCTCTTCACAGCTTTCCGCACCGAGAGTATTTATCACAGCCTGCTTTTGCTCATCCATGTTTGCAACTGTTATTGTCATCTCGCGCCCGCTGCTTTGCTGATTTACAATTTCGGTTAAATGAAGCTCGGCCGGCGCCTTTTCCTCAAAAATCAGCCTGAGTTTCTTTATACGTCGTTTAAGCTCCTCAAGACCGCAGTCCACAACTAATTTGCAGCCCGCCAGTATCCCTATCCGGTCGGCTATCCGCTCAACATCACCTAATATATGTGAGCTGAAAAGTATCGTCCTGCCGTCTTTTTGCAGTACATCCACCGCCAGCTCAAGGAACTGCCGTCTCGCCACGGTATCCAGCCCGAGAGTCGGGTCGTCCAGTATCAGAAGCTGCGGTTCTGTTGCCATCGCAAGAGCTAAGTTGAGCTCAGCACGCATACCTGTTGATAGCTCGCGAACATACCTTTCCATCGGAAGACGAAACATCTCAATTAAATGATTGAAAAACTCATCGTTCCATCGCATCGATAGTTTTTTACATATGTTTATAAGCCGGCTGACCTTGTAGCTGCTTATCATATTGTGACCCTCAGCTACATAGCCGATTCTGCCCTTATTTTTATTTGTAAGCTGAGTAGAGTCTTCGCCTAAAATATAGGTCTTGCCTCTCGTCGGAAAATCAAGACCCAGCAGAATCCTGATTATTGTTGTCTTGCCTATGCCGTTACGACCAAGAAGACCGTAGATACAGCCTCGCGGTATCTTCAAATCTACACCGTCTATGACGCATCGGCCGTCATAGTATTTTACCAGAGACTCTATCACAATAGCATCGTCGCTCATGGCTTATCCTTTCCTAATGGAAAATTTAAACTTGCCTGTCCTTTCGTTAAACCACCGTGTCAATGTCTCTTTATCAATCTTCATATGAATTGACTCTACTATCACCCGCTCAAGGTCGTCACAGATTAATCTTTTCCTGACCGACATATTTATATTTGTATCAATGGCTGCTACAAAAGCGCCCGCCCCAGGACGGGTAACAATGATATTATCCTGCTCGAGCTGCCTGTAAGCCTTGCCGATAGTGTTCGGATTTGTCGCAAGCTGAACCGCAAGCTCACGTACCGTCGCAAGCTTCTCTCCTTCTTTAAGTCTGCCGAGTGCTATGTCACGCTTAACCTGGTCGATTATCTGCTGGTATATCGGCCTGCCTGATGAGAGGTCAATCTGTAATTGCATATTTATTTCCTTTTACTTGTACTATAGTAACTAAGACAAGTATATCATAAGCTATGCCCCTGTCAATAAATTTTTTAAAAATTTTCAGCATTTTTGCCTGCCGTCTCTTGTGAAAACTCTTAAATCCTAAAAAAAACGTTTAAAAGCCAATTTTGTAGAAAAAAATCGAAATCTGCCGATATAGATAAGGCTGGCGCAGCCGGCTGTGAGACGCTCATTAAAGCGCAAGTAGTGGCCCTGCGCTTGGATTTTTTGTCTTTTAAAGAGTTTTTATGGGACTATAGCGTGAAAAGAAGAGAAAAAAAGAACAAGTCTCGAAGGATATCGACCGCGGCAAAATGCCTTGCGATAGCTGCATTGGTCGTTTTATTCTGCAGTTGCCTTAGTTTTGATATAGCCGATTGGCCAAGTAAATTCGCTTACCCTTATAACTCACCGCCCGCCAACTGGTGCGGCTCGATTGGGGCGTTTTGTGCGTATCACCTGTTATATTATATCGGCCCAGGCTGTTTCGTCTTATTGCTTTGCGGCATCGGTTTTCTCGCAGCGAGCCTCGCATCAAAGCAAATTAGCCAGCTTATCTTGAGAATAATCGGTATGTCACTGCTCGTAGTCGCGGTCTCGAGCACCTATTTTTGCCTGTGGCCGCAGGATAATTTATATTCTTTCCCGACCGGCTCCGGCGGACTGCTCGGTGTCGCAACAGTGACATTTCTGAAAAGTAAATTCGCCCTGCTCGGAACCGCGATACTTATCTCCGCCGTCTGGATTGTCGGTATCGTGCTTTTGGCTGACAGCCTCGTTATGATTGTCCTCAGACGAATCGGACGTGCAGTGGTAAGAGCCGCTGCTGTCGTAACACCTGTCTTCTCCGCGGCCAAAGGTATTTTTAAATCCCTCGCACGGTTGTGGAAAAAATTCAGCGTTAAGCAGAGTTTCGAAGAAGCAAGACAGAAACTTCTTTCGCAGCACTCTGCTCACCTGTATCCTGTACAGCCGGCGGCAGCTTTTCCTGAACACATCGAAGCCGCAGCGACAGCCGCCGAAAAAGTAAAAACCTCGGTAACAAAAAGTCCCGGAACAGCTCAGCAGCGGCGCAAAGCTGTTGTCCCTTCGGACTATGAGGATTATACTCTTCCGCCTCCGGAATTGCTTGCTGACGCCGAGTCCACCTTCTCTGAGCTGCAGGGAAAGGTTGTTAAATCGAAGGCTGCTGCTCTCGAGAGGCTCCTCGCCGAATTCAACATCAATGCCCGCGTCGTCACAGCCGATACCGGCCCGGTCGTTACAATGTTCGAGCTTGAGCTTGCTGCCGGTGTAAAGGTCAGCCAGATAAGCTCGCTCGCAAACGATATGGCCAGAGCCCTGGGCGTAGGCGCCGTCCGCGTCGTGGCCCCTCTGCCCGGTAAGCACACCATCGGCATAGAAGTTCCCAACAGCGTAAAAGAAAGAGTCAGAATGAAAGATATGCTCGAGCTGGCCGGCACAAAACCACAGAATATGCAGATTCCTCTGTTCCTCGGAAAAGACTCCGCCGGTGACGCCCTTTTATCTGACCTGACCTCGATGCCGCATCTGCTTATCGCGGGTACAACCGGCTCAGGAAAAAGCGTCTGCATCAACGCCATAATCACCGGAATACTTCTCACGAAAAGACCGGACGAGGTAAAGCTCATCCTCATCGACCCGAAGATGGTCGAGATGACAGCCTTCAATGCTGTCCCGCACCTGATGTGTCCCATTGTCACCGAGACAAGCCGGGCAGTTAAAATCCTTGAGTGGGCCACCGTCAAAATGGATGAGCGATACTCGATACTCGCCGAAGCCCGCGTCAAAAATATAACCGAGTTTAACCAGTTAACAGTCCAGCAGATTATCGAAAGATTCGAGCCGTCCAGTCCCGATGAAGAGGCAAAAATCCCAAAGCGGCTGCAGTATATAGTTATTGTAATCGACGAGCTCGCCGATTTGATGATGACAAGCCCGAAAGAAATCGAAGCGTATATCGTCCGGCTCGCGCAGAAAAGCCGGGCCGTCGGAATCCATATCGTCCTTGCGACACAGCGTCCACAGGCCACCGTCGTTACAGGACTGATAAAATCGAATATGCCAACCAGAATCGGCTTCCGCGTCGCCGCAAAGATGGACAGCCGTATCATACTCGACCAGAACGGAGCAGAAGCACTCCTCGGACAGGGTGATATGCTCTTTCTCAAACCCGGCACCAGTGACCTTGCCCGCGCGCAGGGAACATTCGTCGATGAAGCCGAGGTAAGACGAATCACAAAATACATCAGGGAAATCGCAGAGCCGCATTTCCATCCCGAGCTGACACAGCTCAATCGCATAGATGCGGAACTGGCGGAAAAGGATGACCTCTTTGATGAAGCCGTCCGCATCGTACTCGAAACACGTCGCGGCAGCGTCTCCCTGCTGCAGCGAAGGCTCGGTATCGGTTATGCAAGGGCTTCGCGTATCATAGAGATGATGGCCTCTATGGGCGTCCTCGGCGAATACAAGGGAAGCCAGGCAAGAGAGGTTACGATGACTCTCGAGGAATACGAGCAGACCCGGCAGGCCGAACAAACAGACGCACAGGAACACGACATCGAGGAATATCACAAGCCTGCCAACTATATCAAGGAAGGCCAGCGCGCACACGCGGCACTCGATGAAGATGATGGCTTCTAATGCCCACCGAGCCGATTTCCTGGATGAAATTTATTTTGCCTGAATATCGCCTGCAAAAATAATCTGCCCTGTTTTGTTTATACTGAACTTTCCTCGACAAATCGCGTTGCTGAAGCTAATATATTCTTTATGATTTCTTTTCTGAAAAAACTTGCCGCCGTGCCCGTGCGGGCTCTTGCCGGGCTGCTTGATTTGCTGCGAGTCTTTGATACCACCCGGCTGTGGTCATACTGCTGGAAGCTTGGCTGCAGTCCCGAAGACGCCGCCGTTTTATTAGCTACAGTCTCCCAGAGAAAAGGCCGTGTCGCCGCAGTTAACATCGCCGCTCAGGTAGTAGAAAAAACTAAGGCCTGTGACCCTGTTGCTATGATTGCCTGCATCGAGCTCGTAAATGGAAATTTTGATGCTGCTCATAACTGGATTAAAATGGCAGAAGATGAAAATTACAAAACCCCTGAGAACCTGCTGTTTGTGAAGCTTCTTCTAAGCGATTACCATCCCGAATATAACAAACGCGAAGTCACCGAGCAGGTCCTCTCGAGAAACGACTTGCCGCCGACTGTTACGCACCTCGCTTTGATTAACAAGGCCTTTATGCTGCTTGAGGAAAATAAAAATGTTGATGCTGAAAGGGTGGCCGACCGGATACTGGGCATTTCTGAAGACCCTTGCGCGAGAATCATCAAGTGGGCGCTCTGTATTGTAAATAAACGCCCAGCACTTGCCGAGACACATTTGATAAAAGCCCGGCAGAAACGACCGCCTCGATTGCTGAACCCCCTCATCGCACAGGCCTGTTTATGTATCGGTGACAGTGACGCAGCGATGGAATGGCTTTACCAGGCCGGTGAGCTTGATTATAAAATAGCAGCCTCCGACTCGCCCGTCGGAAGATTATCACGTTCGCAGGAATTTCGCGACTATTGCAGAGAAAGGCAGAACCTATGAACCCTCAGACCGCACTATTATTATTTCCCGGCCTGGTAATAGGCCTGACTATCCACGAAACAGCTCATGCCATAAGCGCAAAATGGCTTGGCGACCGAACAGCCGAAAAAATGGGCAGAATCAGCCTCAATCCTTTCAGGCATCTGTCGCTTTTAGGGACACTTGCTTTATTTGTCCTCGGTTTCGGCTGGGGAAAACCGGTTACGGTTAACCTCTACAATTTCAAAAAGCCCAAACTTTATTATTTCTTATCTTCAATCGCAGGCCCGGCCTCGAACCTTATCCTCTCCGCTATCGCTCTGGCAGTTATGTACCTGAACCCTCATCGGCTTGTTATGTGGATTTGTCTGAGCATCTTTTACATCAATGCTGTTCTCGCAGTGATAAATCTTCTCCCCGTCCCCCCGCTTGACGGCAGCAAAATATGGCCTTGTATCATTCCAGGCCTGAAACCTACCGTCTCGAAAAATTGGTCGAGGTTCTGGCTCATTTTTTTGCTCGTCGCTCTTTATACCGGCCTAATCGATAAGGTTATAACCCCCGTTTTCGACTTTCTTGACTCTCTCCTGCCCGCCGCCTGATTTTTCTGCATATTCTAATGCCGTTTCTAAAAAGAAACTTTAGCTTTTATGTCATTCCCGCGGAAGCGGGAATCCAGTTTTTCCAGACTATGGATTCTGCATCGAGTGTGGAATGACGAATTATAGAATTGAAACCTATTTGATAGAAGCGGCACTGATTACTGCCTTGCGTCTTCCAGCCAGTGAAGTGACATTATCGCAAAATCAGTAAAATCTACCTTGCAGTCGCCGTTAATGTCACCTGCTATAACTGTCTCGCATAGTGGCTCGCCGAAATAAGATTTGCTCGCCTCGACTGTCCCCCCGTAAGCCCCCATATTTACCCTTCCGCCGTTAGGAAACGGCTCAAAGCCGACAGGACTCATCCAGTCGCCTGCATCGATACACGGACTTGTATTTGAATCTGTCACCCAGCTTTGTATATTCGGGTCCCATCTGCTGGCCTGGCTCTGCAAATGAAAATCGTTCGCATCAGCATCCGCAAATAACGGGTCAGCATCAATATTACCCTCACCTTCCCAGCCGCCTTCAATATTACTATAAGTGATTATTAAAGAATCTAAGTAGTCATAAATCTGTGGATATAATGTTGCAGTGTTTGCCCGGAAGATACTATTAGTAACTGTTGGATAACCTACGCTGATGTTTGCCATCCCACCACCAAACTCGTATGCCGAATTATCGCTAAACGTGCAGTTGGTCAACGTTAGGTTGCTGATACAATTGTTCATACCTCCCCCACAACCATTTTCACCAATAGCAGAATTACCGATTAATGTACAGTTTGTCACCACTAAATTGCTTCCTTCGTTTCTCATCCCGCCGCCAGTACTCCGTTCACCATTAGTGGAATTACCGATTAACGTGCAGTTTGTCACGGTTAAATTGCTGTCTGAGTTGTACATCCCGCCGCCATGAACCGATCTACCGATAATTGAGTTTCCGATGAACTCGCAGTTTGTTACCACTAAATCGCTTTCTCTGTTGTACATCCCGCCGCCACTACTGGAATCTCTAATTGTTGAATTGCTGATGAACGCGCAGTCAGTCACCGTTAAATTGCTGTCTAAGTTATACATCCCTCCACCGAACCTCTCCGCAGAATTGTCACTGAATGTGCAGTTGGTTACTATTGATTTGCTTTCTGAGTTATACATCCCTCCACCGACGAACGCGGAATTGCCACTGAATGTGCAGTCTATCACATTCGGTTCGCTGTCGTCAGAGCTATACATCCCACCGCCTTCGTGAGCAGCCGAATTACCGCTGAATATACAGTTTATCACATTCGGCTTACTTTCATAATAGTTATACATCCCACCGCCTCTCGGAGCCATATTGCTGTTGAATATACAGTTTATCACATTAGGTTCGCTGTGTCCATTACACATCCCGCCGCCTCTGTAATCAGCCACATTGCCGCTGAATATACAGTTTATCACATTAAGCTCGCTTCCTGAATAGTTGTTAGACACACCAGCGCCTCCTGAGGCCGAATTGTTGATAAAATTACAATCCGTTATTGTTGAATTAATGCTGGCATTTAATATCCCGCCACCTTCGTCGCCAGCATGATTACCGCTGAATGTGCAGTTTGTTATAATCAGACTACCACTGCGTTCGCTGCAAATCCCGCCGCCGAAATTATAAGCATAATTGTCAATAAAGTTACAATCTGTTACTATCAGGCTGCTTTCGTAATTGTACATTCCACCACCATATCTCATCCCGTGATTGTTCCTAAAAGTACAGTTATTAACTCTTGGACTGCTGTATCTGTTTCTCATCCCGAAGCCGTTTGTTATCGTAAAACCTTCCAGGACGGTATTGGAATCGCAGTTGTCAGAAGTGATACCTATTTCGTTATCATTGCCGTCGATTATTGTAGAATTTGGGTCCTGGCCAATCAGGGCAACGCCATTTTTGAGAGTAATGTCTGCAGCATACGTCCCTTCTGCCACGTAAATCGTGTCTCCGTAGCTGGCAAAATCAATCGCATCCTGAATATTATTAAAATCAGCCGGGCCGTCGTCATCAACGTATATTGTGTCCGCATAACAGCAGATCGCGCCGAAAAGCAGTAAAAAGACGGCTGTATATCTCATTTTATCCTCTTTTTTTGCCGGGGAACCTCGTTTCCATAGTTTAAGATGCTATTTTTAGCCTTATTGTTCTGTTAATTTTCTTTATGTGAAAAAAAGTTTGCATTTTATTTAGTATCCTTTATCATCTTACGAACTTTGATATTGCTCTGTCGCACGGGGTCGCTTAGGCTCGATTAGAGCACAGGGGCCGGCAGTTCACGGCGTGGCCGGCTCAAGCCTCCGACAGCAGTCAGACCGGCCTTATCAGGCCCCCGTGACAAGCAAAAATGCTTTTGTATTTTGACTAAATACTAACGACCAGTGACTAACGACTAATAAGTTACCCGGTGGTGTAATTGGTAACACAGGGGCTTTTGGTGCCTCCATTCCAGGTTCGAGTCCTGGCCGGGTAGGTGAAAAATTGAAAACTAAAAGTTAAAAACTAAAAATTGTGGAAACAAAACTGAAAAATACTATCGCAGTAATACTCGCTGCCGGAGTCAGCAGCAGAATGAAAACAGATACACCGAAGGTCCTCTTCGAGGTCTGCTCAAAGCCTATGCTCTCTTATGTCCTCGATGCCTGCAGGGCTGTCGGAATAGAAAAGATCTACGTCGTCGTCGGCTTCGGTGCTGAGCTCGTAGAGAAACGTTTTGCAGACGCAGACGATATTACCTGGGTCCTCCAGGCTGAGCAGAAAGGTACCGGCCACGCCGTCCTCTGCTGTAAAGAGCACCTTAAGGATTTCGACGGCCTGACATTCGTTTTATGCGGTGATGGCCCTCTTATCAGGCCGCAAATCCTCGAAGACCTCGCCCAAAAGCACAACGGCCAAACCTCTGCAGCACTGGCAACCGCTATTATTGATGACCCCGCCGGTTACGGCCGAATCGTAAGAAATAGAACAGGCGATTTGGAAAAAATCGTCGAGCACAAAGAATGCACCGAGGACCAGCTCGAAATAAAAGAAATAAATCCAAGCTATTATTTATTTGACAATAAAGCCCTTTTCGATTCCCTTGAAAAGATTAACAACGATAATGTTCAGGGCGAATACTACCTTACCGACGTCTTCGAGATTTTGCTCAACGAAGGCAAAAAAGTCGCTGTCGTTACCGCCGTCCGACCCGAGGAGGCGATGAGCGTCAATACAAAACAGCAGCTTGACAAAATGAATGAAATTATGTGTAAAAGACTTGAAAACCGGGACGCTGACTAAAGGATTGGTTTGATAACCGTTATTTTAAGGATAGATAAAGATGTTTCTGAATGAAAACCTAAAAGTATTTTCAGGTAGCAGTAACGTACAGCTCGCAGTAAAAGTCTGCAAATACCTCGATATCCCCGTCGGCGGAGCTGAAATCGACAGCTTTCCCGACGGCGAAAAATTCATCAGGGTCGAGGATGATGTCAGGGGAAGAGACTGCTACGTCATTCAATCGACCTGTGCTCCTGTTGATACCTATCTCGTCGAGCTGCTCATTTACCTCGATTGCCTCAAACGAGCCAGCGCCAGGCGTGTCACAGCCGTTATACCTTACTTCGGCTACGCCCGCCAGGACAGAAAAGACGAGGGACGCGTCCCCATCACCGCTAAGCTCGTCGCAAACCTTATAACTACCGCCGGCGCTGACCGCGTCCTCGCAATCGACCTGCACGCGCATCAGTTGCAGGGCTTCTTCGATATACCGGTCGACCACCTTATGGGTGAGCTTGTACTCGGAAAATATTTCCGCGATAAGAAAATAGACAGCCTCACCGTTGTCTCACCGGACGTCGGAAATATCAAAACCGCTTCCAGGTATGCCTCGCATCTCGGCGGCGAGCTCGCCATCATTCACAAAAGAAGGGTCAGCGGAAGCGAGGTCGTCGCTCAGGAAATTATCGGCGAGGTCAAAGACAGAAACATCCTTATGTGTGACGACATCATCGCAACTGCCGGTACGGTCGTCAGTGCTGCTGACCTTGTCAGGCAAAGAGGCGCCAAAAAAATCTTCGTCGGCGCAACACACGGCGTCTTCGCCAGCCAGGCACTGGAACGTCTAAAGAACGCGCCGATAGATGAAATCGTCGTAACAGATACTATACCCTTAAATGAGCAGGCAAAAAAAACAAATAATATTAAAGTGTTAACGGTCTCTGCTATGCTGGGTGAGGCTATTAAAAGAATACACAGAAATGAATCTATAAGCAGTCTGTTTAGTGACGTTTTGTAGCGGCTCGTCTGCAAAAGTCACTGAACATGTAGTTAAATATAACTAATTATATCGAGAGGATGTTATGGAAGAAAAATCGGCATTAAAAGCTGAAATTCGCGAAAACACCGGCTCAACTTATGCTCGGAAAGTAAGAGAGGGCAGACGGATACCGGCAATCGTTTACGGCCATAAGCAGGATACTGTCTCGGTCTCGCTCGATGAGCACGATTTTATAGAGACCCTGCATCACGGCCAGAGACTTATGGACCTGAAAATAGGCAAAAAAAAGGAAACCGTCCTCGTCAAGGACATCCAGTATGACCATCTCGGCAAAAATATCATACACGCCGACCTGATGAGAGTCAGCGCTACCGAGCTGGTCACCGTAAATGTGCCTATCGAGCTCAAGGGCATCGCAAAAGGTACGCATGAAGGCGGGATTGTCGAAGTGCACACAGACCACCTCGAAATACAGTGCAAAGTCACGGACATCCCCGAATCTATCGTCGTCTCGGTTAAGGAGCTTAGCGTCGATGAGCATATCTTCGCCAGGGACATCCAGCTGCCGCAGAATGTCACGCTCGTAACCGACCCCGATACGCTGATGGTCAGCTGCAGCATCGTCGCCGCCGCTAAAACCACCGAAGAGGTTGAAGCTGAAGAACCCGTAGCTCCCGAAGTGATTGGCAAGGAAGAAAAACCTGAAGAAGAACCTGAGCAAAAAGAGGAAAAGTAAAACGCCTTGACGGGAAGTTTGAATATGTCCGATTTCAAAATGGTCGTCGGCCTGGGTAACCCGGGCGCCGAGTATGCTGATACACGACATAATGTCGGTTTTAAAGTAATAGATTTACTGGCAAAAGATTTGGAGGTCGAAGTTAAGAAAAGAAAATTTAGTGCTCGTTTCGGCCTGACTGATTACGCGGGCAAAAAGGTAATCCTGCTCAAGCCCTGGCTGTTTATGAATCGTTCCGGACAGCCTGTTGCAGCGGCAGCCGGATTTTACAAGCTCGACCTGGCCGGCCTGCTGGTTATCCTCGACGATTTGTGGCTCGAGCCCGGAAGAATAAGATTAAGAGCCGCAGGCTCCGCCGGCGGACATAACGGCCTGGCAGACATTATCGAAAAGCTCGGTACCGAAAAGTTCAGCAGGCTCAGAGTCGGAATCGGAAGAAGCGAGACGCAGGACGATTACGATTATGTGCTCAGTGAGCCGACCGGGCAGCAAAGGCCGTTAATCGAAAAGGCTGTTGAAAATGCAAAAAATGCCGCTGTTTACTGGCTCGAAAATGGCATAGAGAAAGCTATGAACGAATTTAACAGCGCTTAATTATTGGTGTAAAAAAATAACCTGGTTCTTTAATTTATCTGGAGGTAACTGATTTGGAAACTGTTACTAAGAGCAATCTGTATGAGGCAATGTTCCTCGTGGATTCTGCACTCGCCGCTTCGGATTGGGAAGGCATCAACGCAACAATCAATAAGATTCTGAAAAAAGCAAATGTAAAAGTCCTCTATATGGAAAAATGGGATGAAAGAAAGCTCGCTTACGACATCCGGCGGGTCTCAAGAGGAACCTATATCCTGTGCTATTTCAAAGCGCCGGGCTCCGTAATTAATCAGATTGAAAGAGACGTCCAGCTCTCCGAAAAAATTATGAGGGTCCTTATCCTTAGAGCTGACTATATGGACGAGAAGGATATCGAGCAGCAAACCCCCACCGTACCGCCTGAACAACAAGACAAGCGGCAGGTCCCCGTTGAAACAGGCGAAAAGGAAAGTACCGAAAAGACCATCGCCGAGCCGGAAATCACCGACATTTCTTCTGATAAAGACCTCGAGCAGCCGGACAAGCCCGAAAATATCCCCAATCCCGAAACGGAAGTTGAAGACGAGCAGCAAAAGACTCAATAAAATGAATTTAAAATCGAAAGCGAGGGTTAAAATATGAGCAGCTTCAATAAAGTATTGCTGATGGGCAATCTTACGCGTGACCCACAGCTCTCTTATACCCCGAACAACACAGCCGTTGTCGATTTCGGTATCGCCGTCAACCGCCGATGGACGGGCAAGGACGGCTCGCAGAAAGATGAAACCTGCTTCGTCGACTGCCGTGCCTTCGGCAGACTCGCCGAAAATATCAATAAATATATGACAAAAGGAAAGCCCCTCTTCGTCGAGGGAAGACTAACATTTGATTCCTGGACAGCACAGGACGGCACCAAAAGAAGCAGACACAGAGTAACCGTCGAAAACTTCAGATTTGTTGGCCCCGCTTCAGCAGCTTCCGCCGAACAGACTCAGCCGGCTGCCGAAACAAATTACGGCAGCGGGCCGCAAACGCAAGGCGACGATATACCATTTTAACCAATATGAGAAAGACGATAAGTATCAGCCGTGAATAGGCTGATTCAACAGGTTTTAATAGGGAAAAAATATGAACAGAAAATTCGACAGAAAAAAAACAGATACAAAAAATGTCCAGAGAAGAAAAACAGCAATCACAAATGTCCGCGAGAGAACCCAGTGCCGCTTTTGCAGAAGAGGCCAGAAATACATTGACTACAAGGATATCGATACCCTCAAAAGACTCTTGACTAATCGCGGCAAGATTTACTCTCGAAAAAGAAGCGGAAACTGTGCGGGCTGCCAGAGAAAGGTAAAAAAAGCCGTCAAAAGAGCAAGGTATATCGCCCTGCTGCCTTTCACTACGTAAAAAAGTCAGAGAAAATAGTAATCCCTGACCGAAAATACTACTCGCTAACCGCTATTATTAGGAGATTGACGAATGAAGGTTTTGCTTTGTGAAGATATTCAGAAACTCGGCTACTTCGGTGACGTCGTCGATGTCGCTGAAGGCTACGCCCGCAACTACCTGCTCCCAGAAGGCCTCGCCATCGTACCGACCGATGATAACCTCCGCTCGCTCGCCGAAGAAAAGTCCAAACGCTCCGAGCAGCGAATCAGGGAATATGAGCGCCTCGAATCCGTAGCTGAAAAAACCAAAGGTGCCGAAGCCGTCATCGCTGCCAAGGCCAACGAGCTCGGCCATCTTTTCGGCTCGGTCACCGCCAAGGACATAGCTGTCAACCTGCGTGCTCAGGGCTTTGAAGTCGCCGATGAGGTTGTAAACCTGAAAGAGCACATCAAGAAGACCGGCGTTTACACCATAGACCTGGAATTCACTGATGAGCTTACCGTCCCCGTAACTCTAACCGTCGTCGCTGAAGGCCAGCCCATCCCCGTCCTCGAAACAGACACCGAAGATTCATCGAAGGAGGGCAAACCCGCCGACGACCAATCAATAAAAGAATAGTTTTGTCATTGTCCTTTTTGTTTAGCAGTCGCCGGCATTTATCCTCCGAAGCATTTGCGAAGGAGGACGGCGACTTTGTTTATCCCCGCGTTTGTTTTCTGTACCTTTCAAATAGGTGCGGGGTTGCCTTTTCCCTCTCAAATCTTAAATCTCAAATTTTATCCGCCTCCTTATGGCCCTGCCGCCTGCCTGCCCTCCGTAGTACTCGAAGGATGGGTGGGCAGGGCAATTTATTTGGGGTTGTATTTCTCGTTTAGCCCTCACTTCTGTGGTGAGGGGTATTGAGCTACAATCTTGGTTTTTTGCTCCTTATTCATCTGGTCCAGATGTATATGACAGTAAGCCTCATGGTTATAGATACTCAAGGTGCGATTGCAGTGTGGAAACATACATTTCCTGCCCTCAGCCGAAGTCTTTAGCATTTTTCCCATCGTTACTCCTCTATGTATATCTCCAAACAAAAAAGGTGTAAAGATTAGTTGTCTTCCTCTCCTGCCTAAAGATTTGCTAATCTTTTACGTTTTCTTATTTATACCACATTTTTGGGCCTTGTCAAACAATTATACATTTTTTTTGGTTTTATTTATCTTCAATTTTCGGCGGCAATCGCAGCCGGCGCTGCTGTCGGCGTCGTTTCATTACACATAATTTTTACCCATATTTTTGCTGGTTTGTCATTTTTTCAAAATAAACCTGTCCTTTAGGATTTTAGCTATTGGTAAATGTAGTTGCCACTACTCAATCTTACAAACTCGCCTCTTCTTTCCATAATTTTCTGCAAACAAAAATCCAGCATTCAACGTCCGTCTTCAGTCATCCGTCCTCATTCCTCTTTCAACAGATATATATGATCAAGCCTTTACCTTTCTCAGCTGCTCTTTTGACAAACGAACGGAGAATATGAAAATACTCTATCAGGTACCCTAAAGTATCATCCTCCACTGGGTCCCTGTCCCAGATTGTTGGGTAGATGTCCAGTTCCATCATCTTTTGTGGGTCAAAACGTTCCCGAAGCTTTTTAGTGTCGATTTTCTCCAGGCTCTCGGCGAACTTTCGTACATCCTCTGCCCATAATGCCCTTGCTGGCCCATACCCTACGTCTACATCCCCGATGGTCTCACCACCTGTAACCAGATAGCACCAGGGCTCCTCGACTTCCCAGTCTGTCCCTGTAAGAATAAAGTGAATCCCGTGCCAGGCCTTATCCAAATCTGCTTCAATCTTTTCAGCGCTGAGAACCCATTCCGGCGATTCGCTCTCTGACTCTTGTTTCTGCTTTCTTGTAAATAGACGAGATAGAAAGCTTCTTTGCTTGACTGGTGACGGTTTACCGAACACGAACTCATATATGTATTTTGGCTCTTTAAGAAGCCTGTTGATTTCATTATCATCCACATAACGCAAACAACATATCATGCTCATGTGTACATATCCCCAAACATAGCCTTCCTGTTTATTTATAATCCTTTTGGTTCTCGCTGCCTTCTTCGTAGCTGATTATTGATTATATCTATTATAAATAAAACCACAATTGTTTATTATAACTTGTAACTTATGACCTGCGCTTTATCGCTTTCGTGGACGAATAAAAAACATTCGCTGAAAGTGTCCTTTCATAAGAAGTTTTTTATGAGAACACCAAAGTCAGCAGATAAATCAGTGTAAATCTGCGTTAATCCGTGTCAAAATTATTTGTGTCTTGGTGGTAAAAAAATCTTAATTTTTTATTGATAAAACGGCCATATTTGATACAATATTATCAACTGGGGGAGGCCCCATTAAGGGGTTGCGGAGCCAAGCCCAGCCGTAGCTTCAAAGGAAGCGTAGGCGGGTCCCGCAAGTATCGGCCAGTTCACCCTGAGCAACGTCGAAGGGCACGTCCTGAGCATGTCGAAGGGCAGGCCAATATAAATGGTGAGCAATCCTGTCTTGAGCGTAGTCGAAAGAGTCGAACCAGTCAAAGGGCCTGCGGTTCGCATTCTGGTAGGTTAATTCATGGTAAAGTATTTTCCCCTTAATTCTACATTCTAAATTTTAGTTTTCTTCTGTCCTCCGCCGTATGTCATCTGTCCTCCGCCAGAAACTCACATTTTCACTGACTTACATATATAACCAGTTTCAATCCGCGTAAATCTGCGTCCGCCTTTGGCGAGACCTCGCCTTTTGGCGGGTTAATCCGCGGTTAAATAATTTATGCCTTAGGTATTAGTTTTTTCCCCTGACTTTATAAAAGGTTCGTAGTCCTTTTGTTTAAACAAAAAGACTATAAACATCTTCGCTGACTGATAAATATCTCTGTGAGCTCTGTCCGCCGAAGGCGAGACCTCGCCAAATGGCGGGTGTCCTCGGTGGCTGAATTTTATTCACGTATTTTTCGTGTTTATTTATGCCCAAGGTATTTGTGGTTAAATTTCTTTTTTATTTTTTACATTTGATTTATCTCCGCGTTCTCGGCGACCTCTGCGTTTATTTTTTTACATTTTATGTGTTTAATATTTTCAGTGAAATCTGTGAAATCAGTGGCTAAATTTTATTCGTTTGTTTTCGTGTCAATTCGTGTTTATTTATGCCCAAGGTATTCGTGGTTAAATTTCTTTTTTATTTTTTCTTTGTATATTTGAAATTTGATTTTTTACATTTGATTTATCTCCGCGTTCTCGGCGACCTCTGCGTTTATTTTTTTACATTTTATGTGTTTAATATTTTCAGTGAAATCTGTGAAATCAGTGGCTAAATTTTATTCGTTTGTTTTCGTGTCAATTCGTGGTTGATTTTTTTCTCTGCGAACTCTGCGGTTAAATTATTACCTTTTTTTTGTTTAATATTTTCAGTGAAATCTGTGAAATCAGTGGCTAAATTTTATTCGTGTCAATTCGTGGATATTCGTGTTAATTAGTGGTTAGATTTTTCTTTTTGACTTTTGACTAATTTTCTTCGTGCACTTCGTGTTCTTCGTGGTTCCAAAAAATTATTATTTTTTCATTGAATATATCGCCTTAATTTATTCGTGTTTATTCGTGGTTATTCGTGGTTAATATTCTCTTTTTCTGAATTCTGTCTTCTGAATTCTTTTTTTATTTTTTTCTCTTGAATTTATCGCCTTAACTTATATAATACCCCTGTGTGTTAGAAAACACCATGTCCGTCGGCCCGTCCGTCGTAGCAGTAGCGAAGACGGAAAGAAACGCGGAGGCACGCAAGCATCGGCCAGCAGGCCAAGTCAAATTTAGTTCGTAAACTCTTTAGTAACAAGGAGTAGCGAATGTTTAAAAATCACGAGACACGAGAAACGAGTCACGGGGCACTAGAAACGTGTATCAAGCATCAGGGCTCGAAAAACGGTAAACTAATTAACAAATTCACCAATTCACCAATTAACTCTCAAAACCCACCTCTACATCTGTCGAGAGAGCTCTACAAATCACACCTTTTTATGCAAAACGAACCCAATTTGTACCACGGGCATCCTGCCCGTGGCTCATCGCTAAGTGTCTGCGGTATAAGCAGATATGTAAATGTACGCCCTGTCGGATTAGACGAAAACGAGCGAAATAACGAACCCAAACGAACCCAAAACGAACCCAATTCGTATCACGGGCTTCCAGCCCGTGGGTCATCGCTAAGTGCTTGTAATATAACCAGATATGTAAATGTATGCCCTTCCGGATTAGACGAAAACGAGCGAAATGACGAACCCAAACGAACCCAAAACGAACCCAATTTTAGCCAAAAATTGGCTTTGTTTTCCCAATGTTGGCTTTCACTGCAGTTCCAAAACACGCAAAATCTGAACTTTTGGCAAAAAATCAAAGATTGCCTGCAAAAAACAAACCCAAAATTTCCAGTTTTGGCCAAAAATTCCATTATTCAAAAAACCTTCAGCTTTCCGATATATAAAGTTATGGAAACAGATATCAACGAAAAGATAAAAACAAAATTATGCCCGTTTTGTGCCGAAGTCATTCAGCAGCAGGCAGTTAAGTGCAGATTTTGCGGTGAAATCCTGAGTCCGGACCGCATAAGAGCCGTGGGAAAGGCTGTGACACCGGCTGAGCCGGGCGAAAACGAGAGAATTTTATATGCGGGCCGGCCTTCACTCTGGGCAATGGCCGGCACCTGTATTAAGGCATTTATTGTCCTTGCTTTTGCGTATTTTCTGATAAAGTATCCGCTCGAAAATCTGCCGGTCTTCACAGAGGCAAAAGCCGAAAGTCCTGTACCTGCGGAAAGTTATAGTGGTTATGAATCTGAGAATTATACCCCTGCCGATAACGCCACAGCCGCCAATTACGAAATGTCTGCGGAAGCTGAAAATACAATAGCTGCCGAGCGCTCCTCGAAGCCTTTTTATATTATTGAGCTTACCGCCGGTCAGGTTGCAGCCATCTCGAAATATAGGATTATTTTCGGGGTGTGCCTGTGTGTATTTGTTCCGCTTGTGCTTTTATACAAGGCCTTTAAGCTGAAAATGATGTATTACGAGGTTACGCTGGAACGCATCGAGTACAGCAGAGGCATTCTTGACAGGAAGGTTGACAATATTGATATGTTCCGCGTCATTGATTTGAAGATGCGCAGGTCGCTGCTTGATTGTATTGTCGGTGTCGGCACTGTCGGCCTGATAACGACCGACAAAACCGACCCCATTTTCAATTTCGAGAAGGTCCGCAGGGCCCGCTTGCTTTACGATGTCATCAAGGTAGCCAGCCTTGATGCCGACCGCAGAACCGGCGTCGTACACGTCGAATAGCAGATGCGTGATTTGCTTTAATCAAATGAGGATGAGATTTGTTATCAAACGCAGACAGCAGCTTTATAAGCTCGGCAATAGTAACCGTATCGGGATTTTTCAGGCCTTTTGATTTGCAGGAATTGTCAAAGTTAAAAAATTAACTGTTTAAAAATTTTTATTCGTTTGGACGCATGTTATCATATATTGTTTCCATCCTTTTACGGAATTGAGGATCCTGTAACTTTTTAAGTATCGCCTTGAGATTTTCTTTTTTATTCGGATTTGTTTCTGATTTTATTTTGTTTTCCAAAAGTAGCTCTGTTTCGGGGACTCCTTTTATGCAGATGATAAGTTTGATACATTGTTCAATCAGAGAAGGATCCGTTTGAGATTTGAGTAGTTCGACCAGAGGCGGCACCGATGGAAGGCCGATGTTAAATAAGGCGTATCCTGCAGGACTGAACATTTGCAATTCGTCAATTGATCGCTCTTGCCTGGGTTTTGGTGTTAACCAATCGAGCAGGTCCGGCACCGCCTTTTTTGCTCGAAGTTTACCCAGTAGATAAATTGATATGTTACGAGGAGTGTTGCTTGTATAAAATGGCTCTCCTTCTTCGACCGGTCTGTTTAAGATTTAAAGTAGATGTTGAATAGTCTCTTCGAGATCTTTAAGAGCAATTTGACGCGCAGATGTTCTTTCTTTTTCGATATCTGATGTGATAAGAGTTTTCCAATCCGTTTCTTTATTTTCTGCCCTCTTTTCCTTTTGTCGACAGGATATTGATAGAAACAAGACTAAAGCTAATATCACAATAATGCTAAGTGCGATTTTCTTTCTCATTATATTTCTCCTAATTAGTTCTCTGACCAGGAACCTGCGAAACCGCTGATGGTACCTTCTACTATCTCATTTGTTTTTGAAGTATCTTCAATCCAGCCGGTAGTAGCATCTTGAAATTTAAGATGCATTATTTGACGCCACTCTTTATATAGAGAGCACACATACCATTTTGTTCCAATTTTTACTTCAACCCACTCGCGATACTTTGACTTCTTAGCACATCTAAAGTCTTCGTTATAAAGAAGAGCCAAAAAACCCGGTGCATCTAAAGAAAATAAATATTTACAGTCAGTATCTTGATGCAGGTTTTCATCGTCATCCTTTTCGTCATCATCTTCCCAATCGGTTTCTCCTATATAAATAACACTCAGAGTACCTGAGCCGGGGTACCAACGAGCACTGGAAATTTCTCGTTTTATATCCCATTCGACATCGCTAATAACTACATTTGGTGATATCTGAAATTTTATTTCCATTTGGCCCTGCCCCTCATCCAATTCTACTTCTGGAGCAGGTTTATGGTAGATGAAATTACCCACTTTATCTTCCCACCACTCTTCCCACTGAGAGAACTTGTCTTCATTGCAGTTTGTTAGGTACTGGCCTTGATGATCCGAGCCCCTGAAAGATATACTCGATATCCATATAACGGTCAAATCTTCCTCTCCGACTATCCGTTGACCAGTTTTATCAGTTTCGGCGCTTGTGGCTGGATGTGCAAGGCTGAAAATGAGTGCGATAATCAATAATTTGACAACGAGTTTCCCGTGAAAGTTGAATTTGGTTGATATCATTGTTTGGCTCCTTTCCTGTCATATACGCCTTTAGAAAAATTATCCGCCGGTCTTGTCGTTGGTTTTCCAGGCGTTCAGATTTGCAGGAATTGTCACAGTAATACTCCTTATTATACCTGACTCTGATGTGGCGGCCGGATTATGCAGTGTTATTTTGGCAAAGTCAGAGTCGCCGCCGGCAATCTCAAATTTCGTGCACCAGAAGTTTTTACACGATTTACATGCCGTCGGCTGTCAGGTTTTAATTCGTTTCATTGGCGTCGGCAGCTTGATTTGTACGTTGGTTGATTTTCTCAATAATTGTTCTGGCTACTTCACGAACACGATAAAACTTTCTTTTAGGATCATTCGGTTCAAGCGGCAGGTTTGCATATTCAAAGTATGGGTCTGTATCCGCTACCGATTGCAAGAATTCGATATCTTCTTTTGTGCCGATTTCTCCCATGCCCATTACTGCCCATATTCTTAATACCGTATCTTTCCTTTCTTTAATTATAGAGACAATTTCATTTTTTACAGATTCATCTTTTCTCATCGCACGGGCAATAAACAGGCAATCTCTGGTAAGTTGATTCGGTTCTGACTCGCAGGATTTCTGCAATGAGCTTAAAGGCCCTTTCATATATGATAGGGCTCTGAGATAGCTTACAAGGTCAACTTGAGCATAAGTTAAAAATCCTCTGGGAGCGATAACCCGCGCCTTTGGAATTGTATATGTTTTTCTTACTTCGTCTGTAATCAGTTTAATTTTCTGTTCGTAAAAAGTTGTCGAACTATCTTCTTCAAAAACACCGCATGCTGCCGACCGTGACGATTGATTTGTAATTAAGACGCCGATTCTTGAAACTAAATTAGCATCCAGTGCTATACCTCTAATCGCAATAAGACCGCGAGCCTGAACTGCAGGATTATCCGAATAAACCAGTGGAATGGCTTCCTGCTTTTTTTGTATCAACTCAACAAAGTTACTCGCTGCCCAAGCCGAATTTTTGTTTCCTTTAACGATAGCTACTTCTTTTAATGTTTCTTTCGCTTTATCTGTTCCTATTTTTCTTAGGACTCGAATATTTGTATGGTTATCGAATCCACCGACCTTTTTCATTATAGAAATTACTGGGTCTCCAATTGCTGCCAAGTCGTCAATAGTATTCTTGAATTCATTGCTGTCAGGCTTTTGAGTCAAGCTTTGCAGTTTTTTTATCAGCCTTTCAGCTTCGATTTTTTGTTGTGCAGCTGATTCGGCATAAACCTGAAAATAAAATATAAAAATCAATCCTGCAGCAAATATCAAATTTTTTATTCTATTATCCATAATTATGTTTCCTCAAAAGTCTTATTATATTCATTTAGATCACTTATTTGTAAAAAGTTCTATTTATTTTTTATGAATATTTTCATAGTGCTATTGATATTGATGCCCTGGATTTGCCCAATCCTCTTCATTTGCAGAACCTATCAGCCAATGCGTTTGTGTAAAAACAGTATAGCGCTCATGGTCATTTATAAGATTACCGTCATCTTTAAAAGTATCTTGGTCTGCTGTATTGAACGGACCTCCATCAGAAGCAGTAAAACCACTTTCCACACTGTTTTTAATGTGATCTCCATCGGGATCCTGGGCGGCGATGTATCCACCGGTACCCCACCAATTTGACTTATTTATATGATGCCTCCACTCATGTCTGCATGTCCATGCGAAATTGTCGATACCTTCGATATCAATATCCGCATTAACCCCTACGAGGGGAGTATGATATAACAAATGATCATTGGTACCAACATACGCAGTATAATCAGGAGTATCCCAAGCACAATAACCATACGAACTACTTCCATCATATTGAACATCTCCAATATATGCACTCGTCTGCTTCCAGTAGTAATACCAGTTCGGCGTTGTGCCGCCGGGATTGTTTGTTGCTGTCCGTGGGAAAAACACTTCATATTCAACATTTTTCGGTTCGAATAAAACGCCGCCTCCTGTTTTATAAATAGTAAAATCTGCTACTTTTTGGCAGAAGTCTGAGTTGTTTAGAGGCAGATTTGTAAACGTTGCGGTTGCTACCCATAATTGCTGACCGGAGTTATAAACTAGTTTTCCAACGAATTGTTCACCAGACCAAAGGTTATCCCATGTTAATGTCGTCATATAAGGCCCCATAGGATCGTGGGATGTCCCGATAGGTGAAATTTCCGCTTTTATTTTATTGTTAAACAAGTTTCTAACAATTTCGATATTGGGTTTAACCTCCATTCGACAAGGGAGCGTTAAAATTCCTGGATTGGCGGAAGAAAAAGTAAATTCATTTCCTGTGTAGTTGTTAGAAGAAGTTGCATCATCATCTATTTCGCCATCACTATCAGAATCTATAGGATTTTTTATTTCAAATTTTACCACGGTGTATTTTATTGAATCTCTGCATTTGACACCGGAATTGAGAGTCATTTCGGCTTTTACAAAAAGATCTTCGTCGGCTTCTTTGCTTTCGAGGTAAATATCAACAGGCAGACTGGATAATGAATAACTCGTCGGTGCGGCTCCGCCGGTCTTGTCGTTGGTTTTCCAGGCGTTCAGATTAGAAGGGATTGTCACTGTAATATTTCCATAGATATCTCGAACCTGAGGTGGGAAATCAGAGTTTAGTCTTCTTTTTTTATGGGGACGAGTTCCTCGTTTTTATAAATATACTCTCTGTCCAAAATTTTGTCTACAAACTTATCATCATCTTTTAAGCCGAGATTTCTGTAAGTGAAAGTCTCTGCAGGGATAGGCTCGTTTATACGGACATTCTTAAAGACCCATTCCTTATGGGTTCGCAGGCTAAAATCTTTATAATCGCTATAGTCGAATTTATCTTCTGTTCCTCTTATTGGTACATACACACCATTTACCTTCTGGTACTCCATGCTCTTTTGATGCATTAATTGCCCACCGTCAGCACTTCTCGTTTCCGAAGAAATCATATTATATCCGGCATTGGTAGAGAAGGTCCTGACCGTCCAAATGTTGTTTATGTCAAAGACGTTGAAAGTTAATGGTTCATGTACACGATATTGTACATCGCCATCTAAAGTCCTCTGTTCAACTTTCAGGGCTAATCCATTCAATACGTATTCCCCTTTTTCTTCTATGTTCTTCGCAAAAAAAGGGTAGTACTCCCACACCTGAGACTTGATATCAAATAAATATCCGGGCAGATAGACAGGCTGACGGCCTACATAAGATGAGTCATCCTTTTCTATTTTCTCTTTGGTCGCTTTGCGCTGTACAACCTCTCCTTTCCTCAATACGCTTGTATCTGAACTAAGCCGATACTCGCCAGTAACAATGTGGCTACCGCAGTCAGTTATAGATTTTGTTCCAAGGTCTCTGCCATCAGCCGGATCAAAATAACGCGTAGGTGTTTGCCTGCAAACTTTTGAATAAAACAGCCCTTTGTCTAAATCGCATCTGAAAACGATAAAGCTGGAATCAAGTTCGGCTATTTCATTGGGACTGGCACCGGCAGCATCCGTGTGACGCTCGAAGGTCCCCTTTGCCATTCCTCCCTTATGGATAAAATACCTTGAAGACTCCAACTCGCCCTGCCAGGTATGTATTTGCTCAAAGTTTTCTTTCGTTTGTTTTGATATGCTTCTCAGGATGCCGGGAATTCTTTCTGCCTCAACTGCCTGAAACACTTCATTTTGTGCTGTTGCAAAACAGCCCGCCGGGAAAATTAATGCAGCACATACGATTATCTTCGTTATCAAATTTTTCCTGTTCATTTCTATACCTTTCTTCTGTATTTTTATCTTAATAATTTTTCACTGTCCACACTTTTTATTATATGGAGCATAATGATCTACTACTTCATATTTTCCGTGTTCACAAATTGTACATGCGAATCCCTGAGTTGGAGCAACAAAGCAAGTAGAGAATAGACACATCTGTCCGACTATTATCTTTGGAGCACACATTGTTGTTGTGTAGCAGACAGGCTTGACATCATCCTGACAATCGCCTGGGCATCCCTGCTCTTTGCAGCTATTAATGGTGTTACCTGTCCAATTTGTTTTTTCATAACTCTCACAAGCGACATCGCACAAATGCGGACAAGGCACGGTTGCTCCGGTGCACATTACTGTATTTTCTTCAAGTTCACACGGCTTAGCACACGAGCCATCATCACAGCATTTATCGTTGATACCGCACGGTATGCCAGTTCCGTCTTCGCAACACTTGTGCGTGGAAGGGTCATAACATGTCAGCTCGTCACAGCAGAGTTGTCCCTCCGGACAGCATGTGCCGTCACAGCAGGGTCGCGTGGCTGAGCAGCACTCATTATTGCAGCATGTCTCGTTTATAAGACAACGCTTGCCATTTCCATAACCACAACACTTGTGCGTAGAGGGGTCGTAGCAGTCCACATCTTCACAGCAGACTTGGCCCAAACCATCGCAACACCAATTATTATTATTGCAGCATTCGTTGCAACATCGTTGACCGCAGCACGCCGAGGCCCGTAAGGTGCTGCCGGAAGCCTTTTGATTTAGAAGCTGCTTTTTCTATTAGTTTTTGGGATCGTTGGGGTCCTCTCCGACTCTATATTTTTTGCCGGCCACTCTGTCATCGATTAAGTAACCATCCGGGAAATGGATTATGAAAATAGTTTCAATAAAGCTGGGATCATTGGCAACGACGTTAGTCGCACGATAAACAACACGTTTCCAAGGCTCGTCAATTCCATAAGGACGGTACACAAAATAAGCCTCCATTGGCCACCATATGTTTTCGGCTACTTCTTTGAGTTTTGTCACATTTATTGAAGACTTTAACTGCTCATTCCCATCCTGGTCCTCTCCTAGGCTGTTATGCCTTAATAAGGCGAAACCACGACTTGGGTCAAGCCACCACTCCTTTATTAATGAGTTCCCTATGTAAGCCATTTTTATACACTGTACTCCCCTAAATTCCTCAAGAACAGCCTTAAACTTAACTCCAGGCTTGATATTCAGATAATTGGGATCAGCGGCAGCCAGAACCGACAAATAATAATTAGGGTCAGCAGCAGCAGCAAAATGAGTCGAAAACGTCGCTGGAAACCCTTCAGGCGGATTTCGGAAGTGGAAAAACAAAGAAGCTTCTATACCTGTGATACGACCGCAACCTGTTAATTCCAATGGTGCTTCCGGCAAAATAGACCCCCTATCTCTGTCAAAAGTCTTTCCGCTGTAAGAGCTCGAAATCGCCTTGCGTCTACCCTGCACGCCGTCAAAACTAACTGAGTAGCTCTCCTCGAAGTATTGGGCTGCACCGTTTTCCCATGGCCCGACGCTCTTGTGGAAATCTATCCTCGCTTTCCTGCTCGAGATTTTCTCAAAGAATGCAGTTGTTGAGAAGCAGACAGGAGTTCTTTCCCACGGCCCTGACAAGGATGGCCCTTGTTCAACCCAGCAATTCGAGTCGATTCGGATGTTAAGCAGAGCATCTTCCACTGATCTTATGGATTGTACCACATTCCTCATATCCTCTACCGATAGCTCAAAGGAAGTTTCTTCAGCACTGGTCCCATTGAAAATAAACAAACAAGACGTTATTAGTACAAGCGAAAAACTTTGTTTATTCATAATCCTTGCGCTCCTTTCATTATTAGCTTGGCCTATTTCTACCAAAAAAGCCACAAAATCAGTCTGCACATTGATATTGATTACCATAAGTGTAATATTCTTCAGGCTTCACGTCACATATGCAAGCGCACACCCAGCCATAACAATGAGTTGTACAACGACATGAAGTTATTTTAACACAATAACTAACTCTATCTTTGTCACAATTCGGTTCACAGGAAGCACATTGCGCATCATTTAATGCTATATTTACGACGTAATCGCAGAGCGCGCCCTCTCCCTCGTTACACTTATTCGTAATAGGGTCCTGAAAGGACGGACAATTCGCATATGCACTCGGTAATTCACCGTAATCACACTGGCCATCTTCTGTGCAATTACCTATACACATGTCCTCCGCTTCATCACAGCATTCGCCAGATTCACATCGGTAAACACATTGGCAATCAATACAATCCCAGCACCAAGGACTAGGACAGTCATACGAAGTTTGACATTCGGCTCCATCTTTTAATTGGCACTCACAATCTACACATTCCTGACAGTCATGACAACCAAGACAACAGTCGGAATGTACAAAATCACACCAGCATTCACAACCCAAACAAGCATGACAATCGGGGCAATCGGAATCTTCGCAGCACGCCGAGGCCCGTAAGGTGCTGCCGGAAGCCTTTTGATTTGAAGGGATTGTCACTGTAATATTTCCATAGATATCTCGAACCTGAGGTGGGAAATCAGAGTTTAGTCTTCTTTTTTTATGGGGACGAGTTCCTCGTTTTTATAAATATACTCTTTGTCTAGTGTTTTGTCTACAAACTTATCATCATCTTTTAAGCCGAGATTCTTGTAAGTGAATGTTTCTGCCGAGATAGCATCATTTATAAAAATATTTTTAAAAACACCCTCATCATGGATTTTCAGGCTAAAATCACTTTCATAAGAATATGTTTCTTCTGTATCTCTTATAGGCACGTACACGCCATTTACTTTTTGATATTCCGTGCTTTTTCGCCACATTAATTTCCCGTCTGAGGTTATCCTTTCCGAATCAATTATGTTATAACCAGCTTTCTCGGAATAAGTATTTATTAACCAGCCCCTGATATCAAAAGCGTTCATTACAAATGGTTCATGTATACGATATTGCAAATCGCCGGACAAAGTCTGTTGCTCTGCTTTCATTGCTAATCCGAAAAATACGTATTCTCCTTTTTCTTCTAAAATCTTCGCAAATTCAGGATATCGCTCCCACACTTGAGAATCGATATCAAATATATATCTTGGCAGATAATTAGGCTGGCGCCCTGCGTATAATGGTCCATCTATTTTTGTTTTGACTGCCCTGCGCTGTACAACTTCCTTGTTTCTATATGCGCTTGGCTGTGCATTATATCGATACTCATTTGTTATAATTTCGCTGCTACTGCTGGGTAGTGACCTTGTTCCAAGGTCTTTATTAGTAGCCGGGTCGATATAACGTGATGGAGCTTCTCGGGAACGTTTAAAATACAACAGCCCCTTATTTAAATCGCATTTAAATATTATTCTATTTTCAGTAATTTCTGACACCTCATTAGGGCAGGGACCATTGGCATCTGTTAGTGTCTCGAAGGTCTCCTTTGCCATATTTCCTCTAATGACAAAAAACCTTGAACAATCCAGTTCTCCCTGCCAGGTATGTATTTGCTCAAAGTTTTCTTTCGTTTGTTTTGATATGCTTCTTAGGATGCCGGGAATTCTTTCTGCCTCAACTGCCTGAAACACTTCATTTTGTGCTGTTGCAAAACAGCCCGCCGGGAAAATTAATGCAGCACATACGATT
>Ga0307434_1000431_pt1 | contig 28846 bp, 23 predicted proteins | sample SalMarWE160220MG_FD_202156 | JGI IMG/M metagenome (GOLD analysis project Ga0307434, IMG submission 202156) | Salt marsh sediment microbial communities from the Plum Island Ecosystem LTER, Massachusetts, United States - WE1603-220 | ecosystem: Environmental > Aquatic > Marine > Intertidal zone >... | reverse complement strand
TTAGCTATTTTTCGGCATTTTCCCAAAGAGCGATAGCCCCTATCGTAAAGCACTTTGGCAAGAATCCTGAACTGCTAATGAAGGTGGCAGGGAAGCTAGGAGGTCGTGAGGCAGAGCACGGCGATGTGTCTGTGACCATCAATGCTTTCGACCATGTGCCTATAACGTTAGCGTTGTGGAGAGGTGATGAGGAGTTTGATCCCAGCGGGAACATATTGTTCGATGCTAATATTTCTGATTATCTTTCCACTGAGGATGTAGCTGTGCTTATTGAAAATCTTATCTGGAAGCTGGTTAAAGATATTCCCTCTACTTAACTTACTAACCCCAGTGTTTCCTAGAAATGATGCGAAGCAAAGGATTGAAAAATGATAGAAAGAGTTGCTGAACAATCGCGATAGGCTATATTTGCGTTGGCGTCCCTATTTGTGATATAGTCCAGCCTTTGAGCTACTTTCGGGAAATCAGTTAATCGGATATCTTGAAAACGCCTGCTTTAAGACTGTCTAAAGTGAGATGGTAAATAGCGAGGTGCGAAATGGCGAATACCTCAGTAAGTCAAGACACTCAAGTGCTCGTAACAGAGCAGGAGGCTGCTATTCAGGAACGCCTGAACGAGATTCTACCTACCTATGAGGGCAGGCAGGATGAGCTTATCCCCATCTTGCAGCAAGTGCAGCAGGCTTTTGGTTATCTGCCAGAGCTAGCTATGAAGAGGATAGCCAAATTTCTCAAGTTACCGGAAAGCAGCGTCTTCGGAGTAGGTACATTTTATGCCCAGTTCAAACTTGTGCCAACAGGAAGAAATATCATCAGGGTGTGCCGGGGGACTGCCTGCCATGTGCGTGGTAGCACACAAATCCTCGCTGAAATAGAAAAACAATTAGGCATTAGTGCCGGCGGAACTACCCCGGACATGGAATACTCGTTAGAGACGATAGCTTGTTTTGGTGCTTGCGCATTGGCACCAGTTGTGGTTATTAACAAGAAGGTGCATGGGAGGATGACGGTGACAAAGGTAGGGGAGATATTAAACAAGGGGGCACAGTGAGCTTCGAAGAAATCAAGAGCCAAGCTATACTACAATGGAAAACAATGCAGCAAAGCGAGAGCATCCGCATTCTAATTGGTATGGGAACTTGCGGGCGAGCAGCTGGTGCTGAAGATATACTGGATGTTCTAAATCAGGAGCTAGTCAAGCAGGATATCCAAGCTGATATTCTTCCAGTTGGTTGTATTGGTCTCTGTTATGCGGAGCCCTTGATCGAAGTGATAAAGCCAGGCAAACCTAGTGTCTTCTATGGCAATCTTACTCCGGAGCTTATGTCTGAAATCATCGCGGACTATTTAATTGCCGATAATCCACGCTCCGATCTAGCACTCGGCACTCGTGGAGAAGGGACATTAGATGGTATTCCCAAGTTTTTTAACTTATCGGTGCTCAAACCTCAAGTGCGTATCTCTTTGCGCAATTGTGGAAATATCGATCCTGAAAATATAAACCATTATATTGCTAACGGTGGCTATGAAGGCCTGGCTAAGGCATTGAGAATGAAACCCCAGGAAGTGATTGTTGAGATAAAGAAATCGGGGTTGAGAGGTCGTGGTGGGGCCGGCTTTGCCACTGGGGTTAAATGGCAATTCTGCCACGATGCTCCCGGCGATATCAAATATGTAATATGTAATGCTGACGAGGGAGATCCTGGGGCATTCATGGATCGAGCGCTTCTTGAAGGCGATCCGCATGCTGTATTAGAAGGAATACTCATTGGGGCTTACGCTATCGGTGCGACTGAAGGGTACATTTATATCCGAGCTGAATATCCGCTAGCGATTCAAAGGTTACGAATTGCTATCAGACAAATGGAGGAATATGGGTTAATAGGTGACGATATTATGGGCTCTGGCTTTAAATTCCATATTAAAATAAAAGAGGGTGCTGGCGCTTTTGTCTGTGGAGAGGAGACTGCGATGATGGCTTCCATTGAAGGCAGACGAGGGATGCCTCGCTCCCGGCCTCCATTTCCTGCCCAGTCCGGCCTGTGGGGGAAACCAACGAACATCAATAACGTGGAAACTTGGAGCGATGTCTCAGCTATTCTGGCGAAAGGCGCTGACTGGTACGCTGGCTATGGTACTGAGAAGAGCAAGGGCACCAAGAACTTTTCCCTGGCAGGCAAAGTTGTCCGCACTGGGCTCATAGAGGTTCCAATGGGAATTAGCTTGCGCGAGATTGTATATGAAATAGGTGGGGGAATTCCTGAAGGCAAACGCCTGAAGGCAGTTCAAACTGGCGGCCCATCAGGTGGTTTCATACCCGAGAGTTTGATTGACCTGCCCGTTGATTACGAATCTCTTACCCAGGCAGGGTCTATTATGGGCTCGGGGGGAATGGTAGTAATAGATGAGGATACTTGTATGGTTGATATGACAAAGTTCTTCCTCACTTTCACCCAAGCTGAATCTTGTGGGAAGTGTATACCCTGTCGCTGGGGCACAAAACAAATGCTGGATATCTTAGAAGATATAGCCAATGGAAGAGGTAGACCTGGGGATATTGCATTGCTTCAGGAATTAGCTGAATCGATCAAAGACGGTTCTTTGTGTGGTTTGGGACAGACAGCTCCCAACCCAGTGCTTACCAGTATTCGCTACTTTCGTGACGAGTATGAAGAGCACATATTTGAAAGACGCTGCTCTGCGATGCAGTGCCAGGCTCTTATATCTTACTATATACTTCCTGACAAATGTCAGGGATGTATGATTTGCGCTAGGAACTGTCCCGTCCAGGCTATTGAGGGCGGCAAACGGATGGTGCATGTTATCGACCAAGATAAGTGCATCAACTGTGGGATTTGCTTAGATGTCTGCCCACCTAAGTTCGGTGCAGTGGTCAAAGTTAGCGGGACAAAGCCCTCGGATATCCCTGAGAGGCCCGTCCCAGTGGTCGCCAAGTCTTAAATATTCCATCAGCATATAAGGAAGGTGCCAAGATGAGTGCAATCCCTACAACCAAGGTTGGAGAAAATGGCACAGCCTCTATCAAGCTGATTGTTAATGGAGAGGAAGTGGAAGCAAAAAGGGGGGCCACTGTGCTTGAAGCGGCACTTGGTGCTGGCATCTATATCCCCACGCTGTGTTATGACCCTGACCTCAAGCCTTACGGAGGGTGTCGCCTCTGTGTGGTTGAAATAGAGAAGATGCGTGGCTTGGTTAGCTCCTGTACCACACCAGCAACTGATGGTATGGTGGTGCACACCGAGACACCTCGAGTAAATCAATCACGCCGCATTACCATGGAACTAATTATCGCCAATCATCATGGCGATTGCCTTACCTGTGCTAAGAGCCAGGACTGTAACTTGCTCAAGATTGCCCGGTACTTGGGCATAGAGCAAGACCGTGTTGAGCGACTTCGAAAAGGCACTCAAGTGCTTCCTGTAGATGATAGCCATCCGGCATTTCTTCATGACCCGAACAAATGTATCCTCTGTGCCAAGTGTGTGCGGGCTTGCCACGAAATAGCTGTCGTTGGTGCCATTGACATAGCCTTTCGAGGCAGCTCAGCAAGGATAGCCACCTTTGGTGATAAACCGATTGCCGAGTCCATTTGCAAGTCCTGTGGTGAGTGTGTTATGCGATGTCCTACTGGAGCATTGGTGCCTAAATGGGAAAAGCCACCTGCCGAAGAGATTAAAACCATTTGTCCCTATTGTGGGGTTGGTTGTTCTATCTACCTGGGTGTTCTAGATAATAAGGTTGTTTCCGTGCGCGGTGACCCCGAGGGTTCAACTAACAGAGGCAGCCTGTGCGTCAAAGGACGCTGGGGATACGATTTTCTCAGCCATCCTGAGAGGCTGACCACACCCCTTATCCGAATACCTGGCGTTCCGTGTGGAGCAGGTCACGATGGGAAAGTGCATGAAATCTTCCGTGAGACTAGCTGGGATGAAGCTCTGGAGCTGGCAGCCAATAAGCTCCTTGAACTCAAACAAGCTCGTGGAGCAGATAGTATCGCTGCCTTAAGTTCAGCTAAGTGTACCAACGAAGATAACTATGCTATGCAGAAGTTCGTCCGTGCTGTGATCGGGACTAATAACATTGACCATTGTGCCCGACTATGTCACGCCTCTACAGTGGTCGGGGGAATTGCTGCCTTCGGTCAAGGGGCAATGAGTAATTCTTATTCCGATTTTGAGAAAACGGAGCTTTTCTTCGTCATCGGCTCTAACACTACGGAATGCCATCCCATTATTGGCTCGATGATTAAGAGAAGAGTCAGGTTTGGGGGTGCTAAGCTTATTGTGGCTGACCCCCGCTCTATCGAACTTAGTGATTTTGCCACTGTCAGACTTCCCCACAAGCCAGGAACAGATGTTGCTCTTCTTAATGGACTAATGCATGTAATTATCAGAGATGGCCTTGAGGATAAGGAGTTTATCCGGAAGCGCACCGAAGGTTTTGAGGATATGCGTCAGCTTGTGGAAGGATTTACTCCTGAGGTGGTCGAAGCAACAACCGGGGTACCCAAAGCTGATTTAGAGGCGGCCGCCTGCCTTTTCGGTGAGACAAAAAGCGCCTGCATCCTCTATGGAATGGGAATAACCCAGCATACCACGGGCACAGATAATGTGAAAAGCGTGGCAAACCTGTTACTACTGACTGGCAATATCGGCAGGGAGGGCACGGGATTCAGTCCTCTTCGGGGTCAAAACAATGTTCAGGGTGCCTGTGATATAGGAGCACTCCCTAATGTCTATCCCGGCTATCAAAGGGTTGATGACCCCGCCCTGAGAATGAAATTCGAAACTGCTTGGGGATGCAAATTGAGTGACCGGCCGGGGGTGACGGTTACCGAGATAGCCAATGCTATACTTGGGGGAGACATTAAAGGACTCTATGTTATGGGAGAGAATCCCATGTTAAGTGAGCCTAATTTGGAGCATTTCAGGCAAGCACTGGAGAAACTTGAATTCTTAGTAGTTCAGGATATCTTTCTCTCCGAGACTGCTTGGCTCGCTGACGTTGTTTTCCCTGCTGCTGCCTTCGCAGAAAAGGATGGCACCTTTACCAATACTGAGAGGCGAGTTCAAAGAGTAAGGCAAGCAGTCCTGCCACCCGGGGAGGCAAAAGCTGACTGGGAGATTATATCTGCTTTGGCGGGAAAAATGGGAAAACCATTTGGCTACCAGACTGCCAGTCAGATTATGGAAGAAGCCGCCTCCCTTACTCCTGTCTATGGGGGTATCCGCTTTGAGCGCCTCGACCACGACGGTTTGCAATGGCCCTGCCCGGATACCTCACATCCCGGAACCAGCTTTCTTTACCAGGATGGCTTTGCCCGGGGTAGAGGCAAGTTCCACGCTGTGGATTACATTCCACCAGCAGAATCAATATCCAAAAAGTACCCGCTTGTTCTCACTACGGGGCGGATACTGGAACATTGGCATACTGGCACAATGAGTCGCCGTGCTAACGTGCTCAGCGAGCTTTGTCCCAGCGGTGTGGTGGAAATGCATCCTGGTGACGCAGCAAGGCTGGGACTTATTGAGGGCGACTTGGTAGTAGTTACCTCGAAAAGGGGTTGGGTGGAAGCGCCGTTACATATTACGGAAAAATCACCTCCCGGGGTTATTTTTATGCCCTTCCACTGGCGTGAAGCGGCGGCCAATATCCTCACCAATGATGCTCTTGACCCGTTAGCTAAGATTCCCGAGTATAAGGTCTCTGCTGTAAATGCCGTACGGCGAAGGAAAAAGCTACGCTAATGAGCGGAGATATACGCGAGATAGAATCATGGCTGGGCAAGCTGGATGAGCGCCTTAAGAGCTGGCTTATGTCGCGATTATCTCAAAAGAAATGGTAGCTACTACTACCACTTCTCTTCTTTCTCCTCTCTGTTCTCGGCTGTCAGCTTTCTTGCCCTCTCCAGATCAGCCTGGCTATTTATGTTGAAAAAGCTTAAGTGCTCCGGGTCAAATCTATTGACCTCGTCCTCTTCAACATACTTCACCTTGACCATACTAAAAAGCTTTCTAATCTGTCGTTCATCTTGCTCCAGCAACCCTTGAATGGGGTCTAAACAATTCTTGGAATATACTGCGCAAAGGGGCTCCAATTCATTTTTTATCCGAGGAACAACTACATCAAATGTAGAGCAAATTTGAGTCATATATTCAAGCAGGCTAACGCTCAGAAACGGTGTATCACAGCCAACGACGATAGCCCACGAACTAGATGAGGCTATTAAACCCGAGTAGATGCCCACAAGCGGACCTTTACCAGGATAAATATCGGCTACCGTTTTTATTCTTACAGCCGAGGAGCAGGGAATTGGTTCGCCATGGGCAGTCGCTATGATGATTTCTGTGCTGAGGATAGCAAGGCGGTCAACTACCCACTGGATAAGGCTCTTACCCTCAATAACCTGAAGAGCCTTGCCCCGACCAAGCCTCGAACTTTTGCCACCAGCGAGAATAATAGAAGTCATGCCAAAACACCTGAAATACAAAGCTACGCTAACATATTGGACAGCGCCAGGCAAGCCGTTATTGCTTGCTTAAGTTTTCCTTCTCTATTAGAATACTAACATAAGCACATGACAAAGCTTTACTGCAGGTTTCTAGCCAAATCGAGACAGGTAGTTTTTACTAACAGACCATGATGGAAGAATTTTACAGGATAAAAGTCAAAGAGATAATGATACCCGGGCATGACACCCCATTTATGGAAGAGAACGCGAGTTGGGTGGAGTTTCTTAGCAAGCTTTCCCTTAGGGCACACGCATGGGTGGTTAACGATACTGAGGAAATGAAAGTGGTTGGGGTAATAACGGAACACGATATACTGCACTCCATTATTCCTCCTGGGCAAAAAAAAGAAAGGATGTTCGGAACTCCCAGGGCTGAGATATTTTGCCTAAAAGAAAGTGTCATCCAGGATATCATGACACATAATCCTGTTGTATGCTCACTGGAAGAAACTGTGGCTGACGTTTTGAAGAAGTTTTCCTCCTTCGGTATCCGCAGGTTAGCAGTTGTTGATGAAAATAAAAAACTCCTGGGAGAAATAACAATACAGCTCCTGGTAAGAACTCTCAGAAATAGGTTCCTGAATACCTTATGAATATCTATGTCCTTGTAGCCTTAGTTCTCATACTTGGCTTCGTACTCGGAAGGATACTACGCAAGCTACGTTTAACAGAAGTTTTAGCATATATCCTCTCAGGTATCATCATTGGACGGGTTTTGAATTTCAGCCCACCTGAACAATTCAGCGTCATCATCACCGGCACCACGCTTGCTCTTGTTGCCTACATAGTAGGACTGAGCTTTTCCTTCTCTTTTCTAAAAAGAATAGGTAAGCAGATAATCATCATATTGATTGTGCAGGTGGTCATGACCTTTATTGCCACATGGGGTTTTGTATATTTATTGACGAGGAATCTACCACTTTCCATAATTCTAGGTTCGCTCGCCCCTGCCACCGCTCCGGCAGGAACAATAGCAGTTTTAAGAGACTTGAGGGCAAAAGGAACACTTACGGACATAACTATTGCTCTTGTGGGACTGGATGACGCACTTGTAATACTTATTTATTCGGTGGGGATTCTGTGGACGAAGATGTTGTTGGGCGCAGAAGCAAGCATTTCATTCTCCTTTACTTACCCATTATGGGAGATTTTTGGTGGCTTGGGACTGGGAGCGGCAATTGGAGTTGCTATTTCTTACTTCACGAAGAAAATCCATCTCTCCTCCGACCATATCTTTGTTGTTTCTATTGCGGCTGCTATTCTGTGTTGGGGTCTTGCGGAGATGATTGGAGTTTCGGCAATTCTCACATGTATGGCTTTAGGAACCGCAGTGATTAACCTCAATGTCCAAATCGGCAATCGCTCAAACGAATTGATAGATAATATCATGACGCCGGTATTTGTTTTGTTTTTCGCCGCTATTGGTATGGCGATGGACTTTTCACTTTTTCATCTCATGTGGCCGCTTGTAATTATGTATTGTGTTGGTAGAAGTATTGGCAAGATAGCAGGGTGTAGCCTTGGAGCTGTTGTATCAAGGTCCGAGCCAAAAATCAAGAAGTATCTTGGCCTTGCCATGCTAGATCAAGCAGGTGTCGCCATGGGGCTTGCTTTCCTGGCAGCTCAAGCATTGTCGGAGTATGAGCTCGGAGGCACAATAATTACAATTATGGCCACCACAACAGTAGTTCATGGACTCTTTTCACTACCTCTAATACAATATGCTGTTAAGAAGGCAGGTGAAGGACGTATATAGTAGTCCATGAAAATCCTGGGTATTGAGACCTCCTGTGATGAAACTGCTGCTGCCGTAGTGGAGAACGGCAGCAAAATTATCTCCGATGTTGTATCTTCACAGATAGACATTCATGCTCGCTATGGCGGCGTAGTCCCCGAAGTTGCCTCAAGGCAGCATCTCCTCACTATTATCCCGGTTATCAGCCAGGCAATGACCGAAGTCTCCTGGCAGGATATCAGTGGTATTGCTGTGACTTTCGGCCCGGGGCTGGCCGGGTCGCTGTTGGTCGGCGTTAACGTGGCCAAGGCAATTGCCTTGGCCAAAAAATTACCTATTACCGGGGTTAACCATCTTGAGGCACATATCTATGCTAATTGGCTGGACTTTTCCTCCCCACCTGGCGAAAAGGGGGAAGTGAAATTCCCCTGCCTCTGTCTCATTGTCTCCGGTGGACATAGCGATTTAGTATTGATGAAGGGACATGGGCAATTTGAGAAGTTAGGGCGGACCCGTGATGACGCTGCCGGCGAAGCCTTTGACAAAGCCGCTAGAATCTTGGACTTGGGCTACCCTGGGGGTCCAGCTATTGAGCAGGCAGCCTGCTCTGGAATCCCTCGCTTGCCTCTCCCTCGAGCCTGGCTCAAGGAAAGCCACGATTTCAGCTTCAGTGGATTGAAAACCGCCTTGTGGCATCTTGTTCACAGGGGAGGGGTCTCAGTGGCTGATGTCGCAGCAAGTTTCCAGTTAGCCATAGTCGATGTTTTAGTTTCCAAAACAATTGAAGCCGCCAGGCAATTGAAGGTGGAGCAAATTTTGCTTAGCGGTGGAGTGGCAGCCAATAAGACATTAACCCAGCATTTCCTTGCCAGCTCGCCAGTCCCTGTTCTTATTCCTCCTCCCCACTTATGTACTGATAATGCTGCTATGGTGGCTGCTTGTGGCTATTATCATTTCCAGGCTGGCAAGATAAACGGTTATGACCTGGATGTAGTGCCCAGCCTTAGCCTTGGGTGACCCCCTTCAATTTTGAGGCGTGAAGGAATCCCTTCCTTCACAATCACAGGAAATTCCAAATCCTGATTTCTAAGCTCCAAACAAGTCCTTCTAAAATACAAAAATTAAGAATAAAAATGCAAACTGACAGAGCAAAAGTTAAAAGTTTTTGCATTTTGATTTGTCACTTTTATTTTTGCCCTTTGATTTTTGAATTTGTTTGATGCAGTGTGAAACTTCCCTCCCCCTGGTACTTTTTGACTACACTCAGAACACCTTGATGCTCAGGTGTAGGACTTTTGGGCTATAGACAGGCTATAGAACTTCTATTAAGATTTTAATACTGAAGGTGGTAACCAATCGGGGGAGTAATACATTGGAGATGGAAGTAGAACGCCTCCAGAACGAGGTCGTGACTCTTAAAACGGCAATCGAGGAGGCGATACGCGAGGGACAGAAATCCATGGACGACCTTAACGATATTCCCAGGTCCGGCCTGGTTTCTAAAAGGACTTTGCCCTCACCTGCGTGAACACAGGTTCGGGGGTTGTCGGCTGGGTCGACGATTTTTGAGCTTGCGCCCGGTATTCCTCAACTAGCCAGAGGACACTGTGAACATCTTCCCTCTCGGCCTACCCCTTGGGCAATGACGGTTATATATTGTACTTCTTGACTTGCACGAAATGACGAACTGTATAACATAACAATAGTGCATTCCAGCATACGTGAATGCGAAGCTATTTGATCAAACCTGCGACATAATAAAGGACAATGAATGTTCTCATTGCTCCATCTTGAATTCTTTACTCAGCTCGTAGTAGTGGTTTCGAATCCATTCTAACTTTTCTTTGGGCAAGCCTAGCACCCTGCCAAAACGAACTTGACCTGTCAGTTTAGTTATTGGGTTTGTCCTGACCTCCTCATATGCTATCCAGTCTTGTTGAGTAATTTCCATCATGAATTTTTTACTCAGCTCGCAGTAGTGGTTTCGAAGCCATTCTAACTTTTCTTTGGGCAAGCCTAGCACCCTGCCAAAACGAACTTGACCTGTCAGTTTAGCTATTGGGTTTGTCCTGACCTCCTCATATGCTGTCCAGTCTTGTTGAGTAATTTTCATTTCACCTCCTTTCTGCTATGAGTTCCTGAATGAAGCCGTCATAGCTTTGTCTTATGGCTTTGAGGTCCTGATAGACCTTGATTATTTCCTCCACGGAACTTTCATCTTCCAGAGTCGTGAGGTCTCCTATGTTGGTATTATTGGCCACGGCCTTCAAAACCCGCCGCATAACCTTACCGCTCCTTGTCTTGGGTAGTTTGGGGACGAAATAAACCTCGTCAGGAACTGCTATAGGCCCCACCACTTTTCGCATGTGACCAGCAAGGTTCTTTTCCAGTTCCGGAGAAGGGTCAACACTTTCTTTGAGCCTGGCAAAGATGACGATGCTCTCGCCTTTCACAGGGTCTTTTTTCCCCACAACCGCTGCTTCAGCTACTTGAGGATGTGAAACAGCAGCGTCCTCTAATTCAGCAGTACCTATTCTATGTCCGGCCACTTTAAGTACCTCATCAGCCCTTCCCAGGACCCAGAAGTATCCATCTTTGTCCTTTACGGCATAGTCGCCGGTATAGTAAACGCCGGGAAACCGCGACCAATAGGCCTCCTTGTAGCGTTCCGGGTTCCCATGTATTCCGAGGAGCATCCCCGGCCAAGGTCTCTTTATTACCAAGAAACCCCTCTTTCCCGGCGGCACTGGCTTGCCATCTTCACCAACCACATCAACCTCCACTCCCGGCAACGGGAATGTTGCTGAGCCAGGCTTCAGAGGCACACACTCACTTATGCCAGGGGTAGGCGAAATCATGATGCCACCAGTTTCAGTCTGCCACCAAGTATCAACAATAGGGCATCTTTCACCACCTACATGGCGGTAAAACCAGAGCCAGGCCTCAGGATTAATGGGCTCCCCCACGCTCCCCAAGAGTTCTAGACTTCTGAAGTCATGCCTTTTCAGCATCTCTTCCCCACATGCCATGAACATCCTGATTGCTGTAGGCGAGGTATAAAACACGGTAACCCCATATTTCTCGATAATATCCCACCACCTATCAATTGTAGGATAGTCAGGTGCCCCCTCATAAAGTACTATGGCCGCCCCATGTGCTAATGGAGCATATACTGTTGAGCTATGCCCCGTGACCCAACCGACATCAGCAGTGCACCAGTAGACAGATTCTTCTCGAAGGTCAAAAACCCACTTATAAGCACAATAGTTGTGAACCAGATAGCCACCTGTACTGTGGACAATTCCTTTAGGCTTGCCTGTGGTACCCGAGGTATATAGTATATAGAGCGGGTGGTTTGATTCTACTGCCTCTGGTTCGACAAACTGTTCTGCTTTAGCAAGCACGTCATGCAGCCAGCAATCCCTTGGTGACTTCATGGTGACAGACCAATTAGCCCTCTTCACCACAATAGTCTTCTCCACCGAGGGACACTTCCTTAAGGCTTCATCGACTATACTCTTAAGCGGGATTACCTTACCTCTCCTGAATCCTCCGTCAGCAGTCACTAATAACTTGGCTTGTATATCATTGACCCTGTCAGCCAATGCTTGAGCACTGAAACCGGAGAAAATTACTGTGTGAATGGCTCCAATTCTGGCACATGCCAGCATGAAAATAGGCAACTCCGGTATCATCGGCAAATATAAGACAATCTTATCCCCATCACCTACGCCACAGTTCTTTAAGACTGAGGCGTACCTGTTAACTTCACGATATAATGTGGAATAGCTTAAGACTCTGCTGTCTCCAGGCTCACCTTCCCAGTATATAGCCACTTTACTTCTGCGCCAGGTCTTTACATGGCGGTCCACACATATATACGATGCGTTTAATCTCCCACCTACAAACCATCTGGCAAAGGGCGGCTCCCATTCCAGAACCTTGTCCCAGGTCTTAAACCAATCCAGCTGACGTGCCTGTTCCGCCCAGAACTCCTCTGGCTCCTCCAGGGACTCCTGATAAATATTAAGGAATTTCCTCAGAGGAAAATATCGGGACTCAAATGGTAAAGATAGTTCAGTACACATTTTGGTAATGATTTCGGGAGAACTCTTCCTTCACAGTGATCATAAAATAACTTCTCGTTGCCACTCCCTTTGCCTCCTTTCTTGATACGATCTGCACTGAAAAATCTCAGGACTATCTCTATCTTTATTTGTAGCTTATCACCTTGCCTGATACGTGCCATCTGATTCAGAGCTTATCTTTGACTGCTGAAAAGGCTTAATTTAAAAGCCATTCTGTAAGTACCTTCACTTAGTAAAGCACGATTAAAATAAGCCAGTATGACTACGCCATTATGAGATCGAGTTTAATGAAGTACTCGGTAAGGCAGACTACGATTGCTGTTGTTATCCTAGTCTGGCTAAGGACGCTTGAAATTCAGAAAGTACAGCATACGTTCCCGAGCATTGTCAGGGATCTGGATTTCTCGATACTAATCGAGCCATGCCCACTTCTTAATGGTTTCCAATGAGGGGGGATTGCACCTTCCGTGTTCACCGTAATCCGGATATACTTGTTGACAAGTGCCAGCACTGTAAAATTTGGTCGCCCCAGTTTGTGGGGAAGATCGTCAATTTGGAAGCCTTTGTTCCTGCATAGGTCCCCAATGCGTAAAGTATCGCAATAGTGGATTCCTATCACAATAAGGGGACCGCAAGTGAGCAAATCCCCGTATCCCCTGTCAGCTTTTTGTTGATATTTGCGCTCATATATCCAACCAATAAATGTCAACCTCCAAGTGTCCTAGGCTATCCTAGATTGGGATCTCCGCACTCACGGTTGTCCCCTTGCTTAGCTCTGACTCTATCGCTAGCTTGCCTCCAACGAGTTGAACTCTCTCTTGCATCCCAGCAAGCCCGAGCTTGCCAACAGCGGCCAAGTCTTCTACCCTATCCGGTAAGTTAAAGCCCCTGCCGTTATCTTTAATAGTTAAAACGACCTTATCATCGCTGAATTCTAGCATGATCCAGGATCTGGATGCCCCGGAATGCCGGCACACATTCCTTAGTCCCTCTTGAGCAATGCGGAATAGTATCAATTCTGTCTCGGGAGACAAACGCCGCACAGAGCCAGCGCTACCCATGGCAATAGGTAGTCCGAAGTGCTCGGTTAGTTCAGATGTCAGCGATTTCAGCGCCGGCATGAGGCCTAGGTCATCCAGTACTGAGGGTCGCAGGTCCTGGCAAAAACGATGCACTCCATCCAATATCTCATCGGTTTGCTGTCTTATCCCCTCTAGGAATGTAATATCCTGCTGGGATAAACGGTCAGCATTACAAAGAAGGTTATCCAACCTGCGCGCAAGTACCACCAATTGTTGAGCTGTATCATCATGAAGCTCTCGGGCCATACGCCTACGCTCCTCCTCCTGAGCTTTGGTGATCTGCTGCAAATAATAGCGTAAATTATCTTGCATTCGCTTCTCTTCAGTGACATCTCTAGCGATACTCTGGAAACCCTTTGGCTCACCATTACTGGAAACCAAGCTGGTGGCAATCAGACATATTGCCTCTGAGCCATCTTTCTTAATTATCCTTTGTTCGTAGGGCATGGCTGCTGGTTCATGTTTAGTTAACTTATCTTGCATCTCTCTTGCCAAGTGTAAACTTTCGTCACTGAGAAACGACTTTATGTTCATCCCCAGTAACTCTTCCACGGGGTAACCGTTAAGTCTGGCAGCCGCCTTGTTTGCTGATTGAATGTTACCTTCCAAATCATGAACCCAAATGGCGTCATAGGCACCTTCGAATAAGCCCTTATAGCTTTCCTGCGACTCTCGCACTTCCTGGTGAGCTGTTTCCAATGCTGAAAGAGCTTGTTGGTAGCGCTCCCTTTCCTTCCGAAACACATAGAACAACCAGTTCACTACAGCACCAATGGCAACAACACCAGCGCTTTCAAGCAAAGCATCGCTAGGGTGGGGAGAGACAAAAATAGCCCGGGGCAACATAATGGAACACGCCACCACCAAACTAGCTATCCCTGCCCTTGTGCCAAAGAAAAAACTGGCATAAGTTACAGGAGCGAGGAGAAAAACTCGTTCTACGGCATGTCGACTTAGACCCAGTAATGGGAAAGGGAATGGTAAATCTGTGCCTAGCGTCTGTTTGGAGTAGTGGAAGATTATGACAATGGCAAACATTGCCGCCACAGCCCAGAAATGGAGGTTACGCACAACCTTTAGCACCCGGGTTGGTAGATATTGAGCCATCTGCGCAATAACCCTTAAGCATTTAAACTGGGCACAGATCAGGGAAGATCTTCAAGTATCAACCAGCCTCTTCTTAAGCCATATAATACAGCTTCAGTACGCGAAGCAACACCCAGCTTATTAAAGATGTGCCCCAGATGGGCCTGAACCGTGCGTGGGCTAAGGAAGAGCTGCTCAGCAATATCCTTATTGCTTATGCCTTTGGCAGCTAACTTCAATACATCCACCTCGCGATCACTCAGGGGCTCAGTTGACCGTGCCTCGGTGCGACTGTTAGCCGGGGATGTTAGTCGTTCTATAACCCTGCGGGCAATTGTAGGATGGAGCACTGACTCACCACCATTCACTGCCCGAATAGCATCAATAAATTGACTTCCCCGCACGTTCTTGAGCAAGTAGCCAGCTGCTCCTGCCTCCAAGAGGGCAAAGATGTACTCCTCATTAGGATAGGCAGTGAGTACTAGCACTGCTACAGCCGGGTTAAGCTGCTTTATCTGCTTGGTAGCTTCTATGCCGTTAAGCTTGGGCATAGAGATGTCCATTATTACTACATCCGGACACAGCTTGGCAGTCAGCTCCACTGCTTCTTCACCGTCGCTGGCTTCACCAATGACTTCCATGTCTGGTTGATGCTGTATAAGCTCACGAGTGCCTTCTCGCACCACGATATGATCCTCAGCGAGCAGAACCTTGGTCTTATCCATGACGCCCCAAGCTATTCCAATTGTTAATTGTAACTTACTTTTCTTAGAACTTCAATCGAGCATCCTGAACATAATTCATAGCTGGATCTATAGGTTCAGTTGGATTTGGTCTCTGTAATCTACATCTTGAATAGCCTTCTCTATTTCAGATTAGCTAGCTCCTTCACTTCCACCTAGATGCTACAAGGAAGGATTATGCCTTTGTTTCTGAAATAGACTGCCTTTGTCATTTTAATAGCTACCAAATGCTGAATTCCCTGACTATTACAGGTTCCAATTTATTCCTATCAACACTCCAACAGTGCCTCTATTTGTGCCACAATCTGTTCATTTTTGAAGTGGTTCATTGATATTGCTCCAGAGGGACAGGCGGCTGCACAGGTTCCGCAACCTTTACATAGCGCAGTAATTACATTCGAAACCCTTTTACCATTATCTGACTTCAGCTCAATCGCATTATACGGACACAAAGCAACGCAGGTGCCGCAGCCTGCACAGAATTCCTCGTTTACGTTAGCAGTTATGGCCTCGGGTTTCACATAGCCCATTCTCATAGGTATTACTGCCTTTGCCGCAGCAGCACAACCTTGGAAAATAGCCTCACTCACTTCTACTGGCCAGCGGGCCGAACCACAGACAAAGAGGCCATCGGTAGCAAACTCCACGGGACGTAGTTTGAGATGCGCCTCCATGAAGAAACCCTCCTGACTCAAGGGGACCTTCAGCATCTTCGATATCTCGTCATTGTCGCTACGCGGAACAAGAGGCGTCGTGAGAACAACCATATCGCAAGGCAGCTCTAGCTCGTTTTGCCTTAGTTGGTGATATACTCTTACCCCTTCAACATGTCCGTTCCCAATAACCTCAGGAGGGCTTGCTAGGTCATAACGGATGAATCTGACGCCCGCTTCTTGAGCCTGGCGGTAGTAATCTTCGAAGTCCACGCCATAAGTCATCAAATCACGATGTAGAATCCACACGTTTGCCGCCGGCTTGTTTTCCTTGATAAGAACAGCATTCTTGATGGCAGTCATGCAACAAAATCGGCTACAGTATGGTCTTTCCTTAGTGCGGGCCCCCACACAATTGATCATCACGATGTTCTGTCCATTGACATGGCCTTCTCTTATCTGCTTTTCTAGCTCCAGCTGAGTGAGCACTCCTGTCATTTCCCCATAACCGTATTGCCCTGTCGGTTTGAATTCCTCAGCTCCGGTGGCAACTACGATTGTCCCCGCCTTAAGCTTGCTCTCCTCGCCTTCGTGCTCTAAGGTAACATCGTAATTACCTATGAACCCAGCCACTTCCTTGACCTTTGTTCTGAGATAGGTCTTAATGTTGGCATGTTCCTTCACCTGGCGTATGAGAGGGATAATTAAGTCCTTTGCATCCTTGTTAGTAGGGAAAATCTTATTGATGGCCGACAGGTTGCCGCCAAGCTCTGCTTCCTTTTCTACCAGGTTGACACGAAAGCCTTGATTTGCAAGGTTTAAAGCCGCAGCTATCCCAGCTACGCCACCACCGATTACTAGACAGGAGGGCAGCACCTCTATCTCAATCTCTTCTAATGGCTCGAGTAGTCGCGCCTTGGCAACCGCTGATGCGACAAGTCTCTCGGCTTTTTCTGTGGCTTCGGTAGGGCAGTCCATATGTACCCAAGAACATTGGTCTCTTATGTTAGCCATCTCGAATAAGTATTTATTTAGCCCGGCCTCCTCACAAATACATCTGAAGAGCGGCTCATGCGTTCTAGGGGTGCATGAGGCTACTACCACCCGGTTAAGATTGTGTTCTTTTATTGCCTTCTTTATTGCTGATGTTCCCTCCACAGAACAGGTGAACAGGTTGTGCTCGGCATGTACCACATCTGGCAGCCCTCTGGCATACTCAACCACTCCGGGGACATCTATATACCCACCGATATTGTGGCCACAGTGACATACAAAGACACCGATGCGAATCTCATCAGGCATGTCAAATACCTCCTGCTACCAAGCTAGGCACCCTAGCTGCCGTAGCTTCAGCAGCTCGAGCTGCCGCCGCCGAACCTTGAACGACAGAGTCAGGGATATCCCTAGGACTATGAGCGTAGCCACAGGCAAAGATACCCGGTCTTGTGGTGTCGAGAGGATAGAACAGCTTATCAGGGATCTCAGCGAACCCGTACTTGTCTAGACTTATGCCCAATATGCTGGCTAATTTTTCAATGCCTGTAGACGGAACCAGACCTTGGGAAAGAATCACCAGTTCTGGCTCAAAGGTCTTCGTTTCCCCGGTAGTAGTATCCTCATGCCAGATAATCGGGTTGCCATTAGCGGTATTGACATCGATCTCTCCCGGGCGACCTCTGATATATGTTACGTTGTACTCTTCCTTGGCTCTGGTAACATATTCTTGGAACCGTTTTCCCACCGCCCTCAAATCCATGTAAAAAATGGTAGACCTTGTGCCGGGGCGATGTTCATAGGCTAGTATGGCTTCCTTAGTAGCATGCATACAGCATACGCTGGAGCAATATGGCAAGTTCTTGAAGTCTCGGGAGCCAACACACTGAATGAAGGCTATCTTGGATGGGATCTTGCCATCGGAGGGTCGCCTGAGTTCACCGCTCGTAGGGCCTGAAGCCGAGGTTAGCCTTTCATATTCAATAGCGGTAATCACATTGGCTATCTTTCCGTAGCCATATTCTCCAAGTTTTGAAACGTCGTAAAAGTCGAAACCAGAAGCCAGGATAATAGCACCGACATTCAGGCTAAGGAATTGCTCCTTCATTTCGTGGTTTATAGCCTTAGCCTGGCAAACCTTTTCGCATTCCCTGCATCCAGAACAGCCGCCACAGTTGAGACATCTTTTTGCCTCCTCTATAGCCATCTCCTCGCTGAGGCCGAGGTTCACCTCCCTAAAATCAGATAACCTTTGCTTAACGGGTGCGGTAGGCATTGTCACCCGATTTTTTCTCTCTTTGCCCCTTAAGTCTACATCCTCAATGGTCACAGTCGGGAGTGGTTCTTGTTCAGGCGGAATCGTGTCGCCTCTCAGATAACTGTCGATGCCGATAGCTGCTCTATGCCCTGCTGCCATAGCCTGCACTACGGTGGCTGGCCCAAGTACAGCATCTCCGCCAGCGAATACCCCGGGCATATTAGTAGCCAGGCTCTTACCGTCAACCACCAATGTTCCTCTGGGCGATACCTGAAATCCACTATCCTTAGAAAGCAACGCAAGGTCGGGGCTCTGCCCGACGGCTAGGATAACGGTGTCTAAGTCTATAGTGAACTGCGAGCCCTCTACGGCTATTGGGCGCCTCCTACCGCTGGCGTCAGGCTCCCCGAGTTCCATCTGAATACACTCCATACCTGATACTCCTCCATCCTCTCCCAAGATTCTTACCGGGTTAACCAGGTATTGAATCTTGAAGCCCTCATGCTCAGCCTCAGCTATTTCCTCATCACTTGCAGGCATCTCTTGTCTGGATCTGCGATATATGATGGTTACCTCTCTGGAGCCGAGCCGCAGAGCTGTTCGGGCAGCATCAATAGCTACATTTCCACCGCCAACTACCGCTATCTTCTCTCCTGGCGTAACCTTCTCCCCAAGGTTCACGTCTCTCAAGAAGGAGACACCGTGATAGACGCCTTCAAAATCCTCGCCGGGAATATCAAGCTTGGCACTTTTGTGGGCCCCAACGGCGATGAAAATCGCCTTGTAACCCTCTTGCCACAGGTCATCTAGTGTTAGGCCATTTTTACCCACGGGACTGTTAAGCCTTATCTCCACTCCAAGCCTCTGGATATCTTCGATTTCCCTTCTGAGCACTTCCTTAGGTAGCCGATAGTCGGGAATGCCCACGGCCAACATACCACCAGGTACAGGCAATGCTTCGAAAATAGTCACTCCATAGCCCAAAAGAACCAGGTCATTAGCCGCAGTCAATCCGGCCGGCCCAGAGCCGACAACAGCTACCCGCGCATCTTGAGTCCGGGCGGCAGGCACTATCTCCTCTGTCCTCGTATCTAGCGCATAGTCAGCCACAAACCGTTTCAGAGCAGCGATAGCAATTGGTTCATCCAGTTTTCCACGATTACACTCTCTCTCACATGGGTGGGTGCATACCCTGCCGACGGTAGCCGGAAGAACAATCTTTTGTCTGATGAGATGAAAGGCCTCTTTAAATTTGCCTTGAGCAATGAGAGCAACGTATCCCTGGACATCTAGACCCACAGGACAGGCTGCCTTACAAGGTGGTGTTCCCTTTTTGTCAATGACATACACGTTAGGAATAGCCTGGGCAAATGGCTTATATATTGCTTTCCTGTTCCCCATTCCCTGGTCGAATTCGCTTTTCAGTTCGACCGGGCAAACTTCGGCACACTCCCCACAACCAGTGCACTTGGTCTCATCAACATAGCTGGGTTTCCTCAGTACTTTGACTTCAAAATTACCCAGCTCACCTGCCACTGCAGCAACTTCGGAGTAACTCAGCAGCTTGATGTTCTGGTGCCTGTAACACTCGATCATCTTCGGGCCAAGAATACACATGGCACAATCATTGGTAGGGAATGTCTTATCTAGCTGCGCCATTCTCCCGCCGATGCTGGGCGATCTCTCCACAAGATATACCTGAAAGCCCATATTGGCCAGGTCAATAGAAGCTTGAATACCAGCTACGCCACCACCAATTACTAAAGCGGACTCAGCCATCGTCTTGAACCTCCAAAGCATTTGCTACCAGGTTCACCATGTCCATAACCTCAATCTCAATATCAGGTCCCTTTTCCTCCCCCTTGTTTACCATGGCACACCTGAAGTGAATTTGGCATTTAGGGCAGGTGGTTATAAGGGTATCAGCACCAGTAGCTTTTGCCTCAAGTAATCTCTCAACTCTTATCTGCTTGGAATATAGGTCGCAGTTAGTAAAAGCGCTGGTGCCGCAGCACAGAGATTCTTCTCTGTTGTGTTTCATTTCCACCAGTTCTACTCCCGGGATGGCCTGGATTACCTCCCTGGGCGGCTCATAAACCCCCAGGTGTCTGCCTAATCGACAGGGATCTTGATAGGTTACCTTCTTCCTGATCTCTTTAAACCTCAGGCCATCTTTTTCTATAGCCTCAGACAAAAACTCGCTAATATGCTGCAATTCGCAGTCAATATCTACGTAATTAGGATAATCTTCCTTAAATGTGCGATAACATTCGGGACACGAGAAGATTATCTTTTCCACCCCCGCCTCTTTTATCATTGCTGCATTCTGCTGAGCCAATTCCTCAAAAGTGTCTACATCGCCAGTCCAGAGCATATCATGCCCGCAGCATTTCTCGTTGGGAAGAACCTTCGGTTCTATCCCTAAAAGGTTGAGTATTCTTAAGCTTGCTTTAGCAATATCGGTGACTTTGAACCCGAGATCTTCGAAGACAGTGTCAAAGTAGGGGGCGCAACCGACCCAAAACAGAACCTCACTCTGGTCAGAGGTTCGGTATCCATCAGACAGCCATTCTAATCTTCTCTGCTGTATAGTGGAGTTTGCCATGAGTCGAGTTAGGGATTGCGTAGTGCCAGAATGAGCGCAATCTCCATGTTGGCCGTTATTTGAGGCTATGGCTCTCATCTTCTGGATGAAGAGAGGGAAGTTGACATCAGAGGGACATTTGAGCTGGCAGGCACCGCAGGTTAAGCAAGAAAACAACTTATTATTGTGAACCAAACCGTCTTCGAGCCCCAAAAGTGCATCTTCTACCATCACTCGCGGAGAGTAAGCTGGGTCATATCGGGAAATTGGACATATACTTGAACACTTGCCGCACTCCAGACAGTAGAAGGTCTTGGTTTCCTTAATGATGTCCTCTAAGTTCATACTGTTGCCTCCTCTCTCGCCCTTTCGAAAGGTGAGGGTGCCTTCTCTCTCGCTCCTTTGAGAGGTGAGGGGCCTAGCTTTTTAAGCTGCTCAACCATCTCATCAATTACTCGGGCAAATATTACCCCCTCGGAGGCAGATATCCTCTCACGTCTCAACCTCTCATCCTCTAAGCCAAGTGTATGAACCAACTTCTTCAATCTTGCAAACATTGCATCGCACTTTATCGGGCCATTGAGATAATGACAGTCTGAGTAGTTACAACCAGCAATTAGAACCCCATCAGCACCTCCCTCGAAGGCTTTGAGAGCATATATAGGGTTTACCATCCCACTGCACATCACCCTTACTACCCGCACGTTTGGTGCATAGTGGATGCGACTTGTTCCAGCAAGATCAGCCGCAGCGTAAGTGCACCAGTTGCAGGCAAAAGCTATAATGCGAGGTTCAAACTCATTCATCTTATACCTCCGATAAAGCGTCGACCATACTGAGTATCTGGTCCTGGGTAAAATGCTTGATGGACATAGCTCCCGTCGGGCAAGCAACAGCACAGGCACCACAGCCTTTGCACAAGGTCTCATTTACAGTGGAAACCCAGCGCCCGTCTGTATGAATGACACGAGGAGCATGAAAATCGCATATTTCTTCGCACCGTCCACAGCCCAGACAGCGTGTTTCATCTACCTGGGCTACAGCAGACTCAAGCGTGATTCTACCTTTGCTTATCAGAGACAAGACTTTAGCTGCTGCTGCCGACGCTTGCGCAACAGTATCAGGAATATCCTTCGGGCCTTCACAACAGCCAGCAATAAAGACTCCATCGGTTGGCGTAGCTACCGGGTCGAGCTTTACATGCCGCTCCAAGAAGAAGCCGTCTGCCCTTCGGTTGAGCGTAAAAGTCTTGGCAACTTGCTCTGCGTCTGAACGTGCCTCGAGAGCAGTCAATAGTATGACCATATCTACTGGCACCCGCATCAGCCTACCCAGCACAGTATCCACAACCGAAACAACTAACTTCCCCTTCTCCTCCTCAGTCGTAGCGCGGTCAGTGATCCTGGCCACCTTCCCTCTTATGAAAGTAACCCCCTCTTCACAAACACGCTTATAGAACTCCTCGTAGCCTTCTCCAAAACAGCGCATATCAATGTACATCTCATACACTTCGGCATTGGTAGACTCTTTTATCAGATGGGCGTATTTAAGCCCACACATGCAGCAAACACGTGAGCAGTACTCATGGTAATTGCGGTCACGGCTACCGACACAGTGTATGATAGCCACACTTTTTGGCTCGCGACCATCCTTGAGCAGAATCCTCCCGCCGGTTGGTCCGGCAGCACAGGTTAACCTTTCAAACTCCAGCCCGGTTATCACATTGTCATACTTGTCATATCCATATTGGGGCATCACACTGGGGTCAAAGACATCATAGCCAGTAGCCACGATGATTGAGCCCACCTCGAACTCAACAATTTGGTCAGTCTGATTAAGAAGGGTCTCCTTAGTTATAGCTCCTGCTTCACAGAACTTTATACAGGCTCCGCATTTCTTTCCCCCTGATTGAATATAAGCACAGAGGTCTGCATCTACTGTCGCCAGATTGGGTATGGCTTGCGCAAATGGAATGTAAACTGCCTTTCTCTTCGCCAAGCCAACCTCGAACTCACTATCCACCTTCCACGGGCATTTCTCCATACACACTCCACACCCGATACATTTGCTCTCATCTATATGCCGTGCTTTCTTCCTGACCTTTACCTTAAAATTACCTATAGAGCCTGACACCTCCTCCACTTCACTGTAGGCTAGAAGCTCAATAAAAGGATGGCTCCCGACTTCAGACATCTTAGGGGTGAGGATGCATTCAGAGCAATCTAGTGTGGGGAAAGTCCTATCAAGCTGGATCATGTGCCCACCAATGGAGGGTTCTCTCTCTACCAGGTAGACCTTATGTTCGCCGTTAGCGATGTCTAGCGACGCCTGAATGCCCGCGATGCCACCACCCACTACCAAAACATCGGGGTTAACCGGCGCTTCCTTAACCTCCAGCGGCTCATTCCAGTAAACCCGTCTTACCGCAGCCCTTACTATATCTTTTGCTTTCTGGGTGGCTATCTTTTTATCGTTGTGAACCCAGGAACAGAGTTCCCGAATGTTTGCTTGTTCATATAGGTAGGGATTCAATCCGCCATCTTGGCAAGCACTGCGAAAAGTGAGCTCGTGCATTCTTGGTGAACAAGAAGCAACGACTACCCGGTTAAGCCCCAGGTTCTTGATATCTTCCTTGATGAGCGCTTGCCCTGGGTCAGAACACATATATCTATAATGACGGGACACCGCTACTGAGTCCAGAGTGCCAGCATATTCAGCTACCTCTTCCACATCCACGGTCCCAGCGATATTTAACCCGCAATGGCAAATATAGACACCAATTCTTCTGTGCTCATTCTTGTCCATATCTATCTCCTTATGGTTACATCGCCTCCTTGACCAATTCTACGATGTCTTTAACTGCAACAGTCTCACCTTCGTCTACCGTTAACTGGCTATCCTTAAACATAGACATGCAATAAGGGCAGGCAACAGCTAGTACTTCAACTCCTAAATCTATAGCCTGTTTCAGCTTGATGTCTGAGAATCTTTGTCCCTTTTCTGTGTCCATCCAAAGCCTGCCCGCCCCTCCACCGCAGCAGATGCTATCCTCCCTATTGTCCGGAAACTCAACTAACTCCAGACCTGGGATACTCCTTAAAACTTCTCGCGGCTCCTCATATATGCCGTTATGACGCCCAAGGTAGCATGAATCGTGATAGGCGACTCTTATAGGTAGCTGTTTAGTGAACTCCAGTTTGTGATTCTTGATAAGCTGTAATAAATACTGGGTGGAATGGATTACCTCAAAGTCGCTTCCAAACTCGGGGTATTCATTTTTGAAAGTATGATAGCAGTGGGGTGAACTGACGAGAACCTTCTTAACGCCGCTTTCGCTGAAGGTGGCAATGTTCTCTTGAGCTAGGCTCTGAAACAGGCTTTCGTTTCCTGCTTTACGGACTGCCTCCCCACAACAGCTTTCACTGGCGCCTAGGATACCAAAATCTATACCTGCCTTGTTGAGGATAGCAACAGTTGACCTGGCTATACCCGTTATCAGAGGGTCATAGCAAGGTAGGCAACAGGGAAAATAGAGCAGATCAGTACCTTTGGTGAACGCCTTCACATCCATGTCCTTAGCCCAATCTGCTCGTTTGTCCCTCGCCGTGCCGATCGGATTGCGTACCCCGGCGATACTAGTGACTGCGATCTGTAGTGAGCTGGGCGCCTTGGCTACGCCCAGCTCCATGACAGTCCTACGGATGGACTTCACTACATCTATTAAGTTCACACCCCGCGGACACTGGTTAACACAAGCTCCGCAGGCAACACAGAGCCAGATGTCTTCATCCTCAAAATCAACGACACCCAATTGCGCCTCATGCATTACTTTATGTATAGCGAAATCCCTTACCAGACCCCAAGGGCAACTAGCAGTACAACAGGCACACTGGTAACATGACTGGAAGGTTTCCCCACCTTGGTCCACTAGCGCATCTACCGCTTCTCTGTAAGGACTCTTTACTAACATATTAAGCTCCTTGAGGAGAGTTTCTATGGCTATTGACCTGCCACAGTAGCTTGATTAAACTCTTTGTATTCGTTCTATTTGCTGTAGCACTTTGGGTGCTGTAATGTCACCAGGCTCAGCGGGCTCAACCTGCAGAACCTGCAAGCGTTTCACCCACCCCTTGGCCAGAAGATCGTCAGCTGCTGCATATCCCACTGTGGCAGGGCATTCGACCTGTACCATAAGGTCGAAAATACCGTCAAGCCGCTCGATGGATTGCACCTCTGGTATGGTTATCAGGTCTCTCAAAACATCCTCATAACCATTTTTGCAAGCTTCCTGGGCTACGTTGATCATCACCAAACGTTTCGTTGCCATTTTTTCACCTCCTTTCCTATTGTAAGATTCAAAGCGATATACCGGCAGTTCCATGACTACCCCGCGACTCGTGAATTAATCTTTTAATCCTTAAACGTTCCTCAACAGTGAGCCCTCCATAACTACCCGGTGACTCGTGAATTAACCCTTTAAGCCTTATAAGCTCATCAGCAGTGAACCCTTCATAATCGTGGGATTTGAAAGGCTCAACCTTGAGGATAGCGAAGTTTTTGACCCATTTGTTGGGTAGTATTTTGTTAGCGACGAAGATTACCCTCATAGGAGCTGTAACCTTCACCAAAAGGTTGTATGTACCGCTGATTCGCTCAATGGAATCTACTTCAGGCACGGCTTTCAGGTCTCTCACCACATTCTGGTAATGATTTCGGTAGAACTCCTCCTCTACAGTGATCATAAAATAACCCTGCGTTGCCATTCTCTTTGCCTCCTTTCTTCACATTAGTTCCTCTAAGGAAATCTCAGGACTAGCTCTGTCTTTGCTTCTAGCTTATCATCTTGCCTGATACGTGCCATCTGATTCAGAGCGTAATTTTGACTGCCGAAAAGGCTTAATTTAAAAGCCATTCTGTAAGTACTTTCAATTAGTAAAGCACACCCAAAATAAGCCAGCGTGACTACGCCATCGCGAGATCGAGTTCATTGAAGTACTCGGTAAGGCAGACTACGATTGCTGTTGTTATCCTAATTATCGCTGGTTATCTTCTTTCGATTGATGCCAAATCGCTTCAAGGGTAAAGATGCTACTACTGGCAAATATAAATGCCGGTGGGTAAGCGTCAAGGGGACTAAAAAGGATGCTGAAAAACGCCTCAGCGAATTAATACACCAGCTTGACAACGGTAATTTCATTAAACCTAGTAAGATTACCTTAGCAGAATATTTTAGAGAGGTGACTTAGAGAATTCGCCTCGGCTAACCTTACCTCCAGGACTGCCGAAGGATACAAGTTAATAGTTCACTGCCACCTTATACCAGCACTTGGGGAAATAACACTGACCGGACTGACACCCGAGCATATTCAGCGTTACCAGTCTGAAAAACTGTCCCGTGGACAGGTTGACGATAAAGGCGCTCTCAGCCGTCGCCGAGAAAATATCACATTACCGCATCATCAACGGGAGGGTTCGATAGATAGTCATTTGGAATGTTCCAGCTTCGCCACGAGCGAGAACATAAGTCATTGACAAACCTTGATGAATACTCGATTCACTGATTTTGGCCCTGTATCTCTAAGTGCCAGTCGAATACAATAGCATTGCACGATGTAGCGGATTGTTCAGTCCAGAAGTGCCCATTTTGTACCGATAACATTTACCACAATTCTGGAGTTATCATGAGGATGCTTAATTGACTAAGGGACACTGTGAACATCTTCCCTCTCGGCAATAGTTCCTGAAGATATGAATGAGCCCTTGTTGATGACAGGCGGTGAAATCAAAAGGTTCCTTGAGGCCGAACTGTTTTTTCATATGCCGTGTTATGCAATTCTCAGCTAGTTTGGGATAATTACGGTAAAGCTCTATAGCGTGCTCTGTTAGCTTCTCCTCATTAGCTAATTCTCCCCAGGAAAAGGTAAAAGGCAATATTACGTTTACTGCAATTTCACCTGCTTTGCTATTTCCCAAAAGAGCCGATATCTTCGTTTTACTTCTGACGTCAAAATCGAAATGGTCTTGCCAGTAGCCATCGCCAGCCACGGTCAGGCTGTTCTCCAGCACACGGTGTCCACCGGGCAGAGGTGCTCCCTTCACTAGCTGCAGCATCCCTGCTAACAGTTTTTCCTCGCAGTAACGCTCAAGAAGGTAGCTCTGGGCGATAATGCGTCGCACTGGAGAATTGTTGGGGTATATGTGTGAGAAGATCCAGTCACCTTCCTTCATGGTTTTAACTTTTTTACCCACTGACTGCCATATTTGCTCCAATTCCTGGACTTCTTTTTCCCTGGCAAATTTCTCTTGCCATCTTTGAGAAGGTAATAACCCGGCTGTGCCTAACAACAAAGCTTGCTTTAGAGCCAAGCCTTCCCTGGATTCGATAAAATTGAGGGGCATTCTGTCAGCAAGTTCTTCAAAGGGCTTTGTGTTTTTGGCATAACCTAAGGCTCTCATAATGCCTCGGAAAAGCACCTGCCCTGCCTCCTCCCCAGCACTCAGAGCGCTGAGTGCCGGGCGAAGAATATCAGCGTGGAAATACATCGCCTTTTGCTTAAACCTTTCTTCCCCGGCAGCGTTCAATAGTTTTTTCAAAGTTTGCCTATCTATGCGGTCCAGTATCTGGGAACAAGGAAGCTGCTGGTAGGGCAGCAAATAAGCTTGATGCCGCAATGCCTTCGCCAGACATAACACAGGAACTGGCTTGCCGCTTTTTAGTAATGTAGCTGAATTACAATCATGCCACATCACAACGTGAAGGATGACATTATTATATTCGGCATCAGCATGATGCTTATGGCTATACCAATCGCTGGATTTAACGTGAACCTCTACATCCCCTTTCGTCAAATGAGATTTATTTGCAATAACTGCATCCCGAAAATCGGGGCCGTTGTCACCGTTAGCCCTTCCAGGATAGATTACACTGACTAGCTCATCTTCGGCGGAGGCCAGCTCCTTTCCCGTCACCTGTTGCCATATTAGAGCTGCTTGCTTTTCCGAGAATTTTATCCGATTACGTGTAATCATGGCACAAAAAATTACCTGTCTCTTTATATCAATTGTTTAAACCTTAGAGCATTGCTTATAATCTTTCCCCTTACCCTTGAAAAAACACAGCAGCCAACCTTAATTTGATCCATCATGCTTCCTTTCAGCTTTGTAGGTAAAGCCACTACGCTCAGCAACTATACTGAGCAAGGTAGCCGATGCCCCGCGAGGCCGATACATCCCCTTTTCCCATTCGCTGATCGTTTGCTGCCGCGTGCCTAATTCCTCGGCTAGCTTCACTTGAGTTAAGTTCAGGTGTTGCCTCAGTGCCCTGATCTCTTCTTTACTCCATTGTCTTTTTTTCTTTTTTCTTTGCTCCATCTCTCCAAAATTATACACGGTTTAGTGTAATTTTTCAAGAAAATTTGCCAAATTCTAGTAAAACCCTTGCTTTTTTGGTTTTTCTTGATATAATAACAAAATTAGCAATCTCAAGGGCAGAGTGCTAAAGTAAATCTAGGAAAGGAGGGGATATGGCTAAAATTGAGCCTTTGGGAGACAGGGTGGTGATAAAACCCACACCCAAGGAAGAAGTAAGCAAAGGGGGGATAGTTTTACCAGATACAGCCAAAGAGAAGCCCCAGGAGGGGAAAATTATTGCTGTCGGTCCGGGTAGGTTGACTGAAGATGGCAAGCGTATTGCTATGGAGGTAAAGAAAGGGGACAAGGTTATTTATTCCAAATACGCTGGCACCGAGTTTAAACTGGATGACGAAGAACTGGTTATCATGCGTGAGGGTGATATTCTGGCCAAGATGAGTTAAGAAAAGGAGGTAAGCGAATGGCAAAACAAATTATTTTCGGTGAAGAAGCAAGAAAAGCCTTAAAGAACGGTGTAGATACCTTAAGTAATGCTATCAGGGTGACTCTGGGACCACGCGGGCGGCCTGTAGCACTGGATAAGAAATGGGGTGCTCCTTCTGTTCTCAATGACGGCGTTTCCATAGCCAAAGAAATAGAGTTACCCGACCCCTTTGAGAATATGGGGGTGCAGCTAGTAAAGGAAGCAGCCACTAAAACTAACGACCAGTGCGGCGATGGC
>Ga0307434_1000430_pt1 | contig 28950 bp, 18 predicted proteins | sample SalMarWE160220MG_FD_202156 | JGI IMG/M metagenome (GOLD analysis project Ga0307434, IMG submission 202156) | Salt marsh sediment microbial communities from the Plum Island Ecosystem LTER, Massachusetts, United States - WE1603-220 | ecosystem: Environmental > Aquatic > Marine > Intertidal zone >... | reverse complement strand
TATAAGCCAGCGAATTGCGATTGACATGCTACGAGATGCAAATGCTCGTGGCCGCAACGAAACCGTGAACATACTCCATAATACAAGAAAGAGAGCAGTGCTATGCCGGTAGATTTGCTACAGTCTCGATATTTTTATACTTTAATTATGAGCACTACAATCTTTCGCTTTGGAAATTACAGGTTTTACTTCTTTTCAAGGGAAGAAGAAAGAATTCATATCCACGTTGTTTCACCGGATGGTGAAGCAAAATTCTGGATTGAACCTATAGTAGCTTTAGTAACGTATACCGGTTTTTCAAAGAGGCAGTTGGGAAGGTTACAGAAGATAGTAGAGGAACACAAAAATGAAATCGTTAAAGCGTGGCAAAAATACTTTAAGGCCTGAGATTACGAATATTTCGGAGCATGGCTTTTGGATTTTTTTCAAGGGCAAGGAATATTTTTTGCCGTTTGGGCAGTTTCCCTGGTTCAAAAATGCAACCGTTCGGCAAATAAGTGAAGTCCAGTTGTGGCATGATAAGCATTTATATTGGCCAAGCCTTGATGTGGACCTTTCGTTTGACATAATTGAACACCCAGAAAAATATAATCTTATTGCTCAATGAAAAATTTTTTTAATTTATCGCCAGGATTTATAAAGGCCGGTTCGCTAAATGAACCGGCCTTTTCCTTTTGTACCAAAACGTTTGAAAAAAATACCCCCTTAAAGTTTATATTTGACGAGCCATAGATTTCAACGACAAATTCTCTGGACGATTGGACGTTTATTTTGTACAATATATTGTGTTATTATGATAGGAATCATCCGAGAGCAGGAGGTTTTTAGTTTGTTGAAAAATTTGCTTTGTCTTACAATCGGTGTAATATGCCTTGTTCCAACAATCCACCCTCCGTCCGCCTCGGCGGACTACGGAGGACGGGTTGCTGGGGCACAAGTCGAAATAATATCACTTTCGCAAAATGCCGACTCCATCAGCCTGTATAAAAAGTTCGAGCTGACCTTTACCCTCTCACAAAGCTACGATAATCCCTTCGATCCGAATATAGTTGACGTCACGGCTGCCTTCACGGTGCCCGATGGAAACACAGTGACTATACCGGCCTTTTTTTACAAAGAATACGACTACACAAACGGGCGTTATGTCAACGGGCGCAATCCCTGCTGGAAAGCACGCTTCGCACCTTCCCAAACGGGCGAGCACACAGTAAGTCAAATTACGATTGTTGATTCAAATGGCTCGACTACGATTGCTCCAAACACAACTTTCACCTGCTTTGAAAGCAGCGAAAAAGGTTTTATCAGGACAGACCAGCGCGACCCATACTACCTGTGCTACGCCAATGGCTGCCCATATATGCCCATCGGCCACAATGTGTGCTGGCTACCCGATGGGCCCAGCGACTGGGAACACTACTTTACCTCGATGGGCGCTGTGGGCGAAAACTGGACCCGCATCTGGATGACCCATTTCTATGAGGGTCAAATCCTCGAGTGGAGCAGGAATCACTGGAGCGGTTACTTCAAGGGCGTAGGACGGCTCAGCCTGGAAATGGGCTGGAAACTCGACCGGATAATCGAATCTGCTGAAGAAAATGGTATCGGTATTCAGTTAGCTTTGCAGCATCACGGCCAATTCAGCACAACAACAAACTCCAACTGGGGCGAAAATCCCTACAACATCGCTAACGCTATCGCTGACGACGGTTTCCTTGAAAAGCCCGATGATTTCTTCACCGATAGAGAAGCTATCAGGCTAACCAAGAATAAATACCGCTATATTGTCGCCCGCTGGGGCTACTCTAGCGCCGTTCTTACATGGGAACTCTTCAACGAGGTCCAATATACCGATGGCTGGAGGAATAACCAGCAAAGTGTTGCAGCATGGCACGATGAAATGACCGACTACATCGCCTCAATCGACCCGTTCAACCATCTGATCACTACCAGCAGTGACACATCCGGCTTCGATGCCCTCTGGAGTTTAGATAATATTGATGTGATACAGGTTCACCATTACGGCGCTGAAACGATAGCATTTCTCAACAACACCGCTACCCGATTGGCCGGTTATGGAAAGCCAATCATAATGGGTGAATTCGGCGTAGGCAGGACCGGCAATGTCAGCGTGCCGGAGTGCGATTACAACGGCTTGGACGAGCCGTACAAAACGCAGATTCTCCAAGCCCTGGCTCTTCACAACGGAATCTGGAGCGCGTTTCACCTCAAGAGCGGCGCGCACCTGTGGTGGTGGGACTGCTATATCGAGCCACTTGATCTCTATAATGAGTTCGCCGCCCTTTCGAGCTACGCCGAAGGAGAAGACCCGGCGGCTTACAACCTATCCAAAGCGGACTTAGATACGATCCGCTACGGTGGACCGAAATGGGTTTTAGTGGGCCCCGGCTTATCAGGTTTCTGGGCTATATCGACTCAGACCGAGTTCACCGTCCAACCGAACGGAACCGTACCCGGGACTGAGAACCTTTCCACCTGGCTGCACGGTTCATCCAAAGATTCCTACCAGTCAAACCCGACTTTCAATATCAACCTGGCTGAGGGTGATGTGCTCAGAATACACGTGCAGGAGGTTTCAGCCTGGGGCAATAACAGTCTGCGCGTACTTGTTGATTCGCAGGATGTCTTGTCTTCTTCCTATGCAAACGGTGCGTCAAGCTTTGTAATCGAAGTTGCGCTTCCAGCCGGTCAGCACGCCGTGCAAATCGAGAACACAGGTCAGGACTGGTTTAATATCTCCAGCTATGAATTTACAAATACCACCGAAGGCTGCCTCGAATTCATAGGGCTTTCGGGAGCCGACCACGCATATATTTGGATTCACGACGTTGCCAGCCGCTACGGCAGGACTGAGTATGGGATTTTTCCCGATATCAGCTTTGTTCTACGTGGTTTGGAGGATGGACTTTATACGATAGAGTGTCACGCAACCCGAGGCCCTGGTGGCATCATACAAACCAAAAACGTATCTACCGAGGATGGCAGACTGCTCATTGCTCTTGCCGATTTCACCAGAGATATTGCCGTAAAGGTTAAACCGTGCATTGTATATTATACCAATTGTGATTAATCCTTGCGCCTAATATATTTGAGCCAGCTTGTGGATTCAATATTTATTGGCTCAGCAGCGCCATGAACTACATCAGATAACCCGGCAAAACGCTGAAATTAAGTACAATTGGTATTACCCCAACATATAAACGTGTATCAACACATATTAGCAGTTTCCGTTAGCAGAAACTGCTAATATCTAAAAATCATTCGATTGTATTATAGCAATTGTAATTAAAAGTTGCGCTTTGCATAAAGGCCGGCAAGCCATCCCCAAGCCTTCGACAAGCTCAGGCGGGGCGCTGCGCTTGAGGCTGCCATCCATCTGTGCCAAACGCACGAAGCGCAGTAATTTAATGCAATTGGTATTAGTTGATTTCAATGACCTTGTGGTATTCTGCAAAAAGTGCTACAGGAAGGTCCACAGGCTCAGCATCGACTTGTATAATACCAAACATAATAAATTTTTGCGCTCCATATAGGGACAGACGCATATACCACAGATAAGCTCCGCATTAAGACAAATCCACCTTGTACGGACCAAGACTGGCAAGCAACTTATCGCAAGCCATCATAAAGTGCACTAATTTTTATGATTGATATATTTTCTTCCTTGCTAATTCTTTATCTGGCCTTAACGATCAAACGCAAGAAAAAAGCTTATACGTAAAGCGCGTACCTGTGGCTGAGCTACGCGCTTTACGTATATTTTATGTGAACGTTAAAAATGATTTGTACCAATTAAAAATTAAGTGAGCCCAGCAGTAACCAACTATAGAAAGGTGGGCACAATGACCCCTCCCCAACGCTTGGGATATTGTTTAATGAAGCGCATATATTTTTTATGAACCATATAATATCCAAAAAGCTGAATTCGCCTGCTGAATTACTACATTAAAATTCATCCGAGTTCAAACTCAACGACCGGGGTCAGGAAATACAACCAATTAGCGATAGACTTTGATTCGAGGATGGCTGAAGCAGCTTTGCTGTAAAGCTCCAACTGCCGGCGATAAAGCTCAGCACGCTCAGGGACTTCTTCAGCAGTTATGTTATCGGTTTTAAAATCAATGATTACTAAGCCACCAGGCGTGCGAATCAACATATCAATTATGCCCTGAACGACGACCGTTTCGTCGCTCGTCGCTTCCCTCGACGTAGCTCGGGACGGGTGTCGCTCGTCGCTCGAACTGATGAAGTCTGAAAGAGGTAAAGCGAAAGTGAACAGCCATTCACGCCAAACAGCATTTTTGTTATCGAGAGCCATCCGACCCAGCTCACCTTGAAAAAAAGCTAATATCGAGTCCGTATTGACAGCTTCGGCTGCCGTTTCGGTTATAGCAGTATCGGCTAAAAGTTTTTCCTTCGTTTTCCGGACCGCTTCTTCGTTTACCGGCTTAGTCAAATCAAGCTGAGAAATTACAAGGTGAGTAGCGGTACCAACCATTCGTCCCCCCATAGTTAAAGCCGGGCCCTCTTCAGCAATAAGAGCAGCCGGCAGACGCGCTAATACCCCGGAATAGTCAAATCTCACGTATTCATCGTTGCGATGGGTCAACTGCGTTACCGATAATTTAGCAGGTAGCAATGATTCATCAGCATATCGATACCGCCATGATAACGACTTTTTGATGTGTAAAAAGAGTTTTGACTTCGGTTGTTTGGAAAGACTCTTTGGTTGTGCTTCAGAACGACAAGTAGGTAGTACAGGTCGTTCTAATTTACTGCTCTTTATTTGGAGGACATACCTTGAAAATTGCTGAAGCTCCATATTACTATAGAGCTTCATGCTAAACAAATCATCATGTCGAGCTTCTTTTGTCAAGCCGGTTTCAAAACTGCTATGTAAGATTTTTTGGTCGGAAAGTGCATACAGTATCCAGTCCAAAGGGCTCTGACATGCTTGAAGCTGCCAATCAGCAATAGGCTTGGTTATTGGTGATTGGTAACTGGTAACTGGTAATTGGCCATCGAATTTACCATTTAACCAATAACCATTTGTTATAATATCCTGGCAATAGCTTCTCTTTTGCGAAGCGGTCAAAATAAGCCGGTCTCTGGCTCGCGTTGTGGCAACATAAAGGATACGCATCTCTTCGGCTAATAACTTTATTAGCTTTTGTTCTGCGATGACCTGATGTGTCATACCGCTCAGCTTGCTGCTTGAATCGTGGTCGATAACTTGCAGTCCCAGCGTGTAATCAGCATCGGCAAGCACATCCGCGTAAATATCTCTTTTGTTAAACCGGCTGCTCAGCTCAGCTAAAAATACAACCGGGAATTCAAGTCCCTTACTTTTATGAACGCTTAAGATGCGAACAGCATTACCGACAGCAGACGGCGGCTCAGCCGGTGCCCAATCCTGACCTGTCTCCTGTAGCTTTTCGATAAAGCTGATAAAGCGGGTTAATGAAGGTATGCCGCTGCTCGTGACAAAGCCCTCAAATTGAATGGCCCTGTCGTGCAGTTTAAGAAGATTGGCTTTGCGTGCTTGACCGTTCGGTAAAGCTGCTACAAATGACAGAAAGTGTGTCTTTCGGTAGATTTGCCATATTAAATCAGCCAAATTGCCTCGGCGAGCAAGCGTCCGCCATTGCTCGATATGCGACAGTATTTCTGTAAGTTTATCGGCAATTTTTGCGTCCGGGCCGGATCGGCAATATTGTCGTACACAATCGTAATAGCTTTTTTGCTGCTGACCTGCGTCGCTATGTAACTTAATCTTTGCCAGCCCAGTGTCACTTACCCTAAAAAACGGACTCCGCAACACCGCGGCTAATTCGATGTCACGTTGAGGATTGTCCAAAACCTTCAACAGGCACAATATATCGGTGATTTCGGTTGTCTCAAAATAGCCGGCTGTAGCTTGACAGCTAACCGGCACGCCTGCCAACCGAAGCACCTCGACATAGTCGTTGGCCTTTTTGGCAAGCGAGCGCATCAATACTACAATGTCACGATATTCAACATCTCTGAATTTATCTAAGTCTTTATCGTATATCTGAAACTCCGCCCTGCCGGTCTGGGCTCCGACCATTTGCCTGATACGCTGTGCAATCATCGCAGCTTGGCGCTGCCGGGAGCTGACAAGGCCAAGGTATTCGTCACCTTCGGCTTGCGGTGCTTCGCCCTGACTTTCGGTCTCGTCAAGTATGTGGAACTCTACAACGCTTTTTTTATCACCTATGGCCTGCGCTTTTAACTCAAGCGCCGGTTTTAATTGAGCCGATTCATCATAGTCTATTTTTGTAAAAGAGGCCGTCATTATTCGTGAGAATATATTATTAACAAAATCGAGTATCCCCTTAGACGAGCGGAAATTGGCATTCAGATCAACACGCAAGCCTCTAGCTGAATTTTTGGGCTCAGCCGAGGCCAGTTTAAGATGCTCAATAAAAATATCCGGCTCAGCACCTCGAAAGGCATAGATACTCTGCTTGACATCTCCCACCTCCAGGATATTGCCGCCGGGACTAAGCATATCGAGTATCCGCCGCTGGACGGAATTGATATCCTGATATTCATCGACAAATATATGCTTGTACCTTTGTCGCAGCAGTAATGCCGTTTCCGAAGGTATCGGTTTATCCTCTGAAGAATCCTCAGCGGTTAACAGCCTCAAGGCATAGTGCTCAAGGTCTGCAAAATCCAGGCAGTTAACTGCGGACTTGGCCTGGCTGTACAATTGGTCAAATTTCTTCACAAGCTCTATGAGCACCTTTGTCTGCAAGCCGACAGAACCTCTTAGAGCATCGAGATAGGCAGGATTTAAGATTGTAAGGTCGAAAAGTTTATCAAAAGATTTTCTGGCGGTTTCCGCAGCTCTTCTGATAACCTCCGCAACCGGCCCCGATAATTCCTTGGGTTTGTATTCATATCTCGACTGTCTTTGGTGGCTTTTTATCTGCTCGCTGAACTTATCCCAATTACCCGACTCTATAAGCTCAAGATATTTAGCAATAGGCTCGGCAAAGGTATCTTTCCATTTCGTTGCCCAGTAACCACCTACATCTTCATCTTCATAAAGCTTTAGTGCATATCTGATTTGAGCAAGGATGTGCCGCAATCTATCCGCGACCATTCGTTTTTGTTTTTCGCCGAGGTCGGTTGTAAAGGGATTAGCGATTTCCGCAAGCCGAGTCGCTCTTTCGTACCAGTTTTGCCGTGAAACGACACCGTCTAAAAAATCGCTAAGCTCTATTACCTTTGTAAGAAAACCATCATTAGAGCGAAGGTCCCGCCGATATAAAAGCTGCTCAAGTGCCTGCTGCTGATTACTTTGCTGCCAGGCCCAGTTGATGGTCTTTTCGAGCACTTCTGTCCTTAGCAGCCTTGCCTCGTCGGCATCTATTACCTTAAAAGCGGGGTCCAAGCCTAACTTGTAAAAATGTTCCGTAATGAGGCGTTTGCAAAATGAATGAATTGTGCTAATGTCGGCTCCCTGCAGCAGTATAAGCTGCTGACGAAGATGCTGCCGAAGACCGGGTTCCTTGTTTTCTGAAAACGCGTTCCTAAGCTGTTCGGCGATTCGGCTGCGCATTTCTTCCGCCGCCATATCGGTAAAAGTCAAAACTAATACACTCCATACATCCGGGCATATCGATTTATCGGAGACGATATCGACACATCGGCCAGACAGGACCGCTGTTTTTCCGGTGCCTGCTGAGGCGGTGACCAAAACGTCACTACCCCGTGCGACAATAGCCTGCCGCTGCTGCTTAGTCCATTTAATCTTCTTTTCAGGCATTCGCCACCCCTATTTTCTCAAGACACTTTTTTTTGCTTAGTGATTCCAAAAAGTTGTAGTCATTTATCTGCCAATCAAAACGGCAAACCGATTTATACTTACAGTATCTACAGGGTGATTGTCCACTCAAACGATAAGGCTTGACATCAATTTTCCCAGAGAGTATTTCTCCAGCCAATCGGATAATCTTGTCCTCGGTAAATTTAAGAGTTGTTTCAAAATCATTAGGTCTTAAAGCCCCCCTACCTTCATAAATTCCATAGGGCTGTCCGTCTTTTGTAACATAAAAGTTATAGAATCTACTATCCTTCAAGGCTTGCCTATCAAGCTGTTGAGCAAATTCGCCGTTGAATATCCCTTTAGCCTTATAGCCGAAACTAATACTTTTGTCCGATATGTCACTAAGTGTTTTTGTGGTTGGTGTCACTTCGACCGGCATATAAAACGCACCAACAGGATTCTTCACCTTAGAGCCGATTGCATTGCGAATGGCTAACATATAAATCGGCAATTGCATATCCAGGCCGTAGTAGAATTCCGACCAGTTGAAAGACCGGGGCTTGCGCTTGTAGTCGAAAATAATCGCCGCTCTTTCATTGTTAAGCTCCATGATATCAAGTCGGTCAATCTTACCATTCAACGACAGCAAACGACCATCCGGAAGGGAAAGCTCATATTCGCCAAGTTTGCTATCGTCCGGACCGAAAGAAACTTCAGACAGCCTCGGCTGAAAGCTCCCAGCCCGTACCATTTCGGCAATTGCCAAGACGCAATCCTCAAGATATTGGCCGGCTGAGGAAATGATAAATGTGTTGTGGGCGGAATGATGTGCAAAGTTCGATATAAAGGAATTTTGTGTTAGCAGTTTGGAAATCTCTTCTCTTAAAAGCCCAAGAAGCACTTCGTTTTTAATCGTTGCAAAACTCAAATCTTTTTCGTTAAGCTGCTTTAATAAACCGTCCAGCACTCGATGATAAAAAAGTCCCACGTCCAGCGGCTCTAATTTAAATTCTTCTCGCTCCTTCAATTCCAACACATACCTTGCAAAATACTGATAGGGACACGCGGCAAAAGTACTGAGTCTTGTTGCCGAGCTTGTTATTTGGTGACAAGAAAGATTTTCAATTACTTCTCTATCCAAACATGCGCGATTGTCATAATTAACGGCGGAAACGACTCTTGAACCAAGCTCTGCAAATTGCTCATCGATACAAATGTCATTCAACAAACGAAGACCCCACGTGAAACGTGGGGCTAAATATCTCTCGACCCGGCTCGAGACGGGTTTAGCCCCCAGTTTTACTGGGGGTTCAGAATCGTGTTTCACGTGGGATTTTACTCCTTGTGTATCCTTACCAAGCCTGCTGCAAAGCAGTTCTGACAGTTCTATCTCATTGTTTACCTGCTCAATATCTATTTTTTCATCTTCGATTGATTCCTCTGTGAGATTCTCAAACAGCGTCTCGACGTCGGCGATAAACTGCGAACGATGAACAGCACTTCCCTTTTCATCAATCACCGGATATGTAATACACAAAAACTGGCAGGGTCGTGTAAATGCGATGTAGGCTAAATATTGACGCTCAGCAAGCCTTTGGCTCGCTGTTGCAGCCAATGAAAACTCAGCCGACTCGGCGGCGTTACGGTCGTCTTCGGTCAGGATACTATCGAAGCTCACCGGAACCGGAAATTGTCTTTGCGTGGTGCCTATCAGAAAAACCGCTTTCAAATCGGGATGTCGGCTGCGCTCGATTGAGCCGACAAGAACCTGGTCCAATGTCGGCGGAATAAAAGCCAACGTCAACTGCGAAAAGGCGGAATTGAGAATGGCGATATAGTCCTCAAAAAATAGCTCATGGCCGGCAAAGACTTCGCAAAGCTCATCAAATATATTTAAGAGCTTATCATAAAATTGTCGATGCTCATCCACCGATGCATAATCTTTTCGCTCGGCAGCTTCTTCGATCCAGGCACCAAGTGTCTGGCGAACCTGCAAACTATCCAGAAAATAAAAGACAATACGTGCGAATTGCTCGGCACTTATGGTCTCTGCCGAACCATCTTTCGAGCAAAGGCCCTGCCGAAGCTCAAGCAGAGGTCCAATCACCTTTTGCCGGATCTGATTTATATGTTGTTCATCAAATGAGACGTTATCCTCCGCTGCAAAGTGCCACTGGCTGTCACTCTGCCAGTCACTGCCCTGTATGCCAAATGCAAGACAGTAATTCTCAAGCTGATCAACATCATAGCGGTCTATCGGTATCAGGTCCGTTTTCAAATATGCCAATATATCGCCGGTAGAAAAATCACCAGCTACCACTTCAAGAGCCGAACAGATAAGCTGAACAACAGGATGTTGATTCAATAGCTTCCGTTTATCAATAAAATACGGCACGCCATAATCCTCAAAATACGCTTTTATATAATGCTCATAGCTGTCGATATCAGAGGCGATAACCGCAATGTCACGATATCTAAGCCTGCTTTCCTTGACCAGCTTCTGAATCTGTTTAACAACAAATTGAACTTCAGCCCGCGCGATTGGCGCCGATACGATGCGAATATTGTCTGAGGCTGTAACTTTATCATCAAGATGCCTTGCGGCAGAGTCCTGCGATCCAAATATGTTGTGCTCGATGTGGGAAAGCTGGGGACAATCCGAAAATCTCACCGCTTCCTTGAGAATGACCGGCTCAGCCAATGGCAGCTTACATTTCTTTATCATCTCAACGAGTTGAGCGTATGTCCGCTGAGTCGGATTAAATAAACCAATCGGATCAATTCTCTCGATATCGGGATTTTCCAGGTCGATATCCGTCGGGTCTAAACAAAGGGCGATCCGTACCTCGGAAGCAGTCTTTAACAGCTCGGTGAGTATAGCAAGCTCGCTAACAGTAAACTCGGCAAAACCATCCACCCATAACTTCGCGCCCTTGACAAAGCTCGCCGCCGACACCACTCGGCAGGCATGTGTCAGTTGAACATCAGGGTCAATGAATCTACCTTCGATGAAATTCAGATATTCTTTAAGAATCAGACCTATATCGGCAAATTTCAAGGCCGTCAAATTATTGCGCTCGTCTTTGCCTAATTCGCTGAGTAACCGGTCAATATCATCCGGCGTCTTCGCATACTGATGCAGCTCTACAACAGTCCGGGCAATCTGGCGGTTTAATCCGGGCCAATTTGCTGATGGGCCGAAGATTTTTAGCTGGCTCGCATTATCTCGTAAAATCCTGTGGATTATCATCTGTTGGCCGATGCGAGAAATATCCGGCCTGGCTGTATTTTTGCCCAACAGCAAGAACCGCAGACGGTCAAAGGAAAATACATTCAACCTATTATAGCCGACTATTCTTTCATCAGACAAGATGGCACGTTCAGCCTGATACGTTGCCTGCTCCGGAACTAAGAAAAGCAAGGGCTGACCGTCACCTAATTCCAGCAATGCATTAACAATTGCTTTTATGCAATAAGTCGTCTTGCCTGTTCCGCTTCTGCCAAGAATGAACTGAACCGCCATCGCTGCTTCCCTGAATTAAAAGCTATTCCTTTCAACTACGCAATAACCCCCAATAAACCCGTCCCGAGCAAGGTCGAGGGATTGGGGGGCTAAATATTCAGCCACAATTTTGTACCACAAGCAGCGTTTGTTTTCAATTAGATGTACTTCGATTGGCGGTTTTATTACCGAATTGGAATGAATCCCACGTAAAATCCGTCGAATCGGCGCCGGACAGGCGTAGGCTAAATAATTTGTGATATTTAGCCTGCGGTTTTACGACTCGAATGAGCTCGCCGAAGTCCGCAGATTCGCTTAGTAACCCGTTTAGTTAAGGCATCTTCAGCCTCGACTACACCCCTTAAACCAAGACTTAAAGCTGGACGTCTGAACGCCAATTTAGCCACATCCGCCAACATCTCAGGATAATGTTGGACTTTCTCACCCATAGCCGAGAGCACAGTCTCATCTACTGCCTGCTCACGCACCTTGCGAATCCTCGAATTAGCGAGCCATAATATAGGATTATAGAAGTAGATGACCTGTAGGATAGTCTGCATCCGGTTCATCCACAAATCGCCACGTTTGATATGAGCAAGCTCATGCAGTAAAACTGCCCGAAGATGGCGAGAGCCTAAGCTTGGCGCCAAATTACAGGGCACTAAAATCACAGGCCTGAATAATCCACACACCGCTGGACTCGTTCCGTTACTTGTGATTTTCAGCCGAACTTTTCTCTTATTCACTCTCATACACTTGCAGCAATATACAAGAAGGTCATTCATCAAACCGTTCGCTTTCTTCGTCTGCCTGACAAACCTTCCGGCAAGAATCGCTCGCTGCAACAATACTACGCCCATTACCATCACGACAGCAAACCAAACCAAAAAGACAATTCCCTGCCATGTAATCACCGGTGTTGATGTCACTTGTGTAAAGTCCATAGTCTCAACTGCGGTTATTTGCAAATCTCCGCTTACATAGCTCAGCCTGCCACCGAATAAATAATCCATACTCACGCGTGATATCCGCGAAGGAGGTAAAATCAGTTGCACAAGTATAAGCATCCCCAACCAATATCGATAAACCGCTCGAACTCTTTTCCGCAGCAGCGACTCGGCCAACAGCAAAATCCCTATCACTACGCCGGATTGGACAAGCATCGGCAATGAGAATCCCACAAAGGCCTTTCCCATTGAATTGATATATTCCAATAGCACATCCATAGTACACCTCTCAGCTTTAAAGACGCCTCCGGCTGCGCTTTATTACAGAAAAATTATTTTTTCTATCGTGCTGACTTGTGAGGGCCCCTGCTCGACTTTTTACTCCGGCTCATATTGCCGGCCTTTAAGGCCAAATATTTTCTTGCTTTTTAGCAAAAATAACGATAAAAAGCTCATGCTTAAGAAGACTTGAAAAATGAAAGTCAGCCTCATCAACAGAGGTAATTGGGGAATTAAAGAATTTCGATGCTTGGTGTACTTTTCGGTCAAGGCGAAGTACTGATAATAATTATCGCTACCGTCATTGTAGTCTTTGTACTGGTACGCCGACGAAAACGCTGAAACTATTCCCCCCCTGCCTATAATACTCTAATAGCTTGAATCTTCAGGCCAACTTCGTTTCGCTCTCTGTTGCTTTAATAGGCCTCTTCGCTTTTTTTCCTCTAATCGGCGTTGGTAAGCCCGCTGTGGAACCTTAGTCTTCTTTCGCACCGGATGTGTTTTTAAAGCCTCGCTCAATAACCGGCACAATCGCTCGATTGCAGCTTTACGATTTGCCTTTTGAGTTCGGTACTTCTGTGAAACTATTCTTAATATGCCGGCTTTGTTCGCTCGCGTGGCGAGACGTTTGAGTATTCGTTGCTTTTGTTCATCGTTAAAACTGTTGCAGCTTGCCACATCGAACATAAGCGTTACGCGAGTATTAACCTTGTTGACATTCTGTCCTCCGGGTCCACTACTTCGCGAGACCTTAAATACAAGCTCATCTTCAAAAATAAATATCCCGTCTGTAATTTCGATCATCAATTTTCTCGTTAAGCCGAAATCTTTTTGCCTTGAGCTTAAGCGGAAAAAACCATATTATCAACATTCTATGATACTTGTATTGTTGAAGAAATAAATTTTGTTTATAATTTTTATCCATGTTTAGCCGTCGCCGGTACGGCGACGAGCTCAGTCGAGCCGGACGGCGACGGGAACAAATTCAAAATAAAGGAAACTACAAAAATGCAAACTGCAAAAACAACCACCACAGTAACTTTATTGACTTTAATTGGGGTGTTGGGATTCTTGATGTTAATCGGCCATTCTGAGCCGACTGTAGCCCAGGAAGCTACCAAACCTGATGTCGAAGAATTAAGAAAAGGCAGAAATTTCATTGCAACCAGAGTTTACAGCGCCGAAGATGATAAGCAAATCCTTAAGCTCTTTGATGGTTTGCGTGTCGCCGATGTCACTGATGGGATGGATAAAGCGGGCCTGTTTAATATCGGCCTGATGTCGCCGGAAATCCACGCCGCCTGGAAAGATACCGAGCATTTTAAACACCGTTTTATCGGCGTCGCAGTGACAGCTCGATACGTCCCCACAAATAAGCCGCCGGCGCCGCAGATGGAAACCAAAGACTTTGATAGCTGGGTCAGCCAGTGGTACAATAAGATTTCAAGTGAGCCTTTTGTCCCCCTTATTCGCAAAGGTACAGCCATAGTTATCGACGACGCTCCAGATTCCGACGTTGGCTCGATTGGCTCTAATAATATAATGGGCTGGAAGCTGCGTGGCTGCGTCGGGGTTGTCACCGATGCGACGGCACGTGACACCGATGAGATTGCAACTGAAAAGGTTCCGTTATATTTTAGAAAGGTCGGTAGAGGCATTCGACCAGGCCGAAACGAAATCGAATCGGTCAACCGTCCTATCGTATGCGGCGGTGTCTTGGTCGAGCCGGGTGACATTATCGTCGCCGACGGCGAAGGCGTCGTTGTTGTACCGCGGGCGCACGCAAAAGAAGTAGCCGAATACGCCAGAGCAACAATCGAAATCGACAAAGCCGCCCGGAGAAACCTGTATAAACAGCTCGACCTGCCTCTCGATGATTCGGTTAAGTAAGAAGCAAGAATTTACACCATAGCTACATATTGCGATATACTGTTTGTATCGTGTGCACGGGTTGTTTAGGTCTTACGAGTGTGCATCCTGTAATTGATGACACTTTATTAACAGTCGCTTTGTATCGAGCACGACCGGTGATTATCGTTCTCACCTTCCAGAAGTGGATAAAGGCCAAATGTTCAGGCCATTTTCCGGATCGTAGTTCTCCAGCCAGTGTGCAGCCAATACTGCCATATCCAGTAAGTCAACCTTGCAGTCTCCGTTGATATCAGCGGGCCTGGCTCCCTCGCAGCGGACAAGGTCGCTGCAGGTGGTCGGTTCATATATACAGGTGAGGTTCCCGAGCCACTTATAGAAAAGATCTCCATATTCCTGCAGCACGACCGCAGCCATTCCTTCGGTGTAGCCATTCCAGGAATTATACATTAGCCCATCTTGACCAAAGTCCTGAACCATCTCGGTAAGAGCCTGCATCCAAGTAGTGTTGAGGCCATATTGCACAGAACCTGGGAATACAATATGCGCATCATAGCCTGGTGAAACGTCCATCAAGAACGGAATGCCTGTATCGGCCCAACCTTGGGAAAAGCTGCGTTTCCAATCTATCAAACGCTCATCGTCGGATGAACCCACCCAAATTTCAGGAATGAAACACATGATTCCCAGAATGGAATCCTGCTGCTTTAAGTATTGGGCCGTCGAGGCGTAGGATGGTCTGAATATGCCGGGCGCATAGGTACCAGGTGGAAGAGCATCCATGAAAAAACCCACTTCGATGCCGGTTCTTTTCAGTACTTCCTCAGCAATGGAATCAAAACCACCGGCATAGGCAGATTGATCATATGGCCCGAGCTGATTGGATGATGCATGAATTATCGCGACAGCATATCTTGGCTCGCCATTGCGGTTGTAAACACGTGCCCAACTATTTTGCCTTCGGTGTTGCTTGATGTAGCGGTTGATAAAATTAACAATCTGGCTGACAGTTCCCGGCGCCACCTGGTCACCCCAGTTAGGAAACTCGTCCTTGAAGCTCCAGTCCGCACGTGATTCGATAAACGGAATGACCAAAATGTGCTTACCGGCCACAGTTGCAAAAAGTTCATCATGGGACTGCGTCGAACACTGCATAGGTGCCGAGGGTGTCCAGCCGGTGGAGCAAGGCAAGAAATCTTCGCCCCAGGAAGACATTACAGCTACGTTTATGCCCGCTTCGATCATTCTATCTATGACAAAGCCTCGGTTCTGCCGGCTATCGGCCCAGTTCAGATGCCGTGAGTCTTCCGGATGAACCGTATAAAGAAACATATTCGAGCTAGGGCTGCATTCATACGGAGCGCTTCCATCCCTCGCCTGGCCGGGAAAAAACAGCGTTGCCTTTATGTGGTGCTGTTCAAAGCCCTCATTAGCCAGCAGTCCCCATCGGCAGTCAGCTTCTGCTGCCGTTGAACTGGAGACAAAGATATGACTATGGCTTATAACCGTTGCCAGCATAAGGCATAATATGAATGTGATTATATTAACGCTTTTCATCTTAACTGCCTCCCATTAAATTATTATCTCAGGACTTGTAATCCGCAGAATTGACTTAATTAGCCAAAAACTCATTTGCTCCTCCGGCCTGAAAATCTAAAGTTTATATTGTGTCCGATTAACTATAACACTTTTGCTGTCCATGAGTCAAGTGAACCGCGACAGAAATCAAATGCTGCAGAAGTAATAAAAAACACAAGAGTATGACAATCCTGAAGATTGAAGGAAGGACCTAATCCCCAAGATCAGAACTGATCAAGGAAGCGTAGGTCGTTCTCGAAGAACAGGCGGATGTCGGTGATTCCGTACTTTCGCATAGCGAGGCGTTCTATGCCGAAGCCGAAGGCCCAGCCGGTGTACTTTTCGCTGTCTATTCCCACCGCATCAAAAACATTCGGATCGACCATACCACAGCCACCCATCTCTACCCAGCTTTCTTTGCCGGTCTTATCAGCTAAGAGCAAATCTACTTCGCCGCTTGGCTCGGTAAACGGAAAAAAACTCGGACGGAATCGCCATTTCGTTCCTGGGCCGAAAAAGGTATGGATAAATTGGTCGATAGTAGTTTTCATATCCACCATACTGACGCCCTCGTCAACGACCAGAGCTTCGAGCTGATAAAACATATACATATGTGTCGCATCAATGGTGTCGGGCCGATAGACTCGGCCCGGTGCAACCACGCGAATCGGCGGCTTTTTGCTTTCCATCACCCGTATTTGAATAGTCGATGTCTGGCTTCGTAACAAAGTGTTATTATCTATATAAAAATTATCCGAAGGGTCCCTGGCTGGGTGTTCAGGACCTATATTCAATGCTACAAAATTATGCCATTCGTCCTCAACCTCAGGGCCGTATGCCACGGCGAAGCCCATCCTGCCGAATATCTCCAGCAGCTCATTTATGGTCTGCGTGATTATATGGGGCCTGCCGATTCTAACCGGCACGCCCGGCAGAGTGACATCTATAAACTCCCGTGTTTTCTGCTGAGATTCTTGAAGGGACTTTTTTAGCTGCTCAAACGCTTCGGTGACCTCTTTCTTTATTTTGTTTGCGAATTGACCTGCCTGGGGCTTTTGTTCAGAGGGGAGCTTACCTATTTGACTAAGTATTTGGATAATCTGGCCTTTGCGACCAAGATATTTTATTCGGAAGTCTTCCAGAGCTTTCAGGTCGGCAACCTTCTTTAGGTCACCAAGAGCATCTTTGCCGATTTTCTCGAATTGCTCAAGCATCCTTCGTAATTCGTGGCTTGGTTCCCGCAAAGCGGGGTCCCTCGTGACTCGTGGCTCAATTTCACTATTATCTATTTACTGCCTATTGCAACTTTGGCAGCATTAACGATGGCATCAAAACCCTGTGGGTCCACTATAGCGATCTCGCTCAGCATTTTTCGGTTCAGTACAATGTTAGCTTTTTTGCAGCCATCGATGAACCTGCTGTATCTTACATCACGCTGCCGACAGGCTGCGCTTAAGCGTACGATCCACAAACCTCGGAAGTCCCGCTTTCTACGTTTGCGGTCGATCCGCGCATTTACAGCCGCCCGGATAGCAGCTTCCTTGGCCTGGCGATAAAGGTGGCCCCTGCTGCTACGATAACCCTTTACCGCTTGGAAAAGCCGTCTCTTTGCTTTACGCCTTGCGGCTCCTTTCCTAACTCTTGGCATTTTTGCTGACCCGCTTTCCTATGAAAAACCCAAAATCCTACTTGCTAACGGCAGCCAATGTTAAGCCGAGAAGCAAGCGTATAATATTATTTATATCGTATCGAGCATAGCTATCGACACGTTTCACACAAACATCTATTTATTCATTTTAGCCTTGATTTTTTCAGCGGAAGCACCGGCTATAATAACTGAGCTGGCTATTCGCCTTCGACGTTTCGCATTTTTACCGCTCATAAGATGGCTGCCGCCGGCACGCCTATGCTTGACCTTACCGCCAGCGGTAATTTTGATTCTCTTGCTCAACCCTTTATGGGTCTTCTGTTTCGGCATTTATCTAATTTCCTTAAAAGTATATATCTCAAAATTTCCAAAATATAAAGTTGGCAGTTTACGCCGTTTGCGGCTATTCGTCAATACTAAAGGCGTAATTTCTCCAGAAAAAACAATATAGGCTTTCTGGGCAAGCCGTCGGCATCAGGACAAGTCCTTGGGCAGGAACATCCCCCTACAATAAGAATTCACGTCCCTCTCACAGCAAAAAATGTTGAAATGTGCTCACATTTAATATTTCAACGCACAGACTTGATTTATAGTTATTGCTTTTTCTGTCTGCCTGTTATCTGCTATGGCCGGCTTTTCTACTTTGGCACGAGCAATAAAGTTACCCGTCTTCCAGTCATTGAGCTTGGCCGCTCGACCTTCGCCAAATCTTGTAAAGATTCCACAATATGATCGAGAACCGCATATCCTTTGTCAATATGCAGCATTTGGCGTCCGCGGAAAAACAAAGTGAATTGCACCTTATGGCCCTTCTCCAAAAACTCACGACCATGTTTAAGCTTAATATCGAGGTCGTGTTTGTCTGTTTCGGGCCTTAGCCGTATCTCTTTCACAGTAGCAGTATGGCGATGTGTCGTTTTGTGAGCACTGTGGGTCTTTCTTTTTTGCTGATACAGCCACTTGCCATAATCCATTATCCGACAAACCGGTGGATCACTGGTAGGGGCGACCTCCACCAAGTCCAAACCAGCCTCACGGGCTTTTGCCAGCGCTTCACTTGTGTCTAAGATCCCCGCTTGATTATTTGATTCATCGATTAGCCGAACCTTCTTGGCCCGGATTCTCCCATTTATCCTTAAATTTTGTTTACCGATTGTACACCACCTTACCTTTCTAAAAAATTCAACTAAATTGTAATTGGTAATTGGTAATTTGAAATTATCAAACCAATTACCAGTTACCAATATGCAACCGTCAATTTCAAAATGATAGGTCTATTTCTTTATCGGAAATTTTATCTTTTGCTATTCTTAAAAACTCGTCAAACCCCGTTGTTTTATTCTCTTTTATTCCTCGTATCCTCACGTTAACAGTATTTGACTGAGCCTCTCTTGGGCCGACCACCAACATAAGGGGAAGCTTTTCGCTGTGGGCTTTGGCAATTTTAGCGTTTATTTTTTCGTCCGACTGGTCACAACCACAGCGCAATTGAGCCTCTTTGAGCCTGCGCTGAATGGTCTTGGCATAGTCATTTGTTTTCTCACTTATCGGCAGCACTCTGACCTGCTCAGGGCAAAGCCACAAAGGCATATTAGCGCCGAAATGTTCTATAAGAATCCCGATAAATCTCTCAAAAGAGCCTAAAACCGCCCTATGAATCATGACCGGCGTTTTCTCAGTATTATCTCTATCGGTATAGACCAGGCCAAATCGCTGCGGCATAGAAAAATCTAATTGAATCGTACCAAGCTGCCATGATCTTTTTAAGCAATCTCTAATATGAAAATCTATCTTGGGCCCATAGAATGCTCCGTCTCCTTCGTTGATTTTGTAGTTAATTTCTTTATGCTTCAGAGCGCTTTTCAGAGCAGTTGTAGAAACGTCCCAAACCTCGTCGGAACCAATGTGCTTTTCAGGTTTGGTGGAAAGTTCAATATGGAAATCTTCGAAGCCGAAAGTCCTATATATCTCAAATGTAAGATCGATAACTCCTATTACCTCAGATTCTATCTGCGCCGGTGTGCAGTAAATATGTGCATCATCCTGAGTAAATTGTCTGACTCTGAAAAGCCCGTGCATAACACCACTTGCCTCGTGTCGATGCACTAAACCAAGCTCGGCAATCCTCATCGGGAATTCGCGGTATGAGTGTTGACGAGTCTTGTAAACCAAACATCCCCCCGGGCAATTCATTGGCTTTACGGCATAGTCACCACCATCAAAACTTGTAAAATACATGTTCTCCTTGTAATTATCCCAATGGCCGCTTCTATGCCAAAGCTGCTCATTTAAAATGATGGGCGTCTTGATTTCTTCATAGCCGTATTTATTATGCACCTGCCGCCAGTAATCAACTATCTCGTTCCAGATGATCATTCCTTTGGAATGAATGAAAGCAAAGCCGGGGCCGGCTTTGTTGAAACTAAATAAATCCAATTGTCTGCCTAATACACGGTGGTCGCGTTTTTTTGCCTCTTCTAATCTTTGTAAATATTCATCAAGCTCTTTTTGTGTCGGCCAAGCGGTTCCATAGACCCGCTGAAGCATTTTTTGCGTTGGGTCTCCATGCCAATAAGCACCGGCTACAGACATAATCTTAAAGCTTCCAACCGCGGCGGTGCTGGGAACATGTGGTCCACGACACAAATCCTCAAATCCATCCCCGTGGGAATAAAAGCTAATAGTGTCACTGTCTGTACGGTTTATGTTGTCGATTTTATATTTATCGCCGGCCAATTTTGCCAGCGCTTCTGTCCTGCCCATTTCTTTGCGAATAAACGGTCGGTCGGCTTCGATGATTTCGCGCATTTTTTCTTCGATATGCGGAAAATCGTCCGGCCGAATCGGCTCATCAAGATCGATGTCATAATAAAATCCGTCTTCTACGGTTGGGCCATAGACCAGCTTGGCCGTAGGCCAAATAGCACATATAGCCTCGGCCATAATGTGCGCGCAGCTATGTCGCATTATCTCCAAGCCTTGCTTGTCTTTGAGAGTTATAATTTGGATGTCTGTATCAGCCGTGATAGGAGTAGATAAATCTACTAACCGCCCATTTACCTTAGCTGCTACAGCAGCTTTTACCAGCTCCGGCCCTACTTGCTCTGCCAATTGTTTCGCGGTTGTACCTTCAGCAATACTTAATGTGCTCCCAAGGAGTATTACTTTTGCCATATACCCTTCCAGTACTACGAATCTTTCAAATTCTACTCTGCGAAGTAGCACTTCACTACGTAGAACGAGCTTACTAGCAAGTATAGCTATTCGAGCAAAACTGTCAAGCCTCTATGCTCTGAGAAACTGCCAAAAAAAGACTCCTAACAGATCCAACAAAATATACAACAAATTGCACATGTTAGAAATAAAACCATACCAACATCCATAACCGCTGTTTTAACACGGAGTTAGGAACTTTGTCGCCACAATTCAACTCCATCAATATTACCTAATTTGATTTATCTGTTGCCATACTTTTCCGTCATCTATATAATATATGAAGGCATTAAGGCTTAAAATGCCCAGGAGGCAGGCATAATGGATGTAAATTTGATATTATTCAAAATGAATGGCTCGCAAAAAGCCTTCCCTTTGTCGAGCAATGTTACAGTAATCGGTCGTCGTCAAGATTGTGATTTACGCATTCCTCTCATGGCTGTTTCCAAAAGACACTGCCAGTTAATACTCGACGATGAGACCTTAAAAATTCGTGACCTTGGCTCACGAAACGGCACTTATCTTAACGACAAGCGTATCGAAGATGCAACAGCTCGAGCAGGCGATAACATTAAAATAGGCCCTCTTCTATTCGTACTGCAAATTAATGGTCAGCCCAAAGAGCTTGTTCCACCTGCAAAGCCTACAAAAAAACCACCCCCACAAAAAAAGCCAAAAACAAAAGCTACAGAACAAGAGCCATCCGGCAGTTTTGCTGAGTTGACAGAAGTAAACGAGGAATCCGATATCTTTTCTGATTTGGACATAGATCCGGATAAAGAGGGAGATTCCTTCTTAGATGAGCTTGAAGATATTTAAGCAGTACTCCATTTTTTCACCGACTACTAAATAACCTCTATGCTCCATATAATGTTGAAAACGCCTGCCTGCGCTGTTAGAAAAACTTTTTACTTGCCAATACAAGCAAAACATGCTTTACTATTTGTAGGTCTTTTACCTTCAGTATCTGCCGGAAGGGAGAAGATATGCAAATAGCGGAATTCATTCAACACTCGATACTTGCAGAAACTCAAGATGCTGCTTCTGGAGTACTATTGCCATTTAATCCCATTAAGTTACTAATCCTCATACTATGGTTTTACCTCTGCTTATATTTTGCCCAGCATGCTCAGTTCAGCCCTGTCGTGCCCAAAAGATTCAAATCTATTTTCTATATTATATCTCTTATTGCAGGACCGGTACTTTTTCTCATCCTGCTATTAGTAGATACAGTTAAAAAATCATCCAGGAGCGGCGAAAGCACATTCGTGATAATAGGACAACAAATAAAAAACACTATCATCAATATATGGTCAAAAAGATTTAGACGGTATGAAGAGGACGATTTAAAAATAAGAATTCTCGACTCATCAGGCACCGAGCTGAAAGAGATATACGGTCACGGCAACGGCAAAGGTCAAGACAGACACATCCTTGACTTAACCGAGCAGATTATTGCTAACGCTCTTGAGCAACGGGCCAGTGACATCCTTATCGATCCAAAGGATGACTTAACCTACACAGTCAGGCTACGAATAGATGGTGTCCTTATACCGGTAAAACAATTCAAAACCGATACCTGCAAGGCTGTGATTAACAGTATAAAAGTCGTCTCAAACATGGATATCTCTGAAAAAAGAAGACCCCAAGACGGAGCATTCATGGCCAAACAGAGTGAGATGACCGCATCATTCAGAGTCGCAAGTGCGGGCGTCATCGGCGGTGAAAAACTCTCAATAAGAATTCTAAACCAAAATGCAAGCACATTTAACCTAAAAGACGTGGGATTTACACAAAAACAATGCTCCGACATCAAAAAGGCGATAAATAAACCGTCGGGTATGCTGCTGATTTGTGGCCCAACCGGCAGCGGTAAAACAACTACTATGTACGCAACGCTAAACCAGTTAGATCGTTACACACGCAACGTTATTACTGTAGAAGACCCAATTGAGGCTGTCCTGCCTGAATCAAGCCAGATTGAAATCAATCCAAAAGCTGATATCACCTTTGCAAAAACCTTACGCAGTATCCTGAGACAGGATCCCGATGTGATTTGCGTGGGCGAAATACGTGACGAAGAAACTGCAGAGATTGCGCTACGGGCATCGCAGACCGGCCATCTTGTCCTGGCAACAATACATTGTGGCAGCAATTCAATGGCGATAGTCAGGCTCATGGACTTAGGTGTATCCCCGCTACTTTTATCGTCAGGTCTTAACCTGCTTATTTCTCAGAGACTGATTCGCCTGTTGTGCAATCACTGTAAAAAGCCGGCTCAATTAACACAGAGTTTAATCGACGAATTCAACAAAAAAGGCATAGATTACACCGGTATATATGAAGCTGTAGGCTGCAAACGATGTAATGGAACCGGATATTTTGCAAGGACAGCTATCTGTGACATCATGGAAATCACAGATAGGACTAAAAACAATATCATAAACAACACCGCATTGATAACTGAACTAAAAAACAAAGGCAAAATGAGAGATATAACTATCCTTAGAAAAGAGGGATTGAAAAAAGTCATTGAAGGAAGAACAAGCCTTCAAGAACTAAAAAGGGTGGTAGGATAAAAGTTATGGCATTCTGGATAACAATATTAGGTGGTGCGATTTTCGCTTGGCTTGCCATAAAGATTGGTTTTTATGAAACATGGGCCCTGCTATTTAACATCGTAATCTCTATTTATCTGGCTATCTACCTTACTCCGGTTATTGCAGATATTATCCCCGCAACCATAAATACAAATTATGGCATCACATTGACTATCATAGCTCTTGCAGCAGCAGTTTTTCTTATCTTACACGGAATAACATACGCACTTTTTACAAGCCAGTTCAAGGTATCATTCCCCAAAATATTCGATATACTCTTTGCAGGTTTCCTCGGCTTTTTTGCCGGTTTTCTTGTTCTAAGCTTTATAGCTTTACTAATCTGTTCCGCTCCAACTTCTCAAAACAAATTCGTAGAGGAAATGGGTTTTAGCAGGCAAGCCCAGCAAGCCAACATATCATACATTTGCTGGTGGTGCAATAAAGTCAATTGGTTTGTCGCCTCAAAGAATAACAAAATAACCAGCCGGCAAGCTATCGACAAGCTTCTGATCAGAGCAAAACCACCTGTGCCTGCAGCACCACAGGGGCAGGCAAAAGCACAGCCGCGAACCAACCAAGAAAATCAACTAACCAAATTAGACATCTCTAATAAAATTCAAGCAGGCTCCGATTCCCTTAATCTGCAAGAAAGTGAACTAAAGTGTGTAGTGCCTAAAGTGCCTAAAATTATGAATGATAACTTTAGAACACTTTAGGCACTTTATCTCACTTTAGGCATTTCATACTACGGAAGATACAGCCAGATATCATCAATATACAAATCACCTGCACCACCCGGCTGTGTATCGGCACTATCGCCGACACCTATAGATAGACTCTTGATAGCCTGTAGATTCACGCCGGTAAAGTCAGCCAGTGGAATATTCCACTCCGTCCAGGTGCTTATAGTTGTTGCATCTGGGTCTGGGTGGTTGACCAATGCACTGCTGCCGGCATTATCTTTCAGAACTACATACATCGGTGCGGCAATGTTACTCTCGATGCCGATATCCTGTGACTGCCAATCACCTGTGACCGTGCCGGTCGTAGCAACATTAGAGAATTCGGCTGTGCACATTGCATTAGCATTGTGGCTACACACGATTAAGCCCACATAGACATCCGAAAGCATTGGCACCGTCGCCGTTTCCAGTGTCTGCCAGGTATTTCCGTCAACTGAATAATCACCCGTTATGCTGTTGCCGCTGCGGGTCAGTCTCACCCATACGGCAGTGCTGATGTCGCTTTGCCCAACAGTCGTGCTTTCATCACCCGCAGTTGGACGATACACTAATTGAACTTCATTCATAGGCTGGATAGCCACCATGACATGTGCAGCATCCGGTTCCAGAGACTCGCGAATCATCACACCAGCCTTGGCTGCATTGTGAGTATTAGTCATGCTTACCACCTTTGCTGTTATGCTTCCAAGGCCGGAGAGCCGCTTATAGGCATAGTGGAACTGGTCAGCCGTACCCCAGATATCAGCGCCGACAGCGGTCATTGTAATCGGTGGCCCTGCTGAAAAACTGCCGACCGATGCCGAGATACCTCGCAGCCACATCGTTAGAGAATTAACGCCGCGTCTGGTCCAATCCTGAGGAGCTTGCCATGAACGTTGAGCCTCAGAATAAAACAGTGTCCCAGCCTTTTCATAGTCAGTGCCCTCATTTACGGTACCATCGTTGTCGTAATGTGCGTACATTGACTGACGGCCACTATGTACTATATCTTGCTCAGCAAACGGAGGTTGAAAATGACCCACAGTCGCTCCGGTATTATTTGCGTAGTAGTCCACCCAGGTATCATATATCAAATTATCGACATCGTTGTAGGCTTCAAAGTCATCCACAATAAGATATCCGGCTATAGTTAAACTCCAGATTCTGCCTTTACTAATTGTCGCGTCGGCGTTAACCTCATCGATCCGCCAGTAGTAGGTCTGGCCGACTTCAAAACTCTCTGTAGGTGTATAGCTGTTGGCATCCTGTCGGCTTCGATATATACCTGTAGTATCGCAAGTTGCAGCCTCTACAGCAGCCTTATCGGTGCCAAAATAGACGTCGTGCTGCACCGCTTCATCTCCGGGCGACCAGCTAAAAGGCTGAGTATTTTCGATATCAAATATCGATCCATTCGCCGGACTTGAATTCCAGGCAAGCAATGGTTCACCTCTCATAGCCTGCTTAATATCTTCCTCGGTTAGTGCTCTGTTATAAACCCGGACGTCATCGATCATACCGTCATAATAAAAGCGGTTTCCGACAGACTCTCTGCCTATATTGACATTGTAAACACTTTCGGCTATCGCTTCTGTAGAAACTGTGGTACTTCGCAATTCGCCATCGACATATAGGATAAGCCGATTTCCATCATAAGTTCCGGCTAAATGGTGCCAGACATCATTAAACGAACCCTGCACAGGAGTTCCAACAAAAGCTGTTTCTGAGATGCGGAACTGTAAGTTATTATCGGCACTGTGCCTTAACGCATAGCTGTCGTTACCTTTCGTTATATAGGATTGGTCTGCACTATTACTCGCAGCATCTGTTTTTATCCATGCTAAAAGCGAAATCGCTTCAGTAAAGTTAAGGCTATTAGGATCTCCTATATCGACGCAATTACCAAATCCGTCGAGGTCTAATGCACCGTCTATCTGGCCGGCTACCCAGTTCGGGTCTCCGAAAACCGTGCCGTGATTGCCGAGGCCGGACCAGTCAAGCACTAAACCGCCCTGACCGTCATCAAGCTTCCACCAACCGACAAGAGTGGGATCAGTAACTAATATTTCAGGTACTGTTCCGAATCTCCACACACCGCCCTTGGAAACCGTCATATCATCATTGTGTTCATCGATCCGCCAAAAATAAAGTGTGTCGTGTGCAAGAGCCGAAGGCTTATACGTCAGAGCAGTCTGTCTGCCCTTAAACTCGGCTGAAGAGTTGTCCGCGTTAGCTACAGCAGCTTCATTTGTGCCTAAGTACACATCATGCGACAGCGCTTTGAAACCCGGACTCCAGGCAAGGTCGATATTAGGATCAACATATCTGGCTCCGTCAAATGGTTGCGGACTATAAGCAGTAAGCGGCTGAACTGTAAAGCTCCAGATTTGGCCTGTGTGTATAGTAGCTCCATCAGCCTCGATCTCATCGATCCGCCAGTAGTAAGTCTTTCCTATATCAAGCGATAAAGGACCATAACCGGTCTGGCTCGCGGTAGTGACAAGTGCAGTACCGTCTATTACAGCTTGTTCATTGTCGCTAAAATACACGTTATGCGAAGCTGCGTTAACTCCTGCTTCCCACTGAAGGGTTACTTCAGATTGACTAATTACACCGCTATCAGCCGGTATGGGAGTAGAAGCCCTTTCAGGATTTGCCAATTTTTTTATCTCTACCGCCGACAGCGGACGGCTGTAAATCCTGACATCATCTATTAAACCGTTATAGAACCACTGGCCACCATCTCTTGTCCCTATCCTGACAGGGTCAGCATTGGTAGCTATTGCCCCCGTCTGATCCGTAGTAGCTTGTAATTCACCATCAAGGTATATCTTGATTTGACTTCCATCATAAGTTCCAGCCAAATGGTGCCAGACATCATTAAATGAATCATCCACAGGAAACGTAGCAACCTTCCAACCACCAATATAGATGACAACCTCTATGTTGTTCCACGAGTTCTGCTTTATACAATAACTGTTGTTACCTTTACCCACATAATGCTGGTGTGCGTTATTACCGGCAGCACGTGCTTTTATCCACACTGAAAGTGTAATCTGACCGGTTATATTGACGCTCTCATCGTTACCACAATCGACATAATCATTTGTGCCGTCGAGGTCCAGCGCACCGCCAATACGGCCGGCCACCCACCGCGGCCCCCCCCTCAACGTGCCATCGTTCCAGTAGTCGGTTGTGTCAAAAGCAAAAGTGCCGGAACCATCGTCAAGCTTCCACCAGCCGACGAGATTGGGGTCTTGAGCTTTAGCTATATTAGCTATAGCTGCACTAAGCACCAAAACAACAAAGCAAGTTAAGTAAATCAGTTTCTTATACATAATATTCCTCCTTCAGAAAATTTAATTATGATCCTTTATGCTTTGGCCACTTACCAAAACGCTTGAAACAATGCTGAACGTTTGATAACTGACTATCTCCTCAGGACTTATGTTGCTTAAAAGCAATTTTGTGATTTGACTTCTACCTCCTTCCTTCATATCTAAATATAAGCTCTCACTTTAGATTTATAGGTGTTGGTTTTGAGGCAAAAATAAGTCTTGTTTAAAAATAACGAATTACCTATCCTATTAAAACCAACACCTGTTTTATACCAAATTAATCATCTCAATTCAAGCAGAAATTGCACATTTGCCGTAAGGCATCCCCTAGCGGAATACCCATGCGGGTGCGTGTCAAGATTGTTGGTAAAATCTACAGAAAGAAGCGTCTGTCATTTCGACCGTAGTGAGCACAGCGAACGGAGTGGAGAAATCTGCTTTGAAGGCAGACCTCTCCACTCGGCCATACGGCCTCGGTCGAGGTGACAAAAGGCGACCAACCATTATCCATTGAGATAATAGGTAATATAATAGCGTCCACCTCACCTACAAACTTGACATGCACCCTACCCATGCTTGGACTATAAAGGGCCTGACATATTTGATTTGGGATGTTTTCATTGTAACCGTTCACGGCCTTATATATTGAATTTGGGCCATTTTATGTCATTGCGAGCTATGCCCCTTAGGGAGCGAGGCAGTCCGTAAGGACTCCGTAGGAGAGCCGAGCGTGGCAATCTCTCTGTTGCGAAGATCGAGATTGCTTCGGCCTATCCGTTCTCCGCCACTCAGGGGCTACGAAGGATGAAAAGGCCTCGCAATGACAAAAAAAACTGGTTTGCCCCCATGAACAGTTACTTTTTATCATTGATGATAGCTGCCAATGCCGTAATCCGGTAAGGCCCTAAGGGGTCCCTAACGGGAGGATCCCTTGCGGGAGGCATCCCCTAGCGGACAAACATTACACATTTTAAAAAGCAATCGGGGCTTATATTAAATAAATCGATATAAGCCCCGATTAAACTATTAACCTGAACTAATCACTATTCTTCTGAAGGAAGAGAAACACCTATATCATCAATGTACAAATCACCTGCACCGCCAAGTTGTGGATTATCCCTATCGCCGACACCAATAACTATCTTCTTGATAGCCTGTGAATTCACGCCGGTAAAGTCAGCCAGCGGAATACTCCACTCTGTCCAGGTGTCTGTAGTCGTTGCAGCCGGGTCCGTATGTTTAATCACTGTAATATTGGCTGCGTTATCCTCCAGACCGATATACAACCCCTCAGGGGTGTTGCTTTCTATACCGATATCCTGTGACTGCCATGGGCCCGTAACCGTACCCGTCATGCTGACATCAGAGAACTCGGCTGTACATGTCACATCTGCGTTTCCACCAGCCAGGCATAAGCCCACATAGACATTCTGAAGCA
>Ga0307434_1000426_pt1 | contig 29192 bp, 27 predicted proteins | sample SalMarWE160220MG_FD_202156 | JGI IMG/M metagenome (GOLD analysis project Ga0307434, IMG submission 202156) | Salt marsh sediment microbial communities from the Plum Island Ecosystem LTER, Massachusetts, United States - WE1603-220 | ecosystem: Environmental > Aquatic > Marine > Intertidal zone >... | reverse complement strand
TAAGCCGTGAAGGAAACTCTGGCAGTTCTTCTTCTGCATTAGCAGTGATTGTAAAATAAACTGTGCTTTCATCAAATGCAACAATTTGGTTAGCAACATGTTTTGCGTATACTGTTATGTTATGTTGGCCCTCAGATAATTCTGGGAGGGTTACTTCTCCTTTGATATCGTATGGAACCATCAATGTGGAGTTGACTACCACGCTGGTGCCATTTGGATAGGTTCTTGTTACTTCTCTAGGTTCCCGTGTCCCTGTTAAAGGAATTGATACGTTGTTTTTTCCGTCTATGCTATAGCTTAAATCCGAACAATTAGGGTTCAGCAAAAACTTGAAAGTAACAATCAAGGACATTTCGTTGCTGCTATATGTGGTGTTAGTTGGAGATGTAATGCTGATTGGCGAAACAAGGGGAAAGCCTTGTCCATCTGCGGTATACTGTGCTGTAACGGTTTGGACTCCAAACGTCGAATACGTGAACAATATTAAGAGTACTATTGAAGCAAGAAGTGTCTTTCTCATGCTTTCCATCTAACTCCAATAGATGGAAATTATCGCATTTAGTTCTAGTGGAGGAACAGTTTGTTCCAGTTCTGGAACAATGAAGAATTAATTGATTATGAATCATATTGATATTTCCTTTTCCATCTTATTCCTTCAATTAAGAATATTCCAGCAGATATTACTGTGACAATTGTCAATAGCCAAAATGATCCTTCAACTGAGCTCTCAGCCAAAAGGTGAGGTACTAGAATACCAATTTCGATAATTAATGCAACTAAAAAAACGAGTCCAAACATAATAAACCGTGGAACGAGATTTTTTCCTATCCATAGGTATCCTTTGATTCCAATTTTTTCTTTAACAACATAGTTATTAGAATTGTCCTGTTGCACCAGATTCATATCAATGAGCTTTTGCAGATTCCTATATGCAACACTTGGGCTGGTTAGTTTTGCGCCTCTCATTACTTCTCTGGGACCAACAGGTTTTCCAGCTTTAACCAAATAAATATATGTCCGCATTCCGGTTGCGCTTAGCTCATCTTCAGGTTGCATGTTTTAGTGACCGGCTTTGTCCCTAAGATATTCTATATAAATATTATCTCTTATTAAATAAATGACGTTGCACGTAGTATCCATTTTTGCCCAGACACTCAAAGGCGCGACTTTGGCAACATCGAATAAAATGAGTGAGCATTGAAAGGTTTTTTGGCAAGCCACCCATCAGGGTGATGATGTTCGCTGGCGGCAATAGACCAGTTTTGGCTTGTTGTTTGAGTAAGTTATTTATCCTGATTGCGGGATATGTTGTGTATTAAAAGGGGTAAAAAATGGATTTGGAGAGGATATTATGCCTATGGCGTATGTTTTGATAACCACAGAGACGGGCGCTGTGGACAGCGTTCTGGAATCCCTGAAGCAGATTGACGCCGTTAAAGAGACGTACATGGTTTACGGCGTATATGACATTATAGCCACGGTTAAGGCAGAAACAATGGATAAACTCAGAGAAATTGTCACGTGGAATCTGCGGAGCCTAGACAAAGTCAAGTCAACCTTAACCATGATAGTGGTCGAAGAAAAAACATCATGAGACTGCAACATCCTTCCCGCTTAAATACCCAACAACAGTCAATCTGCGGAACATTGAAAATTTTATATAGGTCGACAGTGCCTTTTACAGTTGAGTATCATGGCTGAAATTTGTCCAACCTGCGGACTACCTAAGGATATTTGTGTCTGTGAAGAAATCGGCAAAGAACAGCAGCGAATTCGAGTGCGTTTAGAAACCAGAAAATGGGGAAAAGCGGTAACCATTGTTGACGGCATCAGCAACAAAGAAGCAAACCTAAGCCGGTTAGCCCAGAAACTCAAATCATTCTGCGCCTGCGGAGGAACAGCAAAAAACGATGAAATCATTTTGCAAGGCGACCACCGAGACAAGGTCAGAACATACCTCATACATCAGGGCTACCCAGAAGAAAACGTTGAACTTCAATAACAGATGAGAGAAACAAAATGGGATTACTCGCAGATTTCCGCGAAGTACTGAAAGGACTGAAACACAAGAAAGTAGGCGAAGCAACAATCAACGTTTGCCCAAAATGTGGAAGCAAAAAAATCGCTCACATGAACCCATGGTTGTATGGAATAACGCCTAGATACTATGTCTGCACAGAATGCGGATACAAGGGACCTATAGTTATGGAGCAGACAAAAACAGAGGAAACAGGCTAATCCGGCAGCTCTATACCTAGCTGTCTCCTCAAACTCTTATACCTGTTCCGGACAGTAACCTCAGTTACACCCGCAGCCTCAGCAATATCCTTCTGAGTCTTCTTCTCATTCTTAACCAAGCAAGCAATATACAATGCAGCAGCAGCTAAACCCATCGGGTCCTTGCCGGCAGCTGCACGCCTTTTCCTAGCTTCGTGAAGAATTTTGATTGCGTGACCCTGCGTCTGACCGGAGATGCCTGTTCTCTCCGCGATTTTAGAAATGTAGGTTAGAGGATCAGCGATTGGCATCTGAACATTCAGTTCTCTTAGTAGTAGACGGTAGCAGCGAGCCACATCTTTTTTGTCCACAAAACTGGCTTCAGCTATCTCCCGAAGAGTTCTGGGGGTTCCGGTGGTTCTGCAAGCGGCGTACAGAGAAGCAGCGGCGATGGCGGCGATAGATCTGCCCCTAACTAGTCCTTTATCTAAAGCCTTACGGTAGATGATAGCGGCTTTCTCCTTGACTGGACCAGGAATATATGATTTGTCGGAAAGACGATCCAGCTCCGCCATGGCTTGGGCAAGATTTCGGTCTATGGAGGAGTGAACTCGAGAGCGTATCTGCCATTTCCGGAGTCTCCACATCTGCAGCCTCGTGGAGAGTGGAAGTTTTCTTCCGAAAGCATCGCGGTCCACGCGTCCTATGGCTGTGGATAACCCTTTGTCATGAACAGAATATGAGGTGGGTACTCCAACGCGGCTCCTAGACGCCTTTTCTTCTTGAGTGAAGGCTCGCCATTCTGGACCCTTATCCATCGTCTGTTCGCGGACAACTAGACCGCAGCCTCCGCAGATGGTCTCGCCAGTATCATAATCGTGGATAAGATTGGGGCTTCCGCATTCAGGGCATTTTTCAGTTACTCGTGGGGAAACATCTTTTTTTTGCGTATCTTTTCGCCTCTCGGCAATTTATTGTGGCGAGAATTCCGTTTCTAACGTTATTCGTCTTCCTTTCAGGGTTCAGAAACGTCCGTCTGGACCCGCCGTAGTAACCCTGAGGATATGACTTAATATATAAGCGTTACGATTTGTCGTCCTGTACTTGATATCAAGTGAACTAATACGTACAGAAACCCCTTTTTCCATCCATTTTGGCTCCCGAAACGGGTGGTAATGAGAGATTTATTAATTAGAACAGAACTTTCCTGTATCATAGTGAAAGATTAAGCCCGGTGGTGTAGCGGTCAATCATGGAGGGCTCTGGACCCTCTGACGGGAGTTCGAATCTCCCCCGGGCTACCAAAGCAATATGTTCGTTTCTACTTTTCAATCTGTGTCTGTTTTGCCGAATCTGCGTTTGCAATTCATTCATAGGGGCAGTTGATTGTTTTTTGCATCAAGTTTATAGCGTTGACTTCAAAGTCTTTTGTAGGAAAAGAGGTTCACAATTTTGGTCAAAAGAAAGTGTGTCGATTGTGGTGCTGATTTGACTGATGAGGACGTTATGAAGATAATAGTTGAGGACGGTTCATGCGAAGTGTTTCCTTTTACTAGATGTCCAGAATGTCTTAAGAAAGAACTGGCGAGAAAGGTGCGCCGTTAAACGAAGAGGTTTTAATGCTCGAGATAACCATCCATAGAGAGATTTACTGGAGGTGAAAGAACGGAAAAAGTTGAATTTGAATCAGCTGATTCCCTCCATAGAAACTGGTTAAACTACAACAAGAAATACAACGTCAACGAAGACATTGAGGTGCTAAGTCAGCTGTTGAATGCTTCGCAGGTTGCACGTAACGAAGAAGAGATTTTGGACACACTTTACGATTCAACTTTAGCTGTCTTGGATTCAACAACACATCTGGACACTGAACAGAAAACTCGTGCACAATACTTCTCATATAATCTGTGCGCATGTAAAGAATGCCAAAAAGAGTGCGGCATGCACATTAACAAGAAAGGTCAGATTCGCATATCAAAGAAATTCTTCCACAACACCCTAAATCAGGAAACTCCCCCGCCAATTATGCTTCTTGAGCTGATGTACAATATATTCCATCAAGTGTTACACGGCATTTTCCCGGAACATAACGAAGAAAAAATCAATGAAAAAACGGAACAAGCATGGAAAAGCGGAATAACCGAATTAGCAAAACAAAAAAATGAACTGCAGCAGTTAACCACAGCACAAGTTTTAGACGATTAGTTGTTAGGAACCGAAAATTAGAGTGCTGCAGGGCGACGGAGCCGTTTTCTGTAGAGCACAATTGTCAGCAACGTTGCTGTCATGAATAAGGGCAGAATCATCCATGCTGGAAACTCTGGCACAGCGTCAGAGGCAACGATTTCGATGGTGTGACTGCTGTGAATGTAGCTGATGCTAAACGTGTAATATGCTCCATCATATGTTATGCTGTAGTCATCGCCCTCCACCAAAGCATACCCATCCATGCTCAAGGAGAACGTGCCCCAAAGCAAACCGCCAGGAACCACCACATCACAGGAACCATACGTTCCGGTTTTACCAGTTACATTTAGGCTCAGTTGCTTTTCGGTTTGATTGAACTCGAATCCTAATATGGTGGAGTCGCTGTTCACCGTCACCGGATAGTCCTTGCTGTCAATATACGGGTAGAACACCTGCTCTAAACCAACTCTCTGAAAATGAATGTTCACAGTTTCTACCGTGCCATCTTCAGTTTCTGAGCCGCTTATACTCCATTTAACGATTAAACCCGTCGACTTTTCCCAATAATAATTTTCAGAACCAGGCTGTTCATCAATCCAATATGTAAAATTTAGATGATTAACTTCCATCATTGCATCCCCACACTTCAGGAGAATAGTTTCGTTTATAGAGGGAGCGCCTTCAGAAGTCCCATTCTCATTTACCCAATCAGGATATAATAGGCCACCCACATTGCGGTTTGCTGAAATAATAACGAATCCAGTGCCGTCTCCATCACTCACATTTACCCAAGACGTGCCTGTTTCTGTGGTTCCATTAAGCAGGTCCCTTTTGAATTCAAATGTAACGTTGGTTCCAGAAATCTTTTGAATCGTAATAGTTTCAAGGTAGTCAACAGTGAATGGCGTAGACTCGGTTAAACTGCCATTACTGTCCCTTACAGTTCTACTGATCGCATAGGTGTAGTCAGCAGTCTGCCCAACAACGACGCCAACGTTTCCTTTAGCTGAAGCAAATTCTACGCCTGAAAAAAGCATAACCACAAGCACGAAAACCAAAGGCAAAACAATTTTTCGGTTCACAGCAAATCACACCAACTATACCAGTAATTTCTTCATGTAGGTTGCCACATCTATTAAGGTTGCTATAACAAAGAAAACAGGACTACAACTGTCGGAAACAAGGATATGAATTGCTGTAAGTGTTGTTGGCTACGTTTTTCGTTCAAAAAGTTGCAGAAGAAACAGCATAAATTTAACTCTGGCGTAAAGTATCCCATAGGCTACAGATATTATCCTAAAATTTTAGGAAGTAACAACTTATAAAAAAGGGATTATGAGGCATGCATAAGCCTCATGACTTGTTCATATCTGGACTATCAGTGTTGGTGTTTACCACGGCATTTTGAAAGATCCGAAGCGTTTTTTCTGCGTTTTAAGGAATGCGCTCTCTACTCCGGTTATGACTACCATGACATTAGCGCGATCTTTTAGGTTCGGGTCGACTTTTGCTCCCCAGATGACTTTTGACTTCGGTGGCATATACCGTTTGATCAGTTCTCCTCCGCGGTGTACTTCTTCAAGGGTCATGTCTTCTCCTCCAGCGATGTGCAACAAAACTCCACGAGCCTTTGTGATGTCTTCAACATCAAGCAACCGTTCATTCAAAGCTCTCTCAACAGCATGCTCTACTTTGCCGTCTTCTTTTCCTTGACCAATTCCTATCGAAGCAAGCCCAGCACCGCTCATGATTGCCCTCAAATCAGCATAGTCGAGGTTAATTAAACTCGCAGTTGTGATGGTTTCAGTTACTCCCTTGACAAATTTTCCAATAGTTGTGTTGGCTACGCCCAAAGCTTGCTGGAAAGGCAGACCACCCGCAAGATGATTAAGCCTGTCGTTGTCGATTATGACAACAGTATCACAGTACTGTTTGAGTTGCGGTATCGCAGCTTTCGCTGCGCCCATTCTTGCAGTTTCAATCTGGAACGGAAGAGTTGCCACACCAATAATCAAACGTGGAACCTGGTCATTCTCGAATCTTTTGTGTAACTCTCTTGCAAGTTCAACAATGCCTCCAGTTCCGGTGCCTCCACCTAAACCAGCTATAAGAAACAGAATATTTGATTTGGCAACTTCACTGAAGACCTCTTGACTGCTTTCGAGCATCGCTTGTTCTCCAATTTTTGGGTAGCCTCCGCATCCAAGGCCTTTGCATGTTTTTTCGCCTATCAAAATTCGTCTGTCAGCTTCGCTAATGCTGAGATGGTTTGCGTCAGTATTTACAGAAATGAGTCTGCCACCAGTTACGCCTTCTTGTTTTACCCAAGAGATGATGTTACATCCTGCTCCACCGATGCCCACCGCCATAACGGAAGGCTTTGAAGCCGCCGCCAATTGTTCTAATTTTTCCTGATCCGCACGCATGTTTGCCCGTGCGAGGATCAGCTGTCTTTCTAACTCTTTCATTTCATGTGTTGTTTGTGACACTTGAGTTCCCCATCCATAGATGATTTTTTGGTTTGTTGGTAGTAAGATTGTTTGCGCAGAATATAAATATTACGTCTTAAGACTCAAGATATTGTGTAGGTTAGGTGATAACCCACCACCAACTATCAGTTTTTGATATATTTCACAAAAAGAAATGTTTGTTAAATCTCAAAAGCCTCCGAAGTAGATTAAGGTGAACGCCATGAGCAAAATCGACCTGATGAAGAACTTCGCAAGCACATTTGTGGGAGAAGACTTCTACCTAATCATCAAAACCGACAACACCAGAGTCCTAGTTCACACAATCGAAATAATACAGAAAACAGACAACACCTGTCAAATCAGAGACATCCCAATAGGAGATTACTTTTTCCGCATTTTGGCAGTTGACGAAGACAACAGACAAGCATACTTTTTATGCAACTGGAGCGAACAACTCTTACAAAGCTTATTAACTCAGCGCCTTCACGCCAAGGAGGCAGGTTTTAACAAAATCGTTATGGTCAGGGAAACATCTAATGCAGATAGCTGGGTTTTAATGTGGGGCGATACATCAGTGAACAGCCACAAAGAAAAACTGCAAAAACCTCTACAATTAAGGTACATCTATTAGATAATTTCATCATCTTCTTTTTCTACAGTTCAGACGTTTTATGCCATTGGTCTTTTAGGCGTTTTTAGTATGGAGACTTTGATTTGGTTGATATGTTCGTTGGTTCGGAATGCATCTACCAGCTTTCTGAGGTTGTCTGCTTCTCCTTTTACCACGATTACTTCCAGACAGTAGTCTTCCTCTATGTGAGCATGAAGATAGGTTGAGATTATATCTCCGAAGCTGTGCTGAATTTCAGATATCTGCTCGTTCTTCGTTCCTCTTTCGTATATGATTGTTATGGACGCCGCGATTTCTCCCTCAAGCTCCCTGAGACTTCTGCTCTCCATAATGAATGCTCTTAAAGCTTGCCGGACAATCTCTGATCGGTTAGCGAATCCCTGCTCCCTGATGGAGTTCTCCACGCGCTCTAGGAGTTTTTCTGGAACTGAAACGCTGATGACTGTCATGTCACGCACCAACTTATTAAAATCTGCATTCACATTTAAATATATTTTATTAAAAAATAGAAAAAATTTAATAAAGTTCCGTTGTGCACATACTAAGCAAAAGAAAGGTACAGCATCATGAACAAGCGCCAGAAACTCTTTGTAGCCGCAACCGCTATAATCGTCCTAACAGCGGTATTTGCCACCGCTTTCTACTCGCAGCAAAACAAAACGGAAGACGATAACCTGAAAGTTGTAGCCACCTTTTATCCCCTCGCCTTTTTTGCCCAGCAGATAGGCGGAGAAGAGGTGACGGTTAAGCAGCTTATACCCGACAACACGGAGGTGCACACTTGGCAGCCGTCATTCGCTGACATTTTAGCCGTCGACGCGGCTGAGGTGATAATCTATAATGGTGCGTCTCTTGACCACTGGTTCGAGGACGATATGCTACCCGCAATCGATTCAAGCAACAAAATCGTCGTAGAGACCACCAAAGGAGTGAAGCTCACCGAAACTGAAACCGAACATTCTGACGAGCATGAAGAACTCTATGACCCCCACACATGGATAAGCCCCTTCCTAGCGAAACAGCAGGCTCAAAAAATATACGAGGCTCTAATCCAGAAAGACCCCGATCATGAGGGTTACTACAGCGAACGCTGGCAAACCCTGAAGACACAATTCGAAGAGCTGGACAACAAATACCTGACTGGGCTCTCAACCAAAAATAAGGAGGACGTTTTTGTTGCCCATTCCGCCTTCGGATACCTCGCTGACAGGTACGGCTTCAAGCAGCATGGAGTTATAGGCATATCCGCAGACGAGCAGCCGAGTGCCTCCGTTTACGCTAACCTCGTCGACATTATGATAGAATATGAGACTTATGTGGTGTATGTGGACCCAGTTTACACAGCCGAATCCATTCAAACCCTCAAGAACGATTTGGAGACTCGTACAGAGCAGAGTGTGCAGATTCTGAAGCTCTACTTAATGCTCGGCGTCATAGACAATTTAGATTACTTTGGGCAACAGGAGAAAAACTTGGAAAACCTAAAGATAGGCTTAGAAGCCTCATAAGAATAAGGCAAAGTTGAAATGAAATGGCAGACAATAATCAATCGGGCGTCATGAAAGAAGAAACTCCCATACTGGAGGTTTCAAACCTCTACGTGAACAGATCAAACTCTTTGGTTATCGAACACGCCGATTTCGCAATCCACAGAGGAGACTACGTTGGAATAGTGGGTCCCAACGGGGGAGGAAAAACCACTCTTATTCTGGCTCTCCTAAACATTCTGCCCAGAACCAAGGGAACCATCCGTCTCTTCGGAAGGAACATAGAATCATTCTCCGACTGGGAAAAAATTGCCTACGTTCCTCAACACGCAGTTAATTTTGATCCAAATTTTCCGTTGGCGGTAAGAGAGCTGGTGTCCCTTGGCAGAGTGAACAAGGGTAACATGGGAAGAACGTTGAAGCGAAGCGACTGGAAAGCTGTGGACGAAGCCCTTGAGTTCATGGGGATATCTGAGATTGCAAACAAAAGGATTGGGCAGCTGTCTGGGGGACAGAAACAGCGGGTCTTTGTGGCTAAAGCTTTGGTTAGGCATCCTGAGATAATTTTTTTGGATGAGCCTGTGGTTGGCGTGGATGCGGAGACTCAGGAGAAGTTCTACAAGAAACTTAGTGACCTTAATGTTACTAGGGGCATCACCATTCTGATAGTAACTCATGATTTGGCAGCGGTTTTCTGTCGGATGTCCAAGGTTATGTGCGTTAACCGGTGGGTTAACGTGGCTGAAATAACTGAATCTTTGGAGCCCGAAGAGGTTCTGAGGAAAGCCTACGGCGAGCATTTCCACTTTGTCTTCCACCAGCATGAATGTAGGCGGGTTTTCGAAGATGAATGAATTCGTTGAGATTTTCAGGCTTCTGGAGTTCCAGTTCTTTCAGCATGCGCTACTGGGCGGAACTGTAGCGGCTTTGGCTTGCGCGTGGGTTGGTCTCTTTCTGATACTGCGGAAGGAGGCTATGATAGGCGATGGGATAGCGCACACTGCTTTTGGGGGCATAGCGTTGGGGATGTTTCTTGGTGTCAACCCAATCTTGACTTCGTTGCTGGTTTCGATTCTTGCCATTTTGGGAATATCTTACATGAGAAGGAAAGGTTTGGCTCAGTCTGACTCTGCCATAGCTGTGATGTTGGCAGTAGGGTTTTCCGCGGGTTTAATCATAATAAGTTTGGCTGGCGGATTCAATGTTGAGCTTTTCAGTTTTCTCTTTGGCTCAATCCTAACCATCGATCAAACAGACCTAATCATAGTGTCGATTCTGGGAATCTCGACGATACTGATTCTGGGAGTCTTCTACAAGGAGCTTCTCTCCATAACCTTTGACGAAGAGGACGCCCGGCTGATGGGTATCCCTGTTCGTCCGCTGTCGTTAGCCTTCAATTTGCTGGTGGCTGTCACCATTGTGCTTTCAATAAAAGTGGTGGGGGTAATTCTTGTGGTCGCCCTCCTAGTGTTGCCTGGGCTCTCGGCTCTTCAGTTGAATCTTTCGTTTAAAGGAACAACGTTGGCTGCCATAGGCTTCGGAATCCTCAGCATGACCACAGGCGTACTGCTCTCAGCGCTCTACAATGTGGCAACAAGCGGAGTCATCGTCTTCACCGCAGCAGCAATCTTCCTATTCACAGCAATCTACAAGCGACTAGAATAATGAGAAGGTTCAGACGACAGTCGTTCTGATAGATTATATTCATATTTCACCTTTTTCGTTATGAAGCATAAAAGAGGCTTCCGTCACGCTGATTTGAAAGGTGATAACTTTCTTCCAGAGATTGTACAGGCTCAAGGTCGTCAAGAACACCACGTTACTTGTTTCAAAAAATAGTTTCACCGAAAGGTCAAGGTGTTCCCTGTTTGCCCGTTCGTTAAGGGGCAAGCCGCTGTACGTGTTAGCTATGAACACGATTTTTTCGTTTCTTCTTTGGTGTTCAATGAATCTTGCTAGCTGGTTGACTTTTGGGTTTTGAGCTTCAATCTTTCCTTTTGCTGAAGCCACTTTAACCACGATGTTTTCTTTCAAGCCTAGGAGACCAAACTCGGCGTTTTGAAGAGTCTGTATGCCCATGTCTTCGAGCATTATCTGAACCGCTTTAATGACATTTTTATGGTTTACAGAGAACAGTTTGCGGTATTCTTCGGGGGGTACACTACTGTTCCACTGGTCTTGAGGTCGTTTGGAATCAGGAATTTCTACAGAACTTAACCACGAATGCTCATTCTGTCCTTCTTCTCTATTAGATAAATTCATCAGAAGTTTTATCGATTTAGCGCGGCTGATTCGTGTTGTCCTTGGCAAAAAATGAATTTTTCCACGGTCGTTAATTGTTATGGTAGCCGCTATCGCGTTCTGGGACTTGTTAACCGCTATGGGCTCAAAACTGCAGTTTGCCGTGTCCGTCCAGAACAGCTCGTTCTCCCACTTGTCGACGTTTTTCATGTATTCCGAGAATCTTTCATCAGTGACGACGACTGTCCTTCCCAGTATCATGGGGTTCACTGTCAGCTTTTGTGGAAAGGGAATCCACGAGTAATTTAGGGGGATTTGTTTAAACAGGATTTTTAGGGGTTTTCCCATTATGCAGAAGATTTCTTTGTTATCTCGGATGAATAGACGGGCAGTTCTCTTCAACAAACCAATGTTATTGAAGAGCGTTGGAGGATAATCCTTCGGAAACGAGGCAAGGTCAATTACTAAGGAGTCATACTGTTCCATGTCCCAAAAAGGCTGCGTCCACCTAACGCAATCCGCATTCTCCTGAGGCGTAGACCCAATGATAAGCGTTCTATTCACAGCCGTCTGACTCCTTCACCAAGTTCCATTGTCTACAATAGAATCCTAGTTTAGGTTTTTAAAAATTTGGAGAACAAAAAATCCAGAAAGGAAGGAAAACTTCAGTGTTCAAGATTAAATTTTAACCTTTCTCTCTCTTCCTTTCCTGTCCTGTCGTCTCCTGTCCCCTCTTATCTCTGTCCTAGCTCTCCGCTCTCCTCGCAGAAAACGTAAGATACACAATAAGAAACCACAAACAATAAAACCTGATTGATGAATATTCAGTTTTTGGGAAATGGAAAACAAGAAAGGGTAACTGAATGACTGAACTAATGAAAAAATTAATTATTCTTGCCTTTTGCGTTTTAGTCATTTTTATTCTATGTATTTTTCTTTGGACTTTTTACGTCACTACTAACCCTAATGCCACAGACACAGAAAAATGGATAATCATTGTTATAATTCCTTTTTTAGTACTAGTTAGTGGAATATACTCAATTGTCAAAAATAACCACTTATGAAGCATAAAGTTCGCACATTAAAATGCTATAATCCTTGGTTTCCATTCATTCTTTTCTTTCCTCAGAAACTTAGCCAACAAAAGAGACTCTTCGTTAATCAAAGTGTCAAGTGTCTGCCTTTTGCCATGTTTTATTCTTGGAATTTCAACATTGCAATTGAAAAGACCGTTTAATCCATCAGTTAAACGGTCAGCTTCGTATTTGCAGAAATGTATCCTCTTCCCCCACATCTTAATCCTCATTATAACATCTGGTTGTTTTTATTGAATAACGGGGTTTCACAATTTTTTGCTAACACCGGAGGATGCAAGTGGACCCTATTAGGCTCCTAATAGCAGTTCTATATTGAAAACAAATTTTTTTCTGAAATTCAGCAGCATAACAGAAAGTTTCTGTCGAATGTTCACACAGTTGTTAGCAGATTTTTGCTGATCTTCGGTCTTTTGTTGTTGCTTCGGCGAGTTTTCTTCCTAGGTTGATTGCCTGTTTTTCGTCTATCTCCCAAGGATTTGCACGTTCCGGAACAGTTTCAATAACGATTCCAGGTTTAACGAAGACAGGATTAAAGACTCCAATTATGCGATCTATATTTTCAAGGGCAACTACTTGTCCGCCCGTTCCAGTAGTGAACACCGCCATGGGTTTACCCGCCATTTTATTCCGTATCGAATAAAGTTTAGTCAGCAAAGTCAAAACTTTCCCAGACATCACACTGAAATGTGAAGGAGAACCTATAGCATATCCATCCGCATCAATGACCTCCTGAAAATCAACCTCCTCTGTACGCCTCAACTCAACATCCACCTCACACCGTTTCACACCTTTTGCCACAGCCTTAGCAAGCTTTTCCGTGTTTCCAGTATTAGAATCATAAATTACCAAAATCTTTGGACACAAACAAAACATCCCCAAAAATAATATCAGAAAAACACTATTAAAACCAATTGGTGCACACGCAAGTTCTCTTGTTTGGTTTTTGTTTTTTATAAAAAGAGGAAGAAAGAAAAACTGGATTCCAAGATTGCAAGTTTACAAATGATAACTTGCGAAGCGTTTATTCGTCCTCTTCCTCTTAGTTTTCAGATTCCACTAGTTCAACAGTTTCTTGCGCGCCCAAAAAATTGTATCAATAAGAAAAGATAGAATTATAGAGATTAGGGTTTGCTGAGGCTCCTGCGCAGGCATTGAGTTTGGGGAATGTTGGAGGAAAAAATGAACAAAAACCTCCTAACCTATCTACTATTGCTTCAGTTCTGTGTAGTGCCTGAGTCTTTTCAGCCCCCATCTTCTGACGCTTTACTTCCTAAAAAAAGGGAAGGAAATTGATTGGTTATTTTTGTTTTTTGAGCGCCATGTAGGCTATTAGGCCTATGATTATGCCGATGGCTGCAAGTATCAGGATTACCAGGTCTATCGTCAAGTATGCTGGCAGTCTGCTTATTGTTTCATCTGCTATTGAAGCTGCTGGCAGCTTGCTTGCAGTGGTATCAGCAATCTCTTCCGCGCTTGGGCCTTGATAACTTGGGTCTGCTGGCGCGTCTATACCAAAGGTGGTTGTTGCCTGTGAGGCGTAGTAGGCTTCGGAGCCTTCGAACATCGCAGTGACGTGATACTCGCCGACAACGCCGGGAGTCCACATGTGGCTGAATGTGCCATCCGAATTAGTTGTGACATATGTTGAATACCATTCGCCATTAGGATCAAGAACCTTCAAAAACACTTCCACACCTTCAACGTCTTCTGGACGCGGAAACTGCTTGTACACGTATAGCATCCACTCGCTCATGTCCTCATCAGATACAGCGGGAACACCACCTGGGAAACGAAGTCTTATATTAGCATCCTCGGTGCCCGGTGATACATCAGTCACTCTGCCCCTTATTATTACACTATTTCCCTTCGTGGTAACATCGTTTTGAATCCACGCTTCGGTTTGACTTGCACCCCTACCGATAGCATACATGCGCTGGTCGTAGGTATCCATGGTTGCTATTATGCTGTCACCAATAATTGCTAGTCCTCCCCAGCCGGTTTGACGGAACAAACCATTGGCTCTCCATATTACATCTCCAGTTGTAGCGTTGAGACAAAGGAACGGCGCACCGCGCGGTAACGGCTGATTGCCAGAGTGCTCTGCAGATCCTATGTAAAGTTTGCCTTCGGTAATGAACGTTATTCCGAGCCACCAATTACTCGAAAATGGGCTTTCAGTGTAGGGGTCTCTTGCTTCGTATGTCCACAGCAGATCGCCTGTCGTAACATCGTAACAGTACAATATTCCTGCAACTCCAGAAGCGTAAAGCCTGCCATAAGCAATCAGATGAGATGTAAGCATTGTGCCTTCATAGAGGTCTAAATAGTACTGTGAATCTGTTGGACCCCAAATCATCTCTCCTGTTTCAAGGCTAACACCGTAATGTTGCCTAAGCTCTTTCGACCATAGAACACCAACTTTGTCTTCTGCACTCCAAGCTGCCCAGCTTATACTTTGGTTGCCTGCAATCCAATCAGAAGGTGGCGCCCAAGATTCATTGAATAGCACTCGTCCTTCTTCTCCCTGCTTCAAGCTTAAGCCCCAGACCGTGACGCTACTTGGTATAGCCCCACCCATCATCCCACCGCCAAGGTTCGAACCGATTACTCTGTCGCCAAAAAAGCTCGTTTGGACGCTTCCAAGCAAACTCCTCGGTATCGTCACATTCCAAGCCCATCCTTCCGCGGCTGCTGTAGTGTTCGCTCCCGCATCAAACGTTATTCCGTTGACTACGTTTCCCCAGCTACCGCCGTGTTCATAATATCCTGTAGCTGATGCTTCTATAAATCCAGGCATGCTCCACAGACCCATCCAACCATTCATTTGATCGACATGTAGTACATAGAGTGCACCATTGGAATCGCGTAAAGTGGTGCCTGACGGAACATTCTTAATAGTGAAAGCCCAGTTTCCAGTGTAGGCGTTAAACGCATGCCAAGCTCCTGGTAGATACATACCTGTCCAGAAATCATAGCCGCCTTCTGTTATCCATAAGTACGCATAAGCGCCCATGTAGTTGAAGCCTTGATAATATAATATTTGCGCGAAGTCTATCGTTGCGTTGCCCATGAAAACTTTAGTCCAAAGTTCTTCTCCAGTGTGCAGGTCTACGCAATGATATTCAACTGGCTCAGGAAAAGCGCCCATTGACAATGCGCCAGCCGCATAGGTCGCGTAGTAAAGGTTTCCTGCAAGGATAAATCGGCTGCTCCATAAGCCCTCGTATGCATCTCCTGTTCCGAATCCAACAGCACCTTGGTTTATTGATTCAGCAAGCCCTACATCTCCTCCAACGAGTCCTCCTATAGTTAGCGGCTTTGTCCACAGTATATGTGCAGTCTCTGGTGCATATTCGTTGTAAGGAGCGAACCGATTACTCGGATCGTACAGCCAGCTTGCTGCGACCGTGTACCATTCTCTAGCTTGTGAGTCTATTGGGCGAGTCCAGTATTCGCTGGGAAGTGGCACGTTAGGATAGTAGGGTATTGGTTCATCCTGTACGACAAGTGTTAACTCGTCGCTGTCACTAGCCTTATAAAGTATGCTGGTTTCAACGTACATACCCCAGACATTAAATCCGCTAAAGTTGTACCACTGCTCCGGGAAATGCGACTGCAAAACATATTCGCCAACCATGTTAGGTGTATAAATATCGCCTGATCCACCTGTTGAGTCGGTTGTGTAAGGTCCTAACGTTTCAGTTTCGCCGTCTGGATGTTTAACTGTTACAGTTATGTCCTTCCAACTTTCAGTAGCGTAATTGAGTGGGTCTGTAATTCCGAAGTGCAGCAGAACTTGTTGTCCAACACCAACAGGATTAGGGTTAGCACCAACGAATGCATAGGTTTCTTTCGTTTCCTGTGCGTTAGTAACTGGTAAAGCAACAAGTACAACAGATATAGCTAATACCGAAATTATAGCGATAGTTGATAGTTTTGATTTATAATGTAATTCTTTCAATTTTTCATTCCTTTATATTTTTTTGTTGAATTCTGGTTTCGCTTAGCAGTTGTTCTGTCAGAAATTTTTGGTGACTTTTATAGCCGCAAGTTTTGTCCTACTGTAGGGTTAGCTGCCAACTCTACCAGAGTTCGACAAAGAATAATTGCCTTTTTGTCCTTAAAAAATTTGTCATGCACTTAAACGGGTATATGTTGGTATATGTTGGCTCATACAAAAACCTGCCACTATGTATGAATGATTGGACTTTCAGGATTAGAGGCTCTTCCAGAAAACCTATTCATGCACACAAACTTTTTGAACAATACGAACAATGGAAAAAACAAAAACAAGAAGAATAGGGTTTGCTGAGGTTCCTACACGGGCATTTTGAGGAATGAAAAAAAATGAAACTTTCTCGGCAACTATCGCTTTGTGAGTTTCATTTTCCCGTGCTGGAGCCTTTTCAGTCCCCCTCTCTTCTTCCATTGTTTTACTTCCCACAAAAAAGGGAAGGGAGAATTGTTTTGGTCACTTCTGTTTTCTGAGCGCCATGTAGGCTATTATGCCTATGACAACACCGACTGCAGCGACTATCAGGATCACCAGATCTATCGTCAGGTATGCAGGCAGTCTGCTTATTGTTTCATCCGCTATTGAAGCTGCTGGCAGCTTGCTTGCAGTTGCATCGGCAATCTCTTCCGCGTTGGGAGCTTCCTCTTCTGCTGGGCCTACTCTTAGATATGTGGTTGCTGCTGAACCATAGTATGCGCCAGAACCTTCGAAGGTGGCGATAATCATGTATGTTCCTTCAACATCAGGCTTAAAGGAATGTGCCCAGTTTCCGTATGCATCGCTGGTAGTTGTGCCGAGCATCTCGTATTCGTTGTTAGGATTGACTAGTTCAATTTTCACCGTAACACCAGTTGCGTCTGGACGTACACCACTTGACCCTGGACTCTTTAACTGCTTGTACACGTACATCATCCATGCGCCCTGATCTTCATCAGATACGGCGGGAACTCCATAGGGAAATCGTAGCTTCTGTTCAATGTCTTCTGTGCCCGGAGAAACATCAATCACAGTACCCTTAATCATTGCATCGCTTCCAAGCGAAATAACGTCATTCTGGATTAAAACTGTGGTGGCGCTTGGACCTTTGCCAATAGCATAGATCCGCAGATCGTAGGTGTCATACCATGCTATTACGCTGTCGCCTATTTGTGGGTGACCTCCCCAAAGGGTTTGACGGAACAGACCGTCTGCTCTAGCTATTTCGTCTCCAGTTGTTGCATCTAGAATTAACCATGGTGCACCGCGGGGGATAGGTTCAATGGCAGAGTGTTCAAGGTGACCCAAGTAAATTTTGCCGTCAGTAATAAAGTCTATCCACATCCACCATTGGTTAGCAAACAGGTATTCTTGATATGGATCGTCTGCTATGTAGGTCCAAAGGGTGTCGGCGGTCTCAGGATCGAAACAGTATACGTAGCCGCCGGCTCCAGTTGAGTAGAATTTTCCGTCCCATATCAGAGTCGGGCGCTCTCCAAATTCTGTCCAGCCATATAGGTTCATGTAATATTCGGGTTCAGTTGGGCCACTCATAAACGCGCCGTCGTCAGTGCTGAAGAAATAGTGTTGTCGTTCCCATTTTGCCCAAAGAGCCGCAACTCCATCCTTTAAGCTTGTGGTTTCATATTCTATTACTGGAGTACCTATTTCCCAATCCGCTGGTGCATTCCAAGTTTTACTGAACAGTAGTGTTCCTTCCTGACCTGCGTCCAAGCTTATGGCCCAAGTGTTGACTTCTGTGTAACTGTATTGGAGACCGAATATCTTTCCACTCCAGACATCTGTGTACTGAGCTCTGTCACCGAAGGTAGTTGCACGAACCACTCTTGATCCACCTGGCAAGTTGTTGGGGAACGTGAATTCGGATATGTAAGCACGCTGTGCATCTGCTGTGAGTTCTCCGGTGGTTTCATTTGCTACTTCTGCTGCGTCCCATGTCTCATATCGCGTGTGCGTTCCATAGTTGTTGCCTGCAGGACCCCAACTGCCTGGCCTGGGGCTGTCTTCGCCGAAGGGGACAATAAGATCTGTCATGCTCCATATGTAGCCTTCTCCTGTGTTCCAGTTAAGGTTTACGAGGTAGATCCAGCCTGTGGATTCATCGATAACGGTGGTGCCAGAAGGCACGTTCGCAACTATAAATTCATAGTCTCCAGTGTATGGGTCGAATGCATACCAATCAGAGCCTTTAGTGACCCAGAAGTAATGGTAGATTGCATGATGGTTATATCCTGCCCATTTCAGGTTCTGACCAAAAGCTATGGTTCGGTTGTCTAGAAGAACTTTCTTCCATAGTTCTTCACCAGTTCGCAAGTTTACAGCAGTATAATAGAGGGGGCGATCGCCACCGCGGGCGGCGCGGTGGGAGTAAATAAGTATACCGTTGATTATAATTCGATTATCCCATTTGCCTTCATATGCATCTCCATGACTGAATCCCCAGTCTCCCATCGTTCCTCCAGCCATTCCTCCCCATGTCAGCGGTTCTGCCCAGAGTATATGTGCGGTCTCTGGTGCCTCATCGTTGCCAGATACAACTCTTGGACCTCTAGCTGCTGGCCACAGCCAGCTTCCTGAAACAGCGCTCCATTCCCTAAGCTGAGGGTCTATTGGACGTGTCCAATATTCGCTGGGAAGAGGTTGACCGGGGTAGTAGGGTATTGATTCGTCCTGCACAACAAGCTCGAGTACGTCACTTTCTCCTGCCAAAATTACAGTGCCAAGGGGTACACCTGGTGGCACCTTCCCTTCCTCAACTACTTGCTGAGGGAAGTGTGTCTGGCAATAGTGGGTACCGGTCATGGTAGGCGTATATACTACACCTGTTCCACCAGTCGAGTCAGTCCTGATATCACCAATAGTATCAGTTTCGCCGTCAGGTCTCTCAATAGTTATGCTTAAATCGTCCCAACCTTGGCCTGCACTAGACAGCTGCTGAAAAATTCCGACATGGAACAACACTTGCTGGTTGACGCCTACGGGGTTAGGCACAGCACCAAGGAAAGGATAGCTCTTTCTACTTTCTTGTGCGGTAGCTGCTGGTAAAGCAACAAGTACAGCAGATATAGCTAATACCGAAATTATAGCGATAGTTGATAGTTTTGATTTATAATATAGTTCTTTCATACCTTTTATTTCCTTTTTGTTTTAAGTAGGGTGTAGCTTTAGCAGCTTATCTGCCACAGATTTGTGCGGTGCATCCCAGCTGCCAAGACTGCCCTAACTCTGTGTCTAATTATTCTGTTTTTCAATTTAAGATATTGTAACTGTAAGCGTCAGTTACAAGTCAAAATTCATAAGTCATTGCTAAAATTCATAAGTCACTACCAAATATATTATTTGTGAGGGTGCAAAGGGGGATTTAACATCGGAGCTTCAGGATGAAATACAAATTCTGGAAAGTTTCGGTCTTACATACAATGAAGCCAGAGTTTTCTTGGCTCTTACCATATTAGGCGCTGCTAGTGTAAAGGAAATTTCGAAATTTTCAAATGTTGCTAGGGAGCCCATCTATCGAGTATTACCTAGACTTCAAAAATTAGGCTTGGTTGAAAAAGAGATTGCATGGCCAACAAGATTTTCTGCAATCACTTTAGATGATGCAGTTACTGTTTTGCTTGGACGTAGGAACAAAGAAACTCTTGATTTAAAGGAAAAAGTGCAACTGTTGCTTCGTTTGAAGAGCAGAAAAGCAGAAATGGAATTTCTGGAAGAAAAATTTGAATTTCTTCTAGTTCCAGCAAAAAAGAGGCTTGTCAGTAAACTTGAAGATGCAATAGGTAGAACCCAAAAATGCATATGCATTCTAACGTCAAATGAACGTCTTCTAGGTATGGTGGATATTTTCTCTGCAGCAATTGAGAAAGCCTTGTCGAGGGGCGTTAAAATTCGGATAATCACAAGCAAAAGTGAAAGGGTGTTATCACCCACAATTTTGGAGTTTGGCAATAATAATTCTCGCATTGAGATTAAATACGCTCTATCGGATCCCAAGTATGCAGCAACAATCATCGATGAGAGAGAGGTGATGATTATAACTAAACCATCGGCGGAACTCTGCTGTGAGTCCTCTGCTTTATGGTCGAATAACTCTAGCCTCGTAAATATTGTAGAAGACTATTTTGAAATATTATGGATGGTGGCTCTAGAAAAACCGGAGTTTAGCATCAACGGTGATCAAAAATAAGTTTCTTTAAACTATAGTTTGGGTTTGGAGGCAAATTTTAACCTTTAATTTAAACCTGCCAAATCTTTTTGGTGAAGAAGGAAAAAAGTAATCTATAAGTAAGAATGCACGAGAAGTCGAATTATATTCTTGATGATCTTTGAACCTTAATAGTTTATACTTTTACTCTGAAGTCTTCTTTGACGACGTTGAGTACGACGTTTGTGACTGTTCTGCTTACGTGGGGCATTTTCAGTGTGGATTTGATGAAGTTGTTTAGTGTACTCCTGTTTTTGAATCGGGCAACCACCGCTATGTCGTAGTCTCCGGTGATGTCGTAGATGCATATAACCTCGTCCAGTTTGGCAAGCTCCGTTTCCACTTCGGGCAGATACCGCCCCTCCGCCTCAATAAGTATGAGAGCAGTCAAACCATACCCAAGCTTAGCAGAATTCACCATCACCGTGTAGCCCTTCAGGATGCCGCTATCCTCCAGATTCTTCACGCGGTTGTAGGCTGTTCCAACGGCTATGCCGAGGCTCTCAGCTATCTTGTTGAAGCTTTTTCTAGAATCCTCCTGCAGTAAACGGATGATGCTGCGGTCAACGTCATCCACTTTATGAGATGAACCATTACTCAGTTTCCGTTTCCTCCTTTATTGAACGATTAACCATTCTGCAATTTCGTTTTTTGTCTCATCATGAACACTTGTTCATTAATAGAACAAGTATATAAGTTTTCCTTCAGCATATCAGAAAGATTTATATACAAACATGTAATATTCTCACATTCAGCTGAATGAATGGTGAATAACATGGAGGCCATTAACACAGCAAAAGAAACACTGAAGAAAAACAAAATCCGATGGGTACACACAGCCTTCGTAGACATGCGAGGTCTAATGCAGGACGTAGTGGTACCCGCGAGACAATACACGGAGGGGCAAGTCCTAACCGCAGGAATCGGATTCGACGGCTCATCTGTACGCGGCTTTAAAACCATACAAGAATCCGATATGATACTCAAACCAGACCCAGAAACATTAGCCATCATCCCATGGACAACCGACGAACAACAGAAAAGCGCAATAATTCTGGGAGATATATACGAAGCATTCGGAGGCAATGAACCCTCTGAAGTAGACCCAAGAGGATACGTGGCCAAAAGGGCAGTCCAAGCAGCAGCAGACATGGGCTACACCGGCTTCTTCGGTCCAGAACTGGAATACTTCGTCTTCAGCTCCATAGACCCCACAAACCTTGTCTGGGACATGTGGGTCAGCCCAAAAGGCGGCGCCGGAGACTCATGGGGCGCACCACGAGTTGTACCCAAATCCCCAGAAACCACGCCCGGAAGCCACACCCTAAGACCAAAAGAGGCATACTTCAGACCGCCGCCAGAGGACACAACCGTTGAGTACCGCAACGAGGTTTCCTCACTACTGGAAGAAAACTTCGGCATAGAAATTGAGATGCATCACCACGAGGTTGCCACTGCCGGGCAAATCGAGATAGACTTCAAGTACGGAGAACTGGTGAAAACCGCTGACAGAACAATGTTCTACAAGTTTGTCGCCAAAAACGTTGCAAAAAAGCACGGATTAATCGCAACCTTCATGCCCAAGCCAGTTTACCTTGACAACGCCAGCGGCATGCACGTTCACGCTTCCCTGTGGAAAGGCAAAAAGAACGCGATGTACGACGAGAAAGACGAGTACGCTGAGCTCAGTCAAACGGGCAGATACTTCATCGGAGGCCTGCTAGAGCACGCCAGAGCCATAACCGCTGTGACCTGCCCAACAGTAAACTCCTACAAGCGGCTTGTGCCCGGTTTCGAGGCGCCCATCTTCATAATGTGGTCCCGCCGCAACAGATCAGCCATGATACGCGTTCCCGTATACTTTAAGGGTCCCGAGTACGCCGCAGCCAAACGCGCTGAACTACGTTCCGCTGATCCATCATGCAACAGTTACCTAGCCTTTTCGTGCATCCTGATGGCGGGGCTTGACGGCATAAAGAAGAAACTTGACCCAGGCGACCCGGTGGACGAGGACGTTTACGAGATGAGCTCTGAAAGAAGACATGCGCTGGGCATCAAGGAGCTGCCGACGACGCTGAGGGACGCTTTGGAGGCGATGAAGAGCGACGAGGTGGTTCACAGGACCCTTGGAAGCCACATATTCGATGCCTTCATAGAATACAAGACCAACGACTGGAACCAGTACTGCCTCTATGTCACTCCGTGGGAAATAATGAAATATCTAGACTATTAAGAATAGAATGAGGAGAGGTGAATAAGCATGAAAGCATATCTGCTAATTGAAACCCGACCTGGAACATCCGAAGACGTAGTCAAAGCCATCAAAATGCGGTTCAAGAATGTTCTGCATGCCGACTCCGTTTACGGACGACACGATGTTATAGTTGTGTTGGAAGCTCCAGACCTAGAAACACTCAACGAATTCGTATACAAAGTGATAGAGAAGGACCCAAACATCGTCCACACCGAGACGGCGATCACGCTGTTCTAAAAGAAGGAGAGAAAAGCAGTTGTCTAAAAAAGATCTCCGCACCAAAAAGATAAGGGCATTCGTACTCTTGACTATGAGACCCGGAACTTCGGAGGAGATCGTAACTTCAAGGAAGATAAAGGGCGTGATGATGGCTAACTCGGTTCTGGGAAGATTCGATGCCATTGCAGTGGTAGAGGCAGACAACTCCGAGGAGCTGACAAAGATTATCTACGAGATGATTGAGCAGCATCCCAGCGTGGTTCACACCGAAACAATGCTGTCAATGTTCACACCGCAACCGTGATTCCAACCCAAAAACATAACAGCAGAGAACACTAAGCGCCACGTCGGGTCGACTTTTAGACCCGGCAACCATCCCCTTTTTGTTTCAGTCATATTGAATTGCCGTCAAGCTGTCCAGTACGACAAGATTTGCAGATTATTTATTTGGAGTTCTGTCCTGAGAAAATTTTTCACGTCCTCGTCTGTGAGGAAGCGGTGCCCTTTCTTGTTGGTGTGAACTGGAATCCCGGTTCTTCTCAGTTTGTCGCCCTTAGCCGAGTCGACAAAGATGTACTGGGCGCCTTCGACAGGAAAAATGAGTTTTAGTCCCGTATGGTCTCTGGCGGGGATGCTCTGGGCGATAACATAAACGACGCTCTTGGGCTTCTTTTCGAATGCTTTTTCCTTGAATTCTTGCCAGCTTTTAACTCTAATATTCGTTTGTTTGCTCACCTTTTGTGGCTCAGAAAAAAACTGTTCAAGGACAGTGTTAAGCCTTTTGACTTGTTAGTCTGACTGTTCAACCTGTGTGGTTCCAGTAGTAAACTTTGGGATACTTGCCTTGAACAGGAAACTCTGGGTCGTCGTAGACTATGTCCAAGCCATATCCATACTGGTCAAGAAGATTGCGTGACAGCTCCCATATTTGCTGCGCTTTTTCGTCAGGTCCCCATAAGCCCCAAATTTTATCTTCAGGGTCTCGCATGCCCCACCCATAATTTTCGGGCAAAACCAGAACTGCCTCAGCTTTAACTGAACCCTGTTTCACCGCAGAGGACTGTACAACCTCATTCCAGAAGCGCTCCAAATATTCAAAATGCTCCTCTTGTAACGTTCCGTAGGGCCCGTCCATGTCTTCAGCATAATTGAAAACAACAACATACTCTGCTTCTGCCTCATACGCCATACGCATCTGATCATAGATTGCCTTGCCAGTATCCAAGTACGGCGGATGATTATACTTCCAAGTTATAATTGCTCCCCATTCTTTATTTTGTAGTGTTGCAGCCCCTCTAGTGAGGGCTATGTCCTGTTCTATTGTGTGGTTCCAGCCTAAACTGGCAAGTACAACATCGTAGCCCGCCTTGTAGTCAAACCAGTAAAGCGCGTAATCAGCGATGAAGGCAGGAGTTATTGTTTCTTTTTTTGGTCCGCGTAACAATCTTTGATGTAGACCTTCAATGAATCCCTCTGCGATTTCGTCATAGGTTTGGAAGGGGTGCATGTTCAAAAGCTCTTCATACGTGTAAGTAACGTTATAGTCTTCCACAATTTTGGGAATAAAGTCAACATCATCAGAAATTTGTGTTATAATTGTGCCATTAGGATAGTAACTAATCCGTGTATAGGTATGATTGAGGAAAGAAGGATCGGGAAGACCCTCATCGTTGTATGGGGAGCCTGAAATCTCGGTTATTGATAACAGAATTCTTCCATTGGGCAAATATTGAATGGTTGTATTTTCATCTATCCTGCCCTGAATATGCCCGCCGCGCGAATCGTGATATTTCAACCATGAACTATTGGTGGCTTTGTCCCACAACCAAACTTCGTGATCTATCATTTTTCCGCCCAGTTCATCACCATAGTATATCCCTAAAAATCGGTCACCCCATCGATCCTCATAAGTTTCCGACCAATTGTTCAAAAACCCCCATTTGTCAACACCAAAATAAACCATTAAGTACATCCCAGAAGAAACGGCGTAATCACCTATCTCATTTATTTTGTCTGGAAACTGCTGTAACGGACCAGATTGCAAAACAAAGAGGTTGGTGCAATTTTTCACTCTGTCAATGAGCGTTTTTGCTTCTTCTGTTGAGTTTCCGCAGTATGTGACCCCCACATAGAACGGTTTCGTTTCCTTGTTTTCGCCCAACAGACTATAATGAACAACAAATACGGTGGCAGGCACAAGTATCAAGATAATCACGAGAAGAGCGAAGACTTTTCTCATTTCGAGAGCACCCTTTAAACCTGACCAAACCTTCTTCTTTCAGTCAGTATGTTATCATCTGATGAAAAGTTTTTGGCATATAATGGTTTCTTAATCACCACACAACAAGTAAAGGTTATGGCATAACACAACCCAATCAACCATGAACCATTTCCGTTTTTCAGAAAAGATAACAGAAAGCTTTTTTTCTGACATTCTGGTCAAACATTTGTCTATTATATGGTGAGTGTCATGTTTCTGACTTTCGTGCCCACCGAAAAGCTTGTTCTCGCGGGTATAGCATTATTTATCGTTGTTGTCGCTTTTGTTCTAGACAAGCTGATCCGCAGGTCAATAGACCAGTATGGAAAACGCGTGAACATGGAGCCTCATGCAATCAACATTTTGAAGTTAGTTGCCAGAATACTTGTTGCTGCAGGTGGCGTAATTGCTCTTATGGTCCTATTCAATGTGCCCACAGACTTGTTTCTTGCAGGCGGAGCCTTGACAGGAACAGCCATAGGTTTCGCGTCCACTCAAACGGTGGGCAACTTCTTGGCGGGTTTCTACATCATGATTTCCCGACCGTTCATGGTGAACGATTACGTGAAGATCGGAGACGTAGAGGGCGAAGTGAAGGAGATAACCATCAACTACACCAAAATCTACACGCCCACCTACAACATAACCGAGATACCGAACAGGAAAGTTTTGGACAGCATAATCCACAACTACTCCGGAAAAAAGAACATAATCGATTACTCCTTCAAGATGGGCTTCCCGCATCTCGAAAACAGAACAAACAAGCAGCTTATAGAGGACTGCATCAAGCCAGCAATCGAGCAATATTACGAAAAACATAAAGATATCCTTCCGAAGAAGCCTGAAGCAAGCATGCTGAACATGGACAGGTTCGGGCGGGATGTTAGTATCAGAATGTTCTTTCCAGAGGGAAAAATAGACGAGTTTTACGACCTCCAGCCAGAACTCATGAGGGACATAGTGCACTGTTGGGACAAATTCAAGGCAGACAAATGTGATTGAACAGTTGACAAGCTTAAGTTAACATTTAGCCATTCTCTAAGTATCGCAAAGGTTATGTGATTCTTTTTGGGAGAAGTAACAAAGTAGATTGGAGACATGACCCGTGAAGAAGTTTGATGTTGTAGTTGTTGGCGCCGGAACAGGGGGATGCTTAGCAGCCAAGACCGTCGCCGAGGCTGGGCTCACTGTTTGCATGATAGACCGCAAAGCAGAACAGAAGATAGGAGACAAGGTCTGCGGGGACGCCATAGGGAAACATCACTTTGACAACATAGGCATAGCGCATCCCACAGGAGAGGAACTTGACCAGACAATGGAGGGAATCAAAGTTTACTCCCCAGACATGGAAACCGTCGTCAACATCAAGGGCGAAGGCGTCCACGGATACCTGATTAACCGCCTACTCTTCGGCCAGAGACTACTAAAAGAGGCAAAAGACGCTGGGGCAACCCTCATCGACTCAACCATAGTCACAGAACCAATCATAAAAGACGGATACGTCGTCGGAGTCTCAACAAAAGACAGCAAAACAGAAGAAAACAGCGAAATCTTTGCCCAAGTGGTAGTTGATGCAAGCGGGCACTCGGCGGTTCTGCGAAAGAAGCTTCCTCCAGAGATGGGCATCGAACCCGAAGTCAAAGACGAGGATGTGGAGATTTGCTACCGCGAAATTCGCGAAGTGAAAGAGCCGATTGATGAACCCGAATTTTGCAAAATTTATCTTGACCTGCAGCGTTTTCCGGGAGGATACTGCTGGATTTTCCCCAAAAGCTCAACCACGGTTAATGCGGGCTTGGGAGTAGCCATGAAAGAGGGCTTTCCTAACCCCAAGGACCTGTATAACGAGCAGGTTTTGTCGATGCCTCTGTTCAAGGGGTCACGGGCTTTAACTGGCGGAGGAGGACTTGTTCCAACAAGGAGACCAATAAGCCCCATGGTCGGAAACGGGATAGTCATTATCGGCGATGCTGCTTGCCAAGTTAACCCGATTCATGGGGGCGGAATTGGTCCATCAATGATGGGCGGAGCAAAAGCTGGGCATGTCATCATAGAGGCGCTGGAAAAGGGTGATGTGAGCCGGGAATCGCTCTGGCCTTACACTGGGATGTTCATGGAGGAGTATGGAGCTAAACAGGCGGGACTGGACATATTCCGTATACTTCTTCAGCGGCTGAGCAACAAGGAAATGAATTATGGCATGAGGCACCATCTTATCACGGACGATGACTTGCTTAAGGCTAGCATGGGCGAAGACTTGAACCTTAACATAACCGAAAAGACGGGAAGGCTGTTCAAGGGGCTTGGAAGCCTGTCCCTTCTCAAAAAATTGAATACCACCGCCAAACTCATGAAACAAATTAAGGCATTGTATAGGAACTATCCTTCTTCCCCTGAGGGCTTGAGAGAGTGGGAAGCGGAGACTCGGGATTTGGTTGATAAAGCGAAGAAGCTTTAGAGTGCACTGAATATGCGTTTGGCAGCATTAGTTACTGGCGGAAAGGATTCGGTTTTGGCTCTTTACCGAGCACAGCAGATGGGACACACAGTCGAAGTTTTAGCCACAATGATTCCCAAGAGAGAGGACAGCTACATGTTCCATTTTCCCAACATTCACCTGACAGAGCACATTTCCAGAGCGGTTGAGATTCCGTTGGTTACCGCCGAAACTTCTGGGATAAAGGAGAAGGAAGTGGAGGACCTCAAAAGGTTGCTTGCGTCCCTTGATGTGGAGGGTGTTGTGTCGGGGGCAGTGGCATCGTCTTATCAGAAGCAGCGAATCCAAAGGGTATGCGATGAGTTGGGGCTCAAGTCTGTTACTCCGCTGTGGCACGAAGAGCCTCTAGACATCATGAATGAGCTGATTGACCTCAAATTCAAGGTTATCATCGTGGGAGTGTACGCCTACGGCTTCGACAGGACCTGGCTGGGAAAAGAAATCAACTCTGCAACATTAGAGAAGCTTGTGGAACTCAATAAAAAGTATCAGATTAGTTTGGTTGGTGAAGGTGGCGAATACGAGTCACTGGTTTTGGATGCTCCAATCTTCAAGAAGCGCATCGAAATAATAGAATCAGAAATCAGCTACGAAAACGGCAGTGGCATCCTTGTCGTAAAAGAGGCTAAGCTCGTAGATAAAGACTGACAAGTTTTTCCTAAAAATATACCATAAATCCCTTTTTGTGGACTAACAATATATACCCAGCTTGATGGATAGATAATCCCTCAACAGAAAGAGGAGATACCGTAATGGCGTCTAAGCTGGATTATGGTAATTGGGTTCCCAAGAAGATTATCTACGGATCATTTGCAGTTGGTTTACTGTTTTTGGTGGCGGCTCTATGGTTCATTTTTTTGCTGATTCCTGCATTGTTGTTCTTTTTGGTTGCCGCATTTTTTGTGTACGCCAGCTACGAGTTCTCTTCTGCAGGAGGGGATATTCAGAACTCTGTCTGGCAACTAGTGCTGTCGCACTTGGATTGGAACTGCAAAGGGAAAGCGTTGGATATAGGATGCGGAAACGGTGCCCTCGCCATTAAGCTTGCTCAAAAGTGCCCACAGGCGCATATCACGGGAATTGATTACTGGGGGAAACGCTGGGAATACTCCAAGAACACTTGCGAAAGGAATGCAAAGCTTGCGGGCGTAAATGAGCGGGTGATGTTCCAGAAAGCCAGTGCCACATCATTGCCTTTTGACGACGAGTATTTTGATGCTGCTGTGAGCAATTTTGTGTTCCATGAGGTCAGCGACGCCAAGGATAAGCGGGAGGTTATCCGCGAAGCATTGCGTGTGGTTAAGAAGGGCGGAAAGTTTTCATTTCAGGACGAGTTTCTAGTCAAACAGATTTACGGAAACCCAGAAGACCTAATAGACACAATTAAAAGCTGGGGAATAAACAAAGTTGAACTC
>Ga0307434_1000425_pt1 | contig 29204 bp, 20 predicted proteins | sample SalMarWE160220MG_FD_202156 | JGI IMG/M metagenome (GOLD analysis project Ga0307434, IMG submission 202156) | Salt marsh sediment microbial communities from the Plum Island Ecosystem LTER, Massachusetts, United States - WE1603-220 | ecosystem: Environmental > Aquatic > Marine > Intertidal zone >... | reverse complement strand
CCACCCTATAAATGTTACTTATAGCAATGGTAAGCCCGGAGACTCGCGGAGGGGTTGGCACTCATAGCAGAAGTCGTTAACGGCAAAGCTCACCGGCGGCTTTGGGGCGCAGCGGAAAAACCGACCGGTGCAGCGCCTTGTGAATTTTTGCCGAACCATTTTCTGGCTGCTTTCTGATACCAAATTGCATTCAAACGGATACTATTGATAGATGTCATTGCGAACGAATGTGAAGCAATCTCAATATGATAGATTGCCACGTCGCTTCGCTCCTCGCAATGACATGATTGCAATTTGGTATGATAGCCACTTATAGTGGTTCCTGCTTCTTCAAATTTCTGACTGCCCCGGTGGTTCCAATAAGAATCAGGCAATCCCCGGCCAATAACCGCTCTGCCGGATTTACGGTCGCAATCTGATCTTTGCCTCGCCGGATTCCAACCAAAGTGACTCCATACTTTTGACGAAAACTGAGATCCGCCAGCGTTTGGCCTGAAAGTTTCGAATCATCCGCAACCCTGACTTCTGCAATTTCAAAACGATCTCCATCCTCCGTATCTCTTCTCATTTCAAGTTGATTGAGTACCTTTTCGGCGTCTTTTAATCCGACCGGAGGCCCCATGATGAGCAGACGGTCCCCTGGAAAGATCCTGAAACCCGGCTCCGGGTCGTAATTAACCTGCCCGCCCCGGCTGACAGCCAGGATTGATACTCCCGCCATCGATTTTAATCAAAAGAATTCCTCGATGCTCTGCATCGGGGTTAATAAAAAGTCCTTTTGATACCTCGCAGCTCTGCTGCGGGGTAGTTCATTGATTCTTTTATCTGCATAACACCGCAATCTGAATGATGGGCCGATAACCATGTAATTACGAAAATATCCAGCATGTGCACTTAACACTGTGCGTACATAATATCTTCTATTTTTTCTAATAAAGTTACTACGGGGAGTATTAAATAGTTTGTTTAAAAACTGTCATTGCGAGGAGCGTGAGCGATGAAGCAATCTCTTCAATACGTGTAACAATGAGATTGCAGCGCTCCCTTCAGTGGCTCGCAATGACCATAAGTGATGTTATAAAACAATGCAGACTATTTCATGCACTCAGCAGTAATAGGTTAAGCGTTGATATCCGGTCTCATGTCCCTGTCTGCAAAAGGGAAATCATCACGATCCAATGGGCTGGTCATCCCAATTGCGCATCCCAAGCGCTCTACGGATTTCTTGGATCTCTTTCTGAATCCGATTTCCGTCCGCGCCAACTTCCCGCAGAAGTAGAATGGCACACCCTATTGCAGTTTCTGCTTCCTCAATGCAAATGTCTGTAGCCCCCATTTCCTCTAACCAGGCTTGTTCCTTGAGGTATCGGGCCCGGGTAAAGACATGTATCTCAGGATTTAATTCCCTGGCTGTCACGATCACCGTCGTACGTGCAAGTATATCGGGAATGGTGACCAAAAGGTAGTCGGCCTTCTGCACCCCCGCTGCTTTCAAGATATCGCGCTGGCTGGCATCACCGTAAATGGCAGCCTGCCCCGACTCTATCAGGTTTCGGACCGTATCGAGATTCAGATCAATGATCAACAAGGGAATATCAAAATTCTTAAGGATACGGGATGCGGTTTGTCCCACGGGACCATAACCCACAATCACGGCTCTGGACTTGGTTACAGGCTTCTGGCCGGGTACGGATAACCGGAGCTGTTCCTCCTTATGTAACATCAACTCTTTATAGCTTGCCCTCTGGCTGAGAATGCGCCAGATCCGTTCTTTCCTGCGGAGCCATTTCTCAAGGCGAGTAATGGCACGGAATAAAGGGGGGTTTGCGGCAATCGAGATCAATGCGCAGGCAACCAGAAGGCCTTGCGCATCTGCTGAAAGGAGGCCGCGTGCCATCGCCTCGTTCGCTAATAGAAAGGAGAACTCTCCGATTTGAGTCAGTGCTAAAGCGACAGTGATCGCAGTACGCACCGAGTAACGAAGGGACCAGATGATAAGAAACGCCGTTAGAGGAGTTGCAAAAATAATGATTCCAAGAAGTCCGAAGAGAAGCCGGGGTTCCTTGATAATGGCTTGCGGGTCAAAGAGCATACCTACGGATACAAAGAAAAGGACGGCGAAGGCGTCCCTCATCGGAAGAGCATCAGCAGCCGCTTGATGGCTTACTTCCGTTTGCCCGACGAAAATGCCTGCGAGAAATGCACCCAATGCCATCGATACGCCGAATAAAGCTGCTGATCCTGTGGCGATCGTCAATGCCAGGCTGAGGATGGTGAGTATGAAGAGTTCTCGCGACCGTGTGCGTGCCACAAGATTTAAAAGCCAAGGAATTGCTTTTTCCCCGATAATTATAACAAGGAGGGTTAATCCGGCCAATTTTGCAATCGCCCAGGCCAATGTAATAAGCAGGCCTTCCCAACCTCCCCCGGATAGCCCCCAAATACTGGCCATACCAGGCAGGGCCATTAAGATAAAGACGGTGAAAATGTCTTGAAGGATTAGCCATCCGATTGCAATATGGCCCTGGCTGGTCTGAAGAAGATCGTTGTCAGTCAGGACACGAATTACGACAACTGTGCTGGCTACGGATATGGAGATCCCGAGCACGATGCCTGGTCCCGCATCCATACCAAATGAGATCGCAACAAGTGTGCCCAGTGTCGAAGCCACCACGATTTGACCAAGGCATCCTGGTATTACGATTCTCCTGACGGCAAACAGGTCATTGAAATTAAAATGCATTCCAACCCCGAACATTATGAGAATAACGCCAACCTCGGCAAAATCATGGGCCATTTTGGGGTCGGCGACAAAACCGGGAGTGCAGGGACCAAGGGCAATTCCCGCCAGCAAATATCCAATGATCGGCGAAAGGCGAAGCCGCTGAGCAGCAAGGCCCAGCACAAGGGCCAGAACCAAACTCACCGATAGGTTGACGAGAAATCCTAATCCGTCTTGCATGTATTGCCCACGATAGAATTGTATAAACTTATGTTACGCAATTGCTGTAGAAATGTCAGTTGAATGAGAAGCTTCTTCAATTTCCGGGCTAAACGTTGATACGGCCACTGGATCAGCAACTTACTTGCAGAGTCTTCCGCAAGCTTTCGTAGGATCTACGTGGAATGATACCTCGAAGACCCTTCCAAAGTCGAACGGATATCTGTCTGCGTGCCTGCCTGTCCCGCCGGGCCGGCAGACAGGCGGTCACGCACAGGCAGGCTCGAGGTCCACATAAACCCACGTATCGGATGCGGGGATTTGGGAGCCGGAATAGTCCGTTTATTGTGTTTGGCTACCCAATAAGCAGGTTATTGCTAGCGTGGCAAAATCGTTTATATCGCTAGACTATAGATTACATACAGAATGGCCAATATCAACCACTTTTTCCAGGCCATTGCCTCAGCATAATCCCGATCACCCAGTTCTCTTTTGGTTTCTCATAGGCTCACGCGGCCCGATACATCATAAATCCACCCAACAGTGCCAGGAGAATGAGGACTATTTTTCTGTACCCCTCCTCGTGCACCTTTCCGTAAAAGAAGGAGCCAACGTACGTTCCCGCTATCAGCATGGGCAGGGAAACCATAAAGAATCGCAGTACAGCTAGACTGGTGAGGCCACTCATGGCATGGGAAAAGGCCACGGTTATGCCTGCGACAAAGAAAAAAACCTGGAGCGTCACCTTTATCTTGTCCTTGTTCCATGGCTGTAAAGAAGTGTAAACGATCACGGCCGGGCCTGTTGCGCTGAATGCACCGCCGAGGCAACCTGCCAGGAAACCGAAAAGATATGCCCACTTCGGGCTGATTCCCCTATGATCGGATCGAAGGGACAGGCTATAGAGGGCGTAGCCGGTTAGTATGATCCCAAGGATCCATTGAATAGTGTCCGTTTCTAATCTCTTGAGAAAAAAGACCCCAACAGGAACCCCAGGCAAAGCACCCAGAAGCAATGGATAGACAGCTTTCCATTCCAACTGTTTCCAAAGCTGCTGGAGAAGGACAATGGTTATAGCGAGGCCGAAAAGGGCTACCAAGGGAATAACCGTTTTGATTTCCAGAAAAATGGCGAGCAACGGTAGCGAAAGCAGTACCGAACCGAACCCTGAAAGCCCCTGTGTCACACCTGCAAAGAAAACAACAAGGCACACCAACAGATACGTTTGCATAACAGTCCTTCTTTACCGGATCCATCGGCTCACATGCGTTAAGCCGCTCCAATAGCCTCACTGGGTTGCAGACGAATACCTACCTTTGGGTTCAACCTATACTATCACAGCGAAAATGGTTGAAGCAAATGCCTTTAGGAGGGTTTGTGGAATCGGGAGAAAGGATTTGAGCTATTTGACTCAGCGTTTCTATTATGCCTTCTCAATTAGAAATATCCAGGCTTCGGTGAAGGGCCGCCCGCTCCTCGTTTTCCTCTTCGCCCTTGACAATTCTTTTCCACATGGTACATAGGGCTTAGGTATTACCATGGAAAGCAAGGTTTAGGAAACGCACTGCGCCGAGGATTCTCGGATCATATAGCCGTGAGGTTTTTCAAACGAAAGCAGGTTCTGTTAGACGAGGAGGTAAATGATGATTATTGTCGGTGAGAAGATTAACTCCACCAGAAAAAGCATCGCCCAGGCCCTGGACAAGCGGGATGCCGAGTTCATAGCTACCGTAGCCCGCGAGCAGGCCCAGGCTGGAGCCCACTATATCGATGTCAATGCGGGAACCTATGTGGACGAGGAGGTCGATCATCTGTGCTGGCTCGTAGAGGTGGTGCAGAGTGCGGTTGACCTGCCTCTGTGCCTGGACAGCCCCAATCCCAAGGCCTTGTCAGAAGCAATCAAGCGTCACAAAGGGGATCCTATGATCAACTCCATTTCCCTGGAAAAGGACCGCTTTCCATCCCTTCTCCCCGTGGTTACCTCTCAGCCCTGTAAGGTGGTAGCCCTGTGCATGGCCCAGACATCTATGCCCCGTACGGTTGAGGAAAGGGTCTCGGTAGGCTCAGAGCTTATCAGTAAGCTCACCGATAAGGGCATTCCCATCGGCGATATCTACGTGGACCCGTTGGTGCAGCCCGTGGCGGTTGACATCGGCATGGGATTGGCCTCTCTTGGCGCCGTACAGAAGATCATGAACGACTTTCCGGGGGTGAACACGATCTGCGGACTATCAAATATCTCCTTTGGCCTCCCGAACCGCCATCTCATTAATAGAAACTTCCTTGCCCTGGGTATGGCATACGGCCTATCAGCGGCCATCCTGGATCCGACCGACACAAAGATTATGGCAACGCTTCTGGCGGTTGAGATGCTTCTCGGCAAGGACAAGTATTGCCAGAACTTTATCAAGGCCTATCAACAGGGCCGTATTGCCGGGAATTAGCTGACACAAATATGATAAACTCGTAAAAGTCTTTTTATCTGTCATTGCGAGGAGTGGAGCGACGAAGCAATCTCGTAAATTCAAGTACTTACATTGAATGAGATTGCTTCGCTCCCGCCCGCCTCGCCTTGCGGACTCGCATGGCGGGCAGGTCGCTCGCAATGACACAGATGGCGACTTTTTACGAAACCATCAAATATATTTCATGAAATCAGTGGAAGAGAGAAACGTGAGTCGCGTGATCACCGGATCGCTTTAAAAAAGAGGAGCTCCTGGTGCCAATTTTTTGTGCATCTCAAGGAAGGCTCTTGTGCGCCCTGCACCGAATCTGATTTCAGTGGGGTGTTTCCATCCAGCCTGAAGCTCGCTGCCTATTATCATTCATTAGGGAATACCAAAAAATATCTCTATGCTCTTGTATGTCTTAGGAAGGCATGACCTCCATGACCCTGCCTCTTTTTGCGCCGGCGTTATTCATGTACGTAAGTCACTTAGTACATGAGTTGCCAAGGAAATCGTTGAGAAAAAAACTTGACTCGAAAAGTTATTTATACTATGATAATCATAATATAAATGATTTAAGTAGTAATAATAATTATAATAAATGAACTACGCCGCAGCAGAGCTAAGAGGTATCAAAAGGAATTTTTATTAACCCCGATGCAGAGCATCGAGGAATTCTTTTGATTAAAATTTTTCTCTCCTGCAATGAGCTTCAAGGCAAAAATTTCATCTTAGAGGAGGTTCAATTGACACATTCGTTTCCTATACATCCGCTTATCGAGAGGGAGGACTTGATAGAACGGCTCGGCGGGAGAAAAGAACGCGCTTTTTCACGGTCACTGCGCAGTAAGGTGCATCATAGTGCTCGTACACTGTATCGGCTCATGAGCCCCCACCTCCTATTTACGAAAGAGCGAATCAAGAAGATTGAACGCGGACGCATCTATTTACATGGCGGCGTGACCCTCAAAAGCCCAAAACTTTCCCGGGCCCTGCATGATTCAGAAGAGCTTATCTGTTTTGTAACCACCATAGGAGCAGAGATCGATTTCGAGATCAAGGGGATGATGCGGCAGGGCCGTTTATCGGAGGCATTCATTATGGATGCCATGGGGTCAGTGGCCGTTGAGAGCCTAGCAGAGCAGTTTCATCGGCGCATGGAAAGGCAATACAGCGAGAACGATAAGGCCGTAACGCTCCGCTTCAGCCCCGGCTATTGCGATTGGTCGATTGAAGAACAGAAAAAACTCTTTGAATTGTTTGACTCGAACACCGCTGGCATCGAGTTGATGGACTCATGCCTCATGATGCCGCGGAAGTCTATCTCGGCCGTATTCGGCGTGTATCCCGTTTCCGGCGGCTCCGCCCAACCCCCCTATAACCCTTGCGTGGAGTGTCCCAAAAACGATTGCCCCTCGAGAAGGGCCTGAGGTCACGGGCCAGCGCGAAGTTTAACCGTAAAGAGATTTTTTCTTAGAGCGGCGAAGGCGCGTCACGTACCATCGCGACGAGATTTTATCATTGGAGGAAAAAGATGAAGATAAGGAAGGGTTTGTCAGGCGGTCAGTATAAACCACTGACCCATGAGGATATTCAAAAGATTCACGCAACGACTCTCAAGGTCTTGGCAGAGGTAGGCGTAGAGGTAAATTTTACTGAAGCTCGAGAGCTTTTCAGGGGCGCAGGAGCAGAGGTCGATGAGGCCAGCCGAATCGTCAAGGTCAATCAGGATCTGGTCGAGGAATTGATTGAGACGGCCCCTTCCCTGGTTCGGCTCTGCGGGCGTGATGAAAAAGGCGAGCTTGATTGCGAGATCGGTGGAGATGCGGTGTATATGGGAACAGGGGGAACAGCCCTGAACGTTCAGGATCCAGGGGCCACGGATTCTCGGCAATCAAAGCTGGTAGATGTGATGAACATGGCTCGGCTCGTGGAGACCCTGGATAATATCCATTTCTATATGCTGAACGTGTATCCGAATGATCTTCCTGTAGAGGAAGTGGATGTCAATAGATTCGGTGCAGCCTTACTGTGGACGCGGAAGCACGTAATGGGCGGCGTGTATACGTTGGAAGGGGTGAAAAACGTCATCAAGATGGCGGAATACATTGCGGGCTCTGCCCCAAAGCTCAGGGAACGGCCCTTTATTTCAATGGTCACCTGCCCCATCAGCCCGTTCAAACTCGATAAGAGGTATGCCGAACTCACCATGGAGGCGGCGCGCAACAGTATTCCCGTGGTGGTTCCAGCAGAACCTCTTTGTGGTGCTACTGCTCCCATCACGCTTGCCGGTACTATTGTGGTGCAGAATGTGGACAGCTTAGCAGGTGTCATGCTTACACAGCTCACGCACCCCGGGGCTCCAACCCTCTATGGATGCATATCCTCGATTACGGATCTCAGAGACATGAAGTACCTTTCCGGGGCGGTGGAGATGGGTCTCATGAACGCCGCCTCGGCGCAGATGGCCCAATTCTACCAACTTCCCCTTTATTCCACCGCGGGCATGTCTGATTCAAAGGTCAATGACGCGCAGGCGGGATATGAGTCCGCCATTACGAGTCTCATGGTGGCCCTGGCAGGCGGGAACCTCATCCACGACGCCGCGGGATTCTTGGAATTTTGCATGACTGCTTCCTACGACAAGCTCGTGATCGATAACGAGATCATTGGCATGGTGATGCGGGCCGTTGAGGGCATCGAGGTGAATGAGGAGACCTTGGCATTCGATGTATTGAAGGAGGTGGGACCCGGCGGGCATTTCATCTCCAACCGCCACACCCGGCGCCATATGCGTTCAGAGCAGTACATACCCCAGCTCAGTGACAGAGAAAACCGGGATCAGTGGGAGATGAGCAGCGGAAAGGATGCCCGCGCCCGAGCAGCCGAGAAGGCTCGGGAGGTTCTCGACGGTCCAGCGGAATCAGTGCTTTCCCAGGGGATCCGAGAAAAGATAAAAAACGACATACCGGGGCTCAGAGAGCTCATCTTGGCCTTGTAGCGAGAGGAGGTAAGGAGAGATGATTCTCATAGGAGAGAAGATCAATGCCACACGTCCTTCTATTAGGTCCATGATCCAGAATCGGGATGAAGGGGCGATTTCAGAGCTGGCAAAACGGCAAACCTATGCAGGGATCAGCTTTATCGATGTAAACGTGGGAACAGGTGTGGGATCGCAGCAGGAGGAGGTTCGATCAATGGAGTGGGCGGTCGAGGCCATCCAGAGCGAGGTGGATATTCCTCTCAGCATCGATAGCTCTGACCCGGCTGTGCTGGAGGCGGGGCTCAAGAAGACAAACGGCAGGGCCTCTTTGATAAATTCGACCAAGGCGGAACAGCAGAGCCTCGAGGAAATCGTTCCCCTGGCCTCAACCTACAAGTCTCCCCTGGTAGCCCTGACCATGGATGAGTCGGGTATTCCAAAAACCGTACAGGATCGGCTCCATGCATGCGAGAAGATGGTCAAGGCCTGTGAGCGGTGGGGAGTTCCCATGGAGCATGTATTTTTCGATCCCCTGGTTATGCCCATTGGGACGGATATCAACCAGGGCTTGATAACCCTTGCGGCAGTCACTGAGATCAAAAAAGAGTTTCCCAAGGCGAAGACGGTCCTGGGCATCTCCAATATCTCCTACGGGCTCCCTGAACGGCATAGGCTGAACGCGGCGTTTTTGCACATGGCAATCTATGCGGGTCTCGATGCAGCCATTGTTGATCCCCTTGATGGCGACATCATGGGTGAAGTACTGGCAGCCGAGGTATTGGTAGGCAGGGACAGGCACTGTCGCCGGTATACACGGGCATTCAGGGATCGGCCTTGATGGAGAAATGCGGAAAGGACAGGAGAGATAAATGATTGAATCGTATAGAGAGGGGGTCCTGGTCAAACCATATGAACGGTTGAATCAGGAGCAAATCAAGTGGCTGGACGAGGCCTCTTTGGCTCTATTGGCAGATCCCGGAATCTGGTGCTACAACGAGCGGGCAGCCAAGCTTTTTAAGGCACACGGCGCCAAGGTATGGGAAGAAGAAGGGGGTTCTCGATACTGGAGGGTGAGCCTCCCGGCAGGCCTCATAAGGGAAGCAGTGTCGCAAGCACCCTCCAAGTTTATCCTTGGTGCAAGGAAGGAGGAGAATCGGCTGCTGCTCGATGCCGATGTGCCTCGCATCTATTTTGGCTCCGGGTCTGAGGCGAATATCTGGTTAGAGGCCGAGATGGATGAGTTCGTGAGTGTAAAAGACGGAAAAGCAACGGTGCGGGTGCCGCGGTTTACGGAACTAAGAGGCACCACAGCCCTGCTCAGCCGTGCAGCCAGGCTGTGCGACAAATTGGAACACTTGGATTTTTTTATCAGACCTTTGAATATCCAGGATCCGGAGATTACCCCTGAAAATCACGATGTCAATAAATTCTTCGCGAGTCTGCACAACACGACGAAACACGTGCAGGCCGGGCTCACCACATTGGAGAGCCTGGGAGACGTGGTGCGAATGGCGGAGCTCATTGCAGGCGGGCCTGAAACCCTCAGGGAAAACCCTATTATATCCTTCATAGCCTGCGTTTTTAAAAGCCCGCTCCAGGTCGTTAACGATACCGCCGAGAAGGTTTTTGCAATTGTTGAGGCGGGGCTGCCCTTAGTTATCTCATCCTCCCCCCAGGGAGGCTCTTCGGCGCCCATTCAGGAAGCGGGGATGGTGGCACAAATCAATGCAGAGATCCTGGCAGGTATCGCGTTGGTCCAGTTGATCAAAGAAGGGGCTCCTGTACTCTATGGAAGCGTTCCGGTTCGGGCGCGCCTGGATGATCTCTATGATTTCTATGGGTGTCCGGAATTTAACCAGTACAATATGGACTGCGTTCAATTGGCCCGTTTCTACAAGATCCCCTGTTACTCCACAGCAGGGGTCGGGGATGCCAAGGTCCCGGGCATGCAGGCCGTCTTTGAAAAGCTCTTTACCCACCTTTATATGGCCATGAGCGGTGCGCAGTACATACATTATGCCCTGGGGCTCCTGGATCGGACCAACAGTTTCAGCCCCCTTCAAGCCGTGCTCGATAACGAGCAGATCGGCAAGATTAAACACTGCCTAAGAGAGCCCAAGATAGCGCCGCCTGTCCTCGAGGAGATGCTCAGGATGGTGAAAAAGGTCATGGATTCACCGTACCGCTTATTCACGCGGCATGTCAGAAAGGCCTTGCACGCGGGAGAGGTGTCGGGTCCCTATCGGTTCGAGAGCAAGGGCATGGAGGATAAGGTCCTTGAGAAGGCCCTGGATTACCTGGCCGAATTAGAGGCACTGCCATCGCCTCAGTTGGAGCAGGCTACCGTGGAGCGGATCTTTCAGGAGATCCCAGGCCTCCTGCCAGGAATAGAAAAACCTCCCCAATAGGGATACTAATTGTGCGTCTTAAATATTTTACAACTTATTGAAATAATAGCATTATTCTACAATTCCGCTGTTCCAATGTTCTAATTGTGAGCGAAGCGAACATAGTTCGATGGAAACGTCAGAGAGGAGATAAGCCATGGAGGAAAAGGAGATTCTGGAGAAGATTTCATTCAACGTGATACAAGGCCGAGTCGAAGCTGAAGACGAGGGATTCGACGGAGGGCTGGAGGGGCAAACCGCATCCACCGAGCTCGTGGAGGAGGCCCTTACCCATGGGATTGACCCCAAGTCCATTGTGATAAACGGCCTCACCAAGGCCATGGAGGTGGTAGGGGAGAAATTTGAGAGGGAGGAATATCTTATTCCGGACATGCTCGCCTCGGCAGAGTGTGTAGGCGCTGCCATGGACATCCTGAGCCCTCACTTGATTCGGGCGGGTGTTGAGAACAAAGGGAAGTTCATTATCTGCACTGTGGCAGGAGATCTTCACGACATCGGAAAGAACATCGTTGCGATCATGCTGAAAGGCGCGGGATATGAGGTAATTGATTTGGGCAACGATGTAACGACCGATAAGATTGCCGAGACCGTGAGAGAAAGCCGGGCCCCGTTTTTAGGGCTTTCAGCCCTGTTGACCACCACCATGAGGGTGATGAAGGAGGTGCTTGGAAGGCTTGAGCAGGAGGGTCTTCGAGATAAGGTTACCGTTTTCATCGGCGGCGCACCCACATCAAAGGGGTTCGCAGATGAGATAGGGGCAGATGTTTATTGTAAAGACGCATTCCAGGCAATCGATGTATTGAAGGGAATGGAATCGAGTGCATGATATGCATCCAGCCACCAAGACACAAAGGCACGAAGAGAGAATTTAGATTTGTAACCATTAACACATAAAGAACTATACATTGCGGTACAAATTATATGCTCACACATGTGATATATAAGCTAGTAGGGCCAGATCTGTTGTGGAAAATGTATTCTTCGTGCCTTTGTGTCTTCGTGGCTAAGTTACTAACTTGGAGAAGCTAATATTATGGCTGAAAAGACGGCATATTCCCAAGCAGCCGGCACAGGGAAATATGACAAGATCACAGGGCTTCTGGGAAAATATGATAATGTGCGAAGGTTCTGGGAGGATCAGCTCACGGGTATTTTCCTGCGTCCCGCCTTAAACGACCTGGTGGATGAAAAAAGAAGACGACTCGAGCGCATCCGTGTCATTGATTTGGGGTGCGGAAGCGGAGACGGTTATGATCTCATCATGGGGGTAGCCACCAAGGACCCTGGCCTCTATGAATATATTACCGCGGCACTTACCGTCGACATGCTCAAGGAGTATGTGGGGGTGGAAATTAACCCCGATTTGCTCCGTCAGGCCGAGGAGTGCTATGGGAGTGATCCCAAGATGAGGTTCGTAGAAGGCGATCTATCCCATGGGCTTCCTCCCGAGATCCGAGAGGACCAGCCCTTTGATCTCTACTTCAACTCCTACGGGACCCTTTCACATTTTACCAACGAGCAGTGCGTCAAGATTATCTCCGATGTCTGCAGGCACGCGCCCGAGCGCGCCCTTTTCATGGGAGATTGGTTAGGGCGTTACTCCTACGAGTGGCAGGATCTCTGGCACCACCCTGCGGACCAGGAATACTTTATGGACTACCGCATCTCCTACATATACCCTGAAGAGGAGCGGGACACGATAGAGGCAGCCTCTTTCCCGTTGAAACTAGCTTGCCGCGACGAGATCGTGGATATCATGAGCAGGGCCTCTCAGGAGACAGGGGTAGAGATTAAGCCCCTGGTGTTCTTTGACCGCTCCATATTCGTAGGGCGGCATCTGGAAACGGGCGACTATAACAAAAACTGCCCCAAGCTGCGAGGACCCGTAAATTCCCTTTTTGAAAGCTATGTGCGTACCGATCTGGAAAGCCTCCTCGTGGATTACGTGCCCAGGCAAGGGTTTGACCATCTCAACAATTTCTTCGAGATGTTCTTCATGTCCTCTAATGCCCTAGTAAAGCACACCATACGCCTACTCGGCGAGTACGATTGTGAGGCAGCCCGGTTGAGGAACGTTCCGGAGATAATGCCTTATTATCCTCTGCCCCTCAAGGAGGCGATGGAGACCATGAAGAAGGTCATTGAGGGGGTAGGATGGTTGCAATGGGGGGATGTGCGGGCCAACCTGATCGAGCCGGTTCTCGGCTTTTCTCTCAGAAAGCTGGAGATGGAGCTTGCACCGGGCACCGGTATGGGGCACGGACTTGTCGGTATCTTCGAGATCAGGAAATAACCGGCGGAGGTAACGTAGCATGAGCGGTTTGGTGGCTGCCTTCGGAGAACCGGGGCTTGACGAGCTTAAAAGGATGTTTGCACAGATCGGCCATCGCGGTCCTTATGCCTCCGGCATATGGGACAAAAACCGGGTAATGATGGCCCAGAACTACCTGAGGGCCGATATCGGTGCCGAGGGGGTGGAGCCGAATCAGATTCCCGTAAGCAGGGCCGGCGATGGTGAGTTACGAATCTGCTACGACGGCCAGATAGGCATACGGCCACAGGCAGACCAGGCCAGCGGCCTTCAAGATGGGCCTTTCAGGGAGGAAAGGCTCCTCTTGGGCCTCTACGAGCAACATGGAAGCTCCATGGTAGAGTATTTGGATGACGCCGTTTTTGCCTTCGTAATCTCAGATGGGCAGAAGATCTTTGCTGCCAGAGACCTGTTGGGGATTAAAACGCTTTTTTACGGCTGGAAGGATGAGACCCTTTACCTCGCGAGCGAGCTCAAAAGCCTGGTGGAGGTAACCGATGATATCCATGAGTTCCCTCCCGGGCATACCATGGACAGCACAGGGCTTCTAAGCCGTTTCACAGAGTTGCCCGACGCGCCGCCGGGGACTGTGCACACCGATCTGGGTAAGATGATCGAGGATATCAGGGACATCATCCAGGGGAGCATTCGCAGCCGGGTGAACTTCGCGGTGCCCACAGCAGGCCTCTTGAGCGGAGGGATGGACAGCAGTGTGATCTCATTGCTCACTGGCGAGCTTTACAAGGAAAGATTTGGGGAGAATGCGCGGTTGAAGACCTTTGCAATCGGCGTGGGCGAGAGTAGCGATATCCGGAATGCCCGGATTATTGCTCGGCACATCGACTCAGATCATAGTGAACTGATGGTGGATCTCGATCAGGTGCTGGAAGTGCTGCCAGAGGTTATCTATTACCTGGAGTCCTTCGATCCATCGCTGGTTCGTAGTTCGGCATCCAATTTTCTCATCTCCAGGTATGCGAAGCAGCAGGGATATGAGGTACTCCTGTCCGGCGAAGGGGGAGATGAGATATTTTGCGGCTATCTCTATCTCAAAGATTGTGCGCCGGAAGAATTATTTGCCCGGCAGATGGAGTGTTTGGGGTTTCTGCACAATAACGCAGCTCTGCGGCTGGACCGCATGAACCAGTGCCATTCGGTTCGGGTAGTGGCTCCTCTTATCTCAGGAGTACTTTTCCGGTACGCACTTGCCATACCTGGGGAATATAAGCTGAAGACCGAGGGAGACGAGAAGATCGAGAAATGGATCTTCAGGAAGGCCTTCGAACCCTTTTTGCCCAGCAGCATTACCTGGCGGTTGAAGCAGGAATTTTCACAAGGCTCAGGATTGGCAGATTTGCTTCCCGCCCACTTTGAAACCGTAATCAGCGATGAGGAGCTGGTAGAGGCCCAAAGAGAATATCCCGTAGTTCGAAGCAAAGAAGAGCTCTCCTATTTTCGTATATTCACCGAGCACTTCGGTACGGGAAAGACGGTAGAAACCGTGGGGCAATGGGTTTCAGCGTAAGCCCTTCTTGAACGTGAGTTTTTGACATGAGGCCTTGCTTTTTAGATATTTTCATTTATTATAGTTTCAATTAATATTTTTGTAATACTACTATTGACAAAGTCGTAAAAAGTCTTTTCACCTGTCATTGCGAGGAGTCCTTCGGCTATGCTCAGGATAAACTCCACGACGAAACAATCTCGTAAATTCAAGTACGTGCATTGAAGGAGATTGCTTCGCTTCGCTCGCAATGACACCGATGTTGACTTTTTACGAACTCATCACTATTGAAAGACTCCTAAAAAATCCCATCTCCCCTGTCCTTGCCTGCCCGGCCAGGGAGATGGATTTTTGGACTTTTTACGAAACCAGCAACATTAGAGGAGGGAGAAAATGGAAAAGCAGATAGTACATACCTATATTCCGGAGTTGGTCGAGCAGTTTGAGAAGGGGAAGCTCACCCGTCGTGAGTTCCTGCGCTATGGCGCGCTGTTGGGTGTCTCGGTGGGTGTAGCCTCTTCTATCATCGGGATTCCACGGCCTCGATCGCTCTTTGCGGCACGGGTACGGCGAGGCGGGACGCTTCGCGTCTCCGGCGCTGTCCAGAAGGTTACCCACCCAGCCCAGTTCTCCTGGGTTAATCCTTCGAACCAGCTCCGTCAGGTGGCTGAGTATCTCACCATTACCGACAATAATAACATCACCCACCCCCATCTCCTGAAGAACTGGGAGGCGAGCGCTGATCTGAAGACCTGGACACTCAACCTCCGCCAGGGCATCAAGTTCAACAACGGTGATGAATTCACCGCTGATGACGTGGTTTTTACCATGAACCAGTGGCTGAATAAGGATGTGGGTTCCTCCATGCTAGGCATGATGGGAACCTATCTGAGCCCCACCGGCATCGAGAAGACAGATAGGTACCAGGTGAAGCTCCACCTCAAGAAAGCGGAGATAGCGGTTCCCGAGCACCTGTTCCACTACCCGGCGCTGGTCTTGAACCACAAGACCTTTGAGGGGGATTTCATCAAACGGCCCCATGGCACCGGACCCTACACTCTGGAGGTCTACCGAGAAGGAGAGCGCTGTGTGCTCAAGCGCCGTAACGATTACTGGCAGAAGGGAGCCGACGGCACGCCATTGCCCTATATGGACGGCATGGAGTTCATCGATATGGGCAGGGAAATGGCTCCCCAGATCGCGGCCATCAAGGCCGGCGAGATCGACATGATCGATCTCGCCGACGCGGGAGGAACGGATGTGTACCAGGCTTTGAAGGACGATTCCAATATCAATATCATGCCTTCTACCACCGGACAGACCCGGTTGCTGCGTATGCGCGTGGACATGAAACCCTGGAGCGACAACCGGGTGCGAATGGCCTTGAAGCTCTGCCAGCATAGGGAGAAGATCCTCTCGTTGGCCTACTTCGGCCAGGGCCTTCAGGGGCAGGACTTCCACGTCTATCCCAAGCATCCCGAATATTGTGTAAAGCCTATCCCGAAATACGATCCCGGGCGTGCGAAGCAGCTCCTGAAGGAAGCGGGGTATCCTCGAGGAGTTGAGGTGAACCTGGCAGTCGGGAGCGATTGGACCGATATCGTGCGCTACGCAGAGGTGCTTAAACAGGATGCTGCCCCAGCGGGCTTTACCATCAACATCAAGACCATGCCCACCAGCCAGTACTGGGAGAAGTGGACCGAGGTGGATCTGGGCATCACGCCCTGGACGCATCGACCCCTTGGCACCATGGTGCTGAACCTGGCCTATATCGCCGATGACACGGGCAAACCAGTGCCATGGAATGAGACGAGATGGGTTGACGAGGATTTCTCCCGGCTCCTCGAGAAGGCGAACGGGACCCTGGATGTGGATGCACGCCGCAAGATCTTCTGCGACCTAGAGGAAATCCAGATGACCCGGGGATCCATCGGCATTGCGTGGTGGCGAAACGTGTGGATGGTCACCAGGAACAGGGTTCAGGATGCCGAGTCCCATCCCACCTTGTACATGCTCTACAATAAGGTATGGCTCAGGGCATAGGAAGAGAGACGGCAGCAAGGGCACTTTTTTGGTTTCCGGCACCCTTGTGATTCATTGATTTTCTATTCAGCGGGGCTCGAGCCTTTCGGCTCTGAGCCCCGCAGAGTAAAGGCGGGTTAGGCGATGGCGAAATTCATCCTCCGGCGGTTTTTCTTACTCCTTCTCACCATGATCCTCGTCTCGGTTGCCGTGTTTCTCATCACCGAGTCCTCCCCCGGTAATGTAGCCCGGAACGTTTTGGGCAGTTTCGTCACCGCGGAGCAGGAGGCATCCTTTCTGGCCCAGATGGGCCTTGATAAGCCGGTGTACACCCGCTACCTGTCCTGGCTTTTGGGCAGCGATTGGTACGCCTCCAGAAAGGTAGGGCTTCCCCTTAAAAGGATCACCACGAAAGGGGGCTTTGAGGAGTGGTGGGCCGTGAGGGACGATGGGGCCCTGATCCGATGGAAGCTGAAGGGGGATGATCTGATTGCAGAGGTGAGGCTTTTTGAGGGCGCCATGAGCGAGTATTTCAACAACGAGAGGTGGCACACGGATGAGAAGGGCGTGAGCACCTTCTGGGGAGTGGACACGCAGAACCATGTGGTCAGGTGGGAAAAGGGCAGTGATACCAAGGTGTGGACGTTTGTCATGGGGACCGGGTGGATGGAGACCACCGGTGGTCCAGCCGAATATATACCCCTCAAGAAAGGATTCATTCGTGGAGACCCGGGCGTTTCCCTGCGCACGGGTCGTCCCGTTTCGAAGAGCCTGTTCATTCGCTTGCGCAACTCCCTGGTTCTGGCCGGGATTGCTTTTGTCATCGTCATGCCCCTGGCCCTGTTTCTCGGTATGATCGCGGGACTTAAAGAGGGGACATTCCGGGACCGGGCACTTTCTGTGGGAGGCATGATGTTTTCGGTGACCCCGGAGTTCGCCACCGGAATATTCCTTATCCTCATCGTGGCCGTTTGGCTGGGGCTTGTGCCGGGGGCTACGGTTTTCGGCGAGAAGGCCCCCTGGGAGAGGCTGGATATGCTCATTCTACCGGTTTTGACCCTCACCCTCATCGAGCTGGGATACGTTCTACGTATTACTCGGGCCAGCATGGTGGAGGTCATGCGATCACCCTATATCCGTACCGCCTTTCTCAAGGGATTACCCTACCGGCGAATAGTCCTGAAGCACGCCGTACGCAATGCCTTAATGGCCCCGATCACGGTGATCATGCTCCATGTCAATTGGCTGATGGGCGGGATCGTGATCGTGGAGGTAGTCTTCGGCTACCCCGGTCTGGGCAAGTACCTGCTGGACTCCGCCCTGTACAAGGATATAAATGCCCTTGAGGCAGGGGCTATGGTTATGGTTACCGTGGCCGTGGGAACGCAGCTCGTGGCAGATATCATCTATACGTTTTTAAACCCGCGCATTCGATATACGTAATGCGGACAAGCCTTAATTGAGGAATTGAGGCAGTTATAAATGGAATTTCGTCCTGAAGGGAGCAGGCATGGCAGTCAATGAGGAGGCAACCGCCGCTATTCCGGTGGAAACAAGAACGACGCACCTCAGGCGAATCTGGGAGGGGATCTCCATCATCCTCGCATCCAAAACAGCGGTGATCGGACTGGTAATCGTCATATTTTGGGTGTTTGTGGCCGTGTTTGCTCCGTTTCTAACACCATACACGCCGCTCGAGCAGGATTGGAAGGCCCCGAACCAGGGCCCGTCCACCAGACATATCCTGGGCACGGATGAGTTGGGGCGCGATCTCTGGTCCCGGTTGATCCATGGGGCGCGTGTGGTACTGGTGATCCTGCCCCTCTCAGGGAATCTCTGGATTCCCGGGGGCACGGCTCTGTGGGGAGTCTTTGCTGCGCTTATTGTGGGAATGACACTCGGGCTGGTGAGCGGCTACTACGGGGGGTGGATTGATGAGGTCGTTATGCGGCTTCTGGATGCCATGATGGCGGTTCCCATCATCCTCCTCTATCTGATTATTATGGCGGCCCTCGGGACCTCAGCCGTAAACGTGGTGATCGCCATCACTATCGTGGGGACGCCCGGGATCGCCCGATTGGTACGGAGCCTCACCCTTGACATACGCACCAGGGAATACATCAGGGCTGCTGAGACACGAGGGGAGAATCCTTGGTACATCATGTTCGTTGAGATCCTGCCCAATGCGCGGGGACCTATCATCGTGGATACCATGCTCAGGGTTGGTTATGCAATTTTTGCCATGGGGACCTTGGGATTCCTGGGGCTCGGATTGCCGCCGCCATCGCCAGACTGGGGCAGCATGGTGGCCAAGGGGCGAGAGTTCATCCTGGCCGGGAGCCCTTGGGCTGCGCTCTGGCCCTCTGTGGCCATCGCATCGCTGGTTGTGGGCTTGAACCTGCTGGCAGATGGCCTGCGGGAGGAGTCCATGCGGTATCAATAATATGGATGAGCTGGTTTTGATCAAGGTGAGCGGATGTCTTACGAAACCGGAGGAGAAAAGGATACATGGAGGTAGCTGAGGATACAACAGGGGCCACGGTGCTCGATGTAGAGAATCTCACCATTGCCTATGAGACGCGAAAGGGCGACGTGGAGGCGGTTAGAGGTGCATCTTTTAAGGTGAGGGAGGGCGAGACCATCGGCCTGGTTGGTGAGTCGGGGTGCGGAAAGAGCACTATCGCCTTCGGTATCGTGAATTTCCTTGGTCCCAATGGAAAGATCGTGGAGGGGAGGATCAGGTTTCAGGGAGAGGAACTGGTGGGCCGCTCAGAGGGCGAGCTCAAGAGGATTCGTGGTGACAGGATCGCCATGGTATACCAGGATCCCATGCAGGCACTCAACCCATCAGTACGGCTTGGGGATCAGCTTGCCGAGGTCTTGACGTTCCATCAGCAGATCTCAAACGATGATGCCTGGCAGCGATCCATCCAGATGCTCAAGCGCGTGAATATGCCTGACCCCGAAGAGGTGATGTACCGGTACCCCCACCAGATCTCGGGGGGCCAACAGCAGCGGGTAGTCATTGCCATGGCCATGCTCAACAACCCGTCGCTTCTGATTATGGATGAGCCCACCACAGCGCTGGATGTCACTGTGGAGGCGGCGGTGCTGGATCTAATCGAGGAGTTGAAGCGCGATTTCAAGGCCGCTAGCGTCTTCATTACCCATAACCTTGGCGTGGTTGCACGGGTAAGCGACCAGCTTTGCGTGATGTATGCAGGTCAAATGGTGGAGAAGGGGGCGGTGACCGATATCTTCAGGAGTCCACATCACCCCTATACCATGGGGCTGTTGGCCTCCGTACCTCGGCTCGGGGAGAGCAAGGCTGATTCCGCACTCCATCCTATTCGTGGCCGCGTGCCCCCGCCGGCAGAGCGCCCCATGAACGAGTGCATATTTGCGCCACGATGTGATTACGCAACAGAGGAGTGCCGTAAGGCAGCTCCGGATTTCATAGAGGTCAGCCCCGGGCATGTGGCGCGCTGTATATACACCAGGGAGATTGAGTCAAGGCCCCGCACCACCAAAAAGCGGCGCATCGGAAAAGATCCTGAACCGGCGAGATCTGAGTCCCCTGAGGGAGAACTGCTCAGCTTCGAGGATCTCAAGATCTACTACCCGCAGGAATCGCAGTCGGTGGTGAGCCTCTTCGGCCTGGGCGAGAAGAAGTTTGTGAAGGCCGTTGACGATGTGAGCGTGAGACTGTCAAAGGGTCGAACCCTGGGCGTGGTGGGGGAGTCCGGATGTGGTAAGTCCACGCTGGTCAAAGGTATCATCGGCCTGGAGCCGGTTACCTCCGGAGACATGGAGTTCTTGGGCATTGATATCGACAGGCCGGTGTCGGAGCGTGAAGTGAAGCTGATCAAGGAGATGCAGATGGTCTTCCAGAACCCGGACTCTACGCTCAACCCATCGTACTCGGTTGGCAAGCAGATAGCCAGGCCGATCAGGAGATTCAAGACCGTACCCAAGCACCAGGTGAGAGACGAGGTCATTCGCCTGCTTAAGGCGGTTCGCCTCGATGAGATCTACTACGACCGTCTCCCCAGGCAGTTGAGCGGAGGTGAAAAGCAGAGGGTTGGGATCGCCCGGGCCCTGGCGAGCCGGCCGGATCTGATTATCTGTGATGAGCCTGTTTCAGCCCTGGACGTCTCGGTCCAGGCAGCAGTGATCAATCTCCTGCTGGAGATTCAGGAGCTATACGGCTCGTCTATGATCTTCATCGCACACGATCTGAGCGTGGTTCGGTTTTTCTCTGACGATATCGCGGTGATGTACCTTGGGCAGATCGTGGAGATAGGCCCGGCAGAGGCGATCTATTCCCCGCCGTATCATCCATACACCGAGGCATTACTTTCAGCGGTGCCCATCCCTGATCCGGATGCTGAACAGAAACAGGTCCGCCTCGGCGGCAACGTGCCCAGCGCACTCAACCCGCCCAGCGGCTGCCGGTTCCATACCCGGTGCCCGAGGCGAAAGGAGATGCTTCCTGATGACGGCGAGATCTGCGAGAGAGAGGTACCTCCCTGGCGCAGCACGGAGCACGGCCATCGGATCTTTTGCCACATACCCCTCGAGAAACTGGAGACGCTGGAACCCGTTGTCCACTCCTCCGGGTAATCTACCGCTCTATCAACCTCTTAGATATCCTTCGATTTATGGCTATATGCCAGGATGCCCGCCCTTTAAGGCGGGGATGAATGCCATATGTATAATTCCCCTCCCTTAATAGGAGGGGATAAAGGGGAGGGTGAAGGTTCTGGACTTTTCACACCCCATCTCAATCCTCCCCCGTCAAGGGGGAGGACGGTATCGAGGCACCTGTCATATACCGCGCGTTTCACTGCAGGGGGCGTTCACTGAAAGCGCCGGGACGCCGGCCGGAAAGGGCAGGGACTTTGCTGAAAAACGAATGAATATCCGGAAAATCAGAGTATCTGGCTTAAGAATAATTTTGTTCGTTCGTGCGTGGGATTGACAAAGAAATGCTCGGCGGTGCCTTCCTCCACGATCTGGCCATCGTCCATGAAGATGACGCGGTCGGAGACCTCCCTGGCAAAACCCATCTCATGGGTGACCACGACCATGGTCATGCCCTCGCGTGCCAGGGTCTTCATGACATCTAGGACCTCGCCGATCATCTCGGGATCCAGGGCGGAGGTGGCCTCGTCGAACATCATGATCTTGGGATGCATGGCCAGGGCCCGGGCAATGGCAACCCGCTGTTGCTGTCCCCCTGAAAGCTGGGAGGGGTATACGTTCTCTTTCTCCAGGATTCCCACCTTTTTTAGGAGCCCCCTGGCTGTCTCCACTGCCTGCTCCTTGCTCCTCTTGCGAACCACGATCTGGGCCAGGGTCACATTCTCGAGCACCGTCTTGTGGGGAAAGAGGTTAAAGAGCTGGAAGACCATGCCGATCTCCTCACGAATCTTGTTGATGTTCTCCCTCTTGTCGTGGATGTCCACGCCGTCGATCACGATCTCGCCGCTGTCTATCTCCTCGAGACGGTTGAGGCACCGGAGAAAGGTGCTTTTCCCCGATCCGCTGGGGCCGATGATGACCACCACTTCCCCCTTCGTGATGTGGGTTGAGAAGTCAACAAGGGCCTTCACCTCCCTGCGGTCAGTGGTCTTGAAGGTCTTGTATACGTGATCTGCCTTAATCACTGATGGCAAGCCTCCTTTCAACGTATTGGGTGGCCATGGAAAGGGCAAAGGTCATCACCAGGTAGAGGGCGGCCACGGTGAAGTATATCTCAAAAGCATGGTATGTTCTCGCAACGGCCTGCTGTCCCTGAAACATGAGATCAGCGAGGGCAATGACCGACACCAGGGATGAATCCTTGACAAGGGATATGAACTGGCCTGCAAGGGGCGGTATGATCCGCTTGAATGCCTGGGGAAGGACGATGTAACGCATGGCCTGGGCATAGCTCATACCAAGGGATCGAGACGCCTCCATCTGCCCCTTATGGATCGATTGGATGCCTGCTCGAACGATTTCACCTACGTAAGCCCCTGCGAAAATCGAGAGGGCGGCAGTGCCTGCCGCGAACGCAGAAAGCCTGAGCAGAGCTCCCACGAAGAAGTAGATGATATAGATCTGCACGAGAAGGGGTGTGTTTCTGATAAGCTCCACATAGGTCAAGGAAAGCCACCGTGTCACCGGCTCATTGGAGAGCCGGGCGATGCCCACGATCGTTCCGATAATGATGCCGAAGATGATGGAAAAGATGGATATCTTCAAGGTCAAGACGAAGCCGATCATGAGTATGCCCATCCTGAGCCTGGGCTCGGCATCTTCGGCGGATTTCGAGCCGTAGTACACCAGCATCTCGGGAATACTCTCCCAATGCCAGATGTAGGTGATTCCCTTTCTAGCGAAGAAATAATAGGCGGAACCGACAATGACGGCAAGGATGGCCAGTGTGATGAGTGATCTCTTGTTGAAGCTCACTAGTGATGCCCTCCCACATAAAAAAGGGGGGAGTGGAATCGCTCCCCCCTTTGCTCTTATTTCTGTTTCGCAGCCAGTTCCGCTATCCAGTCTGCAAACCACTTTTGTTTGAATTGATCCCAACGACCATCGCCGCGGATCTGCCGCAGGAAGTTGTTAAGGAAATTCAGAAAGTCCGGGTCACCCTTCCGGATGGCCCACGCGAGTGGTTCATACGTAATTGGATCAAAAATTCCCACGGTGTTATCCTTATACATTGCCGCAAACACCCGAACCTGCGGTTCATCGTAGATGAAGGCATCGGCTAGGCCGTTCGCCACCTGAATGGCGCCCGTGGCTTCGTCCTTAAAAAGCCTGAGGGTCGCCTTGGGCATCATCTTCTCAGCTGTCCAGGCGCCGGTAACCCCAAGCTTACTGGTAATGACGATGTCTTTTTTATTGAGATCCTGGTAGCTCTTGTATTTGTTCACGTCCTTCTTGTTGATCAGGAGGCATTGGCCGATGTAGTAGACAGGCTCGCAGAAGTTGATCTTGAGGTTTCTGCTCTGAAGAATCGTCATCCCTGACATGATGATGTCGAATTTGTGGGTCATCAGGGCCGGGATGATCCCTTCCCAGGCAGTGTTGACGATCTTTACCTTCTTTTCTCCTCCCTCGCCGAAGATGGCCTTTCCCATCTCGTAGGCTATATCCACGTCGAAGCCGACGATATTGCCCTTCTCATCCTGCATCTCAAAGGGCTGATACCCGGCTTCCATCCCGACCAGGAGTTCCCCCCGCTTTTGGATCTCCTCAAGGGTGGAGGCCCTGGCGATATCTTCCGTGGTGAGCGCCATGGCAGAGCCAAGGCAGAACGAACCGGCGAAAATTGCGACCAACACCGTGAATAGTAACTTCTTCATTTCACATTCCCTCCTTGTTTAGAGTGAGAAACTAGATAAAACATCCCAGCGCTTTGCATAACGCAAGTCTTCGTATCCCTTTCCCGGTCACCCCCTTTCTTCTTTAAATGAACTTTGGATAGCGTTGATCCTCCTCCCCTTTTCTTGATTTGCCTGTAGTGAGCTTTCTATTTAAAAAAATTCTTCAGTAATGTCAACAAGTTTATTGATTCGGCATTTCAGCCCGGCCCGATTGATACCGGGTCATGTGTTGTGTCAAAGGCGTTTCCTTCCTTTTCTCGATGCGATGATAATGGCGAGAAAGATCAGCATAATCCCGGCTCCCTGAAAGGATGAGACCGTTTCTTGAAAGATGAAATACGCCAGGATCGAGGCCCCTATCGGCTCGCCCAGGATGGTGATGGCGATCATGCTGGCCTTAAGATGTTTTAATGCCCAGTTTATGGAGGTGTGGCCGATAAGCTGGGGCACGATGGCAAGGAGCCCCATAAACATATAGGAAGATGACCTATAGCCCGTGAAAGGGATCCCGGAGAAGAACGCGGCTGTCAGGAGAAAGAGCGCTGAGAAGGAGTACAGGATTGCGGCATAGGATAACACATCCATCTCCTGGCGAGCCTTTGAGCCAACCATGAGATACCCACTGGCCATAAGAGCGCCCAGAAGGGCGAGGGTATCCCCAAGGAGAAAGGAGGGGTTATTGATGGTCAGGCCTAGAAGCCCACTGTCACCAGCGGCAAGGATAATGCTTCCTGAAAATGAGAGGAGGATGCCGGCGATGAGCTCAATCGGCTGCGTTTCTTTGAGGAAGAGATAGGAAAAGATCCCCACGAAAATGGGGTTTGTCGTAACAAGGACCACGCTGCTCGCCACGGATGTGAATTTGAGGGAGCTTATCCAAAAGGTGAAATGGAGTGCGAGAAACATACCTCCGAGCATCCCCATCAGAACTTGTTTTTTCGTGAAATTGGAAAAACGGATGCCCTTGCTCTTCGCGATGATCAGCATAATGATCGATGAGATCACAAGCCGGTAAGTGGCAATCATGAGGGAGGGTACATCTTCGCAGAATTTTATGAAGATTGCAGCAAAGGAGATGGCTATGATGCCGACGGAGAGACCTGCAAGGGTTTTGAACAAAGCTTTGCCCCTTCCCGAAACAGGAAGGAGTATAAGAGAGCCGCCCTTTGGTGTCAAAAGAAAAGTGGCTTAAGATCGTGTAGCGAGGAACTCATCGGCTTTTCCATTGAGAACCTCATGAAGCAGGAAGTTTGTATTTCGCTCGAGCTCGCTCATCGTTTCTGCGAGGGCCTTGAGCTGTGTGAGGCTTTTCTTTGAACGTTCCCGAGATGGCATATCGAGTGTATAGTTTTCGAGTATTTCGATGAGCCGCTCAAGGCTTGAAGCATCAAAATGATCGTTGTTTCTGTAAAGCAAGTCTACTAATTTCAGTTTAACGTCTTCAGGGATTTTATCGTACTGCGCAATGTTCTCGGGCTTCTGGCCGAAATAGAGGGCCTTCTTGAGTTTATCGATCGTCTTCCAGATGGTTGCCTGATTTTGACTATCCTGGGGTAGTCTCTCAAGGAGTTCAATCCACCTCTTCTCTATCTGCTTGGTCACCCAATTCTCGCCGTTTTGGGGTGGAAGAGACAATGTCAAAAACTTATTTTGAGCATTTAATAGATCCCTGTAAAGGTCTCCGTCTCCTTCCTCTAAGCCCTGGAGTAGCTCATTGAGCTCTTTTATTGCCTCTACCTTACCATTTTTTCCTTTGTTCTTCTCGAGCAGCATCCCTTCCCATTGATCCCTGAGGTGCCCTATTTCCTGCTTTATGAGATTAAAGATGATCCCGGACTTTGTAATAGAGTTGCGCAATGAATCTGCAAGCAGATTGCATGCGTTCAACCTGTCCCTTGCCAACTGTTCCATTGCCCTCGTAGATTCCTGGTGTAATTGGTAAGAAAGCAACTCTGTGCCCAGTGAACGTGAAAGGCTTTTAATGGCCTTCGTCTCGCGGCTGCCGATTTTAATGGTGGCGGCGTTGAAGTGTATCTTGATGACGGCAACAACGACGAAGGGGCTGTCTTTCCATAGAACATCTCCCTCGAAATTGGTGGGATATATGAAAGAAGATGCACCCTCAACCTTAAGATCTGATTTTCGAACAAGCACCGGCTCCATATGGTAGAAATCTGCTGATTTTCCCTCAACCTGCAAACGCACGCTACGGATATTGGTATTTGGGTCTTCGGCGGTCCAGCTTTTCTGTCTCTCTACGCACCAGGCCATGGCCTCGAGGGGCCGGCCCGGTTGATCACGGTACTCTGTCCATGGTTTCCCGGGAAAAGTGTATCCGGATTGTGTGGGAAGGCGCCATGTGATCTTTGCGGCATCATCTTCTATTATTCCCGAGGTAATTCTCTCCGCAACCAACTCGGGAGGTGCTCCGATTCGATAGATAGTACCCTTAAAGGCGTTGGGTAGACAGAGGAGTATAGTTTCAATCATATCTCTACATGCCTTTTCCAATAAGGCCTTATCGATCTTGAGGTACACGGTATTATCCTCTATCAGGTTTGTGAACTAACTCCATTCGCACATGCGGTCCCCTTGCTATTTTGACTTGGTGGACATTTTTACCTAAATCACGGATAAATACGTTCCTTCATCTGCGAATCGAGGCACTGAACGACCCTCATCTATGAGACGAGCAACTGCTTCTGTCACGCCGGACTTGATAATCCTGCTCCGGCATGCAGGAAGCCGGGGGCATCCAGAACCAATAAATGCCTGAATTCATGGATTCCGGCTCAGAGGCCGGAATGACAATTCCCAGAGCGACAACATAGAATTTACTTCGCATGAAGGCAAGGCGTTGCAGCCATCTCCTATAGGGAAATAAACCAGCTCCTTGGTCCAAGGTGTATTTTGAGCAAGGATACTCTATGATTATTATTGCGTATGTCAATAAAAATATATTTTGGCCGGATATTTATCCAACTTGCATGCAAATCGGAAGCCAATTATGGGTGGTGTTTTCTGGCGGAATTGGCGCCTCATATCCTGTTGCCGACGATATAGCACCCTTGTTATGTGATACCTATAGGGACAAATTTAGATTAGTATGTACCAACCGCTATCATTTGTCAAGAAAAAAATACTTTATGTGGTAAATAATTCAATTTTATTTACTACATATAGTAGGTGGGTCCTACCGGATGAAATTTTTTTTGAGAAGCTAGACGAAAGATGTATTATTCTTGTAACAGGGAATATGTTTTAGGATACAGTTTGATGTTTTACAACCGGGGTACACGGTAACATCTCTGCCAAAGATCCATATAAGCCTGTTTCTCCTGTCGCCAGCGATCATCATCCCAGCCCAGCTCCTCACAGCAGATTCCCTTTATGCTATCGAGAAATGCCGAGCCCCCTTGCTTAAGGACTATCCCCAGTTGTGTGCGTCGCAACAGGAGATCCTCGAGGTGTACCACGGATTCAGTTCTGGCTGCCCAACGAAGTTCGGCCCATAGAATAGTGGTCCCGGGCACCGGCTCAAGATCCCCGTCTGTTCCGCAGTTAACCACGTGCCCTGCCTCATAACCGTACCGGCCGGCCAGACGTCTCTTCATGGCCTGATCGAGGTTTGTGCCTAAAATTCCTCGCCAGGGAAATGCACGAAACACGGGCTCACCCTTGTCCCTTACGACGAATGACGGGATAAACTGCGTTATGCGCCTGAGTACATCCAAGGCGATTAAGCGGAATGTGGTTAGCTTCCCGCCGCTTACGGAGATGAGCCCCTGTTCCACCCAGATGCTGTGGTTTCTCTTTTCCCTGGATGGGCTGAGGATGCCCGTTCCGATTACAGGGCGGACTCCTGCATAGGTGGCCAGGATATCCTGAGGTGCAAGGCGTAAACAAGGGAACTGGTATCGTACGATTTCCATAAGGTAAGCCATCTCTTCAGGTGTGGTGTAAGGCTCGGAGCTGAGCCCACCCTCATGATCCAGGTCGGTGCTCCCCACAATGGTAACCCCTTCCCATGGCAAGATAAAAACGGCCCGTCTGTCTGCTGGGTGCAGCAACCCTATGGCTTGCGCGACCGGAAAGCGCCAAAAGGGAAAGACCAGATGGCTTCCCCTCAGGGGCCTGATATCCCTTCCGCCTCCAACCTGCTCCCTGATCTGATCTGCCCAGGGACCGGTAGCATTGATCACCGCCTTTGCCTTGACCTCTGTGGTTGCTCCGGATACTGTATCACGCATCACAACCCCGCGTACCCGCTTCCCCTGGATGATGAGACCTTCTGCTGAAACGTAGTTGAGCGCTAAGGCCCCATCTCGTTGGGCCTCGCGGATAACGCGCAACACCAGTCGCGCATCGTCGGTGACGGCATCAACATATCGCTCACCCCCTTTTAGGCCGCTCTGATCTATCCAAGGCGCCATCAGATAGAATTCAGGTGCTGAGTAATACCGATGGGTCCACTGCCAAGCGAGTATGTCATATACGCTCAGCAGTGCGCTGAATGACCAGCGTCCCGGTACTCTGCCGCGATAATTGCCGAAAAGAAATCCCAGAGGGTCTACCAAGCCGGGGGCCTCGCGAAGCAGGCGTTCGCGTTCCCGTACCGAGTCATGGACCAGCTTCAGGTTACCCGTCATGAGATAGCGCAATCCGCCATGGATCATCTTGGATGAGCGGCTCGAGGTTCCCCATGCAAAATCACGCCTCTCAACCAGTGCCGCACAGAGACCCCGGCGTGCCGCTTCCCTTACTATCCCGGCGCCGGTAATGCCGCCTCCGATCACGATCACATCCCACTCATGTACCTCTTCAGTGAGTCTCGACCATGCCTTGTCTCGACGAGACTGTGTCTCTGAGGTTTCCATGTTTTTCCACATTACCGAATAGTTCCTTTCAGGGCATAAGCGCTCCCCTGAATAGCAAACGCTGTTCACATGCTCTTAAATATCGAATATCGAACAAGGAATGTCGAATTATCAAGTTTTTTTGTCGTTCTGCTTGGCAGTCTTTATGCTCGTAGCGAAGATGGAAATCAACTCATCATTTTCATGAATCAGCAATGCAAGATTGACAAAGTCGTAAAAAGTCTTCTAATCGTCATGCCGGACTTGATCCGGCATCCAGAACCTATTGAATTTACTGGATTCCGGCTTCCGCCGGAATGACAGAAAAATGGAAGAAATGACTTTTTACG
>Ga0307434_1000423_pt1 | contig 29284 bp, 38 predicted proteins | sample SalMarWE160220MG_FD_202156 | JGI IMG/M metagenome (GOLD analysis project Ga0307434, IMG submission 202156) | Salt marsh sediment microbial communities from the Plum Island Ecosystem LTER, Massachusetts, United States - WE1603-220 | ecosystem: Environmental > Aquatic > Marine > Intertidal zone >... | reverse complement strand
TTGACGTCGTAACGGTTGCTGGGGGGCAACACTTCACGGTTATGGCTGAAGAAAGTTTAAAGGCATACCCTGAAATCGACGTGATTGCGCGGGGAGAGGGAGAGGAAACCCTTGCAGAGCTTGTACAAACAGTTGCTGACCATCGGTCTTTTTCGTCTGTGAAAGGAATCTCCCTTCGAAACAATGGGCAGATCACACATAATCCTCCGCAGCCTCTAATCGAGAATCTTGACACTTTGCCTTTTCCCGGCTACAAGTTTGTGGAGCATCTGGTTCAGAAATACCATTTCACTGCCATGGCAGGCAACAAAACAAGATATGCTTTAATCGAAGGCTCTAGAGGTTGCCCTCACCGATGCACCTTCTGTACCCAATGGAGACACTGGGGAAGCAAATGGAGAATAAAGTCTCCGAAACGGATTGCCGATGAATTCGAGTTTTGCTACCAAAACTACGGAAGCAGATTCCTGTGGCTCACTGACGACAATTACGGTTTAGGCAAACGCGCAACTGAGCTGGGCGACGGGCTCATAAGCCGAGGCTTCGCGGATGATATTATGTGGTTTATGCAGGTCAGATGCGACGATGTTGTGAAGCACGCGGATGTTCTGCCTAAGATGCGGAAGGCTGGGCTGCGCTGGGTTCTCTTGGGCGTGGAGAGCCACAGTTCATCTACGCTGGACTCTTTCAGGAAGGAGACGACTCCGGATGATGCCCGAAGGGCAGTGAAGCTTCTGAAGGAGAACGACATATTTTCTCAGGGCATGTTCATTATCGGGCAGCGGAAGGACACAGCTGAATCCATCGCGGCTTTGAGGGAGTTCGTGAACGAGTTGGACCCTGACTTGGCAATCTTTGCGATTCTCACCCCGTTTCCTGGAACCGCCGTCTATGAGGAGGCTAAACGGAATGGGTGGATAGAGGACTGGAACTGGGCAAACTATGACATGGTTCATGCGGTCATGCCCACCGAAACCCTGTCCACACAGGAGGTGCAGGAGGAGCTGTATCATTGCTACAGAAGTTTCTTTGGCTCTTGGCACAGAAGATTCACTGGGCTCTTCGCAAGGAAGGCACTGAAGAGAAAAGTTTACTGGTCCATGGCTTCCCAGGGCATCGTAAATCAGTTTAAAAACTTATTCTGAGTAGATGAACCATGTTCCAACAGCGTCACATCAGGCTGGAACTAAAGTATCAGCTTCTAGTATCATTCCTAGGTTTGTTTCTTATCGCAGCGCTGACAGCTTTTCCCCCAACAGTCACCGGAGACCCTTCTTGGCGAAAACCAGTGATCGGCTCAATCTTCAGTTCAATCTGTGTCCTAGGAATAATTGCGGTATTCTCGCCCAACAAATGCCTGAAACTCTTAGAAATAGGCAAGAAAAACAGAACCGTTGGCTCAGATTCAGCCAAGCTTGCGTCTCACGGAACATCGGATGCTCTGCAGGGACATCATCCCGCCTGCGGAAAGTATGATGCACACATTTTTCGGATAAAAAACAAAATATTCTGTGCAGCATGTGCTGGTCTGTTGCTCGGCGGATTGTTGGCTTTGGCTGTGGCATCAGTCTACTTCTTTGCTGATTGGCGGGTTGCTGAGCACAGTTCATTAATGGTTTTATTGGGGATTGTGGGGGTGAGTTTGGGATTGTTCCAGTTCAAATTTAGGAGTCTTATCCGCTTGTTTGTAAACACTGTTTTTGTTCTTGGCACTCTTTTGATTTTGATGGGAATCGACGAGTTGGTTCACAGTTTATTTTTTGATCTGTTCGTGGTCAGTTTGATTGTTTTTTGGCTTTTAACTAGAATATCTTTGTCTCATTGGGACCATGAGAGAATCTGTTCTGACTGTAAGATAGAAGGCTGTAGAATCAGAGGATAGAAAAAGGGAGGGACTTAACGTTTGCGACTGATTGAGTATAGTGCTCCAACAACCATTAATGATCCGAAGATGATTATTATGATAGCCCATAGGGGAAATTCTATGTCGAGAACTATAGAGACGCCCCACAGGATGATTATGAGCCCAAGAACTAAGCCTGCGATTGATCCGCCGTAGGGTAACCCGAAGCATTCACTCTCTTTTCGTCGCCGTTCACGTTTCACGGTTTGATGGCCAACCAAAGGTTCCTTGCAGTTAACACAGACCACCGCATCATCCTCATTTTTGGTGCCACATTTTGTGCAGTAAACCATTTTTGTTCACCAGTTTGCTGTGAGCCCTCCAACCGAAAGGCTGTCACACTCCAGAAACCTATTCGGCATGTTGAGTATAAAAGATATTTCATCAAAACATGTTCAACTGCCCATCAGTGCCAACTTTTGAGTTAGCAACCATAAGAAGAAACAGGTTTAAAGGTCAGCAACAAACGAGGTTTGTTTATGTTGTCGCAGTTTTGGGCAAAAACATCTAGCATAAAAATTGGTAAAGTTAATAGGGCTTGATGCTCCACCATTTGTAGGTGAGGGTTGTTTTGCCTCCGATTAAAGTTTTGGAGAACATTTACTGGGTTGGAGCAGTGGACTGGAACATCAGACACTTTCACGGCTTCACCTACTCAACGCACCGAGGAACCACATATAATGCCTACCTAATCATAGACAAGAAAGTCGTCCTAATTGACACTGTGCAGCATCCCTTTGCAGAAGAAATGATAGAGAAAATCAGAGAAATAATCGACCCCTCGAAGATAGACTATATCATAGCGAACCACGTTGAATCGGACCACTCTGGGGCAATCGCAGAAATCCTGAAGCACGCACCCAACGCAACTGTTGTGGGCACAGCCAACTGCCAGAGAGGACTGGAGAAACACTACTTCGGAAACTGGAAGTTTCAGGTAGTAAAAACTGGCGACACAATAAACTTGGGCGAAAGAACATTAAGTTTCATTGAAGCTCCTATGCTGCACTGGCCAGACAGCATGTTCACATACATAGAGAAGGACGCGCTTCTGTTGTCTAACGACGGTTTTGGTCAGCACTTGGCAACCTCGAAACGGTTCGATGATGAGGTGGACCAGAGCATACTGATGTGGGAAGCAGCAAAATATTATGCTAACATTCTGTGGCCATTCAGTATGATGGTGACAAGAAAGATTGAGGAGATCCAGAAGCTCGGGTTGAAGATTGACATGATTGCGACAGGTCATGGCATAATCTGGCGAAAAGATCCAATGAAGATTGTGGCGTCGTATCTGAAATGGGCTAAGGGAGAAGCAAAAAAGAAGATTATGATTGTCTACGATACGATGTGGAAGAGCACAGAGAAGATGGCTAAGGCTATGCTTGAGGGCATAATCAGCGAAGGCGTCGAAGCAGCGCTGTATAGGCTACCGTTCAGTGACGAGGGCGACATCATCGGAGAACTGCTTGAAACGAAGGGACTGCTTGTCGGCTCCTCAACAATCAACAACGGCATCTTGCCGACCGTGGCTCCGTTTCTACGGGAAATGGAGGGATTGAGACCGCGAAACAAGCTTGCCGCCGCATTCGGCTCCTATGGCTGGGGAGGAGGAGCAACCGCCACCATAGAAAAGTCGCTGAAGGGCGCGGGCATGGAGTTGGCGGCGCCTGCATTGACGGCTAAGTGGGTTCCAGATAAAGACGAACTGCAGAAATGCTACGAGTATGGACAAGAGTTTGCCAAAAAAGTGAAAGCAGCGGAGTAAACCAGTTCTTCACTCATTTTTTCTTTCTTTTTCCAGTTTCATCCACCACTCGGGAACCCTAAAGTCTTTGGTTATGTCCCAGCTGTCGAAGGGCTTTATATCCAGTACTGGTGTGCCGTCATAGGCGTCTAAGCCCTGAACAGTAACCACGTTGCCTTCTACGCCTAAGAGCTTAACTCTTGTAAGCCCTATAGGATTCGGACGATGAGGTGACCGAGTTGCGAAGATTCCCAGCAGCGGCATGTCGCCTCTTCCCCGCGGATGAACCTTCATAATTCTCTTATCCTCATCCGACATTTCATGCAGCCAAAAAAGAACAAACAGATGCGAAAACTCTTCCAAACCCTCAAGTGCCTCAGTCAATTCTTCACGAAAAACTATCCTTGAAACCACATTTTTGTCCCTGACTTCCTTGCCAACCGCCTCGGTTCTGACGAAACCCACAGGCTCCAAACAAATTTTGTTAGATGAAAACATAATACAGCGCATCCTCCCAGTAGTAAAACCATTAACAACCTTTTGTTTTTTCTTGTTTTGTTACAGCTGATTTGCTATGTATGGAGCTAGAAAAGTTGCTAACAAAACTAGAATCCAGATTCTTCCTTTGAGAATATTGTAGTCTGCAAGGAGCTTTTCCCAAGGATTTTTGAAGACATAATGTCCAGCGAGAAACTCGAACAGTATTGTCGTAATCAACCAGATGCTGCCCATAACCAAAGCCGCCAAATCCGTTAACTGGAGACCGCTCGCTTGCAAAATCAGGTAGGTTACAACAAAAATCAGCGACACAAAGATGACGGTGCTGATTTGGTGGGCAGTCAAATCCCCAACCGCTGGCTTGTACACTTTTTCTCTCGCTATTCCATTGACTATTGCAAGGACCATGAAAACAAGCCACGCACCAAACGTTACAACAAGAAAGTAGTTGTCCACCGTAATCACACACCCTAATTATCCTTCAACAAAACAATAAACAGTGTCATTTTTTGTTTGCCTTTTGTAACCTTTCTTTTGCGATGCTCATCGCCGCGTCTCTGAGTTCAATCTTTTCGTTTAGGGCAGTTTCTATAACCTTCACCGTGGTTTGCCTGATTTTCCGTTGAACCATCTCCAGCATCCGCTTCGGGTTATAACCGCGGTACTCAACGTAAGATGAAATTACGCCCCCCGCGTTTGCCAGAATGTCGGGGACAACAAAAACTCCTCTGCCAGACAAAATCTTCTCTATTTCTGGGCGTACAGGAAGGTTAGCAGCCTCAACAACCAGTTTCGCATTAACCCGCCACACATTCTCTCTTTTGATAACATCCGGCAGAGCAGCGGGAATAAGAATGTCCACGGGCAACTCGAAAAGCTCCTTATGTTCAAGCACTTTGCCTGGGCGATAGTTGATGACCGAGCCTGTTTTGGTCTTAACATCCAACAGCTTTTCGTAGTCTATTCCGTCAGGGTTGTAGATGCAGCCTTTAGAGTCCGAAACCGCCACAACCTTCACGTCAATCTGGCTCAGATACTCAACAACGAAGGAGCCGACGTTCCCGAAGCCCTCCACCGCCGCCGTTGCATTGTCGATGTCCAGGTCTTCCACGTAATTTGCCGCCGTGAATGCAGCCTGAACCACCCCCAAGGCTGTGGAGCCGTACTCGTGGGGGATGCTGCACTTTACGCCCGGCTTAACGCACAGGTGAGCAGGTTTTCCGGTGGCAGACTTCATGGAGCCGTTCTCTTTGGCGAAGGCAGCCATCTCCTTCTCTCCGGTGTTGATGTCCGGCGCAGCCACGTACAGGCTTGGGCACACCCTCTTCAAGGCTCTGGAGAAGGCTCGGATTATCTCCATCTTCTTCTCTTCAGACATCTGCTTGGGGTCAGCGATTATGCCCGATTTGGCTCCTCCGAACGGAATTTTTGCCAGGGCACACTTCCAGGTCATTGTTCGGGCTAGCCTGAAGACCTCCTCGGTTGTTACTGTGGGCATCATCCTGATTCCGCCCTTTCCCGGACCCAAAGTTGTGTTGTCTATGACCAGAACGCCCCGCATTCCCGTTTTGGAATCATAGACCTGCAGTATCTTCTCTGGACCCCACTCGTTAGCGAATTCTTCTATTTTGATGTTCATTACATTTCTCCAGAAGAGTTTATGAAAGATATACTGGTTAGAGTATTGTTAAAACTTTCTTCGCTTGGAACAGTGCATATTGGCGAGTAACCCAGTGAAATAATTAAATTGGAGCCATCCCATCTGTTATCTTAGATAACTTTTGAAACAGTAAATCGGTTTGCGGAGGATTAGAAGTTGGGTTACATATATCTGTACACGGGAACTGGTGGAGGAAAAACTACAAACGCTTTAGGTTTGGCACTCAGGTCTGTGGGTCACGAACATAAAGTGGTTATCATCCAGTTTTTGAAGTGGTGGAAGAATACGGGAGAATACAAGATAAGGGAGAGGCTTCAGCCCTACTACGAAATCTATCTGTTCGGCAGAGAAGGATGGATAGGATTAGGCAACTTGGGCGAAGAAGACCGCAGACTCTCAAAAGAGGGGCTGGAATTCGCCAAAAAGGTTGTTGAAGAGAAGAAGCCTCATCTGCTGGTTTTGGATGAGATAAATTTGGCTCTCCACTGCAACATGCTAGAGATAGAGGAAGTTTTGGAGTTTCTGGATTCTGTTCCAGAGGAGACGGATGTTGTTTTAACTGGGAGATACGCGCCAAAAGAACTCTTTGAAAGGGCTGATTTCGTCAATGAAGTGAAAGACCTGAAACAGCCTGAGGAAATGGTGACCACAGAGGGTATCCAGTACTAGTTTAGCCGCCTGTTTGAAGGAGAAGTATCGCCTTGGCGAGGTCGCCGTCGCTTGCTTCCAGTGCTCGTTTAGCGTCTTCCATGCTTTTTCCTGTCTGGTCCGCAACAAGCTGCACATCCTCCTCAGGAATAGTCACCTTGGCCTTCTGCGTCTCTAGAGCCCTCTCGTTTACGTCTCCGGTGACCTGAAAGATTTTTTGTCCCTGCATCTCAAGGACAGCCACCTGAGCGTTTTCAACCACAATTTCTTTGTCAGCTGTTCTGAAGATGACTTCCTCTACGTCGGGCATCGCTTCCATGTTCATGCCCATGCGCTGCATCATCCTCTTCGCGTTTCTTGGGCTCACTCTTCTCCGCATTCTGTTTCCTTCCCATCCCCCTATACTGATTAACGTGCCTTCTTAACTTTTTTCCGATGCGCCTCTACGCACCCGCACAGCCACTCCCCTGCTGAACTCTTTCATCTCCTTTCCAGAGAGGAGAGCCCGCCCAACAGCCAAAACCTCATTCTTTCCGTTTAATACTACTACTTCATCGTTTGGTCTTATCTCCAAGTCAGCGTCTACCACATGTTTCGCAAAGACGCTTCTTCCCTTCGCCACAAAGGCTTCAACTTCGTCCATGATTTTAACCCAATACCGCATGGGCGTCACTTCACGGGTTAATCGTTTGGCTCCAGCAAGGGTTAAAACAAAGAGTCCCGTTGTGGGGCGGAGGGTGACCAGCAGTTCTTTCTTCAGGTGTATGTGCCGTATTTTTCCCGTGTTTTTCGAGTACACTATGTTTACTTCGTTTGGGAATAGTTTTTTTCCTGTGCCTCTTCCGAACTGGTAATCAGCTATACTCCGTATTTTCTCTAGAGCATCCATGTCCACGGTTTCACCAACAAGCTTCACATAAGCATCAGGCTAAAGCATTAAATCTTGTTCTCTGCGCAGGTAAATGTAGAGTTGAAAATAAGAACCTTTAAGTTTTCTCTTTTACCGTATAAAGAAACTAAACAGGCGGAGAAACCAGAATGGAAACGCTTCATCACAACGGCGTCCTAGTTCCACCCCGATACGAAGGAAAGGGACTCACAGTCAAGGTGAAGGGAGAGGAGATTAGGCTGACGGCTGAGCAGGAAGAGATGGCGGTAGCGTGGGCAAAAAAGGTGGGAACCCCCTACGTTGAGGATCCGGTCTTCGCCAAGAACTTTCACAAGGACTTCTCAAAGAAACTGGGCACCGAAGTTAAACCCGGAGACGTTGACTACTCAGAAATAGTCGCCCTTGTTGAAAAGGAACGGGAATACAAAAACAATCTCCCCAGAGAAGAGAAGAAACGGTTGGCTGCGGAAAGAAAAGCTGCCCGGGAAGCCAACAAAGAGAAGTATGGCTACGCTTGGGTTGACGGTGAAAAAACAGAGCTGGCTAACTACGTTGTGGAGCCCAGCTCCATCTTCATGGGGCGAGGAAAGCATCCGCTGCGGGGAAGCTGGAAAGAGGGACCCCGTGAGGAAGATGTTATACTGAATCTTTCTCCTGACGCGCCGAGGCCAGAAGGTAACTGGAAGGAGATTGTCTGGGAGCCTGAAGCCATTTGGATTGCCCGTTGGCAGGATAAACTCAGCGGCAAAATGAAGTACGTCTGGTTCGCTGATTCAAGCAGTTTCAAACAGAAAAAAGAAATCGAAAAGTTTGACAAGGCAAAAGAGTTTCAACAAAATCTTCCCCGAGTCAAAAGGCACATTCTACAAAATCTTGAAGCCGAGGACCTGAAGCGCAGAAAAATTGCGACAGTCTGCTACCTTATCGACAAGCTGAAGATACGTGTCGGCGACGAAAAAGACCCAGATGAGGCAGACACTGTGGGAGCCTCAACCCTCAGAAAGGAGCACATCCAAATCAACGGCGACGAAACAGTGTCATTCAACTTCTTGGGAAAAGACAGCGTGCCCCACATTTTCACCACCAAACTCCCTGACAATGTAATCAGAAACCTCAAAGAATTCTCTGCGAACTCGGAATCTGCCCTCTTCAACGGAGTCCGCTCTAGTCATGTAAGCGAGTTTCTGGATGAGGTAATGACGGGACTCTCTGCAAAGGTTTTCCGCACTCTTTATGCTTCGGATGCTGTGCAAACGAAGCTGGACAAGACCCCAGTTGAACCTGAAGACCCAGAATACGTCAAGAAGTTTGTGGCTAAAATGGCGAATCTTGAAGCCGCCAAAGTTTGCAACCATAAGCGCACAATCCCGAAGAGGTGGAAAGCGTCCTTAGAAAAGAGGAAGGAGCGAATCAAGGTTCTGGAGGAGCGGGCGAGGAAGGCTCAGGCTAAAATCAAGAGGAAAGCGGAGGAACAGGATAAGCGGTATCAGATGTGGATTAAAAAGCAGGAGGACAAACTGAAGGCGGCTGAGGAGCAGATGGAGGAGATTAAAAGGCAGCTGGAGGAGCGACAGAAGCAAGGTGAATCGGTTAAGGCGTTGACGAAACGGGTTAGAAGTAAACGGAAAGTAATGGAACGTACGAGACAGCGCGTCAAAGATTTGAAGGCTAAACATAAAAAACTGATGAATAAGCAGAAACAGAGGTTGGAGAACAGGAAGCATCGAGATGAAGCAGCCTTGGAGAAGGCAAAGCTGAACATAAAGGTTCAGGATGAGACCCGGGACTACAACCTTTCAACTTCCCTGAAGAGCTACATTGACCCCAGAATCTACTACGAGTGGGGCAAAAAAGTGGAGTACGACTGGAAAAAATACTACCAGAAGGCGTTGCACAAAAAATTCAGCTGGGTCGAAAACCAAGAAGACATAACAGAAAACAGCTAAAAGCACTCTGGCCTACAAACAGTAACCGCTTCTGTTTTTCTGAAAAGAGAGAAAGAGCCATAAAACCCAAAACACTGTAGCCTCTATTATATGTGAGGTTAACGAGAATGGTGACTGAAACAATCGGTACTTCTGAAATGCGCGCCCTAGAAACAAACGCCGAATACTACGGCGTCTCACTGCTGCAGCTTATGGAAACTGCTGGAAGAAACGTTGCAGAGGAGATTGCGGCACGGTTCCAGCCAAAGAAAACTCGGGTGGCGATTTTTTGTGGTTCAGGAGGAAACGGAGGCGACGGCTTAGTTGCCGCGCGCTACCTCACCTGCCATGGCTTCAAGGTTGAAGTGATACTTACGGGAAAAGCCTCAGACATTACAAGCGAATCAGCCAAGAAAAACTGGGTTGCCCTGCAGCCCCTCAGAAACATTGTTCCAATAAGAGAGATTAAAGATTCCACGCTTATCCCAGACGTTAAGGCAGACGTTATTGTGGATGCCCTGCTGGGAATAGGCGCGAAGGGAAAACTGCGCCCCCCAATCTTGCAGTTAGTAGAAAAAATCAACTCGATGGATGCATTCTGCGTCGCCGTGGATGTTCCCACGGGAATAGACTCTGATTCAGGCGAAGTTTTGGGCACCGCCGTGAAGGCGAACCTAACCGTCACCTTTTACAAGGCGAAGGCGGGGCTGGTAAAAGCCAAAGAACACAGCGGCGAAATTGTAGTGAAGAGTATAGGTTTGCCATCCGAGTTGGAGCGGTTTACTGGTCCCGGAGACGTTTCGTTGGCTGTGAAGCGTCGCAGTCCAGAAGCGCACAAGGGAACCTTCGGCAGGCTCCTCGTAATTGGAGGAAGCAACGTTTTTTCGGGTGCCCCAGCATTAGCTGCCTTGGCTGCTCTTCGCACTGGGGTTGACATTGCTATTGTGGCGGCTCCAGAAAAAACTGCAACCGCAATCTCTTCCATGTCTTCAGCGTTGATTACCGTAAAATTGAAGGGAAAACACCTGAACTCGGGTAACCTGTCCGCGCTTGAGGAGCAGTTGGATTCGGCGACGGCGGTGGTTTTGGGTCCGGGTTTGGGGCTGCACAGCGAAACCAAAGAGACGGTTAGAGAGGTTATCGAGCACATAGAGAAGAAGGGGACGCCGCTGCTGTTGGACGCTGACGGGCTTAAAGCCTTCGCAGAATTCAGACGGAAGGTTGAGTTGCCACTGGTTTTGACTCCCCACGCCAGAGAATACGAGATTCTGACCGGAAACAAGCTGCCGGATGATGTTGAGGAGAGGGCGGAAAAGGTTCAGAAGAGCGCACGAAAACTGGGGGCAACCATACTGCTGAAGGGGCCTGTCGACGTTATCTCTGACGGAGAGCAGACTAAATTTAATTTCACTGGAAACCCGGGGATGACGGTTGGGGGGACAGGGGACGTTCTCTCAGGAGTAGTGGGAGGCTTGCTGGCTATGGGAACCGACTCGTTCAGGGCTGCGGCGGCAGGCGCGTTTATCAACGGGGCAGCAGGAGATTTTGTGACTGCTGAGAGGGGCTACCACATGATTCCCACAGACCTTCTTGAGTATATCCCCAAGGTTATGGATGGTCCCATGTGCCATCTGGAGGTGCGGAGGAATCAGCCATAGCCCTGTCTCAGTCACCGTCTATCATGCTAAGCAGTGTGACCCCAAAAAATGCACCACCCTGAAGCTTAAACGCCACAACCTAGTGCGGGTGGTTCTCAGAGTCAGAGAGCTGCCTCGAGGAGCAGTCATCCTGAACCCTTTCACAGCAAAAGCTTTCTCTCCCGCAGACAAAGAACAACTGAAACAGAGAGGTTTAGCCGCATTGGACTGCAGCTGGGTACACGCAAAAGAGGTTTTTGGCCTGTCCTCCCATTGGATTTCCCGTTGTCTGCCCTACTTGGTGGCGGCGAATCCGGTGAATTATGGGGTTCCAACCAAGCTCAGTACAGTGGAGGCGTTGGCTGCGGCTCTATACATAGCCGATTTCCGTGAACAAGCGGAAGAACTGTTATCCAAATTTAAATGGGGACCCCAATTCATCACCCTAAACGAAGAGCTTCTGGAAGGCTACGCTCAAGCAAAAGATAGCACAGAAATAGTCAAGGTACAAAACTATTACATCAACCAAAGCGCATCTAAAAAAAGATAACCGAAAAACCACTTTGCACAAAACAGCCCTCCATCATATTAGGAGCCTAATAACAGCGTATTGTTGAAATCAGTCTTTTTCCTGAAAAACCAAGCATATACTTCATTTGTTCTTTAGTGTTTTTTCGTTATTCCATTCTTAAGGCGAAGGAGGGGTTGGTTAGCTGGCTTCTGCCACCATGTCTATGATTCTGTTGATTTCTGTGGATATGTTTTCTGGGAGCCCCATTATGCCCACGTTCATGAAGCCTCTGATAATCAGGGAGATAGCTTGGTCTCTGGAAAGCCTCCGGGTCATCAGATACAGTATCTCACTCTCCGAAATCTTGCCCACCGCCGCCTCATGAGTCAACTCTGCACCCTGCTTCTTCGCCACCAACTCAGGCACAGCCTCAAGGTAAGCCTCTTCATCCAGAATCAATCCCCTACATTCCAAGTGACCCCTACAGTCCGCATTGTTTCCCTCCATCCTGCCCCGCGCAAAAATAGCCGAATCCTTTCTGGCGATGGTGCGAGTGATCAACTCTGCCTTGCTGCCCTTCCCGTTCAGAACCGCTCTTGAGCCAATATCCAGAGAAGAATCTCTGTGACCATACAGAATCGAATTGAAAGACGCCCGCGAATCTTCACCATCACAGAATGCCACAGGATACATCTGCACATCCTTCACCGGAGTCAAACAGATGTAGTTGGAAACAAAATTTCCTTTTTCTTCAATCAATGTTGCGCTTCGGGGTCTAACCATGGTCTGCTCGGTCCAGTTGTGGATCATGGTAAAATTCAGTGTAGCTCCCTTCTTCACGTAAATCTCTGAAACCCCCAGGTGAGTAGCCGACTCGCCAGTCTGATGCTGTATGCAACCCGTTATAATGTTGGCATTGGAACCTTCTTCAGCGATTATGATGTTGTGGACTCTCTGCTCAGAATCCTTTTTGGTAATCATGAGACAGGACTGTAGAGGCAAAGTCACCGCCACCCCCGGAAGTATGCGCATAAAATATCCGCCACTATATTCTTTGTCCACTTTGCGGGTGAACTCGTCTTTGTCTGGGTCAACCAGCTTCCACATGTAATCTTGGAGCCATGAATACTTGGTTAAAGCCTTCTTTGTATCCATTATCTCTATTTTGTCTCTGAAGTACTCGCTGATTTTCGTGTATACTGTATCTTGGTCCACATGGAATAATGTTCCGGAACGAGCTTTTTCATCAACATCGATGCCCACATTATAGACGCCTTCGAGTATGCTATGCGGAATTTTCGTCAATACACTTTCTTTTTGAACCATTTTACCAACTCTCCTCCACCCGCTCTTGACAAGCTACACATTTCTCGTAACCGCTTTTTTTGATATTCTCGTAGATGCGCTTAGGCTCAGCAAAACAGTAGACAATGCTTTTCAGGAGAACACAGGCATATTTCGCATCCACATAATCCAAAATATCGCCTTTATGGGTAACAATGAGTGATGTGCTCCCGCTTTCCTCAACATACTTCTGGATCTGTTCACCAATCAGCTTGAGGCTTTCAACATCTACGCCAGAATCGGGTTCATCCAAAAGAAGGAGCCTCGGCTTCAAAAGTAACATCTGAAGAACCTCAGCCCTTTTTCTTTCCCCTCCCGAAAACCCCACATTGGTGTCCCGTTCCAGAAACTCGCCCAAATGGAAAGCGTCTATCAACTCTTTCTCTTCAGCGCTGAAATCGTCCTCAGCCTCTTTGCCAACGCACAACTTCAACAAGGACGAAAGCTTGATACCGTTAATCTCTGGCGGATGCTGGAAAGCAAGAGCCAAACCCAGCTTAGACCGCTCCTCCACGCTTTTTGTTGTAATGTCTTCGCCCAAGAAGAGGATTTTTCCTGATGCAATTTTGTATTGGGGGAGCCCCATTATTGCGTTGATTAGTGTTGTTTTTCCTGACCCGTTTGGCCCAAACATAACATAGTTCTTTTTTTCTGTTAACTCCAAGTTGACGTCTTTGAGTATAACCTTGTCTTCCACAATCACCTTCAGGTTACGGACTTCCAATATATTCAACATCAACTACCCCATAACGTAAGCTTATGCGAGTGTTTGGATAAAATCTTATGCTTATATACTTTAGCAAAAATTCGGTGACAAAGAATCTAAAATCTGCCCCCACAATCACTTATGTTCTAAATGAGCCCGCGTTAGAAATGTTTAATAAATCCAGTTACACAAAAGGGGATGAGTGAGCAGAAAATGCCCAAAAAGGAATTCACCTATCGCGGACACACTATAGAGGAACTGCAAGGCATGTCCATGGACGAGTTCATCAAGTTGCTCCCGTCGCGGCAACGCCGAAGCCTACAACGGGGACTCAACACGGGACAGAGGACGCTCCTAGAAAAGATCAGAAGAGCCAAAAAAAGCCAAAGCGAAGGAGAAACGGCAGTCACCAAAACCCACGCCCGCGACATGATAATCCTCCCAGAAATGGTAGGCGCCACCCTTCTAATCCACAACGGAAAGGAATTCACCTCAGTGGAAATACTGCCAGAAATGATTGGATGCTACCTGGGAGAGTTCGCCATCACCAATAAACCCGTGAGACATGGATCTCCAGGTATCGGCGCATCAAGATCATCAATGTATGTGCCACTGAAATAGAACGTAACAAGGGCAAAACATACCTAATTCAACATTTTTTGCTAAAAATCGAAAGATGGCTAGTTTAGGCTCTGTAGGTTGGTTCAGTCTCTTTCTGTTTTGGGGCAGCAGAAATTTTTGGGAGTGGAATAGGCGGAGGAATGTTTAGGCTTCGGCAGATGAGCACCGACTCTAAGAAAACAACATTAGATATGGATTGGAGAACAACAGGTGGGGGAGGCTTCTTTTCCTTATGATCCTTAAGAATCTGTTCAATTTCAGCCTTTGTTCCCTTCACGTGACTCTTTCCCTTCAAGCTGATTTGAGCCACTCCCGGATTGTAGTTTATGGTGAAGACAAAAGGAACCTCCAGCATGCCTTCACGTTTCTTGTTGATTCTAACCATGTTAAGATTGGTGGCTATCTGAACAGGCGGAATAGGCTTTCCGATCTCCCAGAAGCTCTCAGCGGAAATGTTTTTCACAAAAACTCTTACATTTACCATTCTTCAGAACGCCCATCCAATCTCTATATTCCAAGCTTCACTATTAAAACTTGGCTAGCTTTCTTGTTGTTTGTATCGAGTTAAACCGCAATGTCCACAAGTGTAACGGTCCCCATGATCAGCCATAAAGTATCCGGGTCCACACCGTTCACAACTGGGACGCAATCTTTTGAGTTCCCCTTCCTCAATCTTGTAGTATGCAGAGATTCCACTTCGTTTCTTTTTGGCTTTTTTCTCTCCAGCTTCTTTTTCAGACATCTACTCTTCCCCCTCCTTCTCTTTCTCTTCTACCTCTGCTGCCTCTGCTACTTCTTCTGGGGCTGGTGGCTCCTCAGGCTTTTCTTCTGGAATTGCGTTTCTGGCGATTATATGCTCGGGTTCCACGAGTTTCGCCTGCTCGATGGAGTCGTAAGCGTTAGCTTCGCCGACGGTAACCGTTGTGCCTGTTTTTGTTTCTAACTGTTTAACGTAAACCAAATCGAGGTCCGTTTTCAGCAGTGTTGCAAGCTGTTTTCTTATTTCAACGCGGGTCGGGGTGCCCTCAGTCTGGGCGTGTTCAACGCTGAAGGTCACTTCCATTCTTTTCATCAGAGGATTCTGCTCTTTCGAGACGATCTTAAGTTTCATTGACACACTTCCGAAGGTTGTGGTTGATTTGACGCATCCCTCTTACTTTAGCTTTTCGAAGGTTCCTCCATGGAATCAACAAATTGGCGCATCCTCTTTTTTGTTTCTTCTGTAACCTTGACTGCAACAATTCCGACGTGAGGTTGCCCATAAACCACTAAGGCATTCTCGGGCGCAGCCAGCACCACCGCAAGCGTAAGCAAATCTTCTTCTCCCTCAATCATCACCCTTGTTTGTCCCTTCTGCTCAACAGCAGTTCTTATGGCAGCCCACGCCTCGTCAGTTATGGCTCCCGGAGGATTCCTTGCATGTAATGTTTGGTCAACATCCACAGTTATCGGCTGGATGGGCTTTCTCATAACCTTGTTGTCAACAATTAAAATATTCAGTGGAACACCATACTCAATCATGTTGCGGGACACTACATCACCCACAGAAATAATCAATGAGGGCTTCTCCTTCTCGATAAAGTCTTTAAGCCTCTTCATGGTTTCTTCGAAGGGACCCTCAATCAGCAGTCCCTGAGGCTTCTTCAGTTCCTTGCGTAGCTCAGTGGTTAGGAGACGAATTCTGGTTACCTACCTTACTCGAAGCGCGTAGTGCCCTTTCTCTTTCACTTTCATGGCGCGAGCTATAGCCGAGCCCTCAGGATCAATGATCACCACTACACCAGAGAAGTCGTCGCTTAGGTTGGTAGAATTACAGTTAGGGCATATAGAACCATAGGATATGAAGTGGCATTCCCGACATGCTTTCTCTGTCATTTCTCTGATTCACCTTCTGCTTTCTCGACATCCCCTGAAACTTCTGCACCAGTTTCCTCTTGCTTCTCCACATCCTTCTTAATCCACTCAAGCTTTCCAAGGAACGGCTGCCTAGCAGTTACCCCAATCTTCCCAGAACCTCCGCTGTGACCTAAAGAAACAGCTGTTATGCGAACCCGCACACGGTCTCCGGTCTGCAGTTTTCTTTTTGTTTCTTTGCCCATGAGAACTCCTTGTCGTTCATCATAGGAGATGTAGTCGTCCATTAGCTGAGACACGTGGAGGAGGGCGTCAACGGGTCCTATCCGAATGAAGGCGCCGAATTCCGCTATTTCCACAACTTCTCCCTCGATGACTTCCTGGATCTTTGGATAGAATGTGAGGATGGAGAATTCGACTTTGTGGAAGGTGGCGCCGTCTCCGGGGATGATTTTTCCGAATGGATTTACTTTAATTTTTGTGACGCCTATGACGTAACCAAGCTTTTCGTCTACCATGCCATCGTACTTCATTTTCAGCTGCTCATAACCTACATAATCGATGTCTTCTCCGAATCTTTCCGGAGGTATCCGAATTGCATCTTCTAGCGTTACAAGTTTGAACATTTATCTCACCTATTCCTAAATTGATGACATTTACGCGAAAGTACCCTCTGGGTTTTCGCGTCCAAATAAAAGACGCACCCATTTATAAGCCTATACCGCGCCTTCCATCTCCAAACGTCTCTTCTGCCTCAAGAAAATAACTGGCACACCAACTTTTCTCAATCTTTTCCTGAGTTCCCGATCGTTTGTGGCAACAGGAGACTTCCACTCTGCCGCCACTCTAACAACCACGTCGTCATAGGTCTCCATTAAACCTTTTTCAACAGAGACAACACGACACTTTTCAGCCAACCTAAGAGCCAACTGCGCCTGTTTCCGCTGTTTTGGGGAACTGGATTCGGCGAGTCCTTGAAGCTCCTTCTGTGTCGAGGAGAGGAGAACGGGTTCAAAATGTCGATTTAATAGGTTTGCCAGCTCTTCGAAAACATCAACATTGAACTGCGAGGCAACAAAAAAGAAATTTGCATCTAAAACAACCTTAATTGGCTCATCTTCTGAATCAGGCAAATCTACACCCTCACAGCATTATGATTTGAGATAATACGTAAGCCTTTTGTCCCATTGAATTTCCCCTTTTCTTAGGAAAGGGGGAGATTTGCTATTGTTGCAGTATAAGCGCTTAGTAGCAGAACTGCAATTCCTAAGATGATGTTAACGACCAGTATTATTGCTCCGCGTTTTTCTGTTGATGGGTCGGCTGTTTTTTTGGTTCTTACGACTAATTGGGTTCTCACGAGAGCTAAGATAGTCATTATTATAACTAAACCGTGTTTGAGTGCCATAGCCAATGAGTAACTGTTTGATGTGTTAAAGAATCCGGTGAATGCTGTGCTTCGGTTTGCCAGCAGTATTCCGGTTATCCAAAGTCCTGCTATGCTTATTATGACGATGATATTTAGTCGTTTTTGGATGCTGTCTCGCAGTTCTTTGTTTTGCTGTTTGTTTTTCCTTATCGCGGGCAGCACTGTAACTCCTAAAGTAATCAATCCGCCTATCCACACCGCAGTAAAAAGATCGTGTAGAAATGTAACTAGTACAACGATTATTGGTACCTGCATTTGTTCACCTCCTTTTAGATGCTAAATGATTTCTGTTAATGCTTTTTACGTCTGATAATTTCTCTGCATTGGTCTGCGTATTGGCACCAGTCTAGACAAGACGGCTCCTTCTCGGGTCTTCTGACTTCCTTGCCGCATGTGTCGCATATGCCAGTATCCTCATCGGTCCAAATCTCCGCGCTTCCTCCGCAATGGGGGCACGGAAAATATTCTGGCTTAGGGCGAAGAAACTTTCTTATGCCCGGGCACGTTGCTGCATTGAAACTTTTCAAATTCCCTTCACCTCTCACATTTTATTGCGATAATTTTTCTCCCTTTATGCTTATTGTTTCTTGCCTCAAAGGAATCTTCTTTCCCGAAAGCTCTACGGCTTCTTGGATGAGGCGATGTAAGCCGAAGCAGCATGGAACCTCCATGTTGACTACTGTAACACTTTTTATGTTGGACATCCTGAACATCTGAGCTAACTTGTTCCTGTAAAGGGCTGCGTCGTCAAGTTTGGGGCATCCAATGGCGAGGGTTCGGTTCTTAAGCATGTCCTCATGAAAGTCTGCATACGCAAAGGGTACACAGTCTGCGGCTATCAGCAAATCCACATTCTGGAGAAAGGGCGCGTTTGGCGGCATCAGTTTCAGTTGGTATGGCCAGTTAGAAATCCTTGACTGCCTCTTTTCTGTCTGTTTTGCGGGCATGTTGTAATCTGCGGGAGATGCTTGGCTTATGTTCACATGTTCTTCTGCTGCTTCTTCATCGAATTCTTCTGCTTTCCGCTGTATGATGGTTATGGCGCCTTGGGGACACTTTCCCAGGCAGGCTCCTAATCCGTCGCAGTATATGTCCTTGACTAGTCTCGCTTTTCCGTCTATTATTTGGAGGGCTCCTTCGGCGCAGGCGGGTGTGCACAGTCCGCAGCCGTTACATTTCTTTTCATCGATTTTGACTATGTTTCTTAACACCATATTGTTTTTTTCTCCTTTCTAGCTTCTAACAAAGTACCACGGTTCTTTTGCCATGTCATAGGCGATGAAGGCTATGTCTGGTTTCTGCGTTTGTTTTCGGGTTATAAAAATCGATTCTCCCTTTTCTAGGCGGCTTTCTACTTCTTCAAAGTCTATTTCGCCGAGTTCTATAACTTCAACGTTTTGGGTTTCGTCGTTTTTGAGAAAGAACAGCTGAAAGAGAGTTCCTTTCTTCTTTTTTTCCATAACGGTTTTTGGCATTTTGTTTTTCTCTCCTTTTTAGCTTGTTCATCTAGTCATTTGAGATAAACTTCATATGAAAATATATTCATACTTTGTTTATAAGCTTTGTGGCAAACCCAGACAATCACGTTACACAACCCACACGGCTCTACACAAAATTTATAACACTGTTATAACCAATTCTGTAGTAGCAACAGAAAAGTTGGAATTTTTATGCCCGAAAAAAAGAAAGTTGCCCTAATCATCCACAGCGGCACCATAGACAAACTCCTCTGCGCCTTCACACTAGGCTCCACAGCAGCAGCCATGGACATGCAAGTCCATCTATACTTCACTTTCTGGGGACTCAACATGCTAAAGAAGGGAGCCATGGAGAAAGCCGGACTCCCAGCAACCCACAAGCAGCATGAGGAAATGCTGAAGACAAAACTGAAAGAGATGAATTACCCCACGCCCTACGAGATGCTGAAACGGATGAAGGCGTCAGGAAACGTGAAAATCTATGCCTGCAGCCCAACCATGGAAATGTTTGGAGTAACAAAGGAAACTCTGATTCCTGAGGTGGATCAGATTGCGGGGGCAGCAGCTTTCCTTGACATAGCCGCAGACGCGGACATAACCCTGCTAATCTAACAGTTCTGCTCAAAATGAAGCAAGCCTCTTTTCCCCCTTTTTCTTATCCGCATCAATTCACGGCAACTAGTAAAAAAGGATGAAATGCTCAAAGTATTTAGCCACCAAGACGTTATATTATGTTTAGTTTTGTTGCAGGAGCTAACGGGGCTTTTCTGTTGACCGAAACCAAAGTTTCATGGTTACCTTGGAGCGAAGAATCCTTTAGGAAGGCTAAGAAGCTTGATAAGCCGATTCTTTTGAGCATCAGCGCTGTCTGGTGCCACTGGTGCCATGTCATGGACCAGACCACATATTCTGACAGTGAAGTTGCACGGCTTATCGAGGAAAAGTTTGTGCCCATAAGAGTGGATCGAGATCAGCGACCGGACATAGATAGGAGATACAACATGGGAGGCTGGCCCAGCACCGCCTTTCTGACTCCTGACGGCGAGATTCTAAGCGGAGGCACATACATTCCCCCGCATCAGATGCAGGCTCTGCTTGAGGACATCAGTAGTTTCTACCAGAAAAACAAGAACAACATAAAATCCAGAATAAAGGAACTGGAAAAAGAGGTGGAGAAGCCTCCAGTCGAGTATGGTTTGGACCGTGAGGTTTTCCGTTCTATCATTGACGGTTTGACTCTGGAGGTTGCTTCACAGTTTGATTCTTTGCATGGCGGCTTTGGCAACGCACCGAAGTTTCCGCACAGCGAGGCATTGAGGTTGGCGCTTCTGCAGCATCATCTGGAGGGGCATAGTGCAGCGTTAAACATCGTGAAGAAAACATTGAAGGAGATGAGGGCTGGCGGCATCTACGATGGGGAGGAGGGAGGCTTCTTTCGTTACTCCACCACTCGAGACTGGAGTATACCGCATTACGAGAAGATGTGTGAAGACAACGCCAAACTCCTCGTCAACTACCTAGAAGCATATCAGGTCACCGGAGAGGAGGCTTTCAGGGACACAGCCAAAGGAATAGTCTCGTACGTCAACGCCACGCTTAGTGACCGAGAAAATGGAGGATTTTATGGCAGCCAAGACGCTGACGAGGCTTACTATAAGCTGGGTCTACCTGAACGTCTGAAGCGAACGCCGCCTAGAGTAGACAAAAGATTATTCGTAAACTGGAACTGCATGATGAGTTCAGCTTACCTCTTAGCCTCGGTGGTTCTTGATGATCAGTCCCTTCAGGATTTTGCTCTGCAGACAGCGAACCTGCTTTTGGACAAGAGTTACAGTCCAGAAAATGGAGTGGCTCACTACATTATGGAGGGCAAGAGCCACCTTTCTGGTCTTCTCACCGACCAAGTTCATGTGATGATGTGTCTGGTAGACTGTTACCAGTTAACGTTGGACCGAAAGTTTCTTGACAGCGCAGAAAGTGTTACAGATTTCATTTTAGATGAGCTTTGGAGCGAAGCCGGAGGATTTTACGACAAGCCAAGGGAGACAGGCGGCTTTGGAGCTTTGAAGCTCTTGGATAAGCCTCTTGAGGAAAACAGTGTAGCCGCCGACGCTTTATTGAGGCTTCACTATTTGACGGGTAAACAGAAATACTTGGAAATTGCTAGGAAAACGTTGGAGGTTTTTGTTTTGGGCATTCAGCGGTATAGTATTATGGGATGTGTTTACGGCTTGGCTGCTGAGTTGTATCTTCATCCCCTGCAGGTGCACATTGTGGGTTCCAGAAAAGATTATGTGACCCGCCGATTCTTAACTGAGAGTCTGAGAGCATATAATCCGCTGAAGGTCGTGGATGTCATCGACCCCGATGGCGACAGTGAGCGGTTGAAGGGTCTGGGGTATCCGGTTGCGGATGTGCCCACGGCGTATGTGTGCTCTGAGGGAACATGTAATTTGGTTGAGGACCCTGAGAAGATGGGGAAAGCTGTTAGACTGTTTGGAGGAAAAGATGATGGAAACCGAGACAGAATCTGAGAAGAGGAAGAGAGTGCTGAAGATTATCGAGTTGCTGGAGAAAGAGTATCCAAAGGCGAAGACTGCTCTGCATTACAGTAGCCCTCTGGAGATTCTAGTAGCCACCATTCTTTCGGCTCAGTGCACCGACAAAAGAGTAAACATGGTCACCGAATCTCTCTTCAAAAAATACAAGACCGCAGAAGATTATGCCAACGCAGATTTGGCTGAGCTTGAACAGGGCATTCGGTCCACGGGCTTCTACAGAAACAAAGCCAAGAACATAAAGAATGCGGGTCAAATGCTGGTTGAAAGGTTTGATTCGCAGGTTCCAAATGCACTGGAGGAGATTCTTGAGTTGCCTGGTGTCGCCCGAAAGACGGCTAACATAGTTTTGTCGAACGCCTACGGGGTCATCGAGGGGATAGCTGTGGACACACATGTTCGCAGGCTCTCCAAGAGGCTTGGGCTAACAGAGAACAAGAATCCAGACAAGATTGAGAAGGACCTCATGCAGATAGTTCCAAAGAGCCACTGGAAAAGAATCACCGACCTGCTGATATTTCATGGAAGAAACGTTTGCATGGCACGAAAACCAAAATGTGACTCCTGCGTCTTGAACAAGCTCTGCCCCTCAGCGTTCAAAGTTTAGAGAACAAAAGCAAATGAAGTGTGTGCGTGGTTTTTCAGGAAAAATATTGTTTTCAACAATGTACCTCTATTAGGCTCCTAATATGATGCACTTTGGTTGTTTTTGTGGGTTTTGCGGTAGACTATTATTGGAAGAGATAGTGGACAGTATTGGAGGTTTATGGTTGAGGCGTGAGTATCCATCTCAGCCTATTGTGGGTGTTGGGGTGGTTATTGTGGACTGTGGCAGGCTTGTTCTTGTGAGGAGGGGTGCTGAGCCTGCGTTGGGGAAGTGGAGTTTTCCGGGTGGAGCGGTGGAGTTGGGGGAGGCTGTTAGAGACGCTGCCGTGCGGGAAGCAAGGGAAGAATGCAGCTTAGACGTCGAGCTTGTCGAAGACAGACCAATAGATGTCTACGACGTTCGAAAGGCGGATGAGGGTGGGCGTCTGCGGTACCATTATGTTCTGCTGGAGTTTCTTGCCCGACCGAAAGAAGGCGTTTTGGAGTCTACCAGTGACGTGACAGACGCAAGATGGGTTCCCTTGGAAGAAGTGGAAAAGTATGATTTGACGGAGTCGGTTCGTTTATTTTTCAGAAAGCATCGAAAAGAACTGGAAAAGCACTAGTTGTGGGGTATATTTGAGTTTTAATTATGGATTATTTTGTCGCTGTTTTTGATTGTTGCCTTGTTCGCTTTTTAAGCGGAAATTTTTCCATTTTGTAGCAGTAAACGGAGGGTTCTCTTTTGGGATGATGTTCCGAAACAGGTATTCTGGGTTCATATTTGTGTTTCATAAGACTGTTAAATACCAACTGCAACCAGTAAGCCAAATATAGTTAGGAGAAAAATGGGATGAAAAAAACGCTATCTCCTCAAAACCGCAAAAAACTACAGAAGATGATGTTGGAAGCCTTCACTAGCGAAATCCAAACTCTCACCCCTGAACTTCAGTATATACTGGCGGATGATTTGGTTACGGCTCTTCAGAATCGACTTATGGTCTTCCAGAGAATCCAAGCGAAAACAACTCTTTAGCAGAAATAAACCCCAAAAACCTTACTCCGAATCCATAAATGATATATATAAAATGGGAAAAAATAGACTCAAAAGAGGCGTTAACATGCGGAGATCAAAACTCGAGATGTATATTGACATCCTCAAGGTGCTGGCTCAGAAGGGTCCACTTAAGTTAACTCACATCATGTATAAAGCTAATGTGAACTGCAGTGTCCTTAAGGAGTACTTGGATTTTCTTATTGAGCAGGGACTGGTTGAAGAGAAGACTGTGGGTAAAAAAAGGATAGTTTATGTCGCTTCAGAAAAAGGGTTGAGAGTTCTTAAGTACTTCCGTGAATTGAAGGTTATGCTGCCTGTTATTGAAGAGGGGCAGAGTAGAATGCCTGCTTCCCTCTACTAGTGGCGTCTTCCTCCATCTTCCACCTTTGTTTTATTGTTCTTTTGTTCAGTTGATCTGTTATGTTCTAGTTTCTGGTTTGGTTAAATTGTGAATATGGACTAATATATCGTAAGATTTAATAAACTTGTGAGCTACAGTTACTGTAGATACGGAAAACACATCGAGGACCACAACCATGGCAACATACAGAAAGCTCGAGGGAAAATCAACACAACTGCTAGAAAAAATCAGAGAAAATCTTGAACAGCTAAACGAGAAGATAGACGTGATGATCGAAATCCAGAAGCATGGTCACAGGGAGCTTCCAGAAAACCTGCCTGAAGCACTGGACGTGATGACGCTGCTGTCTCTGCCTGACCATCTGAGAAAAACGGCTGTTACCCTATGCAAGCTGGAGGAAGCGACAGCCGATGAGGTTGCTGAGCAGACGAAGCGGGCGAGAGCGGTGGAGAGCGGTTATCTGAACCAGTTGGTTGTGATGGGTTACATGAAGAAGGAGAGGAGAGGTCGTAAGGCTTACTTCTTTGTTGACAAGGAGGGTTGATAACTAATGGTGGGAAAAATTATTGCAGTTCACTCGTATAAGGGTGGAACCGGAAAAACATCACTGTCGGTTAACTTGGCAGCCTCTTATGCTAGGAGAGGCAAAAAGGTTTGTCTGATGGACTTGGATTTTCGTGCGCCCAGCCTTCACGCCCTATTCAAAGATTATAACTCAGAGTATTGGCTGAACGATTACCTTAACGGCATCTGTGAAATCGACAAAGTGTTAATCGATGCTACCAACGATCGTGGTAACGGCGGCAAGTTGCTGGTTGCACTGGCAAATCCGTCCACCGAGGCGATCAGGGATATGACGGCGAAGGACAGGAAGTGGGAGATGAAGGCTTTAGGCAGGCTGCTGTCTCTCAGGTCTTCTCTTCTTAACGATGGTGGTCTCGACTACCTTATTTTGGATACCAGCCCTGGGCTTCAGTATTCTTCCATCAACGCCATCGTGACCGCCGATGTTGTCTTGCTTGTAACCAGCTTAGATGCCTCAGACATTAATGGCAGCAAGCGGATGACTGGTGAGCTTTATGACCTCTTCGAGAAGAAGACGGGAATCTTGGTCAACAAAGTGATTGCAGACTACCTGTCATCCGAGAAAGAACAGAAGAAGTTCAGTAAGCACGTCAAGAGCATCTACAGTCTTCCCGTCCTAGCCACCATTCCATGCTACTGTGAAGTGCTTCGAGCAGCAGGAGACTACATATTCACAGAAGAGAAACCAGACCACCCATTCACGGAGACACTGGACCAATTAGCCACAAAAATCGAAAAATTCTAACCATCCCTTTTTCTCTCGTACTTTTCTTTAGCCTTCTTCGCATCCTCAGCAAAGCTCCTAAGCCGCCTAAGCTCAATTTTCTTTTGAGGCATAGTTTCGGGTGCATACAGTAAGGGAAGAACAGCTATGAACAGGAAAAAGCTGGCTAACGAAAATGCTGCCGTGGCCTCGACTAGCGTAGCAAATGGTGTAAATAATATTCGTATGTAGCTTGCAATGAGAAATGGTAATACCCCGATCAAGTAGTATTTTTCTTTAATTCTGTTTCCAGCAAGTTCCGACCATATGACAAAAAAGAACATCAATGAAAAGATTCCCCATGCAATACCATCTATTGTAATATACAAATACCACGAAAGAACATTGCCCGGAAAAAGTCCTAACACAGCAAATCCAACTCCCAGCATTGTGAACCCAACGATAATTATCCGTTTTCGACCAACAGAATCAGCAAGCCATCCTCCCAATAATGCAACAAAACCGCCAACTGCTGATTCTGCGATAGGCATGTACGAGCCCAATTCTTTTCCATAAATATTGATTTCAACAGGTATTCCAAGAAAGTTTACAACACAGAACATAGCCCACGGAATCAGATATAATAGAAAAGATTTGTCAAATAATATTGCTCTATAGGGCACCTCGATCGGTTTTTCTTTGTGGTAATCTTGTTTTGATTTAGCAAGAAGAAACAAAAGTAAACCAATTCCTCTCCATGCAGCCAGTATCAACGCTCCAGCAACTAATGTAGAGAAACTTAGTATCAAACCCACGAGAAGAATGGAGAAACCTGATGCAAAAAATGTGATTCCACCTAACAGCCCTCTATTTTCTATGTTGCTATGATCTCCGAAATAGGCGAGGCAGGTCGGAAACCCCAATCCTAAAGAAGTTCCTAGTAAGAAAGAAACCAACAAAATCTGCTCAAAATTATGTGGCTCCAACATAACCATTGATAGAGAAGATATAATTCCCAAGAGCATCCAAGTAACCATAAAAGATTCACGATTTGGAAATCTACTCACCAAAGCAGTGCCCACTAATGCAAATGCGGTGGTCGCCGCAAGTTGAATTCCGAATGCCATTACCAAAAAAGTGGTCTCCATTTGAAAGCTTTCCAAAATACTCTCGAAAAAAAAGTATAATGGAAAATACCAGGAAAAAGCGTTTACCACAACAATCAAGACAGCGAGAAATTCTCTTTGTAGGAGGTCGCTGATTATTGAAGAGTTCTTTTCCATTCTTTTACAACTCAACATGTGAATAATATGGAGTTACAGAGATAAAATTTCTGTAAATAGAATTCTAATTTATGCTAAGTGTCCTACAAGCAAACTGTTTATGTGTAGAACAAAGCTTATAAGTAACTTGTAGAACAGAAATACAGTAAGGGAGAAAGGATGGAGAAGAAAAAGAAGAAGCCAATGAGAATATACGGCTTTTAATTCTGCTAAAGACGTTTACAAGTCTTCAATTATTCCATTTATTAAGTTTTTGATAGTGGGTATAAGACTTTGATTTGGTATTATGGATATATTAATGCTAGCTTTTTGGGCTAAATCCTTTATTTCATTTCTAAACCTTTCAACATACTCTTCATTTAAAATGATGTCGACTATTTTTTCTGTATCATCATCAGTAATTTTTCTTTTTGAAAGATGCTTTAATATAGCTTTTTTAGTCTGTCGGTTCTTGAAAGCATAAAGTACTGGAAGTGGGAGACACTCATTTCTAAATCGGTTCTGGATCTCTTCGGCTTCGAATATATCAATGAAATCCTCCCTTATGCTACCAAGAATACCTAGGGTTCTGCCGTAATTACCTATCAAGTCAACAACATCTTGTTCTCCTCCTCCTATGATGGCGCCAATGCGCATATGAGCCTCGAAGGTTGAAGCTTTCATTTTCAGAATCCGGTAACATTCCTCTGCAGAAATATCTACATTGCTCTTCAGAGAAGCTTCTAGAGCCTCGGCGTCTCCAAGTTCAAAAAAGAGACTATTGATTATATTCCAGATTGCATCCATCTTTTCTGTAGAAAATTCTTTCTCTAATTTGTGAAGAAGGACCAGAGCTTTCATCAAAAAGGCGTCACCTACAAGAAGAGTAATGTCTTTGCCAAACTTGGCGTAAACAGTGGGCTTACCATATTTTGTTTTTGACTCATCAATTACATCGTCATGTACATCAAATCCAGCAGTTAGCAACAACATGGCAACTTGCAGAGATGTTGTGTCATCAGCTTTGCCGCCCACCGCTTCACAAGCAATTGAAATCAATCCGGGATGCACAACGTCTTTCCAGACTTTTGCGTAATACTTGAAAGCATCATTAATCTCTTTACTTTCCCTTTTTTCTCGCAGAATCTCTTTTTTTGCGAGTTCCAAAGCTTTTTTGCTTCTTTTTGTCAACAATCTGTTGACTTGTACAATTAACTTCTCGGTTTTCATTTTAGTTTCCTCATGTTCAAATTAAACTAATCACTAATTGTTCAGTTTTTCTGACCAGTTCTAGGGCTTTTCTTCCCCTCTCTTCCAGAAGTTTTTGCACCTGTTCGATAATCTCTTCTTGGCTAGCAGTTTCATTCATGGCTAAGCCTCTTTTATGTCCAGTCCTTCCAGTTGTTCTTTCAGGAATTGGTGGTATGCTTTAATGAGTTGTTTCCCTTTTGGGGTGATCGTGTATACTTTTCGTACGCGTCCTTCTTTGGTTATTTTTTTGCTTCTGGCGTATCCTTCTGCCTCTAGGCTGTTGAGGAGGGGATAGAGAGCGCCGTGCCTAATTTTCACTCCAAAAAGTCTCCGGGTTTTCTTTATTATCTTATAGCCCCACATTGGCTCTGCTTGGATGAGCCTCAAAACTAGGATGTCGAGAAAATTTCTGGCTATGCGTTGAACAATTCGTTTCTTTTGTTCTTCGGTCAACTTTCTCCGTTTCCCGTCTTCTTATTTGATAGTTGGATGCTTTTGTTTATTTAAGTTATCCACGTTTTTGCATGTTGTCGGTATGCTATGGTATGCTTCTTTATGTTGTGTGGTCGCAAGAACCTTTATATCCTCTTTAGTATACTATAAACTATGTAATATGTCTGGAAAAGGACATATTGTATATGAGTAAAACGGAAGAACTGTAAAACAAGAATACAAGAAGGAAAATAAAATGAGACAAAAACTAAGAGAAGTCCAAATCAAACTCATGAGAGGCCTACTAGACCTCGTCATACTCCAATTCTTAAGCGTGAATCCCATGCACGGATACAAAATCATAACAAGCATCCGAAAAAACTTCGGAGTATATTTTGGCCCAAGCACAATATATCCCCTGCTTGGCATCCTGGAAGAGAAAGGCTACATCAAGAGCGAATGGAACCTAAACAGCGACCGCCCTAGAAAAGTCTACTCCCTCACCCCTGAAGGCAGCAACCTGCTGAACGGCACCGAAGAGTCCCTCAACCACATCTGCCACAGACTCAGCAGCATAGGGCTAAGCCGCATACCCCTCAACGACAACAACCACGCCCTGAGACAAACACAACACTTAACCTAGCCGCCACAAAAAATGGGACACAACAAAACAACCGCCATCACTCAGCCTCTTCATAATCATTTTGTTCCCTTTTCCAGCATATTCCCAATTCTGACATATCCCCCAACCACATTTTTCACCCAGTTTTATGGAAGTAAATTCTAATTGCAGAAAGCATAATCCAGCTGACGGTTGCCAGCGACGATACGGTCTCAGGCACCGCAACCCCAGCACTGTATATCCTCAGCCCATACAATATCCATGAGACAGAGCCAATAACCAAAGCCGCAAGCGCCAGAACCGACCTTTTCTCTGCAGCATAGCTGATGGATGCGAAGCCCAACGCCGCAAAGAACAGCACCGAAACCAGAAAATGAAGAGAACCATACACCTCATCGAATGTGGCGACCAACTGAAGCATCAACCCCGCCATCACCAGAACGTAGCTGGTGTATCTGGCGTACTTCCTGAAGCTTGTAAGCGAATAAAGAATTATGAGGAACCCACATAGAAGCAAGCCGAAGTTGAACAGCGGCGCCACCCCACTTTTGACGGAATGCCCAAGGTCGCTCAAAGCGTTGCTTCCCCAGCTGAACCACGGCGACAAAACTATGGACGCAGCTATGAAAAAAAACGCAACCAAAGGTGCAATTAGGCCGAGCAGAGCACAGTTCCGTTCATTCAATGCGCCCATGAACCCCCACTATTTATTACCTCTCCCTTAATTAAATGATGGATGGAGAAACAGTATGTCAGGAGCTGAAACACTTATCCCCTTTCTCAGAGACAAGGGAAACGAGGACCAACCAACCATCATAATAGACAGCCGCGAAGCGACAACAGCACCCAAAATAGTCAAGGGCCTAAAGGAACTGGGCGCCGAAATCAGCACAAGGCACCTAGAAAAGGGAGACTACGTTATCTCCAGCCTGTGCGCATTTGAAAGAAAAACTGTCAGCGACTTCGTATACACCCTAACCCGAAGGTACCTCTTTGATCAACTGTTCACGCTGAAGGA
>Ga0307434_1000422_pt1 | contig 29309 bp, 28 predicted proteins | sample SalMarWE160220MG_FD_202156 | JGI IMG/M metagenome (GOLD analysis project Ga0307434, IMG submission 202156) | Salt marsh sediment microbial communities from the Plum Island Ecosystem LTER, Massachusetts, United States - WE1603-220 | ecosystem: Environmental > Aquatic > Marine > Intertidal zone >... | reverse complement strand
TGCCGGCATACTCTTCAAGTTCGGTAGCCGTTTCAGGCTCTTCGGTAGCTGTCTCATTAAATGGTGTAAAAGGGGACTCTGGTTCATCGGTAACCCCTGCTTCCCCCGGAGGGCCTTCTTCTTGAGCCAGGACAACACTTGAATATTGAGTGTTCATCAACACAGCGGATAGTGTGAATAGAGTCGACAGTATTCCTACTGCGGTAGCTTTTTTGTTCATTATATCTAAATGATAGAAATCCTACTTAAATATTTTGATTGCAGAAATCTCTTCTCATTAAGATGATCATATCGCAAATGGAAGGGAACCACAATTGCAGTAATCGCCGTCTTGAAAGAAAAGAACAGAAAAAAATACATGGGCCCCTGTCAACTGATTACACTTCTTTAATTTGAAAGGGAGGTCTTCACAAACTTTTCATAGGTCTGCTCCGTAGCAGCACCGACGGTCCGCGCAATCTCTTTTCCCCCTCTAAAGATCAAAAGAGATGGAATCGATCTAATCCCATAGTTCATAGCAAGCTCCTGATTTTCATCTACATTCAGTTTAACCATTTTGATCTCACCTGACATTGTTTCTCCTAGCTTTTCGAGAATAGGACTCACCATTCTACAGGGACCACACCACTCTGCCCAAAAGTCGACGAGCACTGGGGTATCTGAATTTAATACGTCATTTTCCCACGTCTGTTTGGAAGTCGCAACTACCATTTGGAAGAGATAATGCGTTTGGTGAATATAAACCAATTTTTTATGTTGAGATGCACATAAAAGTACGGAAAAAAATAGATGAAAGAGTGCATTCGCGACTTTTCCATGTAGGAATCGTATTGAAAGATTGTCCTATGGCTTTCTATCTCAGAGAATCTCATTGTGAAAAAAACGGATACAAACTATTAACTTGAATTCATACGCGAAAATGCTTCTAATAATGACGCGAAGATCGTTCTCTAGCATGCTGAACAACTGCCGAGATCGCCGCCCTTTCTTGGTCAATTAGTAATACAGAGATGGTTTGAAATCAGTCAAATTGAGCAATCCAATGTCGACTAAACTTTCTAGACACTCGGCTGTCTGGGGATCAGTTTAGCGTCATGCCCAACACAGGTTTGACTTTGGAGTCCGAAAAGTGAGTGGAAGATATCATCCCGAGGGTGTCCTTGACTATGTCATGATGATCACGCTGCGGCATTAGTTGGGAAATTATTAATCTGATGGTTGTGCATGGGAATGGACAAACCGAATACGGATTAGGTTCATGCTGCATCAAATGTGTGTGGTCCAGGAAAGACCTCCTAAGTAGATTCTAGGCTGTTCGTGCTATTGCTCCTTTTGCTCAAGGGGAGATGTCAATGCATGGATGACATGACTGAATTATTTATGCGAAGCAATTTAATCATAGATATGATAAAATTGCTGTAGTCATATCGTTGTTAGTTGTCGCAGTGATTTATAGTTCGAGGAGGGGCATAAAGATTTGATAGACGTATTTATGTACAGGATATCCTGCGAACAAACCATTTTATTGTACGCACACCCGATACTATTATTGAGCCTCAAGATTGACACATGAGCACTCTCACTACAGCCCGCTTGAAATTGAGCCATTTGATCTAAAGAGCAAGATGGATTCTGGTGAAAATTTATACATTTTGGACGTTCGGACACCTGAGGAATACAATAGCTGGAAGATTAGTTACGATAAACATGTTGAACCCTCTCTTGTACCTTTGGAAAAATTATCCTTCGATGAACAAATCAGAAAGATCCCTAAAGATAGAGAAGTGATCACTGTTTGTTCTCATGGGATCAGATCAAAGATGGCTGCAGAGTACCTATCGCAACTCGGATATAATGTTAAGAGTATAAGAGGGGGAATGGTTGCTTGGAATAAGGTAAATGATCTGGCATTGGTACCATCCCATACAGATTTCAATTTGAAGATCTGGCAGATAAGGCGAATTTCAAAGGGTTGCATGACCTATTTGATTTCTTATTTTAGTGATGCAGTAGTAATTGATCCCCCATGTAGTTCGGCAGCTTCAATTTACGACATTGCGAAAAAGGGTAACCTTCGAATTAAGGCTCTAATCGAAACACATAGACACGCAGATCATTTGTCTGCTTCGATGACTATCGCTAAGGAAACTGGTGCCGTTCTCTACCTTAGCCCTCAAGAAGAATATGTAACAGAACAGAACGGATTAGACATGGCCTTCCTTAATGATGGTCAGAGGATTGAAATCTCTAATGGGCAATCTCTTGAGGTAATCCACACACCTGGACACACAGTTGGCAGTATGTCTTTCAAATTAGAAACTCTGTCAGATCAGAATGAACATGGCAAAAGAGAAACGTTTCTCTTTAGCGGGGATACACTCTTTATTGATGGGATCGGAAGACCTGATCTGCATGATAAGGTCGATGAATTTTCGCGAACTCTTTTTCTTACCTATAAGAAGCTCGCGTCATTACCTGATGATGCAGTAGTATTGCCTTCCCATTACAGCAAGAATATGAAGCACGAAGATCCGATTTTCAAAACGATCGGAGAAATAAAAGCGTATTTAAGGGCATTTAGAATGGATGAAGCCGAATTCATTAGTTATGTGGCATCTAGCATACCTCCGCAACCCATGAATTACAAGAGAATATTGCGGTTAAACAAAGATCTACCCCTCTGTAATAGCTTGCAACTGGACGATTTAGAAGCAGGGCCAAATTCGTGCGGAATCCAAGGTTGAAGACCCTTGTTTAACTTTAAATGGCTGGAGACGATGGTAAGTATCGAAGAAATATTTGCAATGTAAAGCGTCAAAAATGATCCATCCTCTTATTTTTGCATTCAGGTAGTTACACATTTAATTTTCAAACCAGACAGTACTTACTGACTAGACGTTATGAAAACAACAAGGTGGTAACACTCTGGCTACCAGTGCCAATTCTTCGCTTCATTTAGACAACAGAAAGAATAAGAACTATAACTAGACCTAATATCGCTACAAAACAAAGTATCTTCTGAACAAAGTATCTTATGTGGTATGCAATGATCCTGCCACACTCTCATAAGCTTCTTTCAACTTAGGCACAGTGTTATATCTCCAAAGTTCATTCATGGTTATCCATTTAAACTCATCGTGTTCTCTACTGAGGATTACTTTCCTGCTTATTGATTGGAAGAGGTATGGATGGACATTATATGAGGTATCCGGATTTTCTGGGTCTATTGCCGCAAGCACATCGCCTGATCTCACTAGTTTTATTTTGCTGCTATCCAAACCTGTTTCTTCGTAGATCTCCATAATGGCTTGTCTAAGCGGATCGTTATTTTCTATGTAGCCACTCACAGCTCCCCATTTTTCCTTCATAGTTTTCACGCTATTGCTTCGTCTAAGGATTAATATTTGACCATCAAATTCCAAGAATGCGGTTACTACATCGATCCATGGGAGCTTTGGCATCCTTCTATCAAGATTCAGAGACCCACCTAAGAACATTGTCTACCACTACATAGCTATTAATACATTAGACCGCTAGAATAAGGGAGCCCCACATACGTCTCAGATTTGTCTAGATCTCAAACTGTCTGGAACTGCTTTTCGAGAAGTAGTCAATTATATTCTGACTACCTCCAGATCGGTTTTCTCTATGGTATCCAAAATGCTCTTTTTATATCTTCCAAGTCCCTTCCAATCTAAAAGAACATGTGTTATCCTTTCCGTGCTCCTGACTAACATCTGCTGAATCATCAGGCCGTCAATAAACTGCAAATTATTCTTGGTCGCAATGTATGCTATAGAAAAATCTGTCTCTCTAAGTATCTTGTTTAATTTTTCGGGATAATGCGTTCCACCTAAAGCCAAGGCTACTCTACTAGAACCTCTTACAGAGAATGAGGTTGAAACATTTAAAATGCCGTTGCAAACCACTCGGGCGGCATTAAAGTCCTTCCACTGTTCTGGTCCAGAACCGATTTCGACAAAAATGGTGGGTCCTTTGAGAGACGTAGGCCCATGATGTGTCGCTTCTAAAGTAATTTGATAATCAGGCACAGAAATTCGGTTTCGATATAATTCATTAAAATAAGCCTTCAAAATGGAAGGATCAACCATTCCCAATTCATTTGACTTACCACCGTACAGAGTATCCTGAGAAAAGTTACCCGTGGAATGACATGTAAGAGAGGCTATTCCACTTAGTGACCTATGTCTTGAAAGAAAGACAAATGATGGTGGTCGTCCACCAACGTTGTAATCCTGAAGGAAGAGCGGATCGTTGTTTGTTATGTAGAGTTTAACATTCCGATATTTGGATGATTCATAGACCGGAGGATCGCTACTGGTCATTTGAAAATCCTTGTTTGATGTCAAGTAGTTTACCATGTTCATACCTGCTTCATCTTTTAAGGCTGCAATTAGCGAGATGTTTTCTTCCATGAGAAGGGTGGGAGTGTCCCTACTATAAATTCGCTAACTAAGGTTCACTTGATAGTTGATTATTAAGCCCTAGGTTGAATTTGCCTCAGGGAATCGAGATTTAGTATTTAAAGCTCAAGATTGACAAATCTGCACCAAGATTATTCGACGTAAATTTATAAAATGCAATAATATATCGTAGTTACATTCGCTAAATGGATGCTAACTTACTTGACATTAATCGGAATATAGAAAAAGAGAAACTTGAGAGCAGTGGTAATTCTACGAATGTATCCGAAGACAGTAGCCTGGAAAGCGCGGCCTCAGAGGGCTTTGGGGATGAAACTCCTAGCAGCATACAGGAAAGCAATACGATAAACGAACCTGTCCCGGCCGAACCTATCGCTAAGACTAATGAGCACGCCACGCAAGATGTCACAAAGTCCAAATTTTTTGCTATCAGGATAACAGGTGGCCAGGAGCGAGTCGTCGCCAACATTTTAAACACAAAAATTACTACAAATAAATTGAAAATTTTTTCGATTTTGGTGCTAGAAAACCTCAAAGGCTACATCATAGTCGAGGCACCTGACTCAAATGTAGCATATGAAGCACTGAGCGGAGTGCGACACATTCGAGGACAAATACGGGGGGAATTGCCTTTTAAGGATATAGAGGGCTATCTTGTGAAGAAACCTGTGGTGACTGATCTGAGCATAGATAATATGGTAGAGGTAATAGCCGGACCATTCAAATCCATGAAGGCAAAGGTAATCAGAGTTGACTACGAGAAACAGGAGGCAACAGTGGTTCTTCTCGATTCACCATATCAAATCCCAGTGACTGTTGATGCAAACTATCTCCGCAAATTGATTCAGTAGCGTAAAGTGAGGCTCCAAATTAGATTAATCGTTCATATTTCAGATTGAATAACGTATCCGTTGATATAGCATAATCAATTTATATCCAGGTATGTCCCTTTCTTCCGGTGTATGGGAGAGAAGAAAAGTATTTCGGCTCTTGTAAACGGTGGAGAAGCCAGTGCAGGCCCTCCTCTGGGCCCTTCGTTAGGTCCAATGGGTCTTAACGTGTTACAAGTTGTAAATGCAATTAATGAAAAGACTCGAGACTTTCCTGGCATGAAGGTACCAGTCAAGGTCGAAGTTGATACCGAAACGAAGCAGTTTACAGTAGAGGTAGGCATACCTCCGACTGCGGCCCTTATTGCAAAGGAAGGTGGGTTTGGCAAGGGGTCTGGTACTTCAGGAAGCGACTATGTTGGAGATTTGCCAATAGAAAAAGTTGTGAAAATAGCAAAGATGAAACTAGACGATTCATATGCGATTGACATCAAAGGAGTCGCTAAAGAGGTGATCGGATCCTGTTTAAGTATGGGAGTAAAAGTAGATGGAAAACTTCCCAAAGATATTTTAGCTGAGATATCTAGAGGAAACTATGATGATAAGCTTGTATAGATTTTAGTTTCCAGAGTTAATGTAAGTTGTTGAAATAAGATGCATCAATTGGTGAACATTATCTACTTCTCCTTAGCGATTGTTGTGTTCGATACATACGCGTCTGAATCAGCTACAACTGAATAACTTCTTCCTTTCTGAGTTTGCAGTTTATCTATTATAGCCAATCCAAAACTTGCTCCAGAATTGCTTGGGATATCTTTCGGTTCGGCTAGGCCTCTCCCTATAGCTACGACCTTACCATCCGTATCGTAAAGCGTAGCAATAGCGATTGAGTTATTAGCACTAGCTTTTCCAGAATTGAATATGACACCATTGATATAATAGAACCCTAAAATATCTTGTCTAGAGGAGTCTACATTAATTTGGAGATCTTCGGGCTGAGGTCCGGCTTCTGTTCCATTTACAAATAGTTTAAAGTCCTTTACCTTATCTACGGTTTTTTGGTCTATGAAAAGAATTTCGAAAGGGGATACAAAACCGGGATTGATGGTTCTTAATTCAGCAGATCTTTTGTATTCGTTTATGATTTTGCCTTCTGGATCAAAAAATGTAGCCCCAATCGTGACATTCGTCATAGCTTTGCTACCAATATTCTTCATTTCCCCAAGAACATGCATAATCTTGTTTTCATCCACATAGTTGTAAACATGATTTATTTCGAGATTTTTTTGCGGAGTAGAGTATAAGTTAAGCGTCGTAGAAGACATGAAGATCAAAAATAGAATTCCGAATAGGAGAATTTTTCCCTTCATGTAATTGCACCTAAGGTTAGCAAGAGCTATCTAAAAAAGGGTTCACGTAATTTTTATCTCTTTATCAACAGTGACGACAACTTAACGCTAGCAAATTCATATCCATCATCTCAGGTGAATTTGAACTGCAGGATGGCACATGAGTATTCAGGATTTTAAAGTATTAAATAACTATGTTAATCATAATATAAATAAAGGAACAGCCCGTTAATCACCTAAGACGAGGATATGGACGACAGAGCGGCTAATCACAGAGATGATGAAAATATATCCAATAACGAGGGTTATGATAATTTAACCACCACTGCAAGAGATAATTTGTTGACATTAATGGATTCATTCATTCAACAAATCCTCAACATTAGAAAAACACTTTTAGGTGTTTCAGTCTCTGCTTTGATCTTAGCCCCTATCGCTATCGGTCTCTCGGTGTACTTGATAAGACATCCATCTTTCTTTGCAATACTAGAAATAGAGAACGAATTTGGTGCTTTATTAAGCATATTACTAGGTTCCGTCATTACAATTTCTAGTATCTGGCTCTATGCAGGAATAAAGCAATACAGAAAGATCGGTTCCTGGAATAGTCGATACATTGCCTACCTAAATGAGAAAAAGGAGATTAATAGAAAGATTTCATCTCAGTTTGGGTTAGAATAAGTTGTAATTCAACAATTACAAGTAGATATAACTCTGGTATTAATAACTAGCACTTTTTTTAGAAATACAGGCCACTGATGCATATAGCCTACTTTTTGCCTACTTTGAATCAGGGGCTGACTCACCTTGAATTCTTCTTCGCGGAAACATCTTCTCATAAGGGGCTAGTATGGTATTAAAAAAGCTTATACCTTGAGAAGTTGTCATGTAGACACTAACTGATTTCTTACCAATCAATCTTTCCTTTCTTGTAATCAGATTGTTTGATTCCATTTCATCGAGAATCACTTTATGTTTCTTGAGGTTTAGACCACAGAAACTTATTAATGCGGTCTGGTTTAATTCTCCATATTCTGCAAGTTTCAGAATAATATCTTCAACGATATAAATCCTGTCTCTGTATGATACTGTAGAACCAGACAACGTCGATGCTCCCGATTAGGTATATAGGTTATCCTACACTAATTCCATGTGTATATTTATTTAATGCATTGTGATTGTTAGATACTTCAGACAGTAAGGTCTGGAAGCCTTTACATGATTCTGTTCGGAATTGTTTAGCATAATAAGAGTCTGATCCCCAATCATAAAGTTGAGAGTCATGAATCACTTTCAAATCTATTTCTTGCCGAGCGTACTAACTTGGGCAAGAAATGCCGTAAGCTGAATATCGGCGTGTGCCCCTACGCTAAGTCGATAGTCGTACTCGGCCATAAGCTCAGCGAATTTTCCAGGATCACTTAATTTCATTGAGAAAGCTTCTTGGGCCGCGTATTTTAAGAAGTCTTTTTCGGACATACCAAATACTTGGGTCAATTCTAGTAGCATCACTCTGGCTTCATTAAACTTACCCGCGAGGGCGAGCTTTATCACTTCACCTGCCTTAGATCTACCAGATAGACCAATAGATAATTCCACCTTTTCAGAGGTCAAATTGCTATTAGTCGCCGCAGATTGCAGAATATTGATAGAATGGCGAAGATCTCCTGAGGTAGAATCGTAGATTCTAGAGAGGGCTCCAACATCAAATTCTATTCCTTCTTGTCTACAGATTTCTGATAAATGATCTACCACCTCCTGTTTAGGCAATCTGGTGAAGCGAAATATGACACATCGACTTTGTATAGGTTCTATAAGTTGGGAAAGATAATTGCATATAATGATAAAACGTGTCGTCCTTGAACTATCTTCGATAATTCTTCTCAATGCGGTCTGAGCTTCAGAGGTCATCTCGTCAGCTTCATCAAGAATTATAATGCGATAGGGCTTATCATTGCTTTCAGTGGTAGATGAGAACTTCATTACAGCCGCGAATTCCTTAACACGCTCACGGACCATCTTTATACCGCGTTCATCAGAGGCATTCAACTCGAGAGTATCCCTTCTCCAATTTTCCCCCAACAATTCTTTGGCAATGCACAAAGAAGCCGTAGTCTTGCCAACTCCGGCGGGTCCTGCGAATATGAAATGGGGTAGTTCATTAGGTTTCTTGAGAAGATTTCGGAGTCCTCTGAGAATATCTCTTTGATTTACTATCTGTTCAAGTGTAGACGGACGGTATTTCTCTACCCACATTAAACTTGATATAACTTGATGCTTACTGGACATGAACTTCTAAGCGGATTGTTGAAAGCAGAAAACAGAATATTAGCATTACTGTCCCTACTAATATTGGGGGGTCTATGAAATGTGGTGCACCATGCCTTGGACCGTGGCCTCTAATTATTGGATGAATCTTCGTGAATGTACCACCCAGTAACTCATTTGAATGAAAATGCGGATAAGTCCTTCTGACTGATCTTTGGTGTCAGACGCGAGAGAACGCGGGCGGGCCAAAAAGTAGATGCAATTGGTAGAATCAGAGTATTGTTATTCTCGGAACACTTTGTATATCAATTTGCACTGGCAGGAGAGAGTTCGAAGTTATGGGACTTACTAGTTAGAAGTTATGGCAGGAAAGCATAAATTATCCCCATCTAATGGTAACAAAAATATTATAATTAACGATATTACCGGACGTGACTGTAAGCTGCGAGGCTGTATGTAACTCAATAGAAAAATTTATCAAGAATGAACTACACGAGGCTAAACGTGAAAAAGTAATTGTTGGCCTAAGCGGAGGACTTGACTCGTCAGTTACTGCTTGTTTGGCTGTTAGAGCGTTATCAAATAGAAATGTGTTTTCAGTAATACTGCCTGATGTACCTATAACCCCAAACTTGGATATAGAAGACGCATGTGAACTTGCAAGTAGTTTACGTATAGAACATAAAATCATGAACATTAACAATATCAAGTCAGAGTTCCTTTCCTGCCTTCCCATGGACACGTACGCGGAGGGGAATCTAACTGCCAGAATAAGGATGTGTATCCTATACTATTATTCATTCATCTACAATGGACTAGTGTTAGGAACTTCAGATAAGAGTGAGTTATTGCTTGGGTATTACACAAAGTTTGGAGACGGAGCGGCAGATTTGTTTCCACTTGGGGATGTCTACAAAACACAGGTGAGGAGGCTTGCCGAGTATTTAGAAATCCCACTTTCAATCCGACGAAAGAAAAGTAGCCCTCGATTATGGAAAGACCAAACCGCTGAAGAAGATCTTGGGGCTAATTATGACGAAATCGATGAAATTCTTAAGAATCTGCAATCTACACGCCTAGGGGACACGGGAGATGAGTATTACGGTTACAAAGTTTCAAATAAGAAGGTAGCCGGGATTGAACAAATAATCAAAAGAAATGCTCATAAGGGAAAGCCGTTAAAAATATGTAGTATTGACCGCAATTTCTAAGCAACAGTTTCGAGGCAGATCCTTGGTCTATTATCAAAATATGAGACGGATAGTGTGCTGCACATTAGAATTCATTAGCCTCTCCACTATGCATAGAACTAATACTATAGCACTATGGTCACATAATTAATTTTTTATTTAACATAATCGCAATATAACTTTTTTTAAAAAAACGTAATGGTATTACGTAAGGCTAATGGTATCCTTAAATCAGTAATATACTAAAACACATTTATTATAAGTCCTGTATAAGAGAACCACTTATCTGGCTAGTATGAATGGAATTCTATTTTATGAAGCTTTAATTCTTTCAACGTTCCGAACAACTCAGAACATTTTTCGCACTTCCATTGGTTCGCTCTGGCCAGTTCGTAGCTTTTGTAAGTAGCATCCTTACTTTCATACTTTCTTGTTTTGAAATTATATACAGACTGATTATAGTTTACCCGGTACTTCAACTTAGAAAAGTCTATCAACGTATCTCTTTCTTTTGCGGCATCTTAAAAACTATATGTTACATATATGAATAAAATTTAGTTGTAACATTGAATGTGTTGTTTAATCAGAAAAACTTTCAGTGTAAAATATGTAGGCCCTATTCTTACGTTCAAGTTTTAAGAAGTATAGTTATATTTTACCTTATTAGTTAGATAAGACTGACAAGTATTAGGGATCCTATTAGGAAACAATAAAACGAAAATAGGTAGAATTCTCCTTTGTTGATGATGCTAATTAGGAATTTTATTGATACATATCCCACAGCAGCAGCTGAAAGTGTCCCGATTATATAAGATTGTAGTGGAATTTGTAATATTTCAACTTGAGAAAGGCTATGTGCAAAAACCAAATCATAACCCCATGCCCCTAGAATCGCTGGAATTGAAAGCAAGAAGGAATATGTAATAAGTTCGGATCTTTTAATGTGCCTGAACATCCCAATAGAGATAGTTGCCCCACTTCTTGAAATGCTTGAGAAAATGGAGAGTCCTTGTCCCACGCCTATCAGAACGGCATCGATTTTTCCTATCGAATTTGTGCCCTTACCGATAAACTTTGTGACAAAAACCATAGCTCCGCTGATTATGAAACCCAACCCTATTGACCACATACTGTAAAAGGATTCCTCAAAGATCGATCTAAACGATACGGCCATCAAAGCCGTAGGAATCATTCCTAGAATAATAAGTAAGAGGAACTTTCTACCCCACTTAATGCTCTTTAACTCCTCTTCGGTATCCTTTTGGTCGCTAACCTTTTGGTGAATTGATTTAACTCTAACTGACTTTAGTATCAATATAAGTTCACGCCGGTAGACCGCAATAACTGCTGCAAGTGTACCAAGATGTAGTACGATATCAAAAAAAATTGGAACCTGAAGATTCATAGCGAGCTGAACTAAAGCCAGATGCCCCGAGCTAGAAATTGGAAGCCATTCTGTAAGCCCTTGAACAATACCTAGAATCAATGCCTGGATTGCATCTATCATGATACAGGGGATAAATTAGATACCCTATTTAATTTCACACTAGGGACGATCTATTGAGGTAAGTAGTTAATAGTTAATAGACCCTTCTTGTTAATTTGAATGTGAAGAAATAAAACTAAAATTATAAATGTGGATATCTAGGTTACGTATGAAAGTTGAAGAAAAAATAGTACCGGGATTAATACTGAAAACAGCCTAGTTTTCGCTTTAGATCAATGTTGTAGTCAGGAAAATCGAGAGGGCACAACAAATACTATATTTTTTACGCATCAGGAGGTGATTTCCTCTCCGATTTAATTTGAATGGATTCAACGGAATTGGGAATCTCTTAATATAGTAAGCATGAGATTTCTTGGCAATGTCAAAATGCACAGTTCATTCAGATTTCTTTGATGACAACTGTGTAGAATGCAAGAGAGAATATGCAGATTTGAAAGGACATGATCACCTTTCTCAAGTAACAAAAAAAGTAAGACGTAGAACATCAAAGGTTAGATCTTCAAGTTATAAAGAATTTACCGAGGAAAGAGCCAAAAAACTCTATGAGGATCTGATCTTGCAATATTTGGGTAAAGATATCGGCGAACTGGAAGCGGCTGAACGTGCAAGGGCAATAATTAGAAAGCAATGTATCGTGAGAGGAACTAAAGTCTGGCCGTGGGCTGGATAATCAGTTTCGTTTCGATAAAATTCTAATCGAGAGTGAAGGCTTTGACGTGATTAAAAACAAGATCTGAGTGTCACTCATATCCCATAGGTATCGTCTGTAAACCTTCCATTCCATTGTTTGTGTTGCACCTACTCTCCTACTCTCCAATATTTATAAATACTAACAGCCAATACACCTTGCTGAATTGCGTCCGATACTCATAGCGGCCATGGCAGTGGGCATGAATGTACCTCTGATGGTCCTTCTTGTGGGCTCGGTCACGTTTATGAAATGGAGCTTTGGAGACGAACCGTACACCTCATTGTCTATGCTTCTTGGAATTGTGGCAATTCCATTTGGCATTGGTTTAATAACAATCTCCTTGGAGGTTAGAAAGAACTACAAGGATCGGATTCGAACAGAATAATACGAACGAGGGTTGGTCGGTGCCCATCGGAAAGGAGTGTATGCATTATCGTTTTGGTTCTACTCCATGCGACCCTTTCGAAGTGACTTGATCCTCTCAATGTAGAGGTATCTATTTGAGAGCTGTAGATATAATTTGTAGCTGGTAGAGAAGGTCATGATTAACAAGTAGCTTTTATTGTAGGAATTAAGTGGATTAACCTTTATCTTAAGAGTGGTATCAAAACCCTAGGCCCGATCGTGTAAATCAATTAGGTACAATTCATCATGGCTCGAATTATAAGAGAATTATTTTCGATTAGACATGATACTGACATATAATTTGAAGCTAAAAGCTCTCACCTTGTAAAATATTCTAAACGAATGAATAAGTATGATTAGGGAGTCTATGCTCTACTCTCATTATAATTAGGTATAGTCTTTTGCTCATGGAGCCTGATAAACATGTTATTGTTTGTCCGATTTCGAAGTCTCACGACTAGTGCCTCATCGATATCATTTGATGTCCATTTCGTTCGCATGAATTCTTACACTTTTCTAGAATTACTCCTAGCTGGAATATACGGATTGTGTATGAATTCTATGGTATATTATGTATTAAATAATAATCTATATGATCAATACATTCCCAAGTACAAGACAAGACGACATTACCTACCCTTTTTTTTACTTTCTGATTCTCGATAACCTGTTAATTGAGAAATCTCAATTACCAGCCGCGAGTTATTCTGTCTCCACATCCCGCATTTGCAGGCAATTATGAAAAGAGTCAAAATATAGTACAGACATTATGCTGTTCACTTCTCATGGCAATGAGAACAGTGCAGCAGTTGTAGTAAATGCGTGTGGGGAAAAAACCAAGAGGTCAGTGAAAGCTTTGCTCCATTTGATGTGGAGCAAGAAATAGTACTATTGATACATAACCCGTTCTATCTTGCTGCGCTCTGAGATGTCCGTCTCTAGGTTCAACTCATAGCGCGGGTGATTTCGGAAAAAAGTATTAGTACTTGAGTCATTCCCCAACCTTCACCTCGATGTCATCGGATTCTAAAGATATATTATAATCTACTTTGATGCCTAATGACAAGATTAAAGATTTTCTTGCTTCTTCAACCAAGTAACTTGGAAATTTAGACAGATCGTTAGATCTAAGATCGATTTGGAAAATGTTTCCGTCGTACGTTACATATTGTATAGTCGCATGACTCTTTTCAATGGCAGCAATAAAGTTAAGACACGAAGATATCTTTTCGATCGATCTTTTGTTTTGTGGTGTATGAAGAATCGACTTATATTTCGCAAATAAGCGATTAGAAGCCTTTGGCTTCTTTGAATATATAATAGAAAGACATAGAACTAGCATCTCACCGTGACTCAGATTCTTGTATTCATCGTCTATCAGGGCATAGAATAAAGTGTTTGTATTAAGGATGCTACGGAATTGATGGACCCTTTGAAGAGCTTCAATCAAGATTTGAAATTCTCTCTCCTTTAATAGTCCAGCAGATAATAGCCTCTCCAGAAAGTCGTGATAGTGACTTGGTGGGGATATACGCCTGCATCCTGTCTTGACAACGTGCTCGACTTGCAAACGAAGATTTGGTTTGATATTATCTGAAGATAGATACCCGGCATCGTTAACGAAAGAAAGTACCAGGCCTTCTCTCAATCCTTCAGTACATACTACGACAGAGTCATACCCAAGTTTTCTCATAAGCAATGATATGACGTAACACCCAGGAACAACTGTATCAGCTCTGCTACTTCCTATTGATTCAATTTCGGTAATTTCAGCTATCGACAAACCAGATAGTTTTTCAGTTATACCTTCTATATGTTCAATCTTCATCTTATAATTATTGATCTTGTCTAAAGGATAGTTGGTTAGATCTTGATCGTACTGTGCTACCGTTCGAAGTGTCCCCCCTACTCCAACAAGAGTAACATCAGGACTAAAGGCGAATTGTTTCCTATCAGGAAGCGATTTTAGAATACGCTGCTCGAGCTTGATGAGACGCTTTCTAGCGTACTTTTTTCCCTGGTCTTCGTTTTTCTGATTCAACATTCTCGCCATTCGTAAGGCACCCAACGGAAGTGAGAGATGATTGCGAATCTCGAAATCCTGAGAATGTACTAACTCCAAGCTCCCTCCTCCTAGGTCGAAGAAAAGGGCATCGGAGATACATGTCGAATAGAGAGCTCCACACCATGAATAATACGATTCTTCTTTATGTGAAAGTATCCTAAATGAGAATCCGGTCTTCTCATAAATATCGGATATAAACTTTTTTCTATTTTTTGCCTCTCGTACAGCACTGGTCGCCACCGCCAGAATATTTCTTACGTCGTCGGATACTAATATATCTCTAAATAGCCGAAGACTTTCAATCGTATCTCTACTCGCTACTTCACTAAGATAACCGCTTTCAGTCAGTCCTCTACCGATTTTTGTCTTGATGCTTCGTCTATCATAAGCCCTAAATGTGCCATCAGAGTTTACCTTATAACATACTAATTTAACGGAATTGTATCCTAAATCGATAACAGAGAGCTTCAATTCCTTCCCTCAAAAGATCCACGGACTAGATAATTAAGTAGTCCTTGCAAGTATCCAAATCTCCGAATGCTCAAATGGTCCGCGGCCGTCGCATTAATCTTGGACTCAACAGCCAGCGTAACTCAGCAGTCATTTTGGGAAAATACGACAGAATCCTAAGCTTAGCGAAGCCTCCTTTCTTAAGCACCAGATTTCCGCTTGGATTTCCGAATGCAATCTCCGATATAAACGAACTAAGAAAAGGTTCATGACCTACCACGAGAATTGTTGAATCTTCCTTGAGTTTGGAAAGTTTATCAACGAGAGCTTGTTTAGCCGCTTCCGGTTTAAGTTCGTCCCAATCTTGTAAATTGTTGGCGACCTTGAAAATCCTGGACACAATAAATGCAGTCTGATGTGCCCTTTTTAGTGGACTAGAGATAATCAGACTAAATTTGATATTTAGGGTTTTCAGAAAATATGAAATCTCTTCTATTTCTTTTTTACCCGACATGGTTAGAGGCCGATCGGCATCAGAGGCAGATGGACCAGATCGAATATTCTTGACCGCCTCCCCATGGCGCATTACATATAATTCCAATTTTGACTTATTCAATCGGCATACTATATATTATATTTTTTAATTATGAGATCGAAGAGCCGGTTGAAAACACTATTCGTTCCGTAATCGCTTATCATTAGCCAATTCCTATCTGATATATATTAGCATAGCTTATCAATGGTCAGACAAAGTACAATAAAATCAATGTCGAGTACAATAAAATCAATGTACTTTGTCGATTAATATAGCTCTACAGGATCTATATGGTATCAAACAGCTTTATTTATATTACCAATAACGGTAACCTTTCATTATCTTAATTAGCATGTCCAACGACAAAGATCTTGGGATAATCTAAGGAAACTCATTCCCTGTTTCACCGTGTTTTTCCTTGGTTTACTTTCCTATAGAAATCAAGTAAATGATATTTTCTGACTTGTAGTCTAGGTTATCAGGATTCCGATATCCCTTTCCCTAAAAAATTAACAGTTTTATAATCTCTTCTCATATATCCATTGAATATTGTGAATACATTAGGCTCTACTAAGACTTTTGCTTTAGATTTTGATTCGGTCTTGGCAGACACGATGGTTATTTGGGTAAAGGAATACAATGAAAGGTACCATACAAATATCACTAAGAATGATATCTATGCGTGGGATATTTCTAGAATTCTTCCGATTGCTCCTCAGGAGATTTCAGAATTATTTAACTATGTGTGGGAATATCGATGGGAAGAGGTTCCCCCATGCGAACCCAATCAGAATAATACAATAGAAACCATACACGAGGGCGGCTTCAGGATTTCAATACTTACCAGAAGGGAGAGACCGACCGTATCGTACGTGGCTAGCTGGCTTGATTATCATGATATTTTTTCGGATGACCTCATATTTGTATACGATGCCATGCCTAAATCAGAGTATCCTTTCGATTTTATACTAGATGACTCGCCTACCAATCTTATTGACATAACTGCACCAAAGATAGGAATACTATATGACCAACCATGGAACAAGGACTTTCAATGGCCAGTGAGAATTAAGTCGCTTCAAGATGTCACTGCTATAATAGTAGGAGAAGACTGAAACTTAGGCTGCTCATTAGGCGTTGTTAGTTCTGGAACTCTTGTTTAAGTCTATTACGCCTCGAATGGTCTGATTCATAGCTGCTTCAGCAATATCGCTTGCATGTTCAGCGGTCCTTCTTATATCTTCTAATATGAGCTTGATATTGAGACCTCTGGCTCCAGGCGAAGGTGATTCACTATTGTCAATAAACGAAAGTACTTCATTCTCAATTAAGCGCATATCATTAGCCTTGTCTACGATGCTATCGGCGAGGGAATAATCTCTACGTAAAAAAGCTTCTACCGCATCAGTAATTAGTGCCAGAGATCGCTTACTCATGTTATCTATGAGCTGCAGAGTTTCCCTATCAATCTTATCCTTTATTGAAACACACTTATCAGCAATCCCAGAAGCATGATCTGCTATACGCTCGATACTCTTTACTGTGACTCTATAGCTTAAGCAATCAGATGGTTTTCTCAACCCAATCTCCTGCAGAATCCTCTCATTTTGTGTAGCGATTACAAGATTCCGTAAAATGTAGAGACTAAATCTATCTACCTCATCATCTGATTTTATAACTGCTTCTGCCAATTCGTGGTTTAATTCGGCCAATGATAGCATTGCATCCCTATGCATTGCTGCAGCAATCAAGAACATACGACTCACGGCGGTATTTATTGAGAGTTCAGGCAGGCTCAGGAGCACTTGAATAGTAATTATCTCTGATGCATCTGCGATTATTTCAGTACCTACCAAATTTCTTCGTACTACGTCTCTGACAGCATCTCTTTGCGATGGCAATATTCTTCCCGTCTTTGCCTTTAGGTTAATGATATTATAACCTGCCAAGTACATAGAGACCACTTTTCGTTTGACGGTATTAGATGATTCAGTGTTTAGCACAGTCGAATTAGCCTCATCGATTGTACTAGGGCTTCTGGCGGCACTTGGAATTATTGAAAGATAGTTATTTGCTTCACGAACTATGGTCACGGGATCACCTGCCTTAAGACGCATTTCACTCATCCATCTTTTCGGAAGGGAAAGAATGTAAGTAGATCTACCTGTAAACTGGATCTTGCGTATTTCATTATTTTCAGGAATTGGACTCAATAAAATTCAGTTAGTGAAAGAAGATAAAACACGTTACGATAGTTGATCATATAGACGCTCCTTATCTATATAGTCTAAATGTATGAACACTAAATTACATTGTACTACTAAAATGCCGCACTTGCATGCAATACTTAGAGAATCTTACGGATTCATTTGAATCCGCCTAGGATTCGCTTTCCCAGTTACTATATATGATACTGAATCTGCAATAAAACAAGCATGATCGGCTATTCTTTCAAGATATCTCAAAACATGAAGTGCGGATATAACGCATCTCGGATCAGCATAAAGCTCCTGTGACTCTTTTTTGGCTGTGACAATTTCTTGCAAATATTTTCGATACATCAGATCAACAGTATCATCCATATCATATAGCTTATCTGAAGCCTGCTTGTTCTTAAAATCTAATGCACCAACACTTATGGAAATCATCTCAGAAGTTACTTTTGCAGCTTCTGTCACGACAGTTTTATCGCATTCCGAAATCGAACCCATCATATCCAGAACCTCTACAATTTCATATCCATATCCTCCAAACCGTGAGAGCACATATGACACCTCTAGACATGACCTAATATACCTCAAGTCTGTCGCTACGGGCTGGTATCGCGCTATCAGCTCAAATGCCAAGTCAGATACCTCCTCCTGGAGCATTCGAAGCTTCTCAGCCCATTCAGACATCTCCTTTTTTTGTACATCGCCTTTCGAGTAGGACTCCAATACAGTTGATACGCAGATCTCCGAAATCTTGGCCATCTCACCAATAATGTCGCGTGTCCTCTCTATGCCCAAGTCAAGTAATCGAGTCAACCTACTTTGACCTGCAAAGCAATCAAGCCAATCCTAGGTAAAGTAGTTGAGTGTCCTTTCTTCAGAAGGACACTATCCAAATTTACCACTAACGAATTTCTCAGTAAGTTCTTGTTCGGGATTTTGAAATATCTGCTTTGTAAATCCATATTCGATCAGTTCTCCAAGATACATAAACGCTGCCCGATCAGCAACCCTTGCGGCCTGTTGCATATTATGAGTTACTATAATAATAGTTAGGTCTTTTTTCAGCTTGTGTACCAATTCTTCGATTTTGGAAGAAGCAATTGGATCGAGAGCTGAAGTGGGTTCATCCATCAACAAAATCTCCGGCTGCATTGCCAACGCCCTTGCAATACAAAGTCGCTGTTGTTGACCTCCTGAAAGACCCATTCCCGGTTTGTCCAGCTCATTTTTGACCTCCTCCCAAAGACCTGCGCTGTCTAAGCTCTCCTCTACTATTTCTCTAATCAGCTTCTTGTCTCTGATACCGTTTAGCTTCAGACCCGCTGCAACGTTGTCAAAAATGCTCATAGTAGGAAAAGGATTAGGCTTCTGAAAAACCATGCCGATTCTCCTCTTTATTATAACGGGATCAATGGACTTGCCGTAAATGTCGATGCCATCCAGTATTACTTGTCCCTGAGCTTTAGCCCCTGGCGTCATCTCATGCATTCGATTTAGGCACCTTATCAGGGTAGTCTTGCCGCATCCTGAAGGGCCCATGAAGGCAGTAGCAGAATTCTCCTCGATCTCCAAGTTAATGTTTTTTAAGGCTTGTTTTGAACCAAACCATGCATTCACTCCTTTGATCGAAACTTTTGATCTATGATAAGGTTCTTCGACACCTCGTGTTGTTTCAACTTTATGGTTGCTAATCTCTTCAGCAGACAATTAATAATGTACCATTAAGGATTGAGAGGATTTAATCTCTTGTCTATATATATAATATAGAGTATATAGCAAGAATTGTCTAATTCAAACTATAATATATTGGCTTCCTACCAAAGTGCAATCAGCCAACAGGCATAAGTTGAAAAGAATTAACTTGATTAACCATCAAGTAAGATTTAGATTTCAGCCTTCGCTGCAAAGCCTCTTCTTTGCGCTAATAGTCTTAATGCCACACTAAGTACCAGTACCAACATGATAAGAAAAAGTGCCGCACCCCAAGCTTGCGTCTGAGCACTTTCATAAGGTTGAGAAGAGAGGCGCCATATTCTTAGAGGCAAGGCGTCTACTGGCGAGCTGAAGCCCGTAAAGAATAAGCTAGTGCCTAGAATTGTCATGATGAGTGGTGCTGTTTCCCCAGCAATCCTAGCTATTGAAAGCACAACTCCGGTCAGAATCCCACTAATTGCAGACTTGAAAGTTATGAATAGAGTGATCTTCCACTTTGGAATGCCCAGCGCATGACCTGCCTCACGAATCGAGTTGGGGATGATCTTAATGGTCTCTTCAGTAACACGGGAAACGATCGGAATCATGATAAGTGATAGTGAAAAAGCTCCAGCCCATGCAGAAAACGAACCAAGGGTGAGGACAATTAGAATATAACCTACTATCCCCATAACCACCGAAGGTAAACCCGTCATCACTTCATTGAAAAATCGTACCCCATTGGGAAAAGCACCACCTCCAGCGAACTCTGATAAATAGATACCAGTAAGTATTCCGATCGGTGCTCCGATCATCGTTGCCAAACCCACCACAATCAAAGTTCCCTGAATCGCAGGACCTATACCACCACCGGCTCGACCAATAGCGGATGGTCTTTCTGTCAAGAAATCCCAATTGATTGCTGCGATTCCGTTCTTTACGACCTCAATCAAGATGCTAGTCAATGGAATAACTGCCAGAATAACACATGCGATTGCAAATATGCTTACTATCTTATCGATGACCTTTGCCTTTCTTGCGTTTTTGACCATCACCTTCTGCACTTCTTTTCTATGGAATCGCTCAGGATGCTTGTCTGTATTTCCAGCCACTATTCTCTCCCTCCTGGGACGGCTTTGACCATCCTCGAAACCATCAACCTTGCGCCAATATTTATTACCATGGACAGTAACAACAGAATAGCTCCCAGACCAATTAGCGCTGAAAGATGCAGATCTGACGCTGCTTCGTTGAATTCGTTTGCAATAAGACTTGCTAGTGATTGTCCTTGTGAAAACATGGTGGTCGGAATTGCAGCCGGACCTATTGCATTTCCTATTATCATCATGACAAGAATAGTTTCACCAATTGCGCGTCCCAATCCTAAGAATGAAGCACCTAGGATGCCTGATTTAGCATAGGGAAAAATCGCAGTCTTCAGGGTTCCCCACCTTGTTGCACCAAGGCTATATGCGGCCTCGCGCTGAGAGTTAGGGACAACACGAAGTATTTCCCTCGTTATTGAAGAGATTATTGGAATGATCATAATGGAGAGCACTATTCCTGCGGTAAAGATATCCAGCCCGAATGGTGTTTTGTCAAAAAATGGGATCCAATTCAAATGCTCGTATAGAGGACGTTCAATCAGATCTCTTATCCAGAACCGAAATACAAACAACGCCCAGAGCCCATATATTATGCTTGGGACAGCAGCGAGTAATTCAACGACGAAGGATAGTGGAGTACTAATGCGATGAGGAGCCATCTCTGTAACAAAGATGGCTATCCCGAGACTAATTGGCACACCAATAGCCATCGCAATGGTAGAACTGAGCAACGTACCAATGATATAGGGCAATGCTCCAAACGACTCACGCCCGTATACAGCGTTCCAATCGGTGCCTACGATAAACTGGAAGCCTTCGTGGGAAAATATTGGAAGGGCTCCTTCGCCTACTGCGAATGCGACGAGGATCAACATAAGCGCGCTATAACCCGCAGCAGCGATAACTGTCCCACGAAATATCTTGTCGCCTCGTCTTTTTCCTTTAAGAAAGGTTGAAGCTAGGCTTTTCTTAGCCAGTACGTTTGATTCCAGAGATTATTATACCCCTTCTCTTAATTTGAGATAATGCGGTGATATTTCACAGTATCCTACAACGAATACCTAGATCGAAATCGCCCTATATGATCTATATTGTTCCTTTTCATATATGTGGATGCACATCAATTTCCTGGAATTTCCATGATAGAAGGTTTGTCACGTACACGGCCGTCAGTCTCGAAAATAGATTTCTGGAGGAAAATCATATAGCCCATTTAATCTGAAGACATGATTACAAATTGAAATCTACGTATTGGAACAGACTTCGAGAAGACTTCCCAGTTACCAAGAAGTATTCATATTTGGCAAATGCGGCAATCTCTCCAATCCCAACTCAAGTTGAAACCGCAGTATCAGAATTCTATAAAGAGAGCATGTTCAATGGTGGAAATCATTGGCAGAAATGGATTGATTGTATTGAAGAAGCTCGTAGAATGTACGCTGCCTTTATTGGGGCTCATTCCGAAGAGATCGCGTTCACACATTCAACAAGCGAGGGAATGAATATTATAGCTCACTTGCTTGCCCACCGTGGCCATGCAATATCAAATGATTTGGAGTTTCCATCTTCAAATCTACCATGGATCAACAGGAGAGCAGATATGACAATAGTTCAATCTCGAAATGGGACGGTACCTATTGAGCGTATTCGGAAGGCAATAGGAAGAAAAACTCGAACGATCATCACCAGTCATGTTCAGTATTCGACAGGATTCAAGCAAGACTTGGAAACACTAAGTGAGATCTGTAATGAGAAGAACCTCTATCTGGTGGTCAATGCAACCCAGTCGATCGGAGCATTGAGATTCGATGTTAATAAATTTGGGGTTGATTTTACAGTAGGCAATGGTCACAAATGGTTGCTTTCTTCCTTTGGAATAGGAACGCTATACATTCAGAGCAAATTACTTGAAGAGGAATCAGAACTGAATCCCCCATTCTTCAGTCAATTTGGACAAGAGGATAAAGAGCATTTTGATAACATGAAAATCAGGATGTCCAAGAACGCTTCTAAATTTGAGCTCAGTACGCCACATTTCCCAAATATAATTGCATTAAAGGCGGCTGTTAGATATATCTCTAAAATTAGCATTCTTAGGATCGAAGAGAGAATTCACTATCTTACTCAATACCTAATCGACAGGCTTGCTGAATTAAAAATTCAGATCCTTTCTCCTCTTGCAAACTTACATAGATCTGCCATTATTGTATTCCAGAGTAGATCACCTGAACAATTGGTCGGATATCTAGGAAAAAGGCGAATAATAGTGTCTGCGCGTGGTGGAGGGATTAGGGTATCACCTCACTTCTACAATGACGAAGGCGATATTGATAGACTGATTTTAGCGTTGAAGACCTATCACGCATAGATAGGCAAAAAATCAGTATCTGCTTGTTTAGTCACATGTACTACAGTCAGCATGGCTTGAATACTGTCAACAAGTCAGATAAAAACTAGCTCGTAGGACCAATGATTGACTAAGAATAAGACTTCGTAACCATTTCTACGATAAAGCAAATTTAATAATGATAAATGGAAAGATAATCAAGTAAATTGCGAATTGGTTCATATGAAATTCCTGAGATCAGGTTTAATTCAGGGGCCTTCAACGACGTCAAGAAAATATATGATAATGTCAAAAGTGTAGATCGACAGATTCATGCAAATGATCTTGCTCTTTTGCTAGGATACAAAACACCAACAAGCGGAGGTTTTTACAGGAGAATAAATAGTCTAATTAGCTATGGGCTACTTGAGGGAAGAGGAAAATTTAGAGTGACGAAGAACGGCGAAGATATTCTATATCCGCGTGACGAAGACCATCGAAAACAATTGCTTCGCGAGTCGGTACTAAGGGTATCCCTATGGCACGAATTCTACAAGAAATTTAAGAGAGAGCTTCCCGAGAACCTTTGGCTTGAGATTAAGGATTTAACAGGAGTTTCCTCCGCGGAAGCGCAAAGTGTTGAAAAAGAGGTGAGGAAATGGTACCTTAATGATACAGAACAAATCGCAGGAGAGAATTCATTGCCAAGCCTATCCGAACGCAGCGCAGGTTTAGACAGTGACATTACCGAAAACACACATAGCAATCTAAATTACCAAAGTATTCCTACAATAGGATCCGTTGAAATCGAGGAAATCCCTTTTGCAGGAAAGTACGCTATTAAGAAACCCGCGAACGAAGACATACATAAATCTTGGGAAAGATTGAAGAGATATATGGATATATATCTTGAAGATTTTACGGAGGAATCATCGAATGAAACTGTTGATAGTGAGAACTCAGGAACCAATCTAGAGTAGAAAGTCGCTTCTTTTATCTCTCCAAGAAGGACCTACGGCTTAAAGGAGTGGTTTTGAGTTACTTAACGGTTAGAATTATATGGGCCAAGTATTCCTACCATACAATTCTTAAAAGATATTGTGGCATTATGAACTGAGTCAGATTTAACGTTGGATAGATGCCATTAAGGGCATACGGTGAGCAGACGCTCCGGAATAAAAAACCTGATAGGTTAGTGAAAGCTCTATCCGGGCTTTCGAATCATATGATGTTGCTGGCTGTCTGCATCCAAAGAACAACCCAAGTATTCTGTAGAGCTCTGATTGGCTGATACGAAACGAACATTTTCATCCCGTTGACTATTTCAACAATGGAGCCAGATTGTCCAATCATAGCATTTTTGAAACTCTTTAGATTAGAAAACGACTCACTTGTAGTGAGTAAATCCTTATCCGAGTCAGCAATTTTGGTGCCATTATTATCTACGTATATCACTCGTTCATTGTGAGTCAGATTAAGTGATTGCAATCCTTCTTGAAAGAGGTCAAAGTCTATAGCTCCTGTCCAAACACCGACTAATGAATCATTATTGGGAAAATAGAGTGGAACTGCTATTTCTGCCTGAGGTAGTCCTGAAGCTGCGGATATTATCACGTCACCTAAGTATGCCATGCCTGTATTAACAGCACCTTGAAAATATCCTCTAAATCCAAAGTTGGAGTTTGTCAAATTCTCTTGTGCCATGTATGGTTCCTCCATATACATATCACCGTTGGGCATGAGAAAGAAAATTACCTCAAAGACGTCAAAATTTGATAAAATATTTTTAGCTAGTCTTCTTTTTTCTATATCATCATTTTCGGGTATTCCATTAATAGAACTAGTTGTATTAAGTAAGGTTGCATTTGAAGTACTTTTTACTACGTCTAGATTACCAGTAATCTCTAAAATTGCAGCAGCATCTTTAAGTCTCCCTTCTATCCCGTCAGCCAATATCTTCACTTTTAGATCACCGTTGTAAGTTTTATTTTGTCCAACATTATTTTCAATGTAATTCTGACTGACCTCGGTGTATGCAAAGATAATATCCCGTGGAGTAAAGCTGTACACGAGCAATACAAATAATGTGAGAGTTACGCTTACCAGACGCAGGACGCCGTACCTGTTCAAGTTTATCCTAATCTATCAAATCCTTGTTGGCCTAATAATAGTGTGTGGCCTTAGTACTGATGGACTCAAGCAAAGGCGTCCAATCAAAGATACCGAGGCAACGCACTCATAATATATTAGGACGAAAGGAGGCCAGTTTTTTCTGATTTGCAAGTAGTAATTTAGTCTGTTTGAACAGACATGGTTTTATCATCTTTGCGTCACTTGTTTTGATCCTGCAAGCAATGAAATGCCAGGCTATTTCCAGTGATAGATATGTCAATATGAATCCAATTCCTAGATACGCTAGACCTACAATAGGCTCTATTAATGCCACCACAATAACCAAATATAGAATGTGATTAATTAGACAGCCTATAGACTAAATATTATTTGTAATATTGGAACCTGAAATATGTGGCAGCATTATTACTAACTTGTATATGGCTCTGTATTCAATAGCCAGACCATATTTCTAATAACGATATGATACAAGAAGAGTTAAGCAACTTCTTGTCATAATAAACGTGAAAATCGAATCACCGTATCTGACAAACAGGTGTGCTGTCATAGAAGAAGCGAATAGACTTTCCGTGATTGAAGCGGAGGTGATTCGAATTAAATGACATTATCCATAAAATCTTCACATGATGAGAAAAGATTAGTAACTAAAGAGTTTTACCACAAATTAAGTACCATCGCAGTAATTTCGATAATTGTTGCTGGTTGTCTTGGGGTTGCTACGGCTGTCGTAATTTCCACAATGTATGAATCCACTATTTTCAATAGCCCACTACCATTACCTGAACAAGCAGCATCAACAATACCGGAAATACCAGCTATAGATCTTGGTAGGGTAAATGGCTTTGTAACAGGCTCAGATGGTCTAGCAGTAGATGGAGCATCAGTAGTTGTTTACAAGCATATGGGACTAATAGACTCAGTAGATAAAAACGCAGGTTACTCTAGCTCTGTTATAACTGACTCTGACGGCTCTTATTCATTTGGTGAGCTACCCTCAGGCGTATACAAATTCACGGTTACATATCCAGATGCTACTGTTCAAACAATAGATAACTATGCAGTATGGCCCAGCTCAAGCTCTTCATATGTCTTTAGAGAGTAACTAAAAATTGATCCGCCCGCCCATCTATTATTTTTTTAATATCACTTCCATTAATAGCCAGTGAGCTGCAACATGCGACGCGATAGTCACTTGTGTTTGGCCGTGTTCGCTAAAAGACCAAGTATTCAGCAATCTTAGTATAGTTGGAATCTATCCCGCCTCTAATTTTGATTTGCTACGTTGAATCCTAGAGATGGTAATTGGTCACACATACAGAGGTTCTCTTATATCACATATCTTTTCTATAAGAAACCATCTATCACTTTCTGCTTGTAAGTTTTCTTCTACTAATAAAATACAAATTAGGTTCAAATGGAAGTTTTGAATCGCTTATCGGCTTTTATCGCAAACTTGAACGAGAACTTGATCATGTGAGTTCTCATATAGACCGTCTTGCATCATCTATTACCATTTCAGAAACTTGCACACACAATAAACTCAATATTCACATTAGATAAGATTTATAAGATTTTAGTAGTAGCCATAACCTTCGAACTGGATATAGACTATATTTTTGTCCAAAGTAATAGTATGAAAACATACGCAACCTTAGCAGTAGTAGCAGTAGTAACAGCCATGCTCGTTGCATCAGCAGCAGTGGCAACAGAAGACGCTTTTGCAGGTAAGAAAAAGAAATACAATCAGGCACTATCACAAGCAAATGCTTGTGGAAACGGTAAACTACCATTGAATGTCTTCTGTCAAAACATTGACTCACAAGTTCAGGGCGAAGAAAACGCAGTAGCATTAGATGGCACTCAACAAACACAAGATAACGGATTCGACGGCGGACACGGCGGCGGACACGGCGGCGGACACGGCCCACGCAACTGAGTATCATAGATAGTACAGGATTGACAAGCCGACATTACCTACCCTTTTTTTATTTTCTGATTCTAGATATCGTCCATAGATTATTACTTAAAATTAATCTGCATTGGCTTAAAATTAATCTGCATAGGAGTTAGTGGTTCTCAAGGGCGATAACGGCCAGAGTCATTTTCGATTACAGGGTTATGGTTTACTAATGCTTCGCTCTTCTCCATAGCCAGCTTTTCTCTTACTTTCGAACTTACATCGGTTCTTCTGCCGTTCTCTTTTCAGTTGCTCCCCTGCCGGAGTTCTAGTTCGGTAAATCTCGAAGTATCTCAGGATGACAGAGACAATGAAACCTAGTAGTGAAAATGCGATCCCCAAGTAGAATGGATATGGTTTCAATCCATAAGCGGCTGCGACAAAACCTGTCAGAAAACCTAGCAAGGCTACAGAAACGTAGCCTGCGAATTCATTTAGTCCTAGCCAAACCTCTTCTTTCTTTTCCGACCAAATCGATTTTCATGTTAACGGTCATTGACCATGCTAGACCTTGATTTACTCCCAGCATTACGTTCGGATAGATTACCAGTAAACCCTCATCAGCCAATACTCACATTATACCGCAGAAATATCCTGACAATGTTTCTATTTATTATTACCTAGGATTTCCTCTTCGAAACCTATCCTTGTAGTGCTTGAACTACAAAGATATCCTAACCATGCCAAAAGTGAGACCCGTTTCCTTCTGGGCTGGTTGGATGGCTGGTCCATTGAATGTCAATGTCTGCAAAGAATGTCTGTATATTACATTGAAGATTATCTCGATAACTTTCAATCCGCAGTAAATGTTGTCTCTGCAGTCTGATCGCCATAGGCCACTAATACGCGATATTGTCCAGCTGGATCCTTAGGTCGTATGATGGCTCTAGTGGAGAAATCAGTTATATCTAACCACAAATAAATTACCCATTGCTATTTCACCTGCTGGATCGTAGAGATCAACTCTTATCGCACCAAGCAGATCTGTAGCTATTGAACCTTCTTTTATTTTTGTTTCGATGATGATATTGTTATAGGGGTACAGTCCCTTATACTACTTATAAAATCTTCCAAGATTGATGAATAATTATCATATAAGTCTCTATGGAAATTGCTTCCAATTGGACAGCTCGAAGATTTATTAGTACTTGTTTCTCTATGTATAGGATTACGACATTGTCCATCTTCTGTTTTTTTCTTAAGATTAACTTTTAGCCACGATAGCACCATTAAACCTAACATCAGCATGCAGGTTTCGGTATGTAAATAGGAATACTGAGTGATTTCTTCCTCATTCTTGCTGCATTGGTTTTGAGTGGGCTCATCTGAGTATTCTCGACTTTGCAAGAGTACGTTTACCGCTAACGAAGACCAAAAGAAACCATTTGGGACGATTTTATTATCAGCTGCACCGTATGGGGGTCCAAAAGATGCGAATGTGCTTTGAATAGATGAGTAGAAGGCATCTAGATCTAGTCGCTTTTTAAGCCATCTGGGATTTGCCAATGAGTAAATATTGAATATTCGTGTATAAATGTAGAGTGGTATATACCTTTGCCACTCTGCCACTGTTGTCCCCCTTAAAAGTTACTTTTGGGTTACTTTTTGAGAAGTGTAACCCATGTCTGTAAGTAAAACAATTAGATATATGACAAATTATATTGAATTCTGCTGCTGAGGTCATCGCAACGACAAAAACATTTGTTTTACTGTTTCATATAATGCACAGGATATAGAAACATAGGATTATCGGTGGTAGTGGATGTTTTGCTGTTAGTATTAGTCGTATGGCAACCTTTTCCGTCCTTAACAAACCTAGCGTTCATACGCCGGGGGCCGTTTTGGGATAGTCCTAAATTCATACAAGCCATCGCAGTCATAGCAGATGACAACACAAACAGAAGAAGCATCAAATTATGATGGTTTCGTCTATACCAGAGATACATACGATATGCTAGAATACCTAAGATTATTGCTGCCAGCGTCTAACCTATTGCTGTTATTGATACAATTAGACCTACACTAAGTCAAGTGTCTTACACTATGCCACTATTTACTGATTTTGTCTAATATTTTAGGTCAATAAAGCTTTGTGTATGTCAGATAATACAGGATTGTGAGACTTCCTTCTAAACCGAAACTTACAA
>Ga0307434_1000419_pt1 | contig 29362 bp, 21 predicted proteins | sample SalMarWE160220MG_FD_202156 | JGI IMG/M metagenome (GOLD analysis project Ga0307434, IMG submission 202156) | Salt marsh sediment microbial communities from the Plum Island Ecosystem LTER, Massachusetts, United States - WE1603-220 | ecosystem: Environmental > Aquatic > Marine > Intertidal zone >... | reverse complement strand
CAGCCACAAAGGAACAAAGTCACAAAGAAAAGATATTTCAAAAAGGTGCTTGCCTGCCGACAGGCAGGTAAACAGGGAATCTTCACTTCTAAAACAAAATGGAAAATAGTGCTTTTTACTGTGTATAAAAAATAAAGAAGCTTTGTAAACCTTACTGTCTTAGTGACTTTGTGGCTGTACTATTATGAGAGATGTTAGGGCAGTCCATAAGCCGGGTTCTGTTCCCCGTATCAGTCACCCTTTACGGGACAATGGTCATTCATCTAGCCCCGCCGTTGCCGGCGAGATCAAGCGACCTACCCAAGGACTCGGACGGGCAGCCCTCAAACATCCTTCTATTTGGTCTTGCTCCGGATGGGGTTTACCGTGCCTCCGATGTCACCACCGGAGCGGTGAGCTCTTACCTCGCCTTTTCACCCTTGCCCAATCAGGTGTATCGAGCACCTGAGAGGGCGGTATATTTTCTGTGGCACTTTCCTTCCCGTTTCCGGGACTGGGTGTTGCCCAGCATCTTGCCCTATGGAGCCCGGACTTTCCTCTCTTCTATGGAATACATAGAACAGCGACCATTTGCCCTGCCCTAACATCAGCCCATTGTTGATTCATCAAAAATCCGTAACTACTCAGCCACAGATCTACGCTGATTATCGCCGATATTTTTTCTTTTATTTTCATATACTTAAATCTATCTTGTTCATCTGTGGAAATCTGTGGATGAATAATTCCTAAAATCGTAATTAAAATCGGCAATCACTCAATCCCTTCATTGCCTTCCCAATAGATAATCCTAGCACAATGGGGGCAAATTTGGGTGGAATCACCCTTCATCAGCATATTGTACTGTTGAGGAGGGATGCCGATATGGCAGCCCTGACACACAGCGTTTCTTACCGGAACCACCACGCAGCCCCTCAGATGCGCCCGCAACCTCATATACCTGCCCAAGAGATCATCATCAAATTGTTGGGTTAACTCCTTCTTTTCCCGTGTAAGCGCCTCTATCTCCTTTTCGAACTCGCTGGTCATCTCCTCGAATTCTCTCTCTTTTTCCCTAAACTCCCTTTTCTCCTTGTCCAATTGTTCGTTGTTTCTTCCACATTCAGCTTCCTGGATCTCCATGTCCTCCATCTTCTGTATCACCAGCTCTTCCTTGTCGTTGGCAAGCGCTTTAATATCCTCCAGCTCTTTGAGCACCGCCTGGTATTCCTTGTTCGACTTGACCCCATCGAGTTTTGCCTTGCTTTTCTTGTGCCTTGCCTCTACCTCCTCCAACTCCTTCTCGACCTTTCTTCTTTCAACCTTGAGCCCCTCAAGCACCGTAAAATCTCCCTCGACGGTCTTGTTCAAACCATCCATCGCCTCTCTTCGTTTCTCCAGTTCCCTCGGAATCCTCTCCTTTTCCTTTCCTATCTCATCGAAACGGATATCAATCGACTGTATCTTTAAAATACGTGTAAGTTTATCATCCAATTTCTCACCATCTTAGGAGCGCTGTTTCGGCAAAACGAGGGGGCGTCCTTTTTTCAAGGAACGCCCCTGTTGGATAAGGAGATTCGCTTGTAAAAAGTTATCGATCATTGAGCATCATACTATCCTATAGTTTTGATGGGCCCACCTGGTCTCGAACCAGGGACCTACCGGTTATGAGCCGGTGGCTCTACCAACTGAGCTATGGGCCCTCTAATTAATTTTTTATGCTACCTGAATCAAATTTTAGATGTCAAGGAAAATCAAAGGCCTGCCCGATTACGGTCACCGATAAGGTAGAGGTATCTCTTTCTAGAACATAGTTCTGAAATCCCGGCAGGCTCCTGTCCCGCTATTCGGTAAAGCTCTCCAGAATTTTCCTTCTGCGTGGATGTCTGAGTTTTCTTAAGGCCTTCGCCTCGATCTGCCGTATCCGTTCTCTGGTAACATTAAACTCCCTGCCTACCTCTTCCAGGGTATGATCGGCCCTCTCGCCCACTCCGAATCGCTTTCTCAGTACCTTTTCCTCTCTGGGTGTGAGTGTGGTCATGACCTTCCTTGTCTGTTCACCCAGATCGAATTTGGTTACCGCATCAATGGGAGACATGATCTTCTTATCCTCGATAAAATCACCTAAATGACTATCCTCCTCCTCGCCAATAGGTGTCTCCAGGGAAATGGGCTCTTTTGCAATCTTGAGCACCTTGCGGACCTTCTCTAAGGGAAATCGCATCCTCTCGGCGATCTCCTCCGGGCTTGGTTCCCTGCCGTGCTCCTGAACAAGGGTCCGCGAGATCTTGACCAGCTTATTGATCGTCTCGATCATATGTACCGGTATCCGTATCGTCCTTGCCTGGTCAGCAATAGCCCTCGTGATGGCCTGCCGTATCCACCAGGTGGCATAGGTGCTGAATTTGTACCCCCTCTGATATTCAAATTTGTCCACCGCCTTCATTAAACCGATATTTCCCTCTTGGATAAGATCCAAAAACTGAAGACCTCTGTTCGTGTATTTCTTTGCAATGCTCACCACTAATCGAAGATTTGCCTTGATAAGCTCGCTCTTTGCTGTCTTTGACTTTCTCAGGCCCTCACCTATCTCTTTGCCTATTCTCTTAATCTCCCTATGGGACATAGTAGTTTTATTCTCAACACAACGAATGTTCTCCTTGGCCTCCTCTACACGCTTCATCAGGCACATAAATTCTTCTTTTGATAGATCCAGGGCCACAAATTTCTTGCCACCCTCCTCGGCGCCTGACAACTCCTCGGCACATGTCTTGAGGTAGGAAAAAGATTTTCCGCCTGCCTTCAGGAGACAATCGGTCAGGGCTTTCTCCTGCTCATTGAGGTAGCCAATAACCTCTTTGAAGGTATCGACCATGTTCTGGATGTGTCCTTTCTCAAGCTTAAAGGACCTCATGGTATCAAAGATCTTCTTTTGATTTCTGCGAATGGCGGCGTGCAACCTCTTTCTCCTGGCAGGGTCACTGCAACCCTGCAACTCATTCCAACAGGTGCAGATCTCCGCATCCTTCGCCTCCATTTCGCTGATGAGCCCAAGCAGGATCTCCCGCCTCTGGCCGATCTCGTGAATATTATAGTCGTCTTCTATGTCATTGACCACATCCCTTACCTTAACCTCGCCCTCCTGCAAACTCCTGCCCAGCTCAGAGATATACTCGATCCCCACTCGAGACCGTATAAGGCCGTCCAGAACCTGGTCATCACCCGTTTCGATCCTCTTTGCAATCTCTACCTCTCCTTCCCTGCTCAGAAGCGATATAAGTCCCATCTCCCTCAAATACATCTTTACCGGGTCATAGGTCTTGGTGGCGAAGTCCTGCTCCATTTCGGCCAGTGCATTTTTTTCCTCTTTGTCCTCTTCCTCCTGTTCCTCGGCCTTCTTTCCCTTTTCAATCTTAGCAAGGGCAGGCTCGCTTATCACCTTGATATTCAAATCCTCGAACATCTGAAGGAGATCATCGATCTCATCGGAAGAGATCACATCGTCGGAGAGATCTTCATTCAACTCCTGATAGGTGATGTAGCCCTTATCCTTCCCGATGTTAATCAGCCGCCGTAGATTGATATCCTCGCCGTTTTTTGCCATCTGCAACCTCCTTGATCGGGGATACTATCCCACCGAAACTTTGCCTCAAATCGTCAAGGCACTATGTCAATAAGAAAACACGAGACAATGAGTGACATTCATGGTCCACGGGTACAATGCCCGTTTCGTTTTTCGTGCTGTCCTGGCGCAACTTGTCCTGGTTAATCTAATATCGTATGAATGTTTTACAAGTGACGTGCACTTAGCTATGCCAATACACGCCAGGTCTGGGCCAGGGAACTCTAAACAAAGCCGCGTCCTTTGGGCGTGGATTCTTTACTTCTGGCCTCTCGCTCATCCTCCATCAAGATCTTGCTTTGCCCTGATGAGGCGGTTGAGCATCTGGATATCGCCCGCCGCCTTTGCCCGGCTCATTGATCGAGAGATCGTGCGTTTCGTTATCTTTTTCCCAAACTCCGTCACCGCGCTCTCAACCATTTCCTCTGCGTACATGGGCTGGGAGAGCATGATTTCCCTGAGTTGTTTCTTTGCCTCCGCGCTTTCGAGGAATGCCTCGACCTTGTCTATATCCTCCCTTCCTTGCACACGCTCCATCAAGATCTTGGTGATATTCGTGATATCCGGGTCAGAGACGATCAATTCCCACTCCTGGTCCCTAAACCTATCGATTGTCTCGGGGTAGTGCAGGAGGAGGTTTAAGAACGGGATGTCTGAGCCGTATTTTTTCAGATCCTGAGCAGCGGATACGCTGGTCTTAAGAGAAGGCCGGCTCCTTGTACCCTGGCCCTTCCTCTGCCGCCGCAGTTCCTCCCACACAATGCCCTCATCGATACCGGTTCTCTCTGAGAATTGCTTCACATACAGAAACCTCGTGGCCCCCTCATCCAGTTCAGAAAATATGGGCAATACCTCATTGAGCACCTTGATCTTCCCATCAACTCCCTTGTCCATATGGGCAAGGGCCTGGGCGAGGTAGAAATCGAAGATAGGGGTAGCGCCTTCCAAAAGCCCCATAAAGGCATCGGGACCGCGGGCGTGTATATAACTATCGGGGTCTTCCCCCTGGGGAAGCACGAGCACCCTTGCGGTGACCCCCTCATTCAAAAAGAGAGGGAAGCTCTTCAGGGCGGCCATTCTTCCCGCATCATCGGGATCGAACAACACGATCAAATCCCTTGTGTACCCCTTCAGCCTCCGCACCTGATCGCCCGTGAGGGCAGTACCCAGTGCCGCCACCACATACGAGATGCCGTACTGCCTGAGTGCCAGCACATCCATGTACCCCTCTACCAGGATGGCCAAGCCCTTTCCCCTGATGTCCTTATACGCGGAATCGAGCCCATAGAGCCATGCCCCCTTGTGATAGATCGGCGTCTCCGGTGTATTGATATATTTGGGAAGGGTATCATCCAAAATCCTTCCGCCGAAGCCGATGACGTGCCCATTGAGATCGAAGATGGGAAACATGATCCTGTTCCGAAAGCGATCATAGTAAGCGCCGTCATCCTTTCTGACGATGAGCCCGGCCTGGGCAACCCTCTCAAGGGAGTAGCCCTTTGAGCTCATATAGTTCGTCAATCCGTCCCAGCGGTTCACTGCATATCCGAGCTGGAAACTCGAGATCGTCTCCTGCGATAGACGGCGCCTGGATAAATAGTCCCTTCCGGGCTTTCCTTTTTCGGATTTCAGGAGCACCTCGTGAAAGTAGCTGCATGCCAGTTTATTTATCCTGAATAACTGCTCCTTTATCTCCTCCTTTTTCCGTTCAGCAGCAAGATCTCTTCTCTGGGGCAGCGGGATATGGTACCGCTCTGCAAGATCCTCAAGCGATTGGGGGAAAGACAGGTTATGGTAGTCCATCCAAAAGGTAAACACATCACCTCCCCTGCCGCAACCAAAACAGTGGTATATCTGTTTGTTCTGGTTCACGGTAAAAGAGGGGGAGCGTTCGGAATGAAATGGGCACAGGCCCACGTAGTTCTGTCCGGCCTTCTTGAGCTGGACGTACTGGCCGATAACCTCTACGATATCGGCTGCCTTCCTAACCTCCTCCTTGGCCTCAGAGAAATCCATATCTTACCTGACTAAAGTGAGCTAAAATGATAAAATCTGCTAGCGATTGTATAGAGTACTTACAGCTCAACGATGGTGATACCGCCGTTTTCTCCGTCCCTTCCTCCGTCGATAAAATTCTTCACGTGCGGGCTTTCCGAAAGGTGGTTCCGTATAGCCCGTTTCAGCCTTCCGGAGCCGATGCCATGCACGATGGTAAGCCTCGGATGCCCATAGACTAAGGCCGTATCTATCAACTGATCCACCAGCGGAATTGCCTCATCAACGGTATGCCCCACGAGGTTCAGTTCTGTGCTCTCCAAGGCCTGAGTTGATACGGACCACTGCCCTGCAGGCTTTGTGTCCTCCTTATGCTGAGACGCTCGCTCCGATTCCGGAACCAACTCCGATGAATCAACGGTGATCTTCACGTTTCCCGCCATAATCCGCGCCCTTGAGGAATCCCTGTCAAGGCCGACAACCAGCCCACTCTTTTTTGATTTGGCATGAAACACGATCTGGCCTACGCCTATCTGAGCGTGAGGGGCCAGACCTGCGGTCTTTTTCATCCCTGCGATGAGATCAAACAGATTCTGCTTTGCCTCGGCGTATTGTTGGGTTGCCTTGGGCTGACCTCTCGATCCCTCTTGCTTGAGACGCTCTATGGCCTTCCTGAATTCTCCACGCGCCTCTCCTATGAGCCTATCGGCCTCCCGCTTCTTTTCATTGAGGATCTGCTCAACCTCAGAGCGCAATCGGCCCCGTTCTTCCTCTAAGCCCTCCTGGGACCGCTCGTAGTCTTCTCTTGCAAGGGTAACGGCTTTTTTCTCCTGTTCCGCCTCCTCGACCATACGAGCGAGATCTTCCATAATGGAATCAGCCCCCCTGCGCTCAGTACCCAGATACTCGGACGCCCTGTCGATTATCTCCTCCCTTATGCCTACATCCCTTGCTATATCCATGGCATGACTCACCCCCGGTATGCCGGTAATCAATCGAAACGTCGGCTTTCCCGTTTCGGTATCGAACTCAACCGATGCATTCTGCGCCCTCTTGTTGATCAGACCGTAGGTCTTTAGTTTCTGATAGTGCGTCGAGATAGCGCAAAGGGCGCCCTTGCTTGAGAGATGGTCCAGGATAGCCATTGCGATGGCCGTTCCCTCATCCGGGTCAGTCCCGACCCCGAGCTCATCGAGTATCACCAGGGATTTGTCCGTTGCCAGATCCACGATCTCCTTGAGATTCCTCAGCCGTGCAGAGAAGGTGCTGAGCCCGGATGAGATATCCTGCTCATCGCCTATCTCGGCCAGGATGTTGTCAAACACGCCCAATCTGGTTCCTTCGCTCACGGGTATGTGCATACCGGCCTGACACATGAGGGCAAGTAGGCCGATCGTCTTGAGGGCTACCGTCTTTCCACCCCTGTTGGGGCCTGATATGATGAGGGTATTTTTCGTCCCATCCATCTTTACCTCTATCGGGACCACCCCCTTGTGGCCATTGGCAGTTCCTTTGCTGGAATCCAGGTGAATGGAAAGCAGTATGGGATTCACGGCGCCCGAGATATGCATGGTCTTGTTGGTATCGAAGAGAGGCGTTCTCCCCTTGATTGCCTGGCTGAATTGAGCCCTCGCATAGATACCGTCAACCCTGGCCATTATCATCCCACACGCAGCGAGGTCTTCGGAAAAAGAGTCCACAAGCCCTGTCAGATGCCTTAAAACCCTTCTCTCCTCCTCCTTTTCCCTGTCCGTTACCTCAACGAGTGAATTGTTTTCCTCTACCGCTGCCAATGGTTCCATAAAACAGGTGGATTGGCTGCTCGAGTATCCATGGACGATGCCCTTGAGGTTGCCTTTTCTCCCAGCTCTGATCGATATCACATACCGTCCATCCCTTACGGACATGATGTTGTCTTCTTCGAAATCAGGGCCTTGTAAGATCCCCTCAAGCTTCTTCTCGATAACCCTTCGAAGCGCAATCCTCCTGGATCTCAGGGAAGCAAGCTCCGGGCTCGCAGAATCCGATACCTCTCCCTCTTGGGTGATTGAGGTTTCAATCTTCTCAATCAGCCCATCACACCCCGGAATGCTATCGGTTATCAGGGCCAAAGAGGGGATTAATTCCTTTGATCCGCGTATCCAGTTTGCAACCTGATGAGCTATCTTCAGGTGTTTGAGGATGGTAAAAAGCTCTTTTGGTTCAAGGTAGGCCCCTTTTTTCGAGGCCTTTCGCAAGAGAGGTGTCAGATCAACAAGGCCTGAAAGGGGCACAAGGCCTTTCACGAGCAGCAATTCCTTCATTTCCGAGACGAGTCGCTGCTCGGCGGTAATCGCGTCCAAATCAGTAAGGGGTCTCCGTGACAGACAATCCGAACGTCCAAGAGGAGATGCGGCGTACCCTGATACGATCTCGAGCAATCGATAGTATTCGAGTACCCTCAGTGAATGTTCCATCATGTAGGTTTTAAAGGATGAAACCCTATCTCCCTAACTCAATAAATCCCGGGCCAATCTGTTGACCTCGCGCCCATCAGCCATGCCTGAGAACTTTCCCATGGCCGTCTTCATGACCTTTCCCAGATCTTTGGGACCGTTGGCCGAAACCTCCTGAATTACCTGGGTCAATACCTCTTTTATCTCCTCCTCTGATAACTGGGGGGGTACATAGCCGGATAGGATGGTGAGCTCAGCCTCCTCTTTTTCTGCGAGATCCCGGCGAGAACCCTCAATGAATTTTTCTATTGCCTCCTTGCGTTTCTTTACCTCTGATCGAAGCACCCCATAGATCTGCTCATCGGTGAGATCCTTAAGGCGCAACTCGACCTGCTTATTTTTTATCTCGGCCTTTAAGCCCCTCAGGACCAAAAGCCTTTCCTTGTCCCTGCCTTTTATCGCCTGCGTGAGATCGTCAACGATGCGATCATAAAGTCCCATACTCATTCCTGCTATTATTGTAACTTTTTAATATAGAATCCTTTTTTCCAATGTCAATACTCGCTTTTGTTTTTTATATCATTTTTTTCCCTTATTTACAACATATAGTATATTTTCCAGATTGATAACTCCATCATATAGTGCTCTACCGATTATTATCCCCTTGAGCCCGTCTGCTTCAAGGGTCAAGAGGTCCTCTATATCCTTGATCGTGGCAACCCCTCCTGCTGCAATGACCGGAAGTCCCGTAGTCCTCACAATGCTTCGTATCGATTCCATGTTGGGGCCGATTTTCATGCCGTCCCGTGCAATATCTGTGTAGATAAGGGCTGTGACCCCTACCCCCTCAAATCCCTTTGCTAGGTCCATAGCTGAGACCCCCGTCGACTCCGTCCACCCTTGAACGGCCACACGCCCATCCCTGGCATCAATCCCCACGATAATCCTTCCAGGGAACCGCTCGCATGCTGCCGTTACGAGATCAGGGTTTGTATATGCCGCGCTTCCGATAATAACCTCGGCAACCCCGAGGCCGATATACTCCTCTATGGCATCAAGGGATCGAATCCCGCCCCCTACCTGAACGGGAATGGAAATGCTCTCTGCGATCCTTTGTATGATCTTCTTGTTGACCGGCCTTCCGGAAACGGCTCCATCCAGGTCGACGATATGGAGCTTGGTTGCCCCCTTCATCTCCCATTGAATGGCCATCTGCTCCGGGTGCGCGGAAAAGAGCGTCTCCCGGTCCATCGCGCCTTGCTCGAGCCTCACGCACTTACCATCCTTAATGTCTACCGCCGGGATAATGAGCATGGGGAATTACCTCCTCAAGACGTTATTTGTTCGTTGTGATCCTGAAATCATTGTAGCCGCAGACAAAAATCACCTCTGTCTTTTGTTCTGCCGATTTGGCCAAGTAAAGAATCCACGCCCAGAGGACGTGGCTTTGTTTGGAGCCCCCTGTAAGGGGGCCGAACGCGTGCCCTCAGATCCCGGGGTTGTTGGAGTAGTGGAGTAGCGGTCTCAAATTGAAGGAAGGGTTTTGAAAGTCAGGGAAAGGCCTCACCAACACCGTCTCCCATGGACCGTGCGTGGAGGGTATATCCGCTATGATGGTTTCCCATGCTCCACTCATCCAATACTCCCTGGCCCAGACCTATAGTATGGGGTATTCCAGTAAGGATTTCTGCTATAGAATATAACCTGGGCATTTGTGTAGTTACAACAAGTCGCACCAGGGCGGGCCATCACTCCGTGCGAAGGACAGCACCATGACCGGCAAAGCCATCGTCTCTGACCACGCTCAGAGAACGTGGTTTTCTGAGACGAATAAAAGATCCGTGTGAGTCAGCGGCTCATTATTTTACCTTGAAGAGGATCATGGCGCCCGTGTCGGTGTGGTGCCAGTCCCCTATCCTCATGAAATCCCTCGACCCCTGAGCCAGAATGGATTCAAGGCTTCCCTTAGGCCAATGGCGCTCGTCCCAGAGAACATATTGTATTCCTCTCCCCTTCAGATTCCTCACAAATGTATCATAACCCCTGTGAATGCTCTCGACGAGATCGGAGTTTCTCTCAGGACAGGGGGCTCCTTTGTTACCGAGATTGGCATAAAAGGAGATCCACCTGATGAGCGGCAACGAAGTCGTCACCTTGATCTCCTGCTCATTGCCCTCCCTCTCGGCAATGAGCCCGCCGATCTGCTTGAACACCAGCTTATCGGTTTCCCTCGGGTTTATACTTTTCGGCAGTGCACAGGCCACCATGAGCAGGCACACCGCAATAAGCGCAACGGAATCCCTCAGACGGAACCTGGATCGAATAAATTCGATCGTCCTCTCAAGCCCAAATCCAACAAGGATAAACGAGGGCAGGATGAAGAGGGCAAAAAATCGATTAAACATCGTCCATGTCTGCAATACATGGATATAGAGCAGGATCAAGGCCGAGGCGGAGCAAACGGCGAGATACCGTATGCGCTGATCTTGCCTTGCCTTGGCCCGGATTCCAGCAAAACCGATGAGAAATAGCAAGAAAAACGGATAAAAATAGGCGGTGATGGTATGTTTTACAATAGTGCCGAGCGCCACGAGCCATGTCATGTTCCTCGCCTTGTGGAGAAAAGCAGGCATGGTGCCACCCAACGGTTGGTTCATCAATTCCGACATTTCAGCTCGTAAATTCCTATACTGGATAAAGGGAGCTGATGCTCTGGCCTTGATCTCATTGATACGGAGCAGATCGTCACCACCTGTGTTAAAGATCATCGATCCGGCAATACCCAGGAGTATGGCCGCTGCGATGGGGGCGGCAAAGAACAAGAGTCTCTCTGTTTTCCGCTCTTCCCCTGAAAAAACGAGGTAGATAAAGGTTACCGCGATGAAAAGAATTCCCTCAACCCGTGCCCATGCTGCCATAAGCAGCGAAATGCTGCTCAAGATGAGAAAGAGTCTGCTTCTCTTGCCCATCTGGGCCACGAAGAAATAGAGGCCGAAGACCAAAAAAAACCAGTACACAGGATCTCGCACCACATCCACGCTCTTATCCACAAATACGGGAATGAGGGCAAAGGCTAGACACGCCGCAAGGGCAATCTGCTTTCTGAAAAATTCTCTCAAAAGTAAGTAGAGGGGGGCCAATGTGAGGGTGCCGAACAGGAGCGACACCGATTTGGCCGCAATGACCCAATCCCTTAGGACGGCGTGTGCGCCGGCTATAAAGATCGAGTAATTCGATAGATACCCTATCCCACAGCCGAGAAGAGAGTCCCACTGGCCATAGTAGATTGCCCTCGCCTGGTGGATGTATAACACGCCATCTTGATTGATAATAGCGGTGAGAAAAAATGAGACCAGCCTGAGCCCGAAGGCAAGGCAGAGAACCAAGATAGCGAACTTGTCCTTCACCCTCTTTCAACCCCCCAGAAGATCATGAGCCCCAAAATCCCGCCTAAACCATCCGGCACGATATCCACCAGGCAAAGTATCATAGCTGGCCTACTCAATGCCGATATGAAGCTGGCTCAGGTTCACGCCCAAGGCCATACAATCCTTCTTTAGGGAATTCATGGCTTCCCTGTCTATGCTCCTGAACGAGACGATGAGTTCCGTTATCCCATGTTTTCTTATAACTTCATGAAGGGAGTCCCTTCCGCCAAAGACCGGGTATCCCAGAAAGCGTCTTTTCTGCTTTCCCATATCATCATCGATGAATCCTACCAGGGCCAGCCCGAGGTTCCTGTTTCCTTCTATCTCCTGCATAACCAGCTGCCCCCCTGCCCCTGCGCCATAGATGAGCGCCCTTTTCCCCTTCTTCATGGCTTCCTTAGGGGTCGCCTCGCCGATCAAGCGATACGAGAACCTGGATGCCGTGACAAGGCCGAACAGGATAACCCAATAGATCACGAACACGGTACGGGAAAAGCCCATAAACCGGTAGAGCCATAGGTTCACAAGAACGGATAACACAGCTCCTGCGGTGATCGCCTTGCCGAAGACGATGACATCCCTCATCCCCACGTACTGCCAAATGCCCCGATAGACCCCAAACAGGAAAAAGGCAAACAGCTGACATGCCACCACGATCGGGAGGGATTTGATGAATACCGGAAAATTCGCTCCATAGGCACTTCCTTCAAACCTCAGCAGATACGATATCCAGTACGCAAGCGGGATCAGAACGAGATCCAGGATCACCTCGAAGAGCCGCCGCTTATAGGTTATCTCGAAAAGCAAGGGCGTGAGCGATCGTATTTTGGATTCTGGAATAACGGGTTCCTCTTTATAGACCTTGACCCTGGCCAGGGTGATCCAAAAAAAGACGATAAACAGCAGATACACCACCACGAGTACCACGCTCACCCCGAAGTCAAGGCTTCTCATCGCCAAGGCCATGATCCCTGAGATACCGGCGAATCCGTAAAGCGTAAGAACAGCATTCTTTTCGGAAAAGCCAATAGCCACCATTCGGTGCGATGAGTGATCCCTGCCGCCCATGGCAATGGACCGGCCTGAAATCTTGCGCATCAGGCTCACAAAGCCGGTATCAAGGATCGGTATGAACAGGATCAGGACAGGTATTGCCAGTACGAACACGAGGTGACCTGACTGACGTCCCACGATCAGCCCCGAGGCCTCTGTTGTAAGCCCTCCGAGGAGAAACCCGATCAGAAGGCTCCCGGAATCTCCCATAAAGATGGAGGCAGGTTGAAAATTATAGATCAAAAAGCCCAGCAGGCAGCCGAGCAAGACAGAGAGTACGAGGAGTGCGGGCAAAACGCCTTCGATCCCTGTGAAGACCCTCGATAAAAAAAGGAACAGCCCCGCGATAAAGGCAATCCCGGCTGAAAGCCCGTCCATGTTATCCAAGAGGTTAAAGGCATTGGTAATGCCTACGATCCAGAAGATGCTGATCACCAGGTTTGCCGTTCTGGAGGTGAACCACTGTACCTGGAATCCAAACAGGACCAGCAATGAGGCAATGATGATCTGTCCGACCAGTTTATGCTGGGGGTTGATCTCAAAGAGATCGTCCGCGAGCCCCAGCAGGAAGATCGCCAGACATCCCATGGCCAGAGCAGCGAGGGGGCTGGCTGGCCTCAAAAGATCAAGCTTGAAAAAGGCTAGGTGCCACACCGCCATCAGGGAAACGAACAGGCTCACCCCTCCTAAAAGGGCTGTCGGCCTCTTGTGCCACCGGTCATCCCGCGGCCTTGCCACGATATTGCCCTTGACGGCAGCATGTCTGACGAGGGGGGTGATGAGCAGGCAGAGCAAAAACGAGGCAAAAAAGACAACCGAGTATGTGAGTAAAGGATTCACTGTTTGTAGTATTCGATCACGCTCCGGATGATTCCCCTGAGATCTATCTTCGGCTCAAAGCCGATAAGCTTTTTTAGCCTGGTGATATCGGGGCATCTCCTGTGCATGTCCTCGTATCCCGGACCGTAGGCCTTCTCATAGGAGAGATATTCTATCTCTGAGGCGCTTCCCGTCATCTCCTTGACCAGCTTGGCCAGATCCTTGATAGTGACCTCCTCCGGGTTTCCCACGTTGAAGATCTGGCCCACGGCCTTGGGCTCTCCCATGAGCCGTATCAGGGCAGCGGTGACATCATTGATATGGGTGAAGCTCCGTGACTGCGTCCCATCGCCGAATACGGTGATAGGTTTATCGATAAGGGCCTTCTGGACGAAGTTAGGGATGACCATCCCGTACTGTCCGGTCTGCCGGGGCCCCACGGTGTTAAAGAGCCGGGCTATAATAACGGGCAGCTTCTTCTCCTCGAAGTAGGCCAGGGCCAGGAACTCATCCAGGGCTTTGGAGCAGGCATAGGCCCAGCGCCTTTTGGTGGTAAAGCCCATGAGCCGATCCGACTCCTCGGAGAGGGACTTGGTGTTCTCTCCGTCCATGATCTTGCCGTAGACCTCGCTGCTCGAGGCGATGAGCACCTTTTTCTTGTGCCGGTTGGCGAGCATGAGCACCATCTCGGTACCCTTGACATTCGTCTCGAGGGTCTCTACAGGCCGATTCATGATGAGTTTTACCCCTACTGCTGCAGCCATGTGAAAGATCTGATCGCACTTGAACACGAGCTCATTCATGACCGCTTCATTGAGAATCGTATCCACTACGAGATGAAATCTCTCATTGTCCTGATTTTTTTCTATATTCTTGAGGCTTCCGGTGGAGAGGTCATCTATAACGAAGACCTCCTCTCCCATCTCCAGGAGCCTGTCAGCCAGATGAGAGCCTATGAACCCCGCACCTCCGGTAATCAATATTTTCATTGTAAAGACCTCGACACAATCTCTTTGTGATTTTATACGATGCGGCTTTGCCTCTCTTTAAAAGGAAATCGCCATAAAAACCTACTTAAGAATAAGCCCTGCCGCATATCCCATATCCCATGATAATGAAAAAAGTCAAGTACTCCTCACCTTACCCGCCACCGCTCCCGCCACATTTCCCACATGATAAGGATATTGCTCTATCAAAAAAGAGGCCCGAATCACCTGGGCCTCGATGAGAAAGGGTTGCTGTGGCCAATGGAAGTTCCCTACGCAGCACCTCAACTGCTTGCGCCGATCTAAAGCCGACTATACTGCACATACTTGCTTAAAAGTGACAGCTGAGATCGCCCCGTGAAAACAGTATTTACTACCCTCACTGAAAAATCCTTTTTATCGCACAGCCATTCATTGTTTCGAATTGTGCACTTAAATACGTCTATTTATATTCCGCATGGTATTCAAGATAAGCAGAAAACACAGTCTGAGCGAAAGACCGGTAATAGCAAATGGATTTAAAAACCAACGAGATCCTTTGTTGTACTTATTGAAAAGACGATAACTGCTCTTATGAAATTCAAGACCCGATCTTAAAATGGCTTTATCGCTGCTGACCCCCACGTAATGAATAATAGAGGCTTTCGGAAAATAAACAACCTTCCATCCATTTTCCCACATTCGCCTGCACCAGTCCGCATCCTCCCAGTACATAAAAAATTGCTCATCTAACGGGCCAACTATTTCTATAGCCTTCCTTCTTACTACCAAGCAGGCACCGGAAACCCAATCTACCTCCATAGGTGTTTCCCCATTGCTTTGAGCCGTAAGAATATTCTCACGGCTGAAAGGATTATTTGGGAACAATCTTGTCAGCATCGATGATCGGCCAAATAGCCCCGTGAGCGGTGTAGGGAACGTCCGGGCCGATCCCTGAACAGATCCGTCTTTATCCAAGATTTTCGGGCCTGCAATCCCTACATCGGGATTCTTTTCCATATAGCCGATAATTAAAGGAAAAAAGCCATCGATTACAACTGAATCAGGATTGATAAGCACTACATAAGGGGCACTTCCTTGTTCGAGGGCATTGTTGATTGCTTTTGCAAAACCTAGATTATATCTATTTTTAAAAAGCCTTACCTGCGGGAAATCCGCCTCCACTCGATCTACACCATCTTCAGAGCCATTATCCTGGACCAATACCCTTACAGGGAAACCATGGAGAGAATCGTAAATAGACCTTAGGCAGGACAAAAGATAACCAGTACTATTATAATTAATAATGATGAGGTCCACTGAATTTGTTATATTATCCATATATTTATATCTTATATACTCTTATTTAATACAAATATTCCTACAAGACTAACTTTCTGTCTTGAGTTGATATCGATAATACCTGCCTGAAACCTCTAGGAAATTTTCACTATAGGACTCTAAGCTTTTTTTAATCGCCTGCTGAATCGATGGAACAACTGCTCTTTTTTCAACAAGCCCCATATGTAATCATCATCCACACTTCTCGTTTTTTGAATAAGGCGACGTTTCTCGAGCATTCTTTTTGTTCCTTTCACTGCATCTCTCTTCGCTTTTATAAATTCCTTTATCCGGCCCTTTACCAAAAAAAATGCGGCGGCGGCTAAATCATAAATAATATGAAGCCAGATTGTTTTTAGTATTAGTTTAGAGGGCATATTTTTTAAATAATTCCATTCTAAATTTCTTTGGCCGTAATAGACAGACATTGCTGAGTCATATACAATACTGCTGCTGATCTTATGATATACAATCGCATCTGGAATGTATAAACATCTATAGCCTCTTAATTGCGCTCTGAAACTCAAGTCAATATCTTCATAAAGTAGAAAAAAATCCTCATCAAAAAGACCTATATCATTCAGCATCAAAGTGCGATAAAGAGCAGCGCCAGCACAAGCCCCAAAAACCCATTCTTGCTTGTTGTAATCGCTTGCGGGCTCACCTCGTCCGCGCAAGAGGCCTGCACCTGCCCTCGTATAAGCATCTCCAGCGCGATCAATGATTTTTGGGTTTCCGTAAAAAAGCATCTTTGAGGCTGCGAATCCTGCCTCTGGATAAGACTCCAAGGCTTCAACTAGGTACTTAAGCCATAGCGGATGGGTAACAGCATCATTGTTAAGGAGAGCTACATATTTGGTTCGGATAGTTTTAAAGGCAATGTTGTTTCCAGCAGCAAAGCCAAGATTTCTTGGGAGTGCGATAGTCTTAACTTCATGATAATTGCGCTTAACAAAATCAATCGAACTGTCGCCTGAACCATTATCTACTAAAATAGTTGAAAATTTTTGATAAGTCTGTTGTTTCAAAGAATCCAGGCATTCTGGCAAAAGCTTCTTTCCATTCCAATTAACGATAACAATAGTAATTAATAAATCCTCCATCTCACATCCAGTTTCTCATCAAATATACTAAAAATCAAAAAATGAAAACTAATCTAACAAATTGTGTTTTATTATGTCTGCGGTTTGACCCACTAATATTTTTTGATCAAACTTAGTTATTTCTTCTTTCCGAGGATTATATTTATATTTTCCCTCAATAAATTTTTTAAAAAGGTCATATATCGAATCAACACTGAAATCACAGACCTCTCCAGTGCCCGTCTTAGTGATTATTTCTTCTGCTTCATTACCTTTGCATATTCCCAAGATTGGCTTATTCAACATAAGATATTCTAATAACTTACTTGATATTATTGTTTTTTGATCTTTTACACCATAAAATAACAAAAAATTATAGTCAGAACTAATTCTTCTAAATCCATCCTGTTTTTTCATTTGTGGATAAAAATAAATAATATCATTGAGCCCTATTTTTGCTACCATCTTATGCTCATCCTTAGTATACGTTCCGATTAAGGATAATTCGAAGCTTCTCCTGTTAATTGCTGCATCAGCTTTGAGGCGATCAAGTGCCATCAATAGAGGAGTTATGTCTGTTTTTCTGCTTCTGTTAAATGCTCCAAAATGAGCAATCTTCACTTTATTCAGTCTTGGTAATTTATTTTTCTGTAACCCTTCAAAATCAATTTTATCATAACCATTGTAGACTGTGAAGATATTTTTATTATGGTAATTATGGATAAAATACTGCGAAAGCTTTTTGCCTATTGTAACAATAGCCTTGGAATGTTCTAGAACAATCCTTTCAATTTTCAAAACTCTTGCTTTCTGAATTACATGATATTTTTGCAAGGACTCGAAAACTAATCCGTCTCTAAACTCTGACAATAAAGGTAAATGATATTTTCTTGAAATAAAAATGCCTAGCATCAATGTATCAATGGGGGGAAAGGTTGCATATATTCCTTTAATTCTATTCTTTAGTATTATATTGCTTATGATTTTTTTAACATTATGTTGCCAGACAAAATCATTCTGAACCAATAATCCGGTAGAATTAAGCATTTTACAAATTATTTTCAAAAATATCTTTTTATTGAAAATCTTTGCATTTCTCCAATCCCGTAAACTATTACATCTAATTACATTGCTTTCATTATCACTGTATCCAAAAGCATCATGAGTAATAATTATGGGTTGTAGACCATACTCATAAAAATATTTATAAAACGAATATGGTCTGTTAACACCACCGCTCATTTCGGGAGGAAAATGATATGCAATGATCAATATATTTACCATATAACCATTGAAATAGTGTTATTTTTTATCTCTTGTTAGAAAAGCTCGTTAAGCATTAAATAAGGATCGATTTACAAGATTTATAAAAATCGATTGGTTTTTTTGGTGAAAAAATACGTTGATACTTTATTTGAATTTATTTTGAGTCTCATAATATCATCCCTAGATAAAGGAGCTAAGCTATGTGCAATCGATTTTATCGAAAAATTATCTGTAATAATCAGAATATTTAAGGCAATAACCCGGCTTTTTTACAGCTTAACTCTATCCATCTACAAAAATTGATCCACCTCCATGCGACAAATGAGAATGGCTTCCTCCCATTCATCAGTGCATCGTATTCCTTTAGTAAAACATCGCGCTTAAGAAAAGGCATGCCATTGGAGCGACAAATCCATTCACGTATTTTGGGCGCTAACAGTTTCAGCCACTCCTTCTCCGGTGTAGCAAATCCAATTTTATCTCTTCTCTCCAATACATCGCCGGGCACGATACCCCGCATGGCTGCTCGGAAGATAGCCTTGGTTTCGCCTTGTTGTGAAATCAAATATTCTTCCGGCAAAGAAAGGGCAAATTCTACGAGCGGAATCGTCAAGTAGGGTACGCGGCTTTCAATTGAAAACCTCATCGCATTACGGTCGCCATGTCTTAGCAGCGCGGGCATGCCCTGCTTCGTAAGCACCAGGGCAAGCTTCTCAGCCAGACGCCTGCCGCTGGCCTCCTTATCACGCCGTGGTTTACTTAAGCGTAGCTTTACACCCGCCTCCCTGAGCACTTTCTTATTCAGCCAGCTAGGCATTTGATCGGGGCCAAATAATCGTTTAGCCGTGCTATATAGAATGTCAGGCGTCAAATGACTCATCATTATCTTCCAATTAAGACTCTTCGATCTCCCAGGCCATTTGGTGTAATTATAGCAAAAATTCATAAGCGCGCCGAATTGCCGCTTTTCAAGCAAACTCAACATACGGTATGAAGGATAGCCATCATAACCTGCCAGCAGTTCATCGCCGCCCTGGCCATCCAGGGTAACGATAATGCCGCACTCTCGAGCAAGGCGATAGATCCGATATTGGGCATAGATGCTGGTCGATCCGAAAGGCTCACCTTGTGCGCGCATCATATCATCTAGGTCAGCGGCCATCTCGAATGGATGGATGACAACCTTATGTGCCTTCGCTTTTACAAAATCATTGATCTTATCAGCCCACCGCTCTTCGTTCACGTCACTGCCAGGAGCTATAAAACTAAAGGTATGAATAGGCATATCCGGTTCTATGTGGCGCATAGCACAAACAATGGCTGAGGAGTCGATGCCTCCGGACAGTGCTGCACCAATAGGAACATCGCTGCGCAGATGCAGATGTATGCTATCGAGGAAAAGCGACCGTAATTTTTCGGCTGCATCTTTAAAGTTCAAAGAGGTCCGCTGAGCAATATTCGGACACCACCAGGCTTTTGGTTCAGACAGATAGCCAGATTTTATGTCGAGCTTTAGGTAATGCCCTGGTGCAAGCTGCAGCATATCCTCAATGAATGTCCGCTCACTGCTATCATAGTTACCAAATACGAGATAATCGTAGCTGCTTTGCCAGTCCAGGCGCGGCTTTTCATTGCAAAGACACAGGAGTGCCGGCATCTCAGATGCAAATATGAATTGATTTCGATCATGCGTATAGAATAATGGTTTGATCCCGAATGCGTCACGGCAAGCCGTCAGGGTATTTTCCACGCGGTTATAAACCACAAAAGCAAACATACCGATCAATCTTTTAAGGCAGGAAGTGCCCCATTTGATCCAAGCGGCAAGGAGCACCTCCGTATCCGAATCGGAAACGAACTCCTGGCCTAGACATTCAAGCTCCTGTCGCAGTTCTTTGTAATTGTAGATTTCGCCATTGTAAACGATTGTATAATGTCCGTGTGATCTACTCATCGGTTGATGCCCCGCTGGCGAAAGGTCAATAATTGACAGTCGGGTATGTCCAATGGCGACAGTTCCCTCCTGATTTCGGATAATCTCCAAACCTCTATCATCAGGGCCGCGATGGGCTAACGTCTGCTGCGCATCGGCCAGCATTTTTTCAAGTTTTAGCGGTTCGGTCTGCCACCAACCGCCGAATACGCCACACATATCACGACACTTTCATGATTTGTGATCAAAAAATTTACTGTAATCATTATTCAGCCTATATGTGAAACCCCGGGGAATTAACGCATATACGGCACGCTAGCATTTTTAAACGAACGAACCTTTTGCTAGCGCCAGGAAATCTGTTTAATTTTTACTTTGACGTTTTCGGGGCTTAATCAGAACTTTTTCGTAATCTTCCATGATCTGTTTTGCTATCGCTATCGGGTCGTGCCATTTCTCAACAAATGCCCGGCTTTTTCGCCCAAGTTCATAGATATCTTCACGAGGCATCTCGAGAACTTTTCGCAATTCTTTCTCAATTGTATATGGCGTCACGTTGAAAAATGGCAAATCGTGTCGCATTGCATCGGGTATAAAGTGAAGGTCCTCTTCCCTGATATAAACAAGAACAGGCTTACCAAGAGCCATAGCTTCAACAGCTACGCCACCGTACCACCCAGTGAAGAGTTGATCCACCAACACATCGATTTGTTCATAGCACTTTCTGGCCTCAACATTATTCATCCCTTCAACAAGAACCAAATCGAAGTGGTATCCTTGCGCTTTAAGCGTTTCTAAAGCGTCGAGTAAGTATTGTGTCCCTTTTGCCTTGCGGTGACTTGGTGCATGCCCAATTTTTAATGGTCTATCTTCACGTTGATTATATACAGGAGTCCATTCATTTAAGGAAATATGACAATAGGGAATGAATTGAGTTTTCTTGGGAAGGACGTAAAGTAAGTCAGGATTCAACGCATAAATTTTGTTAGAATATTTCTCCATGCGCTTGATCTGTTTTTGCTTATGCAGATCAGATATTGCATTGTAATATTCCTCTCCGACTTCTGTGGCTGCTGTGATTGCGAAATGCCTCAGACAAAATTCACCCTGTCTGGCATCATCCCCCTGATAGTGAACAAAGATAGCAATCTGTCGCCATCTAAGGATATGAAGCTCAAGCTGCTGCATTATATCTGAATAGGCTGCGTAAAAAAATCTCAAAATATTTCTAAGAACGGAAGATTTAGGGCACCAATACGCAGCCGGCATAAATAGCGTGCTCCCAAAATTGAAGTGGACAACATCATATTTCCCAAAAACATATCGAAAAGCCCAAAGTCGTTTTAATTCCTTGATCAACCTGCTATTAGCTTCCCCGAAAATCACACGGTCTGCAGAATAGCCGAAATAATTTTTTGACAGCGTCCATGATTCGCTCTTTACTCCGAATAACTTTAAGCTACTACTCAGCTGTTGCGGGTTCCCCCCAACAGTTGTTGGTAAATGAAGCACCTTCACAATATATACGCCGAAAAATGTATCAAGGCGAAGACTGACTCACAATTTTCCAGAAGTTATATGACCATTCTGGCTTCCCTATACTCTTTTTCCTCTAACAGTGATCCCATAATGGTCAACGTGTTCGTGTTCGATTTTTAGATTTGCTCGATCAAACCAGCTACGAACCTCCTCAATGCTGTGGCGTGTAGCGGTTTGTGGATGATACCAATCATAATTAATAGCATCGTTTGCACTGGCTGATAAATTGGGATTCCAAAAGCATTTTGCAAAAAAGTGATAAATCAAGCGCTGAACATCGTATTCCCCAGGTTCAATGCCTAAAATGTCAACTGCCGGAATGGTTACCTTCAGGTTTGCTTCCGATAAAGCTTTCCCAAATTGTGTTATCTGGGCACAATGCAATAAGGCTTCTTCATACGGCAGGTCCTGAATTAGACTGCGTATGTAATCATCCGTGAATTCACGAACAGGCGCTTTCTTTTTGTAAACATATATGGCTATTTCGCCGCCATCGTTCAAAATCGAACACAGGTTCATAAAACATTTCAAAGGGTCTTGGGTGTGATGCAAGACTTCTTGACAATAAATGAAATCAAATTGCCCGAATGCACTTAAATCGTCCATCAGATCTGCGTATTTAAAGGTTACGTTCTGAGCGCTTTGCAAATTTTTTTCTGCTATGTCAGCAGCTGTAAGATCGATCCCTACGATTTCCGTAACATTCGCATCCGAATGTGCCCTCAGTAAAGCGGTAACTCTACCATTTCCACACCCCGCATCAAGCACACGAGCCTTGTCTTTTAAAAATTTTCGAAGGCCTTCAGAGTCCTTCCAACCATTTCTGCCAACAATCCAATTGAAAATATCCGATCCCTTTCTAAGTGTTTCTGAGAAAGCAAGATCCGTATTTCTATGCCATTTATCACTGAAACTCTTTTCCGTGTTATTCATGGAAGTTAAAGTCCTTTTAAACTAGGAGTCGGCTATGAGATCCGAGAGATTATGAACAAGCCGCCGACTAGGTGCACAAAGTTTTTTTCGCATGGCAGTGTTATCCCCGACCAGATCATTCGGATGAGTATTAATTATTTGAAACTGCGGTTCAACCCCCAAGAACTCTCCCATCGCATCGCAAATCTGTCGTAGGCTTAGCACATCAGGACCGGAGATATTGAAGGTTGCACTTTCAGCTTGTTCCACAGCCGCGATAGTGGCAGCGGCAGCATCTACCACATGAACAGGATTGATCCGTATCCCATCGTTGCCCTGCAGAATGACGGGTTTACCTGACTTGATGCTGTCCATGAGGCGGGGAAGGAGCATAGTGCGGTTTTGTCCTGGACCATACATGAAGAAGAAGCGAAGCAACACCACCTGAAACACAGCAGCATAGCTCTGCACCATTACCTCGCCACAAAGTTTGCTTCCCAGGTAATATCCAAGCTGTCCCGGAAACACAATGGGTGAATTTTCACGAAATGCATCTCTGCCATTGCCATAAACCCCACCGGACGACGCATAAACGAATTTCCTGACACCAACGCGCCTGGCATAATCAAGGAGACGGGCGGTAGAGGCAATATTGACCTGAAACACATCCAGCGCTTTTTCAGGAAATTCGCGGAAGTGCGCCGATTGGGCAAGATGTATAACAGCATCCACTGTATCAGGCAGGCTCGATAGCGGCCAATTTGTGTTGAGATTTACAATCAAATAATCAATCCCTGCAATAGGCTTGCTGGGTTGACTGTGCACCATACCATATACAAAATGCCCTCTTAGAAGAAGCTGCTCTGCCAATTTTCTGCCCAACAGCCCATTCGCACCTGTTAGGAGAACTGAAAGTTTACGCGGCATGTCTTCCAAAACTTCGAATTGGCAAATAAGCCCAGCCCAGCGTCAAGCAACCCAGTGCAAACAACAACTTATAAAAACAAACAGACCAAACCAATTCAGTTGCCAACCACATGATGGAAATAGCGGCGACAACAATGCCAAGCGTCAGCAAAACGCCAAGGGATTTCCACGGAATAAACAAGGGATGGAGCCTTTGGGTGAAATATAAATAACTGCCCGTCAAAAGCAAATAAGAAATGGTAGTGGCCAAGGCTGCGCCTGTTGCACCATAGGAAGGGATAAGCAGGTAATTTAGCCCCACGTTGATGAAGGCAATAATCCACGCTAGACGGGCAAAGAGATAAGTTTTCATCTCCAGCGATATTCCTATGGCAGTAACCTGTTGCGTTGATTGCAGCAAGATGCCGAAGCATAGAATCGCCAATGGCAAGGCACTTGCAGCATATTCCTTGGGCATGATCAACGCAATAAGTTCACCCGAAAACATGGCTAATCCGCCCCCGACCACTAACATGACAAACAATAAGAGCAGCAAAACTTGGCCATAGATTTTTCTGTAGCCTTCCGGATTATCTGTACGAATCTTGATTGCCACCGGGCTCCACGCCTGGCTAAAAGCGTTTGAAACAAAAAAGACAACCATTCCAAAACGAAACGCTACTGAATAGATTCCCACCTCTTCAACCGAGGACATGCCTGCCAGCATCCAGCGATCTATAGAACCGAACAACCAATAAGCAAAACCGGCGAAGATAAACGGATAGCCGAACCGAGCCAGCTTTATGCACCACGATCGGCTGATGCGGCCGGGTTTGATGTCTTTCCACACCATGTAAACGGCCATAGGCAAAACAGCTAACATTATCAGCGCCTGTGCGCTTAGTAGACCATCTACTCCCAAGCCCAGAAAGACCACAACAACTACGCCAGCCACCGCAGAGAAAACCCGTGAGGTCAAAGAGATTACAAAAAAACGCCAAGGCGCAAAATGCAACCGCACCACATCCAGAATGTATTGAGTCCATTGCGAGAACGCCATGACCAATAGTGCCGACACCGGTGCAATCCAAGTGATTGGCAGCGATTGTTTTTTAATGACGGGCATCAAGAAAGGAATAACTGCAATACCCAGGAAAACCCCGAACACAACGAACAAAACATTTGCTGCAAGACCTGATGTTACGATTGCAGGTCTTTCTGATGTTGCTGTCTCGATATCCCAATAAAACCGCTGCACCGCATTGTTGAGGCCACAATTGACTGCCAAGCCAAGCAATACTGTCGTTGTACCAATGAGCTCCAATACGCCAAAGGCTCGCGGTGAGAGCGCTGCCGCAATCAAAGGAAAGGTAAAGAATGCTAGGACTTTTGTAAGTAGGTCTGCACCTCCATAAATCGTAGAGTCTTTAACAAGCTGCCGTAACACTATCAGTCTACGATCTTATTATTGACCAATGGATGATGCACTTTGGGCTTCCGTTTCGGGTGGTCACCCAGTAAAGGGTGATAAAGATTGATTAGGGATTTTCGCCGACCATAGAGATACTCAATGACTTCGCCGAACAGGTACTGGGCGGAATCTAAGCCATGGTATTTCTCCACGTATTCTCGACCAGCTCTGCCAAGTTTATGCCGTAACTCTGGGCGAGTGATGAGTTTTCTCAGAACAGCCGCCAAAGTCTCCGGCGAGGCTGAAACAATCGGACATTCGTTGAAAAACGACCAGCGACGCATGGGCAAAATATAGGTATCATCTTCAAGATTCGATATAACAGGGAGGCCAGAAGCCATCCCTTCTACAGCGTTCAAACCATGTCCAGTAAAAATTAACTGTTCCACCAAGATATCTGCTTCACACTTCAAAATGCGACGCACCTCGCTATTTTGAACCCGCTCTAGAAGAATTAACTCGACAAGAAGACCCTCGTTCTTCAATTGATCGATAGCAGAGATAAGAAACTCTGTGCCCTTAACTCCACGATGATTTGGAGCATGGGCAACTTTCACCGTTTCTGATTTTCCATCCGCTTGGCTTAACCGTGAAGAAGGCTGCCATTGATTTAAATCGATATGTAAGCTCGATGGAACAAGGACATCCCACCGGCCAAAGCCGTCGGGCCCCATCATGCTTGGCATCATAACATCCCCATATCGACACCAGTAATCCACATTACGAGCGACCCGTTGTTGCTCTCTCGCGGCTTGCGGATATGACATGAGCAAGCCATGAATAGCACTTGTCGATCTAATTCTATGGTAAACATAAGCATCAGAGCCGTATGGAATAACAACAATCCTTTTTTTTGCTATGCGAAAAAAGGGAATTTGCACCCAATATAAAGGTGTGCTTCCAATAAAAAAGCCATCGAAAGAAATGAAGAATATATCATAGCGGATTAGCGATCTCAGAAATGCAAGAAATGGTTTAATGGGACTCGGAAAAAACTTATATTCTTCTTCTAGTATTCTATCCCAGTCTTCGCGCTTGTTAATTACTGAAAAGTAACTTGTTGTATAGGTGGTAGACTCAAAGCCGCATGCACGCATTGCTTTGGACCAGTAGCTATTGTTGATGATTGGCACACTGCCCCAAACCAACCTCGGTTTGTTAGTTTCCTTAAAAGTAAAACGTGTATAGAGGGCAGTGATAATTCCAACGAACAAAAAAGGTATCGCAAAAAGAATCAGGAGGAACCAATATATAGTCCTTTTTATAGTCTTCAATACGTTGTGTTGCCCTATTTTTCGAGTCACTATTTGAACTTGATTTAGTTAAGAGTATTTTATATAAACACTATTCGTTCCACACGGCTATGCCGAAACCAGACTGTCCGAAGTTGTCACCATTGTATAACATGTACATTTTACCTTTAAACAAAAAGACAAAGGGGTAACAAATCATTTCTTTTGCCTGCTGATCATCAATACCTATCATAGCTTCACCGTCTTTTCTTTCCCAAAGGTATCCATCTTTAGAAAGTGCAAACCCAATTCTATATTTACCAATTTCTGAATGAACATAAGAGTACCACATTTTATAACTGCCATTTTGATCTTTTATTACGGAAGATCTTGCAATGTTGGTTTCGCCAGTGCGAAAATCAATTGCAACTCGACCTTTTCTTCGCCAAGTTATGCCATCTCCCGACTCTGCATATTTAATATGATAATGAGACTGTAATTTTCCATCCAATTTCCGTGTCCATTTAACGCCTGATACATATGTCATCCTCCATAAGCCGTCTTCAATATAGACATTTGGTGAAGTTACAAGGCATGGGTCGAATTCACTTCTACTCATGATCGGCGCAGGAGAGAATTTGATGAAGCGAAAGCCGTCGTCACTAACCGCTAGACCAATGGATGTATAAAACAGAGGGGGTTCTACGCCTTTGTTCCACCCAATATAGTACATAAAATACTTATCATTATGGGAAATTATAGAAGAGGGAAAAACACCATGTTCATCAAAGGTTCCAATTTCACCAGGCACAAGAACAGGATATTGAGAAAAATCTGAGAAGGTCACTTTGGAATTTTTAAAAAAAATATCCACAAAGTAAATTGATGAATACTGATATTCATTCCTGGAAGCAAAGAAAACCCTAACAAAGTCTTTCAAAATAAGTGCGGTCGGAAGCTGTGCGTGTGAAACTGCATCGAGTGATCTATTTTCAGGCAAACGATAAAAGGAAATTTTTTCCCACATAACTAATTCTCTTTCCTTACAATCATTGTCCACTCCCAGAGAGGGTAATCATGGAGTAACGAGACTTGTTTTGAAAAATTTCGTTTACAATAATCGAACCAATCACAAGGGTCTCCATAATAAAGGTGGTGCTCTTCGTAATCTGCGTATTTAGTCAGCAGGTTGAAGGCAAACCCTTTTTCAGAAAAATCATAAAGATTATGAAGCGTTTCTATTACATGATTTTTCCATTCATCTTCCGGGCAATCAAACCTGACATTAAATATTCCAGATGTAACCGTATAGTCTGCCTTTGTCTTTAGTATTGGACTATTGAATAACTCTATTTTATCTGAGTTGCCCAGGTGCTCTCTGGCTGCTTCGAGCATTTTAACACTGATATCGTAGCCATAATATCGGTCCACACAAAAACCCTCGCGCAGGCAGTAATTATAGAGCTCTCCGTATCCACACCCAAGTTCATTCAAGGTAAAAGGGGTAGCTCTATTATCCACAACTTCCATTAGCTTCTTAAATCTCAAATCCTGGCTTCCAGCTTTTGTCCAGCCGACACTCCGAGGATCAATTCCATACTCGTCGAAAGATTTATCATATAGTTCTTTTATTTTCGAAAGATCTGTCATGTCTTTAAAAGTTCCTTTGCCTTTATCCCTATATATGTTTTCCCCTCACCAGTGTTTTCGACTATGAGACACCCTGCCCCCAGTATGGTTTCAGGACCTATTTCGATCCCGTCCTTTATTGTAGAATTGACACCTAAAAAAGAATTTCTGCCTATCCTGCAATGTCCGGAGACTACAACATGCGAGGAAATGAAGACATCCTCTTCAATTGTTGAATGATGCCCGATATGATTTCCACTCCAGAGTATACAATTGTTGCCGATATTAACGAATGGCTGAATCGTGTTGTCTTCAAAAATAAAACAATTATCGCCAATTGCCTGTGAGTAGTTTGTAGCTTTTGAACTCACATAGGTCAATAGATTGTACCCTTTGCGCTTGGCTTCATCATAAAAGTGCCGTCTGACTTTGTTCTTATCTTGATACCCGATTGCTATATGCATATCACACACTTCTGGGGGAAGATGTTTTTCAATATCTTCAAAAGGTAAAAATGGAAGACCATATAGTGAATCCGACGTTATATATTCCGCTGTGCTAGTATAGGCTACGACCTCGTATTCACTATCAATTCCGATGAGATATGCCATTACCTCTGCCTGCCCTGATGAACCGAAAATGATAGCTTTCTTTGTCTTCATCTTTCGGCGCCTCCATCCCGCTGCACAGCTTGTTTTCTATTCCCAGCAAGTTTCTCAAAAGGGATAACATAAAACCCAGGATACATCTCCAAGAGCGTCTCCTTAGTTTGCCTTTTCACCGTGTTATTGTAAATCCGTGTATAATAGTAATATGGGTAGTCCGTAGTACCCCATCGTTTTTTGAAGTTATAAACGCCAGTTTGAGACAACCACGTGCCTCCCCAATTCCAATTCTTGCAACCTGCTGCTACCATGTCCTGCATCGCCCTATAAATAACAAGCGGCAATGCTTGAATGTTGCGATAAGCCTCCAGCACGACGGGTGTGAAATATTCGACAGTCCGGTTGAAATAGAAGACGAGTAAAGCTGCAACTGACTGGTTCTGATGCTTGGCTACATAAATTTTCCATTCGTTTTTAGTCATGATTTTAGGAATTAAATCGAAAAATCCACGCTTTTTTGAAAGCCCACTTATGGCGTCCATGTTGGCCACATGAGTGGTATAGAGAAAATCAATTGCTTCATTGTCTTGACTCGATTCTACAATAACACCCTCACGCATTGCGTGTCGAATATTACGCGGTCTTGGATCTTGGACTAAGGTCATCAAATCCTCTGGACTAATATTTTCAGGGAAATGCGTGATCTGACCGATGCGCTCATCCAATAGATCATAACCAGTGTGTTTATGATAAAATTCCCAATCTTTTTCGAGTGGATTTGTGATAATGGTCGCGCTGACGCAGTTAGCCTCCGCAGCCATGCTGTAAAAGGCAGAAATAAGCTCTGACTTTGCTTTATCATCCTGTCTGTCCTGAATAACACCGCCGTTACTGCCATAGTAGGCCAACGAATTGAAAACTGGCCCGAGCTCGCCATCCTTTTCCATAAACGGAAGCATCCCGACGATCTCACCATTTCTTTTAGCGACTAACCAACCTGGCCGTGCTTTCAAATGCTTGGCAATCAGGGTCATAAATCGCGGCGTGCCGTATAAAAGTGATTTCGGATTACGGAGGACATAGTCATAATGAGTATTGTCTCCAGCTGAGTGTAATCGTTCAATTTTTAGCATGGAGATTCCCTTTAAAGTTG